>OCSG01000717.1_pt1 | contig 26386 bp, 33 predicted proteins | sample 1538831 | NCBI WGS metagenome assembly OCSG01 (sample SAMN04571729, study PRJEB22368) | human gut metagenome | biome: human gut; material: stool | host: Homo sapiens | place: Luxembourg | collected 2012-09-20 | reverse complement strand
TTTGTTTAATTGAGGATTTTTAAAATAATGAAGATCTAGAAGCGCAAAATTTCAGGGACCGAGTCCCAGAAGTTTTTCCTCTCCCTGCCAAGAGTTTTTTCGAACGGCCGTTGACTATCGAATTTTTATCGACGTCGCTTATCAGCTTTTTCCGATGCTGAGTTGATCCTTTGCATGCTTCAACAGGGCGCCTTCTCGTAAGCAGCCGGACAATTTTTCCTGCTTCCTCCCGATCAGCGGTTTTTCGACAAATTGAAAATTGGCACAATCTTTTCAACCTAAAACCCGCGTATGAAGTATCCTTAGGTAAACGAAAACCCTGATTGGTTCATAACAATTATGAAAATATTTGTCCGAAAGAATTTACTTCTCTCCTTCTCAATGTTAGCCGCACTCCTGGTTTCCGCATGCTCGATGGATCCAGATGTCGAAATTACTCAAAAAAACGTTAAAGACGCCGTCAGCAGCCTCTCAAAAGCGGATGCAGCTAAAGTAGCGGCTCTCGGCGGGGACAAATATCTCCTTGGCAAAACCTTGAACAAGGTCAGCAAGCAGCTGCCTAGTGATTACTACAACTATGAAATCAATGAGCTCGTCGATCATGCTCGTTTAAATCGAGATTTCAATCTGGCTCAAGCTAACAAAGGGGAACTGACACTGGAAACTGTTCGCTCTGATTTTGCCGAAAGTTCCGAAGAAAAATCGATAGAAATCTCGGAAATCAGCATGCAGGATCACTATCTCAGAGCATTAAGAACAGAACTAAAGAGACCAGTTCCCCTCGGAACGGCTACTCTCGGAAAAGGTGTCCTGACTTGCAGAAAAAAAGATAACCTTATCGCCTTGGACGAGCTCGAATCCCAAAACATTGATGCATTCAAAAAGGAAAAGGCCCGCAAACTCAGACGCAAGGAATGTCATGAGATGAAACGCCCCGCGAAATTAACGCTTAGGGCTGAAGATAAAGGGTTTGGCGGAGAAACGATCTTTAGAACGGCCAGAGGCTGGGTCGACGCTAACGATTTGACTGACAGAACACCGACGGAAGAGTTAGCCAAAATGAGAGAAGAAGCTCAGGAAAAATTAACTTACTTAAAAAACCATCCGGCTCCTCAGTTCTATCGTGTTTTCAGACCGCTTCTTGATATCTCCGCTAAGAATCCTACCCGAATCAAATTGGCCCAGAAAGCGATTCTCTTAAATATGACTCAGCATAAAGAATCGTGGGATCAGGCCGCGGCACGTTTTGTACAGGAACAGCAAGACTTTGCTCGTACGGAATACGCATGCGCCTTCGATAAAGATTGTTCTGAAAATCAAAAGGCCAATCTAAGAATGGCCTATTACATCCATACTGCTGACCCGAAAAACGCAAAAGTAGGCGCGCTGCCTTGTGAAATTTCTAAAGTCCCAGGCTGCCGAAATTTCACGAACTGAGGCGGCCGCCCTTAAAAACGCTCGATTTATCGAGCGTTTTTTACGTCTGCAGGAGGAACAATTTTTTGAGTACGGCTTGACTTCATTGCTTCCTGTTTTTGAACAGAGGCTGCATGAAGGCCTTCGGCCACTCTAAGCAAGACCTGACGGTCCCTTCGTGAAAGTTGGGATATTACCGAGTCTTCCGAAATTAAATTCCTTGCCCCGCTCTTATCATCAGTGCGCCCTAAAAGGTAATCAGTGGAAACGTTAAGTGAGTTGGCAAGTCGCACTAATGCATAAAGTGTCGGAGATCTTGAGCTACCTTGATTCTCATAAAGAGAAAGAACCGGTTGAGGTATCGCGCTCAGGCTGGAAAGTTCGGCTTGAGTAAGGTTGTTCTCGTGTCTGAGCTGTAAAAGCCTCTGACAAAGTATTCTTCTAATTTTAGGATCGGATCCCATTCTTCCTCCTGTCCTGTTCAGGCAAACGGAAATCTTATCACGTTAATTGGTTATTTGTTCGCAATAAAGACCCTTTTGGAAAACCTCATTTAAACGATTTTTTCCTTTTCTTTTATAGTGATACGAAATTTTAGTACAAAAAATAACTTACAAATAATTCAAAAATACGGGATATTTGTACTTTTCTTATCAATTTTACTAATTTTAAAGTTCCCCACTCTGCATCCTCGCTAGCAATCCTCTCAAAAAAGGCATCCTCAGTTAGTCGCCTCTCAAAATGTAGCAAGGTTCATTAGATAGGGCCTTTACCATGGCTAAAATATCCCTAACATGCGCTTTTAGGCGCCTCTTTTTATTTCGGGAAAAACAATGGAATTACAGAATCAACTTAAGCAGATGGCCGCCAAAGCTGCCCTCGAATATGTTGTCGAAGGAGAATATCTTGGCGTGGGAACTGGAACAACGGTGGGATTTTTCATCACTGAATTGGCTACTTCCGGCAAGAAAGTAAAAGGCTGCATCTCCAGCTCCGAAGCAACGACTCGTCAGCTGCTCGCCTACGGTATCCCTGTCTGTGATCTAAATGACGTCGTTGATTACATTCCTGTTTATATTGACGGCTGCGATGAAATTGACGGCAATTTCTGCATGATCAAGGGCGGCGGCGGAGCTCTGACCCGAGAAAAGATTGTGGCTCAGGCCTCTGAAAAATTTGTTTGTATCGCCGATGAAAGCAAAGTCGTTAAGCAGCTCGGCGCTTTCCCTCTGCCCTTAGAAGTGATTCCAATGGCTATCAGCTCCGTATCCAGAGCTGTAGAAGATTTGGGCGGTCATCCGGTTGTCCGTGACTTTATTACAGACAACGGAAATAACATCATTGATGTCCACGGCCTTCAAATCAAAGAGCCGCAGTTGCTGGAAAACGCAATCAATAAGCTCCCGGGCGTCGTCACCTGCGGAATTTTTGCTAACAGAGGCGCCGACGTACTTCTCGTCGCTTCAGAAGCCGGCATTAAAGTCACAAAACCGAAGAAAAGCTTCTTCTCTTCCCGCAGAGGTAAGTAATTAAGTTTTAACGACTGAGCGGCGCCTTTAGCGCCGCTCTTTTTTAGTCGTTCAAGAAGTATTCGACCGTCGTTACAACACGAACATTCTTTATGAAGGGCGTGTTGTCATCTCTATCCGTGATAGAGAAAACACCTTGATTTGCTCTTCTGATCTTTCCGAGCTTGGAGCCGGAATCTTCAGCAAATTTTTTAGCAGCCTCTTTGGCGTTCTTTGTAGCAATCTCGATCATCTTAGGTTTGATCTCATTCAAACCTGTGAACGAATAATTCGTCATATAGCTATAGTCGTTTGTCAAAGCAACACCTTGCTTAAGAAGTTCTCTCTGAGCTTCCATAAGCTTTCGGACCGTATCTACTTTATCCGTCGCAATGGTGATGACTTGAGTAATGATGTAGCGGAACGGCGGGCGGTTGGGACCGTAATTGTTTGCCAAAGTGTCGTTGACCTTCGGTGCGGCTAAAGAGATTTCAGAAGGCTCAATTCCTCCCTTCTTTAAAAACTCAAAAACCGTGCTTTGCTTTTTCTCAAGGTTGTCATAAACCGTTGCGAGGTCATTGCCCATTTCATTGAAACTCAAAGGCCAAATGACATGGTTTGCTTTGACTTCTTTTTCGCAGAGACCTTTAACGGTTACGATGCGGTCTTTATTTAAAAGGGCATTTACACCGTCACCAACCTGGTTCCCGAAGAGGGCAACACCGCCTATGAACCCGGCAGCCAGGATAATGCTGGGGATAATTTTTCCTTCCACGACCTATCCTCTCTTAACTTAGTTATTAATTTTGAAGTGCGGTACGAATCGCATCACCTACGGCCATCGCCGACATCGGATTCTGTCCGGTGATCACTCTGTCGTTGACGACGACATGAGATTGGAAGTTATCCGAACACTGGAATTTTGCTCCATGTTTTACTAAAGCAGTTTCCAGAGCAAACGGGACGACCTTGTCTAACCCAATACCCTTTTCTTCCGAATTTGTAAAGCTGTTGATTTTCTTTCCGTCCACGAGATACTTACCGTTTGAGAGTTTCACGTTCACTAAAGCAGCAGGTCCGTGACAAACAGCAGCGACCACGCCGCCGTTTTCGTAAATCTTTGAGGTTATGGCTGCTAATTCTTTGTTATTCGGAAAATCCCACATGACGCCATGGCCGCCGGCAAAAAAGATCGCCTTATATTCTTCAGGCTTCACCTCCGAGGGTTTCAAGGTGAAATTGATTTTTCTCTGTGCAGAAAGATCCTGTGCAAAGGCCTTGTTGATAGGATCGGATGAATCCTGCCCTTCAACAGGGCACTCCCCGCCCAGAGGACTTACAAAATCGATTTCATAACCGGCATCCTTAAGAACTTTCCAAGGGTGCGTTACTTCTGAGAGCCAGTAGCCGGTCTTTTTCCCGGTGTTTCCTAATTCTCCATGACTCGTAACTACAAAAAGAATTTTTCCCGGTGTCTTCGGTTTCTCTTCAGGAACCGCCGCAGCCGCAGTTGAAGCGCCCCCGGCAGCTGCGGCAATCGGCATGCAAGTTAAGAACGACAATGCGTTCCTACGCAACATCTTCATTTTTAATCTCCTTATTCTCGAGTTATTTTGGATTGTATTTCTCGGGATAACCCTTAATTTTGCACTTCTCCCACAATGGGAAAAAATTAAAGGAAAAATAATTTTCAAAATCTTTTCTATTGCAATCAGGGCGTTGGACTATTCAAGAAGAAATATTCAAAATTTTTACATTCAATCGAGATGACAAGCATTTTTTTTTCCTATAGAATTCAATTCTCTTTTGGAGAGGTGGCCGAGTGGTTTAAGGCGCACGCCTGGAAAGCGTGTAAACCCTTTAAAGGTTTCGGGGGTTCGAATCCCCCCCTCTCCGCCATCCATTAGTTCGCATAAGTTCATATGCGTTCAAAATTCCCCTAAAATTCATAAAGTTGCGAAACAATTGTAACAAACGTTGTTCGTATAAGTTCGCATGAGTTCACATGCAGCCGCAACTAAATGGTCACTAAACTGGTCACTAAATTTTGAGTTTTTTCTTCTTAGTGACCACTTCGAATTTGGAGTTTTTGGATGCAAGTTTCAACGGTCTTAGAAATCAAAAATCTCACGGCGGAAGGATATTATTCAATTACCGGAAGCCGAGGCCTTCAATTGCGTGTCACCAAATACGGCAAAGAGTTTTATTTCCGTTATTCATGGAAAGGGAAAAGACAACTCTTCAAGATAGGCACATCCGATTCGGTTTCTCTTTCGGATGCCAGAAAAAAAGCTGTCGAGCTCTCTGAGCTGGTCCGTAAAGGAACAAACCCAAAAGAACAAAAGACCGCTGAAAAGGAAGAATGCACCGTAGAAGTTAAACGTAAGACATTCAAAGAATGTGCACTTGATTGGGTTAAAGAAAGAGCTACCAATAATTTCTGGAAAAACAATGTCAAAGGAGAGGCTAATACATTAAGCAGATTATCGAACCATGTTTTCCCGAAAATCGGTGAAAAGGCAATCGAGAGTATCGAACCAGAAGATATTAGGGACCTTCTGCTCCCTGTTTGGAACAGGAGTCCTTCTACATCTTCAAAAGTTCTCGCTGACGTTAGAGCTATCTTAAGATGGGCAATCGCACTTCGTATCAGAGAAAATCGCGAGAATCCGGCTGATTTATCCGGGGCTCTTGGGGTCTTAATGGAGCCATACAATAAAAACAGAAAGGAAGAGGAAAATTTTTCCGGGTTAGATTTTCATGAAATTCCTGAGTTTGTAAAAGACATTAGCTCTCTGAGAAGCAGAACTGCCGAGATGCTTCTTTTTTCGATTTTCCTAGCCGCCAGATCTAAGCCTGTTAGAAATGCCAAGTGGTCGGATATTGATATTGAGAAAAAAATTTGGAATGTGCCGCCGGAGGATGACAAGGTTAAAGGCTCAAAACGTTCTCGAACTATCTTCTTAAACAAAGCAGCCGTTACGCTACTCAAGAACGTAGTTCGGTTCAGTGAAAGTCCATATGTTTTTTGTAATTCCTACGGAAGGCCCTATTCCGATATGGCTATGAATCAACTCATTCGGAAAGCCCACGCAAGAAAGAAACTTCTGGACGGAATCGGCTGGATCGACAAGGAAAAATCAAAAAGAATTGGAAAGGAATGTATCGCTACTCAGCACGCAACAGCTCGCAGCTGTTTTGAAACTTGGGCAAAGGATGACGTGCTCGGGAATAACAAACGATTCGATAAAGAGGCCATAAATCTCAACATGTTGCACGAACGTAATGATCCTTATAAGGGAGCTTACGACAGAAGCAAAATGGAGCTGGAACGCAGGAATATGATGGAGGAATGGGGAAAGTTTTGTACCCAGCTCCTATAGCAGTGAAAAGCAAATACACAATTCTTTAGAATGGTAACGGGGCGGTCTTTTCTTAGGACCATTGACTAAAAAATGAAATCTTCCTTTTCGCATGACTAAAACAGTTACCAAAAATATAATTCGATCTGTAGAACCGCTTATTGCCGATCTGGCTAACGGGTGGATGAAATCTTATAACTTAGACTACAAACTTGAACAAGAGCCGTTAAACACAGAAATCGACAAAGCACTGGACGAATATTTATCCAAAAGCGGAGGAAAAGGAGGAAATAGACCTGACGCAAAACTGCTGCTACAAGATAAAAACCTCAACTATTGGCCCGTTCTTATCGAATACAAAGGCTATAAGGGTAAGCTTGAAAAACTCGACTCTTGCGGGAACATTGACAACTTAACAGCTCGGAATGAACCAAACTATTCAAACATCAAATCTTTTGCGGTAAACGGTGCTGTCCACTATGCAAACGCTCTGCTCCACCATACGAGCTACACCGATATCATTGCCATTGGGATGACGGGTTACAAAGACGAGCTAGGCAAACTAAAGCACTCAATTGCGGTTTATTACGTCTCTAAAAATAATTTGGGTGTAGGACAAAAAGTCGGGGAGTACACAGATCTATCATTCTTACCCCCCCCCGAATTTGACAAGTTTATTGAGAAAGTTAAAACCTTAAATATCAGCGCTGAACAACTAGAGCAATTAAGAGAGCGAAAAGAACAAGAAATTAAAGCCAGCTTAGTAAAGTTAAACAACGACATTTATCAGAACGAAAAAAACTTGTCTGAAAATGACCGGGTTTATCTCGTTGCCTCCTCCATCATTGCCACTCTTGGAGTTCCCGGAAAAGTTAAACCTTTAGAGAAAGAAGATCTTAAATCCTCCCCGGAATCCGGTGAAACTGACGGAGAAATTATTCTCAGGAAAATTAAGGCATTTTTGACAGAAAAGGCTCTGCCGGAAACAAAAAAAGAACTGATCATCAGAACTCTTCAAAATACTTTAACCAGTGATAACTTAAACAAAATCACTGCCGGGGAAACCCAGCTTAAAAGAGTCTTTAATAAAATCGTCGATGACCTTGGCCGTTATTACAAAATCGGATTGACAACAGACTTTACCGGCAAACTCTTTAATGAAATGTATGGTTGGCTTGGTTTTTCTCAAGACAAATTAAACGATGTCGTTCTAACACCTTCCTACGTTGCAAAACTTCTAGTTAAGTTAGCCAGAGTGGATAGGAATTCCTATGTTTGGGACTTTGCCACCGGTTCTGCCGGATTATTGGTTGCGGCTATGAACGAGATGTTGATAGATGCAAAAAACCATATTACTTCCCCTGACGAATTGGCCCGGAAGGAAGCAGCTATTAGGGCCGAACAGCTACTCGGTTTAGAGGTGCTTCCGAGCATTTATATGTTGGCTATTCTCAACATGATTCTCATGGGGGACGGCAGCTCTAACATTCTTAATAAAGATTCATTGCACGATTTTGACGGGAAATATGGCTTCGGAAAAATAACTGAAAAATTCCCAGCCAGCGCATTTGTCCTCAATCCCCCTTATTCTGCCGCCGGAAACGGAATGATTTTTGTAGAAAAAGCTCTTGGAATGATGGAAAAAGGATACGCAGCCATCATTATTCAGGGTTCATCTGGCAGCGGGAAAGCCACCGACTACAACCGTAGGATCTTAAAAAAACATACTTTACTGGCTAGTATCAAGATGCCAATTGACCTGTTTATCGGAAAATCGAACGTGCAGACTTACGTCTATGTTTTCCGAGTCAATGAACCCCATCAAGCGGATGACACTGTTAAGTTCATTGATTTTTCTAACGACGGATACACTCGAACAAACCGTAAAAAAGCCAGCGTCAACCTCAAAGATACCAGCCACGCCAAAGAAAGGTATGAGGAAGTTGTCCAACTTGTGAGATTTGGAAAAGACAAGTTGCAGCTTCTTACCGAGAAAGAGTATTACGAGGGAAAAATTGACCCTAAAAACGGAGCAGATTGGAATCAGGCTGCTCCCGTTGATACTCGGCCAAAGTTAGATGATTTCAAAAAAACAGTCGCAAATTATCTCGCTTGGGAAGTTTCTTCGCTTATTAAAAAGCAACTCGCTGTAGAAAACCTTCCAGAAGATCACTTAGAAGAGTTGAATAATTTTCTTTCAGATTCTAGGATTGCAAATTTTAGATTAACGAAAGAGGAAACACTTGCGATTGATAACTTAAATACAAAAACTTTTAAAAAATTCAAAGTTACTGATATTTTTACCGTTAAAAACACTAGTAACCTCCTTTCCAGAGATATTACTGAGAACTCAGGTTCGACCCCCTATCTTTGCGCAAGCGCAGAAAACAATGGAGTTAGTGGTTATATTTCTTACGACGATCCCTCCTTTTTAAATAGAGGCAACTGCGTATTTATTGGTGGCAAGACATTTGTTATTTCGTTTCAAGAAAAAGATTTTTTCTCGAACGACAGCCACAATTTAGCCTTGTACCTTAAAGAAAAAAAATACTCTCATCAGAACGTCCTCCTCGGGTTGGCAACCTGTATCAACCTGAGCTTGAGGCATAAGTACTCTTGGGGCAATAGTATTAGTTTGCAAAAAATAAAGCATGACTTTGTAACCTTACCTTTAGAAAACGGTCAGCCTGATTTTGAATTGTTAAGCAACCTGACGTCTGCATTGAAAAAACTAGTTTTGAAAACTGTCGATGATTTCGTAACTTATAAAACAACAGAACTAAAAATTTAGTGACTTTGTGACGATCCCCGAAACCGGAGGTTTCGACCGCGACAGCGGTGGTCAGGACAGCCGAAAATTTCCAATTTTCGACCGAGCGATAGCGAGGTGCTGATGCATTTTGGCGTCTAGGTCTTTAGACTAGACACCAAAATGCGATCCTGCCTTAGTTCTTTTTTGCTTTTAATTTGTTTTTAGAGGGGACGCTAAGCGCTCCCCTCAACCCCTAGCCCGGCAGCCTCGCTTTTTCAAAGTGAGGCTGAAAACGGGCTCTGATTTTCCAAGTTGGTCTTAAGTTTTCCACAGCCGGTTTACACGGCTTGTGGGAAACTTCCTCTCTGCTTGCAGTTGTCCATAACTTTCCCCAAGGAAGCGCTTGGCCCAACACTGGCTGTAGCGACCGGGGTTTGCTGTGGGCAACTGCAAGGGCCGAAAAGTTTATTTGAATAAACTTTTTGAGAAGATTGAACCGGTCATTTTGTCCCGGGTTAAGCCGTTTTTTGATTGAATCTCAAGTTTTCCATAGCCGCTTACAGCGGCTTGTGGGAAACTTCCTCTCTGCTTGCAGTTGTCCATAACTTTCCCCAAGGAAGCGCTTGGCCCATCACTGGCTGTAGCGACCGGGGTTTGTTGTGGGCAACTGCAAGGGCCAAAAAGAGGTTGTTTCACCGGCTGCTGATGGCGTAATTGTGTTTTTACTCCTGCGCCTGATATGTCTGAGGAGTGTTTCGTCGAGAAAAAATGCTGTCGCAGATAAAGCGAAAAGGCGCTAACTGCGCCCTATGAAGTAATTTCACTTATTAGATTTTCAACTTGTTCAATTCTTGTACAAGTTCATCATACCTGTCCTTACCGATATTTTCACTTATGCGTTTATCAATTTCTTTATTCATTTTTAGTTTCCTCTTTCTTTCCCATCGCTACGTACGCCTGCTGACGTATCCAGCGCGACCCGCCATTTTCTCTAATCCATGCGGTAACGTCCCTCGGCAGATAGAACGTTACACGCTGCCCCCCGTCAGGAGTTTTTCGAGGGGCGCCGACTGATTTTTTCTCTGTCATTAGTTGCCTTTTCTGCAAAACTCTTCGAGATCGTATGCTGCGGTCATTCCGTCAGCAGAGCCAAAAACAAAACACCCTTTTACAGCATCAAAATAGCTAGACCAGAACGCCATTTCGTTTTTTCTAACGTCACTATGGCTCATGCCGTTTCTGCCATATGCAGAAACTGTGATGCCGAGCATTCTCTGAACATCCTCGAATTTAAAATAGAAACGAATTTTGTCGCCTTTTTCCCAAAGCTTTCCAAGTTCTCGGATTTTTGATTCATCGTATTTACCGAAATTCATTTCATTTTTTTGTTCATTGAGCATTTCTTCTTCAACTGGTTTAACCTTTTCTTCATCGAAAAAATAGTTTTTTACGGTTTTAGACAGGATTGCATTATCTTCTTCTAGAAGTTTGCGCTGGTATGGTAAAAATTCCTGAAACGCTTCCTTAAGTTTTGGTCTGTCTTCTTTATTAACAGGAGTGAATGCAGTTTTTCCAAGGCAGGAGCGAAGAGCTTCAAGAAGCTCGGGTCTTTCTTTGGCGATAAATTTCCCAAACAGCTTCAAGACCACTAACGGTGTTTCGTCGTTTAAATATTTGTCGGTTGTCATATCAATCTCCTTAATGAGTATGTTTGTATTCTATCCCTAATTATGTATTGTGTCAATACATAATTAGGGTAATTCTTAAAGTATCGACCTTTTTGTTTTTGTGCTATTCTGACGTTGTTCTAGAACCGTTGGGCAGCTAGTTGATCGAGACTGCCTATCGATAAGTTCCCCGCGTCAGCGGGGATGATCCGAGTAGATGTTCAATATGCGACGCTACTACGTACAGTTCCTCGCGTAAGCGAGGATGAAGGGGCCTTCGGGCCCTTTCGCTTTTCTGAAATATCGTGTAATAGTTACTGTATCACCTTGGCAAAAGTTGCTTAAAAACCCAGCATCCACGAGCAAACGCCAAAACTAAGAGGGTTAGACTCAAAAATGCCCAGAATACCCCTAAGTAGTTGTTTAAAACAAGCGCACAAATTGCGGTACCGAAAATAAGACAACAAACGAAATCCATCCAAAGAAATGATGATAAATAATAGCCTTTGGATCGCAGCCACATTAATAGTCCAATGCACACAAAAGACATGAGAGTTACAGTACCCACAAGCATTGCGAAAATCAAATCGAAATGTGTCGCTGTTAATTTAGCTATTTCATCCATGTTTTCTCCAATTGAATTATTACCCCCTCTATATCTTTTGGCTCGCACTCATTAATAATTACAGCCGGTCACTCTTTTTTTGATTCTATTCTTTGTTCATAAGTGTAGTTTTTCTGCCGTTCAACTTGAGTACTTCCCTCAAGCATTGACAAGGAGCATCAGTTGGTCTATCGGGTTGTGAACGGAAACATTGAAATTGCTCAGTGCAAAGAACACTACTAAGTTTTTTGGCATGTCACTGAGTCGCCGGACTTTTTGAAAATACCTTAGAAGTCAAAAGGCCTCCGAAGAGGCCCTTTGAATATGGTATTTTCTATGAATTATTTTCCGTTAATTGCGTCCTTGAACATTTTCCCGGCTACAAATTTCGGCAGCACAGAAGCCGGAATTTTGATTTCTTTGCCGGTAGCCGGATTACGTCCGGTTCTAGCAGCACGTTCGGCAGATTTAAAAGTACCGAAACCGATCAACGCGATTTCATCACCAGCCTTTACCGTTTTGACCACTTGGGCAATAAGAGCCTCTAAAATTTCTTTGACGTCGGCCTTGGATTTTCCGGTTTCTTCGGCAACGGCTGCAACCAATTCAGTTTTGTTCATTTCGTTTCTCCTTAAAAAATTGAAACTAGTTAGTAATATCTCGGGTTTTGGGGCTAATTTTATCTTGTTTCTCGGGCTCTTCTTCTTTCAACTTGAGAGTCCGTATTTTGCGGCTCCGGGCAATTCGCATTCGGCCCGACAAATTTGAATTGCTCAGTGAGCACTTTCCTCAAAAATTGCTTTCGGGTTTCGCATTCTGAATACTGCCAGCGCAGACTCTCTACCAAACGAGAGTCGGAAAATAAACGAGGTTTGCTCAGCTGCTCTATGGCGTCCAAAACGTCCTTGGCTTCTATGAAAATAGCGACATCTCGGCGCCCGGCAAGCTCGGCCCGCTTTTCTTCAAGCCACTTCTTGACTGACTCATTCATTTTCCTTCTCCGTTTTCTTTACCGCTGATCTTATTTTTAATCTATCTTTGTGCTGCGAAAGAAATTCATCAATCTCTTTGATATGCAGATCTATTTTTTGATTCAGCTGTTTCAAGACCGCCGGTATCCCAGCAACGTCCGAAAGATTTAATTTTCCCTCTTTATTCTGTTCATTCAAGACTCTGGCTATCTGGTTCAAGTTCACGCCGATCCGATTCAGTGAAAGAGTGGAGTCCGATATCAACCGATACTCTTTCGGATCAATTTGGGATTTATTCAAAAGAAATTCTCTGACAGCCGATACGATTAGTGCCTGACGGGTTTGTCCTCTGACCGCCGCTAATTTCCCAATAGCCTCCATTTCACTTTTTGTCATTCTGAGCTTGATTGGAACCTTCTCCTCTTCACTGCCTTCTCTTTCAACATTAAGCGATACTTTTAGCTCCGGCAGATTAAGAGACTCCTTTATGACTTCTTTTATGACGAAGTAGGTGTAGGCAGAAAGGTTCATATTGTTGAGCCGGGCAAGCTGCTTCCAGATGTCCTTTTCTTCCTGCGTCAGCCATACACTCATTGATGTTTTATCTTTATTCATACCGAGACTGAGGGGCACGAGGCCCCTTCTTATCAAGCTTCTATGATCCGATTTAACGTCACGTCTTCAGCGGGAACTTCTTCTTCCGTACCGTCCTCATATTTCACAACGACGAACCCGTCCAACGTTCTTTTCTTATAAAGCAGTTCGCATTCTCTGCCTTCAATCAGGCAAAGGATCATGGGTTTTTTATAAGTAGATTCTTCAGATTGCACCTGCAAAAAGTCATCCGCAGCGGTTTCAAGTTCTTCAGATTTCTCAGAATGTTCTTCTTCGTCGGATGTGGTCTTTTCCTCATAGTTGTCGATTGAACCGCATTCTTCCGGCGTTTCAATCTCTTTTTTCAGACCCTCTTCTGAGTTAACTGTTTCGGCTTCTTCAGATTCGCTGTCTGCCTCTTCCGGCTTATTCTCTGACTCTTCAGAGGCAACTATATCTTTCGTTGCTGGTGAGACTGATGTATCTAAAACAGGTTCATCCGACACTTGGTCTGAAGGCTGAGATATATCTTCTTGGTCTAGAAAAGTTTGTACGTACAAACTTTTTGGTTCAAACTTTCGGGCTTCAGCTTGACTGATTTTTTCGTTTTCGGCTACAAATTTCGCTGTCTCCTCGGGATATTCCTGCCAAGTTTTGAAAAGGGCATAAGCAGACTGAATACTACCGATTTTTTTTGAGGTTAACGCTTCTTTAATGCATTCCGGCAATTCTGGCCATACGGCATATTGAGAAACGATAGCCTTATTCAAACCCAATTTTTCGACTACTTCAGCTTGTTTATCACCGGCCTCCAACTGTCGGCATATAAACTCTGCGATTTCGACCACAGTCAGATTGGCTCTTTTAATGTTCTCGGCCATTTGGACATAACCGATTTCTTCCGGTTTGAGCGTCTTTTTGACAATTGCGCGGATTGTTTTGGCTCCGTTCAGCTTTACAGCCCGGAACCGTCTTTCTCCGGCAATGATGTAATACTCGCCATCTTTGTCCGGCGAAGGGCGCAGAACAATCGGCTGGATAAGGCCGTGTGCTTTAATGCTTTCTGCCAGTTCCTTTAATGCATCCTCGTCAAACTCTTTACGCGGCTGCTGAGGATCGGCTTTAATGACTTCGACCTCGACATCCCGCATTGTCTCTTCAGGTACGTCTGAGCGTCTGTGCGTAAAGTCTTTAGCTGCTTTATTGATATTGCCTAAGTTCAGATTTAATCCCATTTTCGTTTCCCTTATTAAGGTTCAGCAACAGGCTGAACATCAACTGCTATCAATTTGTCACTGTCTTCGGATTTCTTAATTTGAATTTGTTTCTGGGGCGTTAATCCGAGCTGCTTGAATATTGATACCCAAACTCTTGCCAGTTCGAGCGCTTCGCGTCTTGGTTTGCCGTTTTCACTGAAAAATACGGGACGGCAAAACTGCTGCGCAGCTGTGTATTCGCTTCTGTCATAGATGCAGCACACGCCTTCAAACTTTCCGGTTTTCGGCTCGTATTTCTTCAGAAGCAGATTTTGGGTTTGCTCGATAACCCACTCAAAGTTTTTCTTTTGAATGCCCTGCATCTTCACCATGCTCATCAACAGCCCCAAAAATTCCAAGGAATTGTTCACGTTCTCCTGAATAACCTTTGCACGCGCTAAAGTTTTTTCGACCCCACTGATAGATTCTGATTTGACCTGAAAGGGGATTAGGTAATGCGTGCTCAGGCTTAGTGCAATCAGCTGACGAACATCGGCGCTCGGTGAGCAATCAATAATGCACAGATCAAACTTGTCGCTCACGGCGTCCAATGCCGAATAAAGATTTTGTGTGATTCCGGCTGCATCCCTCATGCTTTCCAATTCCAGCAGATTGTCGTCTCCGGGAATTACCATGAAGGGCTCTTCAGCCTTCACCAATCCGCCGTTTTTCATGATTAAACCGGCGGTTGTTTCGGTCGGAACGCACAAGCCTGAGTTAATCAGAATATCGCTTGTGTTTCTTTGCTGGTCTAAGTCAACAACAAGAACCCGGTTGCCGAGTTTGAAACGGCAGAAAAGCGCAAATTGCGTGGCGATAAATGATTTGCCTACGCCGCCTTTCTCATTGATGATTGCTAATGTTTTCATGGTACCCCCTTTTGTTAATCATTGATCTTTTTAAAAGCCGTGATTTCTTCAGAATAAAATGTCCAATTTCCTTTCTTCCATCCGGCGCTTCTTTGCAAGCCGCCTTTTAGCATGACTTCATAAACCTCTTCCGAGTCGGGTTTAAATTTCGGGTATGCATTCCAGCCGCCGGGATCGAGCTCCGTTTGATTCTCTAATACCGCTTCTGCTGGGCGCGGTGAAAACTCTCTGTATGCTGCAATTTGATTTTCAAACCGAACCCAGTATTTATCTTTGGTAATTTTTCCGGTGCGGTATGATCCGTTTTTCAGCCTGACCAACCAATAATCGCATTCTCTGGTTTCACCGTTGATTGCCGGTTCCGTGTCCAGTCTTGGCGGTATGACTTCAGGCCATGCATTCCATTTGTGAGGCCGGTACGGAGGTTCTTTAAGAAGGTGCGCTCTGTCTGCAATTACATCAATCCGGCTGCCTGTAATACTTAAATCAGAAGGAACGCTGAATACCAAATTATTCGCATTTCGATTTTCATAAGCCGAGGCGAATATTTCCGGGAATGCTCCCTCGTTCTTCAGCAGTTTCGTGATGTATCCAATCAGTATCGGATCACAAAGCTCTTCAGGTTTAACAGTTTTGAAATCCATGTATTTCTCCTAGAGAGTGTTTTTTAACGGACGCCAAGCCACAACTTCTCTTGTGACCGGGTGAAGTAAAGCATCCTGAAAATCAAGGGTGAATGTCACATCATTGAAAAATGTTTCGTTCCAGTAGCCGCGGGTTTTAAAGAGCTGATTACTGCCTTCCGGACGGTAAGCAAGCAAAACGACTTCAAATTGTTCCGGCAATGGATTGATCTGACCGGACTGAATCTGATCCCAGTCAATTTTTTTCCAATATTTATTAAGGTGATGGATTACGCAGCGCACGGTTTTTCCTCCTTGGAAAGGGAAAAAAGTGTAGGATTAAGCGCTTTTGTTTTCCGATGGAGAATGCTTTCCGAAAGGAAGGCAGAGGCCCCTTTTGAGATGAAATCTTCTAATTTTCTTAAGGGAAGAAAAACACAGGGCTCGATGCGCCTTGGACAAGCGCCGAGCCCTTGAACAAGGAGATTAGTCGTGAAAGCTCGTGAAACTATACGACTATTTCTGCTCCTTATCGTGTTGAGGGAATTATCCGTCAGAGCTGACTTTGTTGTCAACTTTGAAGGCTCTGTTTCTTTGGCCGTAATTGGAGCAGCAGCGCTATTATTCTTAAATAAGGAATAGTGCTCGATGCCGGGACGGTTTTTTTGTTCCGGCATTTTTTCCGCAGCATACAACTCTTCCCGCATTCGGGTAAAATTCCTCGCGCGGAGCCGCGAACTTACGTAGGCCTCTCGCTCTAATCCAAGTGACTCTTGACTTTCTGTTTGGCAGACCGAAACGTTGCCGGTAACGAATTCTCGCCGGGGATTTCCGAAAAGGGATGAAAGGCGGTACGGGTGTTCATTTTGGCCCCGTAAAACGGCAACGGCCCAACTGCTGGTAACAGTCGAGCCGAAGTCAAAACTTGGAGTAGGAGCGATGAAATTGCCGAAACATTCGCTTGTCTCCGTAGAGATATTAACACAACTGAACAGAGAAGGGTTTACCTTCAAAGTTAAGGTCGGAGTGCCTCTGGCGCTGCTCGTGTTAATCATCTCGGCGGTCGCTGACAGTTGGTTTTCATAACCGTCAGCTGCGTTGAGGTTTAACGCAGGAAGTCCCGGTTCGGGGCTTCCGGCTGTTTTTTGTCTGTGGTTGTTCGGCATGACTGTCTCGGTTACTGTTTTTTGCGGAACAGCGGAAATTTTGTTCCGTGCAGGTCGATAAAAGAAATCTCAGTGAATAATTCCGAAGCCTGAAGCGCTTCGAGGCACATTCGGAATCCGTTTGTTCTTGAATCTATTTCCGGCCATTCTTTTCGGAATCCTTTGAGCGCTTTTTTAAAGAGATCGTCGTCCAGACAGGAAATCAAATACTGCTTCTCTCCCATTGATTCATAAATGAACCTGTCCAAAGACTTTTTCTGCTGTTCTGATTTCATTTTGTCCCCCTGTAACTTTCCCAGTTGAAAACGACGAAAGTGTTGGTCTCAAAGATTCGATCTGCTGTGCGTTCGTCCATGAACTCTTCCAATGAATCTTCCCCGCGCAGGGAAAGGTTGGAAATGAGGATCGTCGGCTTTAATTGTTCGTAACGGTCATTGATGATCGTGAAAAACAGATCTTTTTCTCTCGGAGAAATCTCGCGATTCGTACCGATTTCGTCGATGACCAAGCAGTCCAGTCCGGCCAGCTTCTTAAGGTACTTTTTCTGAGAATCATCCGTCGAGTTCCATGTTGCCTTCACAGCCGTAAAGACTTGATCCAGAGAGGTGTAAAGCGCTGCTTTCTTTCCGGCAATAATCTCTTTCAGCAAGGAACAAGCCAAATGCGTTTTTCCGGTTCCGGGGCGCCCGGTCAAAAGCAGTCCGTGCCCCGTTTTACGGTAATCCCCGAAACGCTTCACAAAGTCTCGGCAAAGGGTTACTGCGGCCCTTTGCCCGTCGTTCGTCACTTCATAGGTTTCAAAGGTTTGATCTGTGAATCTGGCAGGTATCAGCGCTTGGCCGAACGCGGCCTGACAGCGTTTTTCTGCTTCGCAGAGCGGACAGCCGTTTGTGTAGCGCGTCCCTGAGGCATCCGTTATGGAGTACACGTAGGACGTACCGTGAACCGGACAGGTTTTGATAGTCTTTTGGACGTTATCGGTATCAGATGACATGGCGTTCCTTGGGTCAGTAATCGTTGGGGTTAGCGTTCGTAATTCGGATCAAGGCTGTAGGAGCCGTCGGGATTCTTGATTAACCCTTCCGTCCAGTCTCTGTCCGAATACTTCTTTTTCTTCGGAACGTAATTCGGGTCGGGGCTCCAAGATCCGTCCGGGTTTTGAATGAGTCCTTCCGTGTAATCCCGCTCGGAATTTTTCTTCTTCCGACGTGTTTTAACGGTGACCGTTTCTCTTTCCAACGCGGAGATCACGTAAGCGATTGATCCCGAAAACATGGCCCCTTCAGAACGTTTTTGTTCTTTGCATCTGGCAATCAGCTGGTCAAAAGCCTCTTGATCGAACCGAGGAAGAACTTCGGAAAAAAGCGCATTGAAGCGGGTTTGATTTCGGTCGGAGCGTGAAACCCATGCTTCGAGAAACTTTTTGTCCAGCCCGGAATCAGCCAGAAGCGTTTGGGCTTCCTGAAGCGTCCAAATTTTTCCGGCTGAGAATTTTTCGCGCGAATTTTGATTTTTAAAATTTTCTGTTTTTTCTTTAACCGATTCCGATACCGATTCCGATTTATTTTTATTTTTTTTATTAATTAAAAAATTATCAGATATCGGATTATCGGACGCGCATACGTGCGCGAGGGACGGACCGGCTTCCGACTCGAACTCGGCTGCATTGGGCAAATTTTCTATTTTTTCTTGAAAATCAAAGGATTGGGCTTTATCAGTTATAGCAAAATTTTCGTTTGCTACAGTTTTGCCAGCAGTTTGCTTGGCATTTGCTACAACTTTGCTAGAACTTTGCCAGCCATTTGCTACAGTTTTGCTAGGAGTTTGGTAGCCGTTTGCTAGAGGTTTGCTAGAAGTTTGCTTGACGTTTGCTACAACTTTGCTAGAACTTTGCCAGTCGTTTGCTACAGTTTTGCTAGGAGTTTGGTAGCCGTTTGCTAAAGGTTTGCCAGAGGTTTGCTTGATCTCTTCCGGTTCTTCGCCAATTGTTTGCTGCTCTTCCGGAACTTCGTTGACAGAGATTTCTTCATCAAAAACGGGAGAATTTTGATTTTTTCGGTTTCGGGCTTTCGTTAAGCCGCCTTTCATTCCGGCCAGAGCTCGGGCGACTCGTTTTTGAACTTCCTTTTCAATTAATTGCTCTATGTTTAATTGATGCTCTTTTCTCTTCTCGATTTGACTCTCTATCCTTATGTCAACGAAAACATCGCCTTTCTTCGTGAAAAATTTATTAAGCACTTTGCCTAACGTCTTTTCATGAACAGGGGTATAAACTGGGTAGAGCCCTTCGATATCATCTTCAGATAATGGACTTCCTTTTAATGCGTAAGCTGAACGCAACTTAAAGAGGCAAGCAAGTTGAAGTTCCGGAAGCGATAAATAGTCCTGTGTATATTCTTCTGCTGATAGAAAGTAACAAGGACTTTCGAATTGATTGGATTTACTCATATTGCACTACCCGTTGCCTACAAAAATCAATTGCCTCGATATGAGTAAATCATAATAGTAAAAATTGAATTTGTACACTACGTACAAATTTATTTTTTTTATGTTGTAAAATATTGGTATAGTGATTCCCCGGAGATATTTTTATGGCTAAAACTATTTTTTGTTGTATTTTGGTTGCCCTTGCCTGCGGTTGCGTTCAAGCAGCCGATTCTTCCATAACGGACCTGAAGTCTGCTAACTTTCAACAATTAAAGTTAGAGGCTTCCTCGTTGGAGTTAAACGAACGGCAATGCAATAAAGATTACCTTTGGGAATTTCGAAACAGACTGACGGAGTTGCAATTTCAAAAAGTGATTGACTTTAAAACAAAGTACTCAGTGGATCGCTTGGTAGAGAAGCATCTCAAAAAATGTGTTGATGCAAAACTCTACAAATAAAAGTCTGAGTGGTTCGAGGAGTTTTGAGGAGTTAAAGTTCAGCTTACAGGCTTGTTCCTGTGCAAACGTATAACGCCCTAGCTAATATTTTTATTTTTGATAAATCCGTCAAACGTTGAGAAAAATCATCGGTTCGAATTTGATAGCCTCCTTCATAGTCAATGGAGATCAGACGAAGTAACTGTTCTCCGTTGACTTCTATCAAGTAAATACCCTCGCGTGTAAAAGTATTAACTCCAAAATCAAGGATCAAAGCATCGCCAATCTTACATTTCGATTTCAAAGAGTTATCTTCAACGACTACAAATCGCAAATTTTCTTCAGAAGTGGCTTTTAAAACTGACTTGATAAAATAATCACTCAATTTCATTTCTCCATCGAAAAGTGTAAAAGTTAGATTCGATGGAGTGACGCTGTTTAAACGATAGCTTCTTATCCTATTGAAAGAAGATTTCAAAAAATTGTCAGATTCCTTAATTAGTTCAGTTTGAGGTTGATCGTGAACCACATCCATCCAACCCGGTTGGAGGTGTAGTTTCATTTCAATTTCTCGCGCAACCTCCGCTCCCATAACTCTTGGGGTTTTAGCGCTAGGCGGTTGAGATTTGTTTTTAATTTGATTAAAGGTTCCGTCATACCGTTTTCTTCCCAAAGCAGAATTGAGATTAGCGACGGACTTATACATAGAGATCAGCTCTACTAAATTTTTCCGACGGATTTCATGCACATCTGTCATTTCTTCACCTCTTAGAAAGATATAACAGAAGCTGTTTTTTGTTTATCCTTAGATGAGCTAATAAAATTTGTACTTTATGTATATTTTTTGTACATTGTTATACAAATTCAGGTAAAATAAAAACATCAAAAATAAGGTGTAGCAATGAATTTGAAAGACTATTGTTCGTTTCTAAAAGAAGCTGGGGTTGCTGATCCTAGACGGTATTTAGCAACCGAGCTGGGGCTTTCTAAGGCAACGATTAACTCTTACATCTGCGGGCGTCGTTTAATTTCACCCGAGAATTGCCTGACATTGGTCAACCTTTCTCGTGGACACCTAACTTGTGAAGAGTTGCGTCCCGATATCCCTTGGAAGTTCGCTCAATTAGATAGAAGTAACGCTGAAACCGGCAGATTAAAAAAAGAGATTAAGCAGTATTTGAGCTGCCCCGGAGCAGAAGCGTTAACCGCTTGAACTTTGAAAATAAGAACAAGGAAAAGCAATGACAAACACAGGCTGCTTAAATTTGAGGGGAAAAGATGGAAGCCAATCTTCAATCACCGTTAGGTGTGTTTACCTTCCTGCTTCTTTTTTTAACGCTTGCTCTTCTGATTATCTGCGTACTGAACGCTTGTTTCTTCAAAGACCTTTCGCTTCTCAAATGGTTTCTCCTGTTTTTTCTCATTTCGCAGCTGTGCTGTTGGAAATTAGGAATATTGCCTTTTTGAAAAATGGAAAGGGCCAGCCAAGGACATCCGACAGAAAGTCTCTAATTGGAAATAGAAGAGATCATTATGATTTCATGCGAGTTTTACCTAGAGTTAAAAGATTACGCGCCGAAAATCATTGTTGCAGTTCTCTTCTGTGCTCTGACAGTTTATTCGTGTTTTTTTCTCCGGCCGCCTTTTATGCGCAAGGTCCGAGAATGGACAGACAAAGAGTTTTTTCTATATTCTCTTCTGGTAATTCTTCTTTTAGGGATTGCTTTTATTATTTTCAAAGTGCTGGAATCCGGTTCGAAGCTCTTTTGTTCAATTTGAATCTTCGTGTCTCTCACTTCTGCAACAGTAAGAGCCGAAAACAAAGCGCAAAACATAGACATTGCAGTACACAAGAAATCTGTAAGTTTGGGTTCTTTGTACCAACAAAAAATCAGTGCGAAAAGGCTGACTGCCAGCCAGCACATAAATTTATCAGCAGAAGTAATTTTCACTTTTTCCTCCGGGTATTGGGTTTGGATTTTTGTCTGACAGCTCAAATTTTACCCAGTACACCGGAGACCAATTTCGTGAGGATGGGATGATGGCCGAGCAGAAATTCTTCTTCATCCTTCTTCTTTCCGGCCTTTGCTGTCTGGCAATTGCACCCTTATTCCTGTTCCGAAACAGCGAAAGAAACTCAGTGTCTTTAACCGCACCCGGACTAATGGTTATCGGCATTGCTTTTGTCCTTATCGGCTGCTGCGGTTTTGTGGGACTGGACAGTTACGGGGGCTGATATGAAAACGATTTTCTGTTTTTTATCAAATCAACTTCTAAATGTTGGAAAAGCTTCTTCATCCTTGGGAGGAATTCCAAAGCGTTCAGTTTTGGTGGAATTACTTAACGTATGGTTGGGTGATCATTACCACTCACTTCGACTTGGTTTGCCTTGTTTACATCCTGAAAGTGAAATCAAAAATGCCGAAGGTTTTTCAAGGAGACTTTCTTTCCAGTTTGTTTCCAACGGATGCAGAAACATTTCTTTTGCTGTTTTCCGGTTACTTTTTGGTGTTTGTGGTCATACCACTGTCAGTTATTGCAATTCTAAGTTTCTGAAGCTCTTCGGTTGCGTCAACAATAGCTTTAATAAGCCGCTGTTGATTCTTACTGTTCTCCGCGGATACATAAATAGCAACGAAACCGGCAACACAAGAACCAAGCGAACAAAGAAACAACACTATGTTCCTTTGATCTTCGTTGCCGTAAAGGATAGCTATCGGTACAAGGGACAAGACAAGAACAAAAAACAAAGCAGCAAAGATAACAATGTTTTGAAAAATACCCTTTTTCATTCTTCATCCCTCCGGGAATTGATTAGCGATTTGAGTTGGGCAACTAAATTCTATTCTTTTCCTCGGAGGCCCAATTTCCTCGGACTCTGGGTAAGCAAATCGAGACAAGCACACTACCCCCGCTTGTCAGATTCGCTAAAGGGTTCTTCAGCGCTTTCAAAGTTTCTGAATTCTTTGGTGCCATTTTCCTTCGGGTATATAGATCCTTGCAGGCACCTCTTCTCTTTTTTCGGGAACAGGACTGATTTCTCAGCGGCGCTGCTTTTTATTCCTGATCGGAGGCTCTATGAGTAACTTAAGCCTCAATCAACTGAGACCTGAGCAGGTCTGTGAACGACTTGGCTGCGGTAAAACTCAGTTATACAAATTGGTAAAAAACGACCCGACGTTTCCGAAACCGATTCAATTGTCCAGTAGATGGACATTTTGGTACGAGTGTGAAATAGACGCTTGGACGATAAAAAAAGCCGCCGAGCAGCAAGGCTTAAGCATTGAAGCGATGACGGAGCGATTAGCCAGCGCAAGCGCTTTCTCCATGAAATTCAAGGAATTGATGGCGAACTAAAAATGAAAACAATAATCTCAAATCCCAAAACATTACTAGCCTTGGCAGCCGTCAGCGCCCTGCTGTCCGGCGCGGGTTTCAAAGTGTTGGCCGATACGACGGATTATTCTCAAATCCCGGGTATGCCGAAAATCGAATTGATGACCGGCAATGACCGTTGGGGATGCGAAGTCCTGCTCTGCTTAGCCAATCCGAACGGACCGAGAGCGGTTAGCGAATGCCGTCCTCCGATAGACAAACTCTTTGACTGCCTTTCTTGGCGTCACCCGTGCAAATTTCCGTCCTGCCCGATGGCCGGAGACGGCAACTATGCGAAGCAACTTTCTGACGGATTTGATCCTTGCATCCTTCAAGGGATGGAAGACGCTCCTCAAGGCTGGATTGTTGAAGGAAACATTAACGACAACAATCAGTTCAAAACTGACCGTCGGAAAAACAAACTACTTAGAAAAAATAATGCCAGCTACAACTGGGCCGGAGAGCATTGGTTCAAAGCAACCGAGGACTCTCCCGGACATTGGGGAGGCACTAAAGCTTGCGTTAAGGGCTATCAAGGTACTGCCTATGAGAGTTACACCTGTTATGACAGCTCGGGAGACAGCAGCAGTTCTTCCGTTTGCTACCGCCCTGTCCGCGTCTATGAACAGGTGAAATGGCAACAGTATCAGTCCAGACGAGCCATTGATGTCTTCATCAACGGCAAAAATTGGACAAGGGTGCATTGGTAAAGATCAAAGGTTAATCATGGTTGAAATAACTGCCTCTGACATTTATTGGATCGGCGCGATGGACAAGATCTCCCTTGGTCTTATTTTTCTAGCATGTCTCTCCGCTCTATTAATCATTTGTGCCATCCAGATCTACTCCGGAGCCTTGGCTTTATTCGGAGCCCTTCTTGGCATAGCTTGTACCACCGCCTTCATATTTATTCCAAGTTCTCAGACTATGGCAGCAATGAAGGTCCTTCCGGCAATCGTCAACAATCAACGAATACAGGGGATCTCAGAGAGCACTGTGAAACTAACAGAACAGTTTCTGAAAGAGAATCTGGAAACATTGAAAAGCAAAGATAAATCGGGAGATAAAAAATGAGAATCAACAATGTGGAATACCCGAATGTTTCCATCCGCGTCATCGAATCCAAACGTGTTGTGGGTCTTACCGGGCCGAAGTCGATTCACCTTTATGAAGCAAATATCAAAAGAGGCGCAATAATTCAGAAAAGAGCTTCTGAAAACATAGCCGAACTTCAGGACTGGATTCTTTTGAAGGTCGGAGGCCGATTGCGGTCAGCGTAACAGTTAATGCCCGGAAGCAGACGGCCTGATTGACAGGCGCGGTTGCATCCTTGGCGGGACAATGCAGCCTCCGGGCACCAATTATTCTAATCGTCCCGCCCCGTTGAAAGAACGGTGACAGTTGATCTTTCGGTTCATAACAGTCTGCACAGAAAGTCCCGCCAGATTTTTTGAAATAAGAGTTATGAACAACAGACAAATCTCAAGGTTCGGACTTTCCTTCTTTAAGGACGGTTCGGCTTTTTGCACCCTTTTTCCTCCTCAGTTTCTTTAGGAAAAGGCTTTCGGCTAACGAAAACCTTTTCCCAAACCAACTTCATTTCCTTAAGGAGGAAAAAATGACAAACGCAATTCACTTTCAACGAGTGACTATCCATCTCAAGAACGGAACAAATCTGGGTATCGACCTTCAAGCTGAAGATCCGCATAAGCCCGATCCGCAGATTGCCGCTTTCCAAAATGTCTTGGCCGATCCCGAATCCCAAGAGAAAGTTTTTACGTTCCAGGGAATTCGCGGCGTTAGCTGGGTTCGCATCAAAGAAGTAGTCGCTTTCGATGCAGTCCCTCTCATTTTTACGCCAGCTGAAAAAGAACCGGCACAGACGGCTCAGACCAAATAAATAGCACAACCCGAGGAGGTCTTATGAACAAAATCTTTAAAAAGGTATGGAATCGGAGACGGGGGTGCTTTGTCGCTGTTTCCGAAGCTATGTCTTCTGCCGCTCAAAGCTCAGGTAAAGCGACAGTTATAACCGCCGGTCTGGTATTGGGTCTTGTATCGACGCCTTCATACGCCATTTATAAGCATATTTATGCCGGAGAATCAACCGCCGGACAGAACCTAGACTATGCCGAACAGGATTATTCATTAAATTTGCACGGCAATTACACCGTTGGTGCGGGGTCCAATGTTTCTTGGTCTGTTCGAGGAAAAGCATCTTTTAATATCGGGCCAGACAACACCGTTACTACAGTAAACGGAAATCTTTTACTTCATTCATGGCACAGTGAAGATTTAGGGCATTTTACTTGGGACAGATCAAATTCCATTCTGGTTAATAGCACCGGATCTCTTTATATCGGTGACTACGACGAAATCGGCAACCTTACCCGAGGCGGAACTGACAAAAGCAATAACCTTACAGAATTTCGGTTGAAGGACTCTTCGTCCATAACTATCAACGGAAGAGGCTTCTCTAACACAACCTTTGTCCAAGAAGGCAACAGCGTTCTTTCTGTCAACGGCTCCGGGATGGTTTTTGACGGACCCTTCCATATCAATGGAAATTCACGCGTTGACGTCCACAACAATCTTCAAACCCGCAGCAATACTTACATGACCGGAGGAACTATCAATCCATATGGTAATTGGATAAATACCGGTTCATTTAATTTGCAGGGCGGGAATGTCAATGCCGGAAACGGCAACCTTATTAACAACGGAACTGTGACGCAAACCGGCGGAAACTTTTCTTCTAAGTTAACAGGCAGCGGCACCTATAACTATAACGGCGGTTCATTTAATGCCTCCAAAGTTTCGGGAGATATCGTCGTCAATATCGCTTCCGGTCTCGGGGCTTCTACATCGAACTTTGAAGGCGGAAACATCAACAACCGAGGAACTTTAACTGTCAACGGCGGCTGGTACAAGAATCTCAACAATTACGGTACTGCAAACTTCAACGGCAATGCAACAATTGCCAAAACCACTAACTACGGGACTATCAATAGTTATGGTGCAGTTAATTTCACGGATAAGTTAAATACTTCCGGAACGCTCAACACACATGACGGGGTGTGGTCTTTCGGGCCTTCCGGCGTTTTGGCAGTAAGCGGCGGAATTGTCCAAACCAACAACTCATTTAACATCTTCGATTCATTTGGGACGACTGCTCAACAAGAACTTCATTATGTTGGATTGAATTCGGTTTTACCGCAAGAAGTGAAATCCAGTTTGAATGATTTCTTCACTAAGTATGCCCCCGGTTCAATTGCTCAGAAACTAATTAATCATGCCTCGTTCACCGGCGGAAAAGTCATTGTGACCGGCGTCAATTTGACTCAGACCCAAGCGGCCGA
>OCSG01000709.1_pt1 | contig 26580 bp, 23 predicted proteins | sample 1538831 | NCBI WGS metagenome assembly OCSG01 (sample SAMN04571729, study PRJEB22368) | human gut metagenome | biome: human gut; material: stool | host: Homo sapiens | place: Luxembourg | collected 2012-09-20 | reverse complement strand
GGTGCGAATCCAAGGAGAAGGACAGCAGTCAACATGAATGCAGTCATACCTTTTACTCTTTTTATAAATGTCGGCTTCTCATAAGATGCAATGTTGATAATTCTCCGTTTCATCTGCTTCATGTTTCCACCAAGACCGGCGGCAAACGGAAATGGAGTAAGTGAAATCTTTTCCGCAAAATTGATCAGTGTATTACCATAATCTGCATAATCATCCTCCTCAAGCATCTTTAAAACAGAGGTGTCACAGGCAACCTCTCTGTCATTACGCATTTCTTTCAGAGCATACCAGACAAGAGGATTGAACCAATATATTACTCCGGCAAAGTTCATTAGATAGTTGGCAATAGCATCTTTGTGCTTATAGTGCTGTAGCTCGTGTAACAGCATGTATCGCATGTCCGATTCGTTATAATCTGAGATGAGATGAATCGGCAGATAAATACAAGGTTTCAAAAGCCCCACAATAATCGGAGATTTCAAAAATGCAGTACTGTAAACATGGATATTTCTGTTAATTCCCATTTCTTTCATACATCGATGATATAGTTTTCGGACTTCCGGGTTCTGAAGGGGAAGTGCAGATTTTTTCAAGTTCTGTAAGCGGATAGAGGATTTGATTACCAATATAATCATTGCAAGGATGCCTACAAGCCATATTCCAAATAGTATGTATCCGATGCTGGATGGAGTCTCACTATTTACCGAAAGGGCAAAGTCATTCATCCAGTCTGCATTTCCGGCTGGATTGATCCCAACAGCTTCTCCTATGGCGGTTCTGGTGCCAGAAGTAGGAGAACTTTTCAGGCTACTGAGCCACGAGAGGATTTGCGGAAACCCAATTAAACGGAACGGTATAAAAGGAACTACCAACAATCCAAGTAGCAGGAACCATAGATTATACTGCATCCGGCTGGATAGGTTGACTTTGAATATCCGCTTGGCTATCAAAAGAATTCCGATGATACCGCTGATAAATACATTGCATATTAAAAAGCGTATCATAAAATCAGCCATGTTAATTACCTCCTTTTTTTGACCTCTTGGAAAGAAGAGAGCGGAGAGTGTCTATTTCCGTTTCGGACAGTCTGTCATTTTCTATATATGCAGACAGCATGGCAGTGATGTCTCCATCGTAGTATCGTTCTAGAAAAGAGTTACTTTCCTGACCGATGTATTCACTTTCTTTCACAACTGGAGTGTAAACAAACACCCGACTTTGTTTTTCATAAGTCAGAACGCCCTTGTTCACTAGACGTTTAATTAGAGTTTGTATTGTTTTTGGACTCCAGTTCGTAGTCTGTAATAATTTATCAGTTATTTCATTGGTGCTGATCGGCGCATGTTTCCATACGATTTTCATAACTTCAAATTCAGCTTCAGAAATCTGTGGTAAATCGCTCATTTCAAATCCCTCCTTAAATCTTACGGCTGTAATAAAAATATTATAGATGTTATTTGTGTAGTTGTCAATTTAAGAGAAAATAGATTGACTTGAAATCTTACTTATGTAATAATTCAAATATTACATAAGTAAGAATTTAAAAAAGGAGTGGAATCAGGATGATTGAAATTGTAAATAAAGTGCTTTGAAAATAAGAAAACCAATAGAGTCACAAGGAGTCTATTGGCATTCTTACAGAGTTGGATGGTCTTGCTTGTGCAGCAGATCAAGCAGATAACGAACCATAGGCAATAAATCCGCAGCCTCCTGTTCCGTGCAGTCATTCAGCAGGGTCAGGAGTTTTTGGAGATTTGGCTGTTGGTTTGCGTTGGCTGGGTAGAAAATCTTATCGGCGGGTATCTTCAGATATGTAATCAAAGGATACAGCTTATCATATTTGGGGTTACCACGTCCGGCTTCAATATTTAGTATGGTGCGGGTATCCATATTAAGAGTTTCAGCCAGCTTTTCTTGTGAAAGTCCGAGTTCGGTACGGGCTTCACGCACTGCAATGGCAAGAATTTGTTTTATGTCATGCATTATAATTCACCTCGATAGTAGTTTACAATACCTATTAAAACGAGTGAATTGCAATAGAATACAGTGTAGATATGGAGTGTAATACATGGATGTAAAGTATGTGAAAATACATAGAAAAAGAATAGTGAAAAGTTTTGAGATAGCAGCATATTACACACTAAGGTGTATCGCAAAGAAGTATAAAACTTCAACGCGATACACCTTTTTTGTGGGGAAATCAGAGCGTTGTAAAGTCTTTTTCCGGTTTGCGGTTTGTGGTCTGTTCCTGTCCCGGAGTCCGGTCAAGATACTGGTTCAGATTATCCAGTTTTCGGTTGAGAGCCTGTATGTCTTTTTCAGCAGATTTATAGGTTTTCTGCAAGGCTTCTTTCTTGGCATACAGAGCATTGTAATCATTACGAAACTTATCAATATCAAAATGTTTTAAGCTGATTCCAAAGCGTTTCAGCATATTTTCTGCACCGTCATGGAGCAGGAGTTCTGTTTCATGGTGGCGGAGATAAGCGTCAGGGTCTTTCGATTTCCGGTAACGGATGTGATAGATATGATTGCTCTGATATTGTTCAGCGTATTTCAATATCTGTCCTAAATCCTTTAGCTGACGTTCTGTTTCCACAAGACTGTTCCGTGCGGTTTTTGCAAGAACAGACTTACTTTCAATCTGTTTTTCAAGCTCGATGATAGAACCTGCTTTACTGTAACTGCTGGCAGCGATTTTGAGATTTTCAATCGCTGCCCAATGCTGCAGACCGGGGCTTTGCGTGAACTTTTCTTCCGAGGTGTCAATGAGCGTTCGGGAAGAATAATCCTTGATAAGAGGTTTTTTTCGGGCAGGGAATGGGACACGTTTTTGTGTCTGTGCTAAAGCCTTTGTTTCTACCCGTTCCTTAATCCGTTCTTTGGTGTATTCTGCACCCAAAGACTTTAAGCTGCCACGGACAAAATGCTCCCGGTCAAGGGGGCGGAAGGAAATGTACTTTAAGGCGTTTTCTCCAATGGTTTCGCCTTTGATTTCATAACCTTTTGCCCGTATCAGCTCCATGCACTGTTCATATGTATCAGCGTTTTGAATTGCTTCATCAATGTCCTGCTTGAGCTTGATTTTCCACGAGGTGCCATTTCTGCCGGATGTCCATTCTTTATAACTTTTACCACGCTGGTTTGTGGGAGAAATGACGGATAACTGATGCTTGGAACACAGCTCATCATTCAGGCGGCGAATGTGGTAGTAGGTCTGTTTACAGTCATGATATTTTTCGTGATTCACATTATCTGCGGCACAGAAAATGATGTGGTTGTGAACGTGACCTTTATCAATATGAGTGGAAACGATATAAGAAAATTTCCCCTCTAACAGCTTGTCGGCAAGCTCCACACCGATCTGATGTGCTTCCTTATAAGATACCTCTCCCGGAGCGAAAGCCTGTATCAGATGAAAGGCTTTGTTGGGGTCTGCCTGATTTGTTTTTGACAGAGCAAATTTGAAGTCAAAGGCAGCGGTTTCAGGACTGCATCCGAAGGAAGAAATGAGACTACTTTCATCTGTTTTTTGGGAATTACAGATATAGTTTACTGCCTTATGGACGGTTGCCTGGATAGCATGGATTTTTGTGATTGCCATACCTGTTTCATCAGCTCCTTTACTTCGTTTACATCGGCTTTATAGACATTGCCAGTAGCATTCATCCGCTTGGCAATCTGGTTCAGATTATTGCCGATACGGGCGAGCGTGGTGTTGTATTCCCGCAGGTGTTCGTAGTTTACATCGTAGACATAGCCATACAAAATCAGATGCCGAATAAATGCGGATTTGCTCTTCATGCCGGAGGCTTTCCATTTCTGATCTAAGATGTATTGCTCGTCATCGCTGAGATAGATTTTAAGTTCATTTTGTCTTTCTCGGTTTGCCATTGCAGTATCAGTCCTTTCCTTATTTGTATAAAAGATTTTCAAATATGCCGTAGCCGGCGGTTGTTTTTTGCTTTTAGGGGGACAGGGGGATATGCCCCATGCAAGCCAATTTCTGCAAGTTTTCACTTGGTAGAAATTTGTGGAAATGGTGCCTGTGAGGGAACACAGGCAGTGCTTGCTATTCTTCTGCAAATTACCCGTAGGGAATTTGCGTGTTGCGTGAGTATAGGCGAGCGGTTTGCAACACAGTAGGGCGTTACCGCCCTTGTTATGGATAGCGTTGATAATTCGACTTTGCAGTTGGGCAGAAGCAATAAAAAAACTGCCACGGTTCATAAGGGCATTGATTGCCCGTAAAAACTCCATAGCAGTTTGTGTGACTTTTTATGATTTTTGATTCTATCCATAATGATTTTATCAATGGGAAAGGGGAAAGTCAATGGCTGGAGAGAGATAAAAGATTTACAGAGAAATTTAGGGGAATAAGCAAAGATACTGCATATTCTGCATTTAAAATTAGAATTGGAAAACCAGAAGAGAGGGGGTGAAGCATGAATACCGTACATCGTAGAACGGAAATAATCAATATTCTTATTATCAGACGACATACAACAGCGAATGAATTGGCACAGGAATTTGGCGTTTCCATTCGCACGATACAGTATGATATTCAGGCTTTAACTCCGGTTTATCCGATTTATACAAAACAGGGAGAGAACGGAGGAATTTTTATAAGAGAGGATTACAAGCCTTATGCCAATTCGCTGACACCTATGGAAGTAGCTGCCTTGCATGAATTATATGATTGGACGGAGGGCATACATAAAAAAGTTTTATTTCAAGTCCTAAGAAAATATGGACCGGATAAATTACAACTTTGATCTTGTCATTCTGATAAAGCACATAATTTTTACAGAACCGTTCATAGCAGACGGAAGTGTGCTTATGTGCTTTTTAGGCTGACAATTTCAGCTTTGATTTTATCCAAAATGCAGACGATGTCTGCGATTGTACCTTGACAATTTCATAAACCAATGCGTACAGGACGTGTGGAATATGTGGAGCCGCTTTGAGGATACGCCATAAGACACCTGCTTTTGCCTTTGGCAGAGGTGGATACGAAGGAATATTGAAAGCAGATATTGAAGTTAAGGTGTGGAGCGAGAAATATCCGGCATAAATGTGTAGCAGTTACACGGAGGCGTTGATACATATTTTTGATAATGATACTTCCGGCTTAGTCCGGTCAGATAAGATGACGGTGCGATACCGATGTGGGTAGTGTAATGAGCTGCTACCTGTACGGATTTTTTAATATCTTCCAATAAAAGCATATTTGTTTGTTAAGTATGTTTTTATTGGCAGATATGCCATAACCATAGCAAGAGAAAAAGAACACACTTTGAAAAGGTAGGTGGAAGAATGCAGGCAAAAGTGAACACAAAAAATTTTATAAGGTATGACGAGGGTGCGGAGAGGTATTCTATGAGTAAACACAGCTTTATGAAATTGGCACAGGATGCTCGTGCTGTTTATAAAATTAACCGTATCACATTGGTAAACGTGAAGATTTTTGAGGAGTATTTGGAATCTTTTCGGGCGTAGACATGATAAGAAAGAGGAAAACGAATTATTGTATATCAAAAAGTATTTGACTTTTTGATATACAAGTAGTAAAATGAAGTCAGGTTATGAAAGGCAGGTGTTGACGGATGGCAAGAATGGGTAGACCTAAGTTAGAAAATCCGAGAAGTGAAGGTGTATTCATCCGTCTTACAAAAGATGAGCATACAGATATAACAGAGTATGCCAGCTCTCATGATCTGACCATAACACAGACGCTTGTTCAAGGATTTAGAAAGCTGCAAGAGCAGGATAATACCGAGAATGAGTAATGGCATTTGTGACCTCTTTCTTATATTGAGAGGAAGGTGGTACATAATGTCAATGTCGAGAAAAGATTCAAAAGGCAGAGTATTAAGGAAAGGCGAAAGTCAGAGGAAAAACGACGGAAGGTATATCTACCAGTACACCGATTCGACAGGTAAAAGGCGGGTCGTTTATTCAAATGACCTGTTGGAGTTAAGGGAAAAGGAAAAAGAACTTGTTCGCAATCAGTTGGACGGTCTTGAAAGCTATTGCAGTGGAAAGACAACTTTGAACTATGCATTTGACAGGTATATTTCAACGAAGTATGATTTGAAAGAACACACACGGGTAAATTATAAGTATATGTATAACCGTTTTGTCAGAGATACTTTTGGAAAAAGAATCATCAATGATATAAAGTATTCTGATGTGAAATTCTTTTATTGTTCGTTGATGAACATATTGGGGTTACAGGCGAATACATTGGATAATATTCATACGATTCTGCACCCAACCTTTCAGATGGCAGTTAGGGACAATGTGATACGCAATAATCCGGCAAGCGGTGTAATGGCAGAAATCAAAAAGGCGAATGGAAAGAATAAGGGCATAAGACACGCACTTACATTGGAACAGCAGAGAGCATTTTTGAACTATGTATCGAACAGTCCTGTGTATTGCCATTGGTTGCCACTGTTTACAGCACTTTTTGGAACGGGATGTCGCATAGGAGAAATGATAGGGCTGCGTTGGGAAGATTTGGATTATGAGAATAAAACCATTAGTATAAACCATGCGGCTATCTATCGAGTAATGGAGAATGGAAAGAGTGAATTTCATATTTCTTCGCCAAAGACAGAAGCCGGGATTCGTACTATTCCGATGATGCAGGCTGTAGAACAGGCATTTAAGGATGAATACGAAGCACAGAAAGAAACCGGTTTTAATGTGCAAGTGGTTGATGGTATGAGTGGGTTTATCTTTTGCAATAAAGACGGAATTATCCATAAACCCAGCGTAATCAACAGTGCAATCAAAAGAATTTACGAAGCCTACAATGCCGAAGAAATTATTAAGGCAAAACGGGAGAGCAGACGCCCGGTATTGATTCCTCATTTTTCGTGTCATCATATCCGACACACATTTTGCACCAGATTTTGTGAAAATGAAAGAAATCTGAAAGTGATTCAAAGTATTATGGGTCATGCAAATATTGAAACAACGATGGATATTTATGCGGAAGCAACAGATGTGAAGAAAAAGGAAGCAATTAAAGCTCTGGAAAATAATAGTGATATATTTTAGGAAGAAGTCCTTGCAAGGGGACGATTTCCAAGACAAACCTGACATCAAAAAAGTCAGAATACATCAAAATGACATTAGTTTGTTGGATTTTGGTGGACAAATATGGACTGGCGATATATAATGAAAATCGTGTAAAAAAGCGTTTATCAACTTATTTGGACTGTGGTGGATTAGCTTCGGTTATATTCCCGACAATGAAAACAGTGGGCGCAAGCGAGAATAAAAAAGGTCAAGAATCTGCAACAGCAGGAGATGACAATAATGGATTTTTTACAGCAAACGAAAAGATTGATTTCTCTAATGCAAAGATTGAACCAATCTTTGAGGAAATGGTAGATTTCGAAACATTTGCAAAATCTGATTTCCGTGCAGTGAAGATCCTGGCTTGCGAAGCAGTACCGAAGTCTAAGAAGCTTCTGAAGTTTACACTGGACGACGGAGTACGCAAGGATCGTGTGATCTTAAGTGGTATTCATGAGTATTATGAGCCGGAAGAACTGGTTGGTAAGACAGCAATCGCTATTGTGAACCTGCCACCGAGAAAGATGATGGGAATCGCTTCCGAAGGTATGCTGATTTCAGCGGTAAACAACCTTAAGAATTCAGAGGATGAAGAACTTCATCTCCTGATGGTTGATAACCACATCCCGGCTGGTGCAAAGTTATATTAGAATAAAAAAGATCAAAATGCTTTAGGGCGAAAAAGTGTTTACTACAACGCTAACTACAACAAATTCGAAATTTGAGATGAAGAAATATGGGCTCAAGTGACGGATTGCTCTAAAGGGTATTGGTGAAAAGGATATAGAATAGGAATCTTTCCTTCAGAAATAACTGATGGAGAGGTTCCTTTTTTATTTGTAGTTTCCAAATAAAAAGAAGAGCTTGTGATATGGTGAAAGATTTTGTGTGAATTTGGAGCGCTCTATGATAAAGCATAGAGCGCAGGATAAAAAAAGGGGGATAAGTATAATGGAGAAATTAAAATTGGATTTTTATTATGGGAGAGAAGCAGAGCAGTTTACATTTTACAGACTTCCGAAAGCGCTTGTAACAGATGAGCGCTTTAAGGAAATGACGAATAATGCAAAGCTTCTTTATGGGTTAATGCTTGATAGAATGTCTCTGTCTAAAAAAAGAGGATGGCTTGATGAAGCAAATAAGGTTTTTATAAAGTATTCCCTTACCAATATTGAAGAAGATTTAAATGTTAGTCGAAAGACGGCAAGTGCTCTTTTGAAAGAGTTGGAAGAAATTGGGCTTATTGACATGATTCAGCAGCCAGGAGTAGCAAATATTATTTATGTCAAAAATTTTGTGTCAGAGCGAGAACAAGAAGATCATAACCTGAGAGAATCTGAAGATAAGTGCAATGAAGAAACTGGTGTAAAATCTAAACCAGTGGAAAAAATATACCAGTGTAAAAATTCTACTGGTGAAAAAACTACGCCGGTAGAAAAAAGTAACCAGTGTAGTTTTGAACAGGGGACCAGTGGAAAAAATACACTGGTACCAGGGGAAAAATTACACCCGAGTAATATAGAAATAGATAATAATATAAATAATAATAATTCTATCAATCAATCATATCAGTCAATAGATAAGATTGATGTGATGGATGAAACAGCAGTATATATGGAGTTAATCAGAGAAAATATTGATTATGATATTGTGATGCAAGATTATAAGTGGAAACATCGTGACATGTATGAAGAACTGTATCAGATCATCTGCGATGTAGTCTGTGTAGCTAGACAAGAAATCCGTATTGCTGGAGAAGATTATCCGTATAGCTTAGTGAAAAGTAAGTTTCTCAAATTGAAAAAATCGCATTTGGAATATGTGATCGGATGCATGGATAGAAACACAACAAAGATTGCGAATATTAAAGCATACTTAATCACGGCGTTATATAACGCACCGAATACAATTAGCCACTATTATTCCGCTGAAGTTAATCATGATATGTGTGGCGTACGACTAGGAAATTGTACAGGAAATCAATGAGCGAATTGTTGAGATTTTGATATCCGACTATTACAATTAAATATGATATATTTTGAGATCTGATACCTAATTCAAAAACAGATAGCGGAATAATAAGATACTGTGATAGAATGAAGAAAAGTGGATATGCAAGAAAGCGAATAATTTAAAAATGAAATCCAAAGGAGTGATGACTATGGAGAATAAATTGGAAAAAATTGATCAAAATAGTTTTATGGATAATTTTGTTAAAACCGACGACATCTTAAAAGATATGTGTGGGATTATTGAGTCCTCACAAAAAGCTGCATATCGGGCAGTCAATACAACGCTCATACAGAGAAATTGGCTCCTTGGTTATAGTAATTGCAAGTGAAGAATTGCAGGGCGAGGATAGGGCAAAATATGGAGCAGAAATTATAAAAAAGTTGGCAAAAGAATTATCGGCTGAATATGGAAGAGGTTATACAAAGTCGAATCCATATAGCTTTTATTCTTTTTATAAGACCTACCCTGAAATTTTCCAGACATCGTCTGGAAAATCTGTTGGATTACTGTCTTGGTCGCATTATGCAGCATTATTACAGGTTAAAGATGAGAAAGCTCGAGACTGGTATGAGAAAGAAGCAGTAGAACAGACTTGGAGTGTCCGTACTTTGCAGAGGAATATTTCTTCTCAGTATTATTACCGTATGCTTAAAACTCAGAAAAAAGAGCTTGTAGAAAGTGAAATGAAGAATCTGACGGCAGCATTGTACAATACTCCGGTTATGATACAAGGATATTATCATGCTGAAGTTAATCATACGATGCCAGAGTATGCAGAACTGGAACAGTGTAGGAACGAGCTCGGTTTTAGTTGCAATTCGTATCAAATTTAATTGTGATAGAAAATGAAATGAGAAAAGGAGAAATCTAGATGTCTCGAATGTGGTTTTGTTTTGGTTAAAGATGATGGAAAAGTAGATAGAAAACTGGGACAGCAGAAGCAACAGCAAGCGGTAGCTGGAAAAGATAAGCTGGAGAGAGGCTGATCGGGGTGTAAGATAAAGAGAAATAAAAGTCCTGGTAGATGATTTTAAAAGATCATTTACCAGGCTTATTTTCAATGTTTGTTTTTGCTAGAGATTCTAAATTGATTTGGAGTCATATGATAGTGTTCTTTGAAACATTTATAAAAATGAGTTGTATTAGTAAAATGTAATTCTTCCATAATTTCTGAAATAGAGGAAGTTGTTTCTTTTAGTAATGTGGCAGCTTTTTTCATACAGAAAGTTTGCCCATAATCAAACAGACATTTGTGGGTATATTTTTTAACAATGGTGTTCAGATAATTGCCACTATAGTTTAATATTTGTTCCAATTCGGAGCGAGAGATTCTTCCATCTGTATCTTCTAATAAATGGCAAATATGAGAAAATAATATAAAATCATTGTCAGCTTCTACGTGAACCGGTGTAAAGTGAAAATGTGTAGGATCTGCCAGATAGTCAAATAATTCTAAAAGCATCCCCTTTATAATATAAGTGGAACCAAGTTTTGGAAACATAATTGCACGTAAAATATTGTCAGTAATTGCGTGAAGAGTGTGATGCCAGTCTTTATTATTAAGTGCGGGAAGAAAATCTAAATATTCTTTCGTATCAGGATTATCTAGGTTGTCTGTAAGAAACTTTAATATAGGATTTATTCCTGGCATTTCGATATCTGGAAAATATACTTTTTGTTCATCATCAGACAGTTGTTTTACAAGTTCTTTTGACATACCTATAAATAAGAGTGTTGCATCTGAAGAAAAGACTTCTTTATGGACGATATTATGGTTCATCAAGCAACAGTTTCCACTATGAAATACTAGGTCAGATTGTTCTATCTGCTGGTGGATTTCTCCGTCTAAAACAATTAATAATTCATAGAAGTCGTGGATATGTGGGGCTCGGTTATTAAATTGGTGGATTTCTTTTTTGGTTTGAAAATGATAAAAAGTATTTTCACATGGTGATGTCATCAAGAAATTGAGATAAGCATTATCATCTGACTGACAGCATGTTTCGAGAGTGAACTGAATAGGTGTCAGTATCTTGATATAGGAGTTAATACCACTATTTAAATTATCCTGTTCGATAATATTATTAACTGTATAGGATGAAGCCATTTCAACAAGTCCTCCGTTTCATTCACGAATATGATAAAAATTTAAATATATTCTATCATATATGTTGTAGTATTATAAGACATAATTTATTAAAGTAATATTATAAAAACATAAGCGTTTATGAAATGAAAAATAATTGTGCCGAGGAATAAGGAGGTTACAAAGTAATGCGTGAAACAGAAAAGAAATACTTGAAATGGTATCAAAAGATAGCCTATGGAGCAGGCGATTTAGCTTCAAACACAAGTTATGGATTAGTATCCAGTTTTGTACTTTTGTATCTATCAGATACAATGGGATTAAACACAGGAATCATCGGAACACTGATGTTAGTATCTAAATTCTTAGATGGAATTTCAGATGTTATATTTGGTAACTTGATCGACCGTACGAAATCGAAACTAGGAAAAGCAAGACCGTGGATGTTATACGCTCAAATCGGTGTATCATTATGCTTGGTATTGCTGTTCTCTATTCCAGGTGGGCTTGGAACAACAGCGCAATATGCTTATTTCTTTGCTTTTTATACAGCATTGAATGCTATATTTTATACAGCAAATGGAATTGCATACTCAGCATTATCAGCACTCATTACTAGAAATAAGAATGAGCGTGTTCAGCTTGGTTCCATTCGTTTTATGTTTGCTGTTGCAACAAATATTGTAATGGGATTTGCAGTAACTAATGGAGTAGAAGCATTTGGCGGTGGAGCTGCCGGATGGAGAATGGTTGCGATTATTTGTGGAACAATTGGTCTTGTAGTAAATACCATTAGTTGTCTTTGTGTAAAAGAATTACCAGAAGATGAAAACATTGTAGTTGAAGTAGAGTCTAAGACACAGGATGATAAGATTAGTTTTGGGGAATCTTTAAAACTTCTTTTTAGCAATAAGTATTATATTTTAATAGTAGCAATCTATATTGTATATTATTTTATGAGTAACTTAACAACAGGTTCAGCTGTTTACTTTATGAAACAGGTACTTGGTGATGGTTCATTACTGGGCTTATTCTCAATGATGAAGATGTTCCCAGTTATTATTGCATTGATTTTTACACCTATATTAGTAAAGAAGACTGGAAGTATGCAAAAAGTTAACTTCTGGGGATATGTCATTAGTGATATTTTAGGTATTTTCTTAATCTTCTTTGCAATGCAGAAGAATCTGTCAATGATGCTTCTGTTTATGTTCTTAAAAGGAACTTTTGCAGGAACAATGTCAGGTACATTAAATGCATTGATTGCAGAAATCAGTGGATATACATATCGTACAAAAGGTGTACATATTGATGGTATGATGTTTAGCTGCTCATCACTTGGAGTAAAAGTTGGTGGTGGTATAGGAACAGCAGCAGTTGGCTGGCTGTTAAATGCATCCGGCTATGTTGGAACAGCAGCAACTCAGACAAGTGGAGCAATTAATATGATCTTTAGTATGTATATTACAATTCCTGTAATCCTTGGAGTTGTAATCACTGTTCTTTTAGGACTTATGACAGTAGAAAAAGAAAATAAGAGAATAGATATGGAAAGAGAAGCGAATAATTAAAATAGAAAGAGGAACAAAGTATGCAGTGTCAGAAATTTAATGATCGCTGGACATTTGAAAAAGTAGATCAGGATGACAGATTAAAGGCTTTTTATGGTGATGACAATAAAATAACTGTTACACTTCCATATGATGCTATGATTCGTGAAAAAAGAGATAAAGAGTGTCCGGCAGGTGCACAGAGCGGCTTTTATCCTGGGGGAGTTTATACTTATGAAAAATCATTTTTAGCACCAGAAGAATGGAAAAACCAGGATGTGGTGTTAGAGTTTGAAGGAATTTACGGAACAGCAAGGGTTTGGATAAATGGAGCCCTTGCAACTGTAAACAGAAACGGATATATGGGTTTTTCTGTAGACCTAAAGCCATGGATTTGTTATGGACAGGAAAATTTGATAAAAATTGATGTAGATAACAGTAACCAGCCAAATAGCAGATGGTATACGGGTTCTGGAATTTATCGTGATGTGAATTTATGGACAGGGAAAGGTGTTTATATTCCACATGATGAGATGAAAATAACTACGTTATCTGTAAATGATGATGTAGCAGTTGTGGAAGTTTGTGCCAACGTAAAGAATACAAAAGAATGTGGCATAGAAGCAAAATGCTATGTTGAACTGATATTTGAGGGAAAAACAGTTGTAACAGAAAAACAGAATATTGTATTTTATTCTGGAAGAAAAGAAACTGTAAGAGTACAGATTCCTGTAAAATGTCCGAAAAAATGGAGTACAGATCATCCGAATTTATATCAGTGCTGTGTCAAAACATATATAGGGGACGAAATATGTGATGAATATACAGTGGATTTCGGCATTAGGACGCTTACACTTGATCCAGTTAATGGATTTCAGATCAATGGGGAAACAGTGAATTTAAGAGGAACCTGCATTCATCATGATAATGGTGTGATAGGAGCAGAGACATTCCCAGAAGCGGAGTGGTACCGGTGTAAAAGACTAAAAGAGGCAGGGTTCAATGCGATAAGAAGTTCGCATCATCCTATGAGCAGAGCAATGCTTGATGCTTGCGATCATTTAGGAATGCTTGTGATGGATGAGTTGACCGACATGTGGAATCGAGGTAAAAACACCTATGATTTTTCAGATATTTTCAAAGAGGAAGCACCAAAATGGATTCACCACATGGTAGACAAGGATTATAATCATCCATCGGTAGTTATTTATTCTGTAGGAAATGAGATACAGGAAGCAGGAACAAAACAGGGATCATGGATTAATCGTTCTTTGTGCAATAGATTTCATGAACTAGATGCTACAAGATTTACTACAAATGCTTTAAATGGATTGAATTGTGCTGGAAAACGACTCAAGGTTATTATGAAGGAAGTCATTGAAAAGTTTGGAATGGACACACAAGGCAATGGAAGTGGTGGGGGAAGTAATGCTCTCAATAGCTTTATGAGTCTTATGTCTGGAGAAAAGGGCGAGTTTTTTGCAAAGCATCCACTTGTCACAGAAGCCCTGGAAGAATGTGCCCAGAGTTGTGATATCACCGGACTTAATTATTTGAGTGGAAGATATGAACTTGAGCATGAGCTGCATCCGGGAAAAATGGTACTTGGGACAGAAACATATCCAGCGGATATTGAAAATCTTTGGGAGAAAGTTACAAAATATCCACATGTTATTGGCGATTTTACCTGGACAGGTTATGACTATATCGGCGAAGCAGGAGTAGGGATTTTCCATTATGATGGAAAAGAGAATTTTACAAGCATTTATCCAGAAAGACTGGGTTATATTGGAGATATAGACTTAATTGGAAATCGCAGACCAATTAGTTATTTCCGGGAGATTGTATATGGATTAACAAATCAGCCATACATTGCGGTAGAACGTATGGAGCATAGGGGACAGACAGCAAGCAAAACCGCATGGATGTTTAAAGATAATATCAGTAGCTGGACTTGGAAAGGGCATGAAGGAGAAAAGGCCAGTGTTGATGTATATTCATCAGGAGATGAAGTAGAATTGTTTTTAAATGGTAAATCTCTTGGTAGGAAGCCAGCTGGAAAAAAATCTCATTACACAGCAACATATGAAGTTGCATATGAGTCAGGGACTTTAAAGGCAATAGCATATGAGTCAGGGAAAGAGATTGGAAAGTATGAACTTGTCACTGCTGATTCGGTAAAAAGGCTAAAGGCTTGTCGTGTTACCGAGAATGAACGGGATGTAGCATACGTAAAAGTGTGGTTAGAAGATGAACATGGTGTTTGTAACCCACAAGAAACACAGAGGAGAATAATTCATGCTAAGGTTACGGGAAATGGTGTGCTAGAGGGATTTGGTACAGCCAATCCTTCAAGCGAAGAAGATTATTTCTCAGATACAGTAACAACTTTTGAAGGAAGTGCATTAGCTGTGGTTAGATGGAAGGATTCAAATTCGAAAGAATCTGCAGTCCTTCGACTGTGGACGGACGATGACGTCGAGGTATGCATAGATATTGGGAGGTAAACGGTGATGAAAAAGAGTAGCAGAAGATGCAGTATAGCTATTTTAATGATGATTTGTTTATGCATAGTGTTGTCAATACCATCAATTCCCGTACAAGCGGCTGATAATTTGTCAGAAAATGAAATGATTTATGGTGCAGATATAGGTTTTTTATCACAGCTTGAATCACAAGGCGTTGAATGGGTGGATGATAATGGAAATACAAGAGATGCTCTTGAGTTGTTAAAAGAAAAGGGTGTAAATGCTGTAAGACTTAGAGTTTTTGTAAAACCACCTGAGAATTTCTATTGGACTAAACCTGATGGTACAAATTGTATGCTTGGTTACGCGGATACTCAGGGACTTTTATATACAGCAAAAAGAGCAAAAGAGCTAGGTTTGAAGATAATGGTTGTATTTCACTATAGTGATCATTTTGCAGATCCATTGATTCAAGATGTTCCATCAGAATGGGAAAATGCATCGACTAGTGAGCTGGAAAAGTATGTATATGATTATACAAGATATATAATGACTGAGCTAGCAGATGAGGATATTTATCCAGAGTGGGTACAGGTTGGAAATGAAGTTAGTTATGGTATGTTGTATCCGACTGGAAGTAATCAGTCAAATGATTTTACTCAATTAACGAAATATCTGAATAGCGGATATGATGCGGTGAAATCGATAAGTCCTAATTCAAAGGTAGTTACACATCTTACGCATGGAAGTGGGATAAGCCATTTCGCATGGTTTTTTGAAAACTTTATCACGAAATGTGGTGGAAAAACAGATGTGATAGGTATGTCATACTATCCGTATTGGACTTCGAGTTATGATGGAGATTGTATAGAAAATGTTGCGTATAATTTGAATAAAATGGCATCACAGTATGGTAAAGATGTGATGATTTGTGAAACCGGTGAGCCCGAAAGTAATTCACAAGGAACATATGAACTGTTAAGAAAAGAAATTAACGCTGTTAAATCGGTTCCTAACAATAAAGGAATAGGAGTATTCTATTGGGAACCAGAATTAAATTCGTCTGTTGTACCAGATGGTTATACATTGGGAGCTACAGAATTAGTTGGGAATAATAAGTTGCATTTCACAAATGCTTTAAATGCATTTAAATTAGCTCCGGATTATTTGAATACTGATTGTTCATATGAAATGATGAATATCAATAGCCAAAAATCGGTTAATATTGCAACTGGATCACAAGACAATAATGCGCAGGTAGAACAATATACTTATGACCAGTGGGACAGCCAAAAGTGGATATTTGAAAAGGTAGACAGTAGCTATTATAAAATTGTAAATAAGAACAGTGGTAAAGTTTTAGATGTTTGCGGTCTTTCTCAAAATGAAAATGCACAAGTAGTTCAGTACGAATATAACGGTGGTTGGAATCAGCAATGGAAGATTACTACTACGTCTGATGGGAAATATAAGATTCAAAACAGATGGAGTGGATTATATTTGGGTGTGCTGAATAATAGTACTAATGATGGAGCATCGATTGTTCAGGTATCGGATGAATCGTCAAGTTCTGAATGGTTTATTCTTTTGACAGATTGATTTGATTGGTAAATATTGATTAAGATATGAAAGAGCTGTCGGTTAATACCACATTTCGGAATCTTCAGTAGTAATTGAAAGGATCCCTGTAAGGACAAGGTTTGTTAACCTTCTACCTTGCGAGGATCTTTTTTCTATGAAAAGATGAAGATTACAATCATAGGGTGTATGGAGTCAAATCCATATGCTCTTTTTCTTTTTTGATAGAAATAAGTATGCTTGTACTGCTTCCTGGCGCAAGTATGATAGGGTAGTGCAAAAATAGATTAGATGGAAAGGAAGAGGTCCGCTAAGTATGTACCTCTTCTTATTAGAGAGTTGGCTCTTTTCCTGATATGGGAATTTGTATCTCTGGAGCATTAAGCAGTGCTGTGAAATTCTGTCGGATGATATTCAGTGTCTTTGCTTTTTCAGCCAATTGTTCTTGGGACATTCCTTGCATTTTTCGTAAAGCAGCTATGGTCAAACCAAGTTGGATAAAACGGTCTCTATTTTTAAATTCAACTTCTTTGCTCATTGATATTTTCAATCTCCTTATCTTTGTCTAAATATTATATAATTTTATTTTTGACTTTATTGTCTTATATAATGAGCTATTGACCGATATTTTGAGCAATAATATAATTTGACGTATAATTGTTGATTAAAAAAGGAATTAGAATAAGAGATAACAGGATCATCAGAAGGTAATAGGTTGATAATTCTTTAAATTATTTTATAATATAAGCTGTAAAAAAGCATTAAAAAATAAGAGAGGAAGCAACCAGATGTATAGAATAGCAATCTGTGATGATGACATAGCATATACTGAATATTTGGAAAAAAAAATAAAAGAGGTGTTGGGAAAATCTGAAAGAAGCTCAATTTGTAAATATTATTCGGGTGAAGAGTTTATAGATGATTTGGAGTTGGAATTTGATCTGGTTTTTTTAGACATGCAGATGGGCGAAATTGATGGTATTACAGCTGCTATTAAATTTAGAAAAAGAAATCAAGATGCTGTACTTGTTTTTTGTACAGGAATACAATTACCGCAACCAGAATTTTTTGATGTTCAACCATTTAGATATTTGATGAAAAATTATACAGAAAATAAAATAGATGAAGAATTAAAAAACATTATTAATAAGATGATAGAGAACAAAAAAGAAGTATATATTGTTGTTAGAAATGATGGCAGAATGGATAAAATTGCTATTGATAATATAACGTATATTTCAAACATAAAAAGAGGGTGCTGCATCCATATATTCTCAAAAAAGGATAATCAATGTTATGAAATTGCAAGCAACAAAAAGTTGATAGATACTTATGAAGAATTAAAAAATCAATCTTTTGAATATGCTCATAATAGTTATATTGTAAATTTTAAAGCAATTATAGGAATAAAAAATGATGTTATAACATTGGAGGATTTAACAACGTTAAATATTTCAAGATCTAAAAGAAAGATATTTCATAGTAGGTTTGCAGATTATCTTGGTGGAAAGTATAAGAGGAATAGATAATTATCATGGAAGTATTTTTAAATATAATGACATGTATTTTTGAAGTTACAATTTTCGAGTTATTTTTTAGGGGATTACTACGTAGACGATACAGCTCTCCGATATTTTATATTGCTATATATATAGGGGTAGTTAGTTTGATTTATGGGATTAATTCCTTAGGCAATTCGAAATTAAATTTGATTGCTAATATTTTGATTTATTATGCGGTTTATAGTCTATTATATGAAGAAGAATTAAAAGAAAGAGTATTCTATTTTACTGTGTTTTTTACCACTTTTGCTGGAGTAGAAATTCTTTGTGAATTTGTTCTTTCATTGATACTTGGTGAAGGGTATAGTTGGGAGAATCAATCTCACTTAGCTAGATTTATAGTGATATGTTTGGAAAAATTGATAACTTTTGTCACGTTGTTTATAATTAAGAAAAAGTTAAACAAACAAAAATATGGGATAAAAAATGAAATATTATTATATTCGTTAGTCTTGCCAATTGCTACTTTTGGAATATATAGTGCATTGCTTTATTCGGGCTTAATGGTGGAAGTATCAGGGATAAATGAAGGAATTTTATTAGTTGGATGTATTCTATTACTTTTTGCAAATGCGATTATATTCTTTTTATATGAATATATATTTAGACTTAATTATGAGAATCAAGCATTGGAAATGCTTACTTTAAAAACAGATTTGGAAAAGAAATATTATGATAGAATGGAAAAAGTAAATTTAGAACAATCAAATTATATGCATGATTTAAAGTTTATGCTTAGAACAATAGGAAATTTGGCCGCACAAGATCAAAATGAAGAGATTACATCAGTAATTCAAAATATGAAGATACGGATAGGGGAGATGGAGGAAGAATTCTTTTGTAAGAACAAAGTTTTGAATACTATTCTATGCGAAAAAAAGAAAGAAGCTATTGATAATAAAATAAATTATCAGGCATATGTTGAACCAGGAATACCTTTAGATTTTATTCAAGATATTGATATAATAATTATCATGGGAAATATTATTGATAATGCTATTGAAGCAACAAAAAAAATTGATTATGGATACATTGATATTAATGTATTCGCAACACAAAAGGGACATTTCTTAATGATAAGAGTTGAAAATAAATTTGATGGAATAGTTAAAAAGAAAGGAGACGATTTTTGTTCAACTAAACAAGAGCCAGATAAACATGGTATTGGGCTTAAGAATGTAGCGGATTGTGTAAATAAATATGGTGGTATTTTACAAATAGATGTTAATGACAATATATTTACTGTGTCTGTTATATTTACGGTATTATAAGATTATGAAAAATGGTATGAATTTAGTTCCTGTTGTCATATATTATACTTTATGTGTAAAATGTTTTATGATTTTTAAGTCAAAGAGTTTCATAGGAAGCAAGTGTGATTTAGCTTGTATAAAAAAAGCCTATTTTGGGGCTTTTTTTTATAATTAAATTTATAATGTATACTACATACAATTATAACGCTTATAGTTGGATATTAAATAGCTAGATTATTCATATTACTGAGAAGCAGATGAGAGTCGTTTGGTGGAATGTTCATTTAAGAAAAATAGAGCGTTTATTGTAATATTCAGTTAAGTATTTTGATTGCTTTTAAATATTTAATTTGAATGAGATTGAATATTCCAGTCTCGGTGTCCATGCAGTCCGGTGATAAGGAAATCGATTGGCAATTATAAAGAATACAAGAAATCTCACAAATGTAAAGCCGGCTTATGCCACGCAAAGCGGCTCTGGGCTTGACATTTTTTCGATTCCTTATGAGTATTAATCAAGCCAATCAATGGTGGTTTCCGCTCCGGAATACCGGTTTCCATATTACCGGAATCTGGGTTTCTTGAGACAAGAATATCCATGAGATAGAAAAATATAAAGGTGTTTTCTATATAAGAAATCTTCTTAAGGTAAAGCATACTTACGTTTTTCAAGAGGATTTTGATTTTTAGATTAATAGCAAAAATTCCTGTGGATTGTAGTCAAAACAATCGAGAATAGTTTTCATTTTGGAATATTGATTGCCATATTACTGGAATTATAATTTCTTACAATAGGAATATGCATTTTCAGATACTACTTTCTTCAAATAAGAGTTAACTTTTGCAAAAATAGCCGAGTTTTCTGCTTTTTTTGCCTGTCTATTGAAAATGAAAAAATGATGTTATATAAAAAATAAAAGAAAATAGATTAAATATTATGGAGAATAAGTATGGATAAAGTAAATATGTGTCAAATACAAAAACAGATTGATAATTCAAAAGAGGAAATGATGGGAGTTATCAGTTTCATTTTGGCAATATTTCCTTTAAGTTTTGTTATAAATAGTTATCTGGTTGCTATGAAGAATATAGGGGAAAATCAGGGAACAGAGAATATTCGAACGATCTTTTTTTATGTATTAATATTTTTAATAATTGGCTTAATGTTTATTATAATGTACATATTAACCAGTGCAATCAAAATTAAGGCGCATCGATATTCTCTTTTATTTATATTAGGAATAAAGAAAAAAGATTTTTGGAAAATATTATATAAAGATTATTGTATTACATTGTTATTAATAGGGGTAAAAAGCACAATAGTTGTTAATTTAATATGTCTTTGTATGACAAGTGCTATATGGAGTCGAAAAAAAAAGATTTTCTTAATAGATTTCTTGAAAAATTATTTTATTAGTGGAAGTGCAGTTTGTGTAATACTTGTTTTGCTCATTTTGGTGTCAGTAATTATTGTTTTTTATCATAGTTTAAAAAGGAATATGCTAGAATTTTGGGAGGGATTAAATGAAAATATAAGTTATAACTATGATACAAAAGTATTTTATTATCTAAAACCCATTTTAGGTGTATGTATAGAATGTGTGGCAATAATATTTTGCTTAAATTATCATACTATATATTATGCAGCTGTATTACAGTTGATTTCTTTTTATCTTATTAGTAGTTCTACGGAATGTTTAAGATGGATTGTTAAATGCAAATCAAAAAGGGACTATAAAAAAATTATTACGTCAAATGCGGTGTTGTATCAATATAAATTAAATTCTAAACTTATAATAAGTATTTATTTACTTAATTTTATAGTTATTTTTGTATTAGGAGGAGTTATTTTATCTAATTTATCAGATGAAATTGAAAGTAATTATCAAGAACGATACCCATATGAATTTGTTGTTTATGGTAAAGGTACTAATTTTTTGAAGGAATCATATCCATTTTTTCAAGGAAAAACAGAAGAAGGAAAAAGTATTGCAATATTTTCATTATCATCTTATGAAGATATGGTTAAAAAAAAGGAAACGTTATCCAATGAGGAAGTAATTTATATTTCACAAAATAATTCTGAGGATTTTAAACCATTAGAAGGGAAAAAAGAAATAAAGATATATTTCAATTCTGAGGAAGCAGATTATAAAGTAAAGGATAGTAGATGGGAAATTATTTTTGGAGAAAATGTTTCATCAAAACTAGAAAATATTTTAGTTATCAGTGATTATGAATTTAAAATTAATGCTATTGATAAATGGAGTCTTTGGTATGGGGATAGAAATAACATCAAAATAAAAAAAGGAGTATATGTTTGGAAACGTACAGAAGCGATAGAAATCGAACAGAAAAATGATCAATATGTGTTAATTTTAGTATGTATCATAGGTATATTTTTAATATTAGAAGGACAAGGAATTATTTTAATAAAACAAGTAGTAAATCATTCTTCTATAACAAACAAGTATAAGTTATTTTTTTCATTGGGAATGTCTCAAAAAGATAGAAAAAAGTATTTTTTTCATGAAATTAAAAATATAGCATTTTATCCAACGATATTAGGGTGCGTTAGGGGGATTTTAGTCTTAGGAATAATATATTTTTATCAGGAAGGTGAGTTTAGTAAGATTTTCATTTATTATTTGGCAGTATGCGTGTTAATATTGTTAATTCAATATGGAAGTTATTATTGTATTGCAATGCTAATGGCAAAGCTATATAAAATTGATTCAGAACCACAATAAAGGGAAGGAAAGGACATGGAATTATATACACTTAATGAGGTAAGTAAATATTATGAAAGATGGAATATAAGAACACGTGAAAAAAATATAAATTATGTAATAAAAAACTTGAATTTAACAATAAAAGATAATGAATTTATTGTTGTTGTAGGAAAGTCTGGAATAGGAAAAACTACATTATTAAAAATGTTAGGTGGAATTGAGAAACCATCTGCCGGATCTATTTTTTATACCAATAAGGAATTATATCAGTGTAAAGAATCCGAAATGGAGGGGTATCGTAGAAAAGAAATAGGTTTTATATTTCAGGATTATAGATTACTAGATGAGATGACCGTAAGGGAAAATATATTAGTGCCACAAATTCTTGATGGAGCAAGAAGTACGATTGCTGAAAGAAAAATGAAAAAACTTACAAAAGTACTTGGGATTAGTGAAAAAAAAGATTATTATCCTTATGAGTTGTCTGGTGGAGAAAAGCAACGCGTTGCAATTTGTAGAGCGTTAATAAATGAGCCTAAAGTAATATTAGCTGATGAACCAACGGGAAATCTAGATACTTTTAATACAGAATTGATTTTAGAAATTTTACTTAGAATAAAAATAGAGTTAAAAAAAACAATCATTTTAGTAACTCATGATAAAGGAATTTGTAAATTTGCTGATAGAATTATTGAAATGAAAAATGGAAAACTTCAAGAGCAAAACATAAAATAGTTTTTAGAGACTATGAAGAAAAGTCTGTAAATATGATTCTTCTATGATAATAATTGAGCTGGAAGTATTAAATTGGAGCTTCCAGCTCTTGTTTTATATATACGACATGATTTCGGGCATGTCAAGAGCGGACGTCAAAAACGTCCTTCTCATCATGCGTATAGATTCTGCTATTCCGGGAGTCTTCCCTCGTACATAATGCTGAGTTCACCGTAGACCCGTCCCCAGTTTCTAATGCTCATAGTCCATTTTTTTGTGGCTTCAAAAGTTGCCAGATACAGGGCTTTCAGGAGTGCTGTATCACTTGGAAATACGCTTCTCTGACGGTTGAGCTTACGGTAGGTAGAATTCAGACTTTCAATTGCATTGGTCGTGTAAATAACCTTTCTTACATCCGGTGAGAACTTAAAAATCGGTGTTATTGCATCCCAGTTATCATACCAGCGTTTCATGGAATTTTGGTATTTTGCGGTCCATTTTTCAGTAACTCGATCCAGAGCCATTCTAGCCTTCTCTTCATCGGAAGCATGGTAAATCGTTTTTAGGTCAGAAGCGAACGCTTTCCTGTCCTTATCCGGAACATATTTTAGCGTGTTTCTTACCTGATGTACAATACATCTCTGATACTCTGTTTTTGGAAATGCGGCGGCAATTGCCTCTTTAATGCCACTAAGACCGTCAGCGCAGATAATCAGGATATCCTTTACACCACGATTCTTCAGCTCATTCAGGACGGACAGCCAGTACTTCGAACTTTCATTATCACCGACAGTGATTGAAAGAACCTCTTTTTTCCCTTCTGTGTTGATGCCAAGAATGACGTAGGCAGCTAACTTTCTGATTACTCCATTATCTCGTACGGAATAATGGATGGCATCTATATAGAGGATCGGATATACCTCATCCAGCGGTCGATTTTGCCAGTCTTCGATCTGAGGCAGGATTTTATCTGTAACGTCTGAAATAAAGCCTTCTGATGTTTCAAAACCGTAGATATCTTCGATGGTTTCGGATATTTGCCGGGTCGTCATTCCTTTTGCATACATGGAAATAATCTTCTGATCGATATCAGAAATATCCTTCTGACGTTTCTTTACAATCTGTGGCTCAAATGTTGATTTACGGTCCTGTGGAACATCGATATCCATGCTGCCATAGCTGCTGTTTACACGCTTTGATTTATATCCATTGCGGTAATCATCGCTATCAGATCGTTCAGATTTCTGGTAGCCAAGATGATCATCCATTTCTGCTTCCATCATCTCTTTGATGGTGCCGCCAAGCAGATCCTTAAGCGCATCCTGGATATCTTCAGCGGTTTCAATATCATACTCCTGAAGAAGTTGCTGAATGATGTTTCGCTTTCCTTCTGTCATTACTACTTTGTGTACAGGTTTCTTTTCTCTTCTTGCCATAATAAAAGGCCTCCTATGATTTATATTTTACCATAGAAGACCTTGCTGTTATTAGCTATTTACAGAAAAAGTTTCACACACTCACGAATTCAGCATCTTGGATATCTCAGAGAAATCTATGAACAGATCATCGTATATGTTTACTTTGACTACGGAATCAAATGAATACTGCACACTCAGCATTTCACCTTCAAAGTAGTTGACAGTGATAATTTTACGACGTGGATCTACAATCCAGTATTCTCTGACTCCGGCATTTCTATAGTAGTACAGCTTGCGGATATAGTCATCCGATGCATTTCCGGGAGATACGATTTCTATTATGAAATCAGGGGCACCGTTACAGCGTTTGCCATCCAGCTTGCTTTTGTCACAGACTATCATCAGATCAGGCTGTACTATTGTTAGGGGTGTATCCTCCAGCTTTACATCAAATGGTGCATGAAATACCTTGCATGGACCATTTTTGCCACGAATATATGTGTTTATGATAGTGGACAATTCCATTGAGATAGTTTGATGCTCCTGAGATGGGCTGGACATATTGTAGGCTATTCCGTTGAATACTTCTATATGCTTATCTTCCGGAAGCTTTTCGTATTCTTCAAGGGTGATAGTTGCTATATCTGATCGTAAGGTGAGTGACATATTCATACATCCTTTCTTAAAGACGTTTCTTAGTTGCTTATTTATTTAATTATACAATAAATTGTGCAGACAATGCAATGATTAGATATTACACTATTTAATTCAATTTTAAAATAATGGTTTTGGAAAACCAAAAAAGTTGTTGACAAACTAAATAAGACTTGGTAATCTATAATCAAGAAATAAAGATGGTTATTCAAAACCAAGAAAGAGTGATTGCATTGTTAAACGAAATTAATGAAGTAAAAGGTAACTTTATTGACAATGAAACAGCTAATCAGCTTACACCGGAACTTAAAGCTGTTTGGGATGAAATATTTGTTTGCAAAAATGAAATTGAATTAATTTTAAGAAGCAAGACTTCGATGGCAGGAAAAGGATTTTTTGGAGTGTTTGGAGATGTTACAGTGGCTGCTTACCTTTTGGCAAAGTCATTTGATTGCAGCGCACACGCCACATATTCATTTGAAGAAGATGCAAGAATAGATGCTGACATTAAGAAAGTCGCAGAAGACTTTTATATTTCTGAAAACTGGAAGGGATTAATGGAACTTACAAAAGCTCATGAGCAGAAAATCTTCTATTTAGTTTCACTCTTAAGGGATTTATCTGATCCGATGATGACACCTGAAAGCTTAGGAAAATTGGCTGAAGAATTACTTGAGATAAAAGCCAATGATAAATTCGCAGATTTCTGCTGTGGAGCAGGAACTGTTGTGGCTGATTTTGTCAAAAATCATCCAACTGTAGAAGCATATGGATTCGATAAACTTGTATCTTCTATTGCAATAGCAAAGATTTACAACGATTTATCAGAAGGTAAGATTACTTTTGAAGCTAAGGACATCTTTGAACTGGAATTAGACGAAGATAATGGCAGACGCTTTGATAAGATTTTTGCAAATTATCCGTTTGGAATGAGGATTAAAGAATTAGGTCTTGGAAATCAGTATCTGGAGAAGTTGGAAAAGAGAATACCATCTGTTTCAAAAGTTACATCATCTGATTGGCTGTTCAATAGCTTAATGGTTGATATGCTTTCAGAGGACGGAAAAGCTGTAGGCATCATGACTAATGGAAGTACATGGAATCAGAGTGATTCAGCAATTAGAAGCTATTTCATAGAGAATGGTTTGATTGAATGTGTAATTGCTTTACCGGCTAGGTTATTTGCAGGAACAGCTATTGCAACTTCAATGATAGTTTTTAGCCGTAATAATAAAGGAGTGCGCTTGGTTGATGCTTCCGAACTCTTTGTAGAGGGAAGAAGGGTAAATGAACTGAGTTATGAAAACATTTCTCTTATTATTAATGCAACTAAGAACGACTCTGATATAAGCATGTATGTAAGTGTAGAGCAACTTCGAGATAACGATTATGTGTTAAGTATGAATCGATATATTGTCCATGATGTAGCAGATGGAATGGCATTTGGCGATGTGATTAAAAGA
>OCSG01000704.1_pt1 | contig 26660 bp, 22 predicted proteins | sample 1538831 | NCBI WGS metagenome assembly OCSG01 (sample SAMN04571729, study PRJEB22368) | human gut metagenome | biome: human gut; material: stool | host: Homo sapiens | place: Luxembourg | collected 2012-09-20 | reverse complement strand
TTTATGCAGGCGTGATGGTTAACGGAGTATATCAGCCGACAACGGAGGGAACGCCGTAAGGCGGCCCACTCAGTCCGCTGTTGAGCAACATTGTGCTCAACGAACTGGACAAGGAACTGGAACGCCGCGGTCATCCGTTCGTGCGTTACGCAGATGACAGCCTAATCTTCTGCAAAAGCAAGAGGGGAGCGGAGCGCGTATGCGAGGGCCTGACCAAGTTCATCGAAAAGAAACTCCACCTGAAAGTAAACCTCGACAAGACGGAAGTCGGTTATGTCCGTGGGATGAAGTACCTAGGACATACCTTCTACAAGACTGGAGATGGCTGAAGGCTGTGTGTCCATTCCAAGAGCCTGCTCAAACTGAAAGCAAAACTCAAGATGCTGACGGGCAGGAGCAACGGGATGGGATATGAACGCAGGAAGGTTGCGCTACACCAAGTCATACGCGGATGGGTATCATACTTCAAATATGCAGATGCGAAAACGTCTCTTGCATCCATTGATAAGTGGCTTCGCAGGCGGATACGTATGTGTATATGGAAAAGTTGGAAGAAGCCCAAGACAAGGGTAAAGAATCTCATACGATGCGGCATCAAGCCATACTGGGCAAGAATCTATGGCAACAGCAGCAAGGGATATTGGGCAAATGCGGAAGGTATAATGCACCACGCCGCAACCAACGATAAACTCCGTGCCGCAGGCTACCCTTGTCTGATGGACTACTATGTCAGATTGCACGTAAAATAAAGAACCGCCGTATGCGGAACCGCACGTACGGTGGTGTGAGAGGTCGGAAAACGAAAGTAGGAAGAAAACTACTTCGTTTTCCTCCTACTCGATTTAAATTGCGGGAACTTTCTTGCAACTTTTTGAGAAAAATGCAGCAAAGTTCCCGCAATTTTTTGTAGAACCGACTATTCCAATGTCGTGAGGTGGCTGCGGGCGGAGAGGTAGTGCGCGGCAGCGTGGCGGCCGTCCGGGGTTATTTCTACTTTGGCTCCGGGGATGGCCGAGGTCATGGCTATTGTGCCGTCTGCCTGGCGGACCATGCCTGGCTGCGGGATATGGAAAGCGATGCCGTTCCTGTCCCACCAAGGCATCTCGTGGGCCGTAATGATGCTGTACAGGTCTGATTTCGTGAGCCTTGAGTCTATGTTCCAGCCTCTCTCGAAAATGCCTGTGACTTTCGGAAAGCAGTCGTAGCAGACATCGTCGAAGCTGCGGACCGTTTCGGTGAAGAGTTGGATCTGGACTCCGATGACGTAGTCTGCTTTATGGAGAGGAATGTCTAGAGATTTCGTGTCGTCAATGAAGCATGCCCAGTCGTGTGCGGTCTCCTGCCTGTTGGCTGAATATGCCTGGTCAGCATAGGTGTAGTCCACATTCGAGAGTACTGTGGGATAGCCTTTTGAGGCTATGTCATACGGGAGGGAGTCGTTTCCGGATGTGTTCCAGACATAGTTTGCGAACATCACTTTTCGCAGTTTTTCCGCAGTCCGTGGATCTGCGCACAGCGCGACTTCCTGCCAGCCCGCAATCTTCACACCTTTCTCTGCAGCGATGTCCGCGACTCTGCCGAGGAACATCGGATGGAGATTCCTTCCGTTCCATGCTCCGTGGGGCACTTCGTCGCCTCCGATGTTTATTGCTTCGAGCGGCACGCCTGCCTTTTCATGGAGGGCGATGAATTCATCGAAAATCCTGCTGATGAATGTATAGACGGACTCGAGCTCTACGCTCATTACGTTGTCCGTATATCCCTGAGCACCGTAGTAGCGGGATGTGTCGGCGGGGTCCTGAAGCCGCATGGAACTGTCTCCGGTGCGTTTCTCGTAGGCTTTCATCGCATAGATGACCGCACGGCTGTGGCCTGGGGTGTCGACTTCCGGGATTACGCTGATTCTGTGCCTCCAGGCATGCTGGAGAATGCCGATGTAGTCTTCCTCCGTAAAGAATCCGTTTGAAAGAGCCGTGGAGGAAGGGTCTGCGCAGCCGTCGTAGGAAGGCATGAGCCCCTTGTATGGGTCGAGGCAGTGGAATGCTCCGACGGAGGTGAGTTCCGGGATGTCTTTCACCGCTATCCTCCATCCCTCGTCGTCGGCGAGATGCAGGTGCAGATAATTGACTTTATAGCGTGCGAGGACGTCGATCAGCCTTTTGACATTGTCCGCACTCGTGAAGTTTCTTGCGACGTCGAGCATGAATCCCCTGTATTGGAGGTCAGGCCAGTCTTCTATGTAGATGTCGTGCAGAGGTTCTCCTGTGCTGCGCAGCTGTGAGAGAGTGGCTTCCGCATATATGCTTCCCTCTTCGTCTTCGCTGATGAACGATGTCTTGCCGTCACCGTCGATGGATATTGCGTACCATCCCCGAGGTTTCGCTCCCGATGTGAGCGCGAACGGCTCCTGCTCAATCTTCTTGACTGCTGGGATTGTCTCATAAGGCTTTACATCCCTAACTTCCAGAGATGCGTTATACTCCTGCCAGATTTTCCCGTCAGGTTCAAGCGGGAGAAAACGGTATTCCGCCTTGAGCGCTGTCCCCGTGATTGACGGCGATTCCATGTACTGAAGGACAAAACCTTCCGGCGCCCAGCTGCGGCGTTTGAGCGGCGCGGCCCTGTAGAAGATGACGAGGCTGTCTTTTCCGGGCCCTGCGACAGGACGGATTCTGTGGAGACTTCCGTTGTAGACCTCTATCGTTGCATCCGAACCTTCGGCTACATCCGCCCCTATCTGCATCTGGGAGAACCAGATTGTCCAGTCTTCCGGAAGCATGCGGGCATTTTCAATGACAATCTTGTGGATGCTTCTTCCGTCTTCGCCGGCCGCTCCTTCTGTCCACCGTATTTCCGGAGTGGAGGATGTGCATGAAACGGCTGCGACGAACGCGAGTGCGGAAAGTCCGCTCAACAATGATTTTTTCATATATTTTACAAAGGAGGGCCATCTCCGGGATTTCCCGGATTTGACCCACAAGTTATTCCACAATTGCAGTTCTGTGTTCAACGCATTCTACCATAATGTGTTCGCTTCCGCAGCTGAGCCGGAATCCGCCCGGTTCGAGAATCCTGCGGAGACTGTGGTCCACGAACGCGAGGTCGGAGGCTTTGAGGTTGAAGGTTACGGTCGTGCTCTGTCCGGGTTCGAGGCTCACTTTCGCATAGTCCCTCAGCCTGCGCACGTCAGGGGCCACAGAGGCGCAGAGGTCAGAACTGAAGAGCAGCACGGATTCCTTGCCTGCCACGCTTCCGGTGTTCTTGACGTCAATCTCCACCTTTATCGTGTCATCTGCGAGGAATTCTGTCCTGTCCGCCCTCATGTTGGAGTACTCGAAAGTGGTGTAACTCAGTCCGTGCCCGAACGGCCACTGGCTCTCGATATTGGCGTTGTAGTCATATAGCCCTTCCATTGTAGCACGGTTCTCGCAGAGCTTGTAGTCGTATGTGTTCAGACGGTTCACGTACTTCGGATAGGTGTATGGGAGTTTGCCGCTGAAATTCTCTTCTCCCGCAAGGAGCGCCGCGAGGGCATCGCCTCCGTAGTTACTGGGGAGCAGAACTGAGACTATCGCCTGCGCAAGCGGCTCTATATCATTGATTACCCTCGGACGTCCACCACCGAGAACGAGCACGATCGGCTTTCCCGTAGCGGCGAGAGTCTTCACAAGTTCAGACTGGTCAGGGGATATCGTGAGTTCGTTGATGTTGCCTTTTGTCTCGCAGTAGGAGTTCTCACCGGCCGCGACGATTATCACATCCGCCTTGCGGGCGGCACACACGGCATCTCCGTAGTCACCACGTATTTCTTTCCTGAAGTCGCCGTAAGGGGCATATTCGAGTACCGGGAGGTATTCCATATTGCTGAATTTTGCGGAAAGGGCTTCGCGGATGCTGTGGTATTCTGCGGTAAATTCTTCATTGTCAGACTGTTCTCCTTGCCATGAGTAACTCCATCCTCCGTTGAGGCTGCGCACTGAACCGGCGTTCGGACCTACGAGCAGGATGCGGCTGTCTTTCTTGAGCGGGAGCAGACCTTCTTCGTTTTTGATCAGCACTTCGCTTTCGAGGGCGGCGCGGTAGGCCGTTTCTGCACTTTGTCTGCTGCCGAAATTTCCGAAACCGGACTTCTGTGAAAGAGGGTCGTCGAAGAGTCCGAGGCGGAATTTCAGACGGAGTATCCTGCGGACTGCGTCGTCGATTCGTTCCATAGGAACTGTATTCTCCTCTGCGAGTTCCATGATGTAGCGGCATACGAGAGTGTCGTAAGGCTCCATGATCATGTCCACCCCTGCGTTGAGGGTCTGCGCGATTGCGTCCTTATAGGTCGGAGCGGTGTGGTCTCTGTCGTAGAGGCACTTCGCGTCGGCCCAGTCGGTGACGATCATGCCGTCCCAGTTCAGACCTTCCTTGAGCCAGTCTGTGAGAAGTTCTCTGTTGGAATGGAAAGGAATGCCGTCGTTGCTGGATGAACTTACCATAACGGAGAGCGCTCCGGCCTCAATCGCGGCCTTGAACGGAGGGAAGAACTTCTCCCGGAGCTCGCGCGGGCTCACCATCGCAGGAGTGCGGTCCTGTCCTGATGTGGACGCACCGTAGGCAAGGTAATGTTTGATGCAGGTCCCGGCATGTTCCGCATCGATGTGGTTCGGGTCAACGCCCTGGAATCCCCGGGTCATCGCGGCTCCCATGCGGCTCTGTATCAGCGGGTCTTCGCCGAAACTCTCCCACATTCTCGGCCAGCACTGGTTGCGGCTGAGGTCGAGGGTCGGGGTGAACACCCACGGGACGCTGCAGGCACGTGTCTCGTATGCGCTTATCTCGCCGGTTTTGAATGCGAGCGAGTCGTTGAATGATGCCGCAAGGGCTATTTCGTGCGGAAACAGTACTGAACCGACAGTGTATGCCCCTCCGTGGATCTGATCCAGACCGTAGATGCAGGGGATGCCGGTCTCATCGATGGAGATTTGCTGAATCTGTCCGATGAACTGCCGGTAGGCTTCCGGAGTGTCCGCAACGTCGTTCATTGAGTTGAGGATTGAGCCTATCTTGTATTTCCGGAGTATGGCTTCACCTTCCGGCGAGACTTCATGCGTGCCGGGCTTTATGATGACGGAGGATGTCAGCTGGACCATCTGTCCGGCCTTTTCCTCCAGGCTCATCCGCGAGAGCACCTGCTCGACTTTTTTCTCAATTTCCCCGTCCTGCGGGATTGCCCGTTGCGTCGTTTCGCTGCAGGAGCACATAGAGGCTCCCGCAGCAAGAATGGCGATGACTGCTCTTTTCATGTATCTTATTGTTTTTCAAATCCATGTGCGCTGACGCTGAAAGAGGATATGCGTCCGGCTTTGAACGCGAGTGTCCTGTCTGCGGAGAAGTTTACGGTTTTCACCCATGTTTTGCTGTCGTCTGTGTGGACCTTGAACTTGAGATAGTCTCCTTCGCCGAACACATCGTTTCCGTCAGTCTGCGGGGTGCATGCGAAGAACACGTTTTCGAGTTTCTTCGCTTTCAGACCGCCGTTGTTGACGTCAAGGTAGATGTATTTCTGCGCTTTCTTAGCGTTGCAGAGAATAGTTTCCGGAGTGTTATAGTTGCAATATATCTCTCCGGAAAGGAACTTGTCAGATTCAATGGTCAGACCTACTATTTCAGTCGCTTCTTCAGGAAGAGATAGACTGGTTATGAGCCCGTAAGCCGTCATGTGGCTGAATGTCAGGCCAACCTTGTCAGGGAACTCTGTGAATTCTCCTTTTGCGAAGACAATCTGTGCTTTTTCGTCGCAGGTCCCGGGCACTGGGATTTGGTCATATGGTATGTTTGCATAAAGAATCTTTTCATTGACGCCGTTTCCGTCCCAGTCTTCGTTTCCCATCCAGTTGAGCGCACTCAGCGGGCTCATTGCATAGAAACTGTGGCTTCCGTTTCCGTCGTCAGTGAATGATGCGGAGAATCCGGCGGTATGCCCGTCGGCGGATGGCAACACATCAGCATACTGTCCTCCTCTAGTCTGACCTCCAGTTTGAGAATTATAGAACAATGCAACTTTTTCATTCGATGTCCAAAGCACAGGATATTCCCCGTCAGCCTTCTCTCCGAAAACGGTCTTCACCTGAAGTTCAGATGCCGTGAACTCAACTTTTGATGCACCGTCTTCTCTGACAGCCTCCTCTTTCCCGCAGGATACGGCAAGCACTGCCACAGCTCCCGCAATGCACAATGTTTCAAGTCTTTTCATGTTTTCCATTGCTTTAAAATTCTCCATAATTGTCCTCTTCTGCCGAATAGATGGCCGACTCGCCGCTTGTGGCAAATCCCTCTTCGTTTGTAATCTCCACCGTTTCGACTGACGGCGTCTCATAGATTGTCTGATTTTTCATGTCTTATGATATTGTTTTATTTGTTGTTTATCGCTGATATACCCTGACGTAGTCGATGACGTATTCTGTCGGGAAAATCGAGTCGTCGATTCCCATATATCCGCCCCAGCTTCCTCCGATTGCGATGTTCAGCTTGATGTTGAACGGCTTGTCGAACGGCCATGACTTAGGATCTCCTGAACCGTCGTTGCGGAAGGTGTAATATGGTGTGCCGTCGATGTAGCCCTGGATGTATTCGGCCGTCCATTCCACTCCGTAGACATGGTATTCGGTCTCGGGATTTTCAAGAGTTATGGAGGTCGTCAGCAGGTTCTTCCCTTCGGCTGTCCTGTCATTCTTGTTGTGGAGGGAGAACCAGACTATGCCCGGTTCGCAGCCCACGTATTCCATTATGTCTATTTCCCCGTCGAGCAGGTTGTCGGATGTCCTTGCCGCAGGAAGCATCCAGAAGGCGGGCCATGTGCCGCGCCCGGCAGCGAGTTTCGCCCTCATCTCTATTTTCCCGTAAGTCCAGCTCTGGAGCGTGGTCATGCGGGCGGAGATGTATTTCTTGCCGTTGAGCGGAGTGTCGAGTTTGTAGGCTTTAAGTATGAGGTTGCCGTCCCGCACCATCGCCACGGCCTTTCCGTCGTAGGACTTGTCGACGTAGTATTGCGCCTCGTCGTTGCCCCAGCCGGTGCCTCCGGTCTCGAACTGCCATGCGCTGCCGGGCACTGCATATCCTGTCTTGGCGTCAGGCTCGTCGTTGAACTCGTCGGACCAGACCAGACGGTATTCTCCCGTGCCTTCGTCCTCCTCGCCGGAGGTCCACCAGTCGGGTTTCTTGAAGTATTCCGGGGCTCCTTTCATGCACCCTGCCGCAGCCCCGAGGGCAAGCGACAGGAGCAGAGTCATAATTATTGTTTTCTTTTTCATTATGAAATCCTTATTTCTTAGGGACGAATTTGTAATACCATGAGTCATCCGGGGTCTGCAGCCTCAGGTAGAGACAGTCATCGGTGAGGGAAAGTATCCTGAACTTGCCTCCGATGGCCTGCGGGACAGGAATCGCGCTCGGGAATGCTCCTTCGGAGAAGCGCAGCCAGTCCGCTCCGTCCTCGTTCACGATGCCCCAGGTCTGGCCTTCCGGCTGGGTGTATTCTATGTTGGTGGCCTCGTTTCCCTCGTGACCCATTGCTGCGAGAGCTCCGCGGTCGCAGTAGACATATCCGTTTGCGCGGAGGATATATGCATGGCCTTCATAGTGGAATTCGAGTTCGTCGTCGTACATGGAGTAGGCGGCCATCTCGTCAGCTCCCACAGGCCACCAGTTCGGCTCCATGGCGTTCGCGTCGCCCTCTCCGTAGTGTCCGGGATTGGTGTGGTCCCACATCCAGACTTTCTGTGAGCCGTCGGCGTTCGTGGTGAGGGCTTTCTCAAGCTCGTTCATTGTCGGGGTGTCCGGCTGATCGGGTTTGTCAGGCTTGTCGCCTCCGCCGGTTTCAGGCTGTGTGCCTTTGAGGACGAAGCGGTAGTACCATGCCCCGTTGTCGGCCGAGCCGGTGTCGAAGCGCAGTGCGAGCACGTCGTCGGTGAGTTCCGTGATTTCGTATGCTCCGCCGAGTGCTGTAGGGTAGGCCGGATATGAAGGGAAGCCGCCTTCGGAGAAGCTGAGGTAGAGCTTGTCGTTTTCGTCAGCGTAGATCGCCCATTTCTGACCTTCCGGCTGTACGTAGTCGATGACGGTCGCGCGTGAGCCTTTCTTGAATATGTCCGGATAGAAAATAGGCAGTACGGTGCCGTCTGCGTAGATTTTTCCTTTCGCGTCAAGGATATAGTCCCAGCTGTCGGTGACGAAGGAGAGTTCGTCGTCGTACATGGAGTAGTCCTTCATCTCCCATGCGCCCACCGGCCACCAGTCAGGCTCTGTGGATTCCAGCGAGCCCTCGCCGAAGTGCTTGTCCACGGACCAGTTCCAGACCCAGACTTTCTGGGTGCCGTCCCCTGTGAGCTTCTTCACGATGGGATCGTTCTCGGTGACGTTGAAGGTGAAGCTGACAGGCTCGCCCTCTCCTCCGGAGCCGTATGCCGTGAGCGTACCGTCGTATTTGCCTTTCATGTAGTAGCGGAGCATGAACTCTCTGCTGTTGCTTTCGAGGTAGCTTCCGTCAGGTTTCCTGACTCTCCAGAACGGGGACACTTTTTCTCCGCTGAAGGAGAACCGGATGACGTTCGGCGTCTCCTTGTCCGGGGTCACGGTGTATGTGAAGCTGTCTTCGGACGGAACTTCGCCCAGTCCGTAGGACGGCTTGCTGCATGCTGCGCAAAGCGCTGCGGCAGCGATGATTGCAAATGCGGAAAATTGTTTCATGGTTTTATGCGTTTTCAATATTGATTTTGTTTGAGTGTTCCCTGTGCCTGGTCGATTTCCGACTGCGGAATCGGCAACCATTTCTTCGACTGGGTGTAGCCCCTCTTGCCGAGGACCTCCTCAGCCTTTCCGAAGCGTACCAGGTCCCAGAAGCGGTGGCCTTCGAGGGCGAACTCAAGCCTTAGTTCGCTGAGCAGGTTGTCGAGGGTGGCTGTGCGGCGGTACGGAGCGAAGGCGCTGTCGGTGGTCTTCATCCCGAAAGCTCTGGCTCTCACTTCGTTGAGGTAGGAGTCGGCTTCTTCCTGCGGGCCTCCGGTCCGTACGATCAGCTCTGCTGCGGCAAGGAGAGTCTCGGAGTAGCGCCATATCCTGCAGTTGTTGCGGAAGTTGAGTTCCGGGGCGTTGCCGGTGTAGCGGCTGTGCCCGTCTGGGCGCCCGAGGTACTTGTGGTTGAAGTAGCCCGTGTCGTCGTAGCGTGGGGTATATGTAGCCTCCGGATGTGCCGAACGCAGCTTTTCGAAACTGAGTATGCTGGCGTCGCGTCTTGTGTCCCCGCTCTCGTAGGCATCGTACAGCGCTTTCTCTACCGGCTCGAATCCATATCCTCCCGTGTCATACTCGGGTCCTGAATATCCGTTTATGCCGATGAGTGTCGGGAAGACGGAACCTCCGGGTTTGGTGGGGCTTTCCCAAGTGCGCTCGCTCGGTGAGTCGGTGTAGTTTACCTCGAAGATGGACTCGGTGCACCATTCTCCTGCGTCTGTCCAGACTGAAGCGAAGTCGGGACGGAGGGAGTAGAGTTTAGAGCTGATGATTTCCCTGAGGTCTGTGAGCACTGTACCGTACATGGATGCGTCCCCCTGATACATCACCACGTTGGCGCGGAGCATCTGCGCTGCAGCCCGTGTGAACCGCCCGTACTCCGATGCCTTGACGGCTTTCGGGAGGGCACTGCCTTCAAGAGCGGCGTCGAGGTCCTTGAGGATTTCCCCGTAGACCCTGTCGGCGTCATACTGTTCGATGATGTATGGCCCAGTAGGGTTCTGGGTGTAGTAAGGGATGTTGCCCCAGAGTTTCCACAGCCAGAAGTAGTTGTAGGCTCTGAGAGTGAGCGCCTCGGCCTTTATGCGGCTGCGTGTTGCACCGGACATTCCGCCTGCAGTCTCGACATACTTGAGAACAAGGTTTGCGCGGTAGACTCCGGAATAGAATGTGACCCAGAGGGTTGAGGGCGTATAATTGGCTGTCGCCGAGAATTTCCTCATCAGATGGAGGTAGGGGATGTCGGTCTCGTTCGCTCCTCCAACCCTCACGTCGTCGGACATGACGTCGCTGACAAATTGGAGCGGTGCGTAGTTCCCGAAGACGAAATCTGGCCACTGAAGCGGGGCGTATGCCGCCATGAGTCCTTTCAGCAGCGTCTCGTAGTCGTCATAGTATTCGTCCTCCGGGATTTCAGTCGTCGGTGTGACGTGGAGAAAGTCCGAAGAGCAGGACGATGCGCCCAGCAGGGTGAGGACCGCTGCGATGATGGTTATATGTTTCTTTTTCATATCGTTCCTATAATTAGAATGTTATCTGTGCGCCGACGGTGACTGTCCTCGGGGTGGGGTAGACTCCTCTGTCTACTCCTGTGGATGTACCTCCGGATGCGATTTCCGGGTCGAAGCCGTTGTAGGCGGTGATAGTGAAGAGGTTCTCCACTCCAACATGGAAACGGAGCCTGCTGACAAAGATTTTCTTCATCCATTTCGCCGGGAGCGTGTAGCCGAGCTGCAGATTGCGGAGCCTGAGGAATGAGCCGTCGTGGATGTAGAGGTCGGAAGACTGCCAGTTGGCGGCGTCGACCTTGCGGGAAAGTCGCGGGATTCTGTCGGATGAGCCCGCTCCTGTCCAGCGGGAGAGCATGTGGCGGGGCATGTTGAGGTAAGGATAGTCGGAGCGGTAGGACGCGTCGAATATGTCGTTGCCGATTGAAGCGTAGAACAGGGCTGAGAGGTCGATTCCTTTCCAGCCGAGGCTGAAGTTGAATCCGAGAATCCAGTCCGGGCTGCCCTTGCCGATTTTCACCCTGTCACTGTCGTCAATTACACCGTCGCCGTTGGTGTCGACGAACCTCACGTCTCCCGGCTGTGCGGAAGGCTGGAGCATCTCTCCCTCTTCATTGGTGTAGGCCGCGACTTCCTCCGCAGTCTGGAAGATACCTGCTGTACGCATTCCATAGAAGAACGGGAATGGCTCTCCGTTTTCGGCTCGGGTGATGGTGCCGATGTTTCCGAGCACGGTGTCGTAGTTGGCCCAGCCGTTCTGGTTGCCGAGCTTTATCACCCTGTTCTTCACGTAGGTGGCGTTAGCTCCGACCTCGAAGTTGAAGTCGTTCTTCGTGAACCGGTAGCGGATGTCCATCTCCACGCCGGTGTTCTTCATGTCGCCGACGTTTCCGTAAGGGCGGGAGTTGCCGATGTACTGCGGAAGAGGTACGGTCATGAGCATGCCGTTGGTGCGTTTGTTGAACCAGTCTATGGTGAATGTCAGGCTGTTGTCGAAGAAGGCCGCGTCAAGGCCGATGTTGTACTGTTCTGACTGCTCCCATTTGAGCTCGTCGTTGGGATATGCCACAGGAGTGACACCTGGCTTGAGCACATTGAGCCCTTCCGGACCGAGGATGTAGCCGGCTCCTGAAGTGACTGTGGAGATGTAGTGGAACGAGCCTATGGATTCGTTTCCGTTGAGTCCCCAGCTCCCGCGAAGTTTCAGAGAAGAAATCTGCCGCGGACGGTTCTGCATGAACGGTTCATTGGTGATGTTCCAGCCGAGGGAGACGGAAGGGAATGTGGCCCATTTGTGCGAAGGACCGAAATTGGACGAGCCGTCCCAGCGGAGGGTGAGTTCGGCCATGTATCTCTCATCGAAGTTGTAGCTTGCCCTGCCGAACCATGACAGCAGACGGTGGCTGGCGGAAAGAGAACCCCATGCGCTGCGGGAGTTGTTGTCGGACTCGGTGTTGTCTATCCACGGCTGCTTCGGGTTGCCCAGATCATAGCTGGAGCCTCCGACGTTCTGTGACTGGGAGGACTGGGCCGACTGTCCGAGCAGGACCGTGAGGTGGTGTTTCTCGGCAATCTTGCAGTCGTATGAGAGGGTGTTCTCCACCTGCCATGTGAAGAGCCTGTCCATGCTGGACCACACGGAGGAACGGTCAATGTAGGTGTAGCGCCCTAGCCAGTACGGCATCTGGTAGCCGTCGTTGCCGCTGAGGATGAGTTCCACTCCGTATGAGGACTTGAATTTCAGACCTTTGTACAGTTCGATTTCCCCGAAGATGTTTCCCACGAGCTTGTCCGCCTTGGACTTGTCTCCAGGCAGGCTGAGCGACGCGAGCGGGTTCACCATGTTCCCGAAATCGTCGCCGGCTATCGCGAATACATTCCCGTTGAAGTCCGTCACCGCGTTAGGATGCTCAGCAAGCACGGCCTGCGGGTCGTCGGCATAGACGCCCATGATAGGGGACATGGATACTGCGCTGCCGAGTATGCTGCCGCGCTCGCTGTTCTCCCCGATGCTCATTGATGTCGTGCGGGAGTAGGCCATGTTGACTCCGCCGGTGAACTTCCGCAGCCAGCTTTTCTCCGCGCTGCGGTCGAAGAAGGTGTAGTTGGTGTTGGCTCTTGCGCTGTAGCGGTCATAGTTGGAGCGGTTGTAGTTCCCTCCGATGATTCCTTCGTTGTAGAGGTAGCCGAAGGAGAGGTAGTATGTCATCTTGCCGTTGCCTCCGCTGATGCTGGCCTGATGTTCGATGACAGGAGCGTTGTAGTTGAATACTTCTTTCTGCCAGTTGGTGCCTTTGCCGAGAGAATACGGGTCGTCGTAAATCGGGGACTTGCCGCTGTTCATGTTCATCTCGTTCATCAGCACGGCGTATTCCGTGGCGTCCAGCACATCCTTCGTCTTCCACGGGCTCTGCCATCCGTAGGAGAAGGAGTAGTCGACCCTCATCTTCTCGTCGCTGCCCTGGCGCGTGGTCACGAGAATGACTCCGTTGGCGCCTCTGGCTCCGTAGATTGCTGCCGATGCCGCATCCTTGAGAATCTCCACGGACATGATGTCGGAAGGGTTGAGATAGTCGATGCTTCCGCTCACTGGCATTCCGTCGACGATGTACAGAGGGTTGCTGTCATTGATTGTGCCTATGCCCCTGATGCGCACTTTGGTGCCGGAGCCGGGCTGGCCGGAGTTCTGGGTTATGGTGACTCCCGAGACCATTCCCTTGAGCAGGTTGTCCACGCGGGTGCCTGCCGTCTGGGTGAGGGCGTCTCCCTTGACGGAACTGATGGCGGCGGTGACGACGCTCTTCTTCTGCACGCCGTAGCCTACGACCACCACGTCGTCAAGCATCTGCACATCTTCGTCAAGAACGATGTCGAGTGCTGCAGACAAGTCCTTTGGAATTACTGTTGTCTTTGACTGATAGCCGATTATGGATACGCTGAACTCTTTTTCTCCCTTCGGTACGTCGATTTCGAATTTTCCGTCGAGGTCGGTTTCCGTGCCGTTAGAATGATTCTTCGGGAAGAGGATTACGGCTCCGACGACAGGTTCTCCGCTTTTGTCGGTGATCCGTCCCCTGAGTTTTCCTCCTTTTGAAGGGGTATCCTTCTTTTCCGGACGGAAGATGGATATTTTCTGACCTTCGATCCTGTAGCTGAGCCCGGTTCCGGAGAGCAGGTGCTCAAGCACGTTTCCGAGGCTTTCATTCTCGGCGTCGATGCTCAGGCGCGTGCCTGTTTCCACGTCGTTGTCGCGGATTATGAACGAGCAGTCGCTCTGTCGCCCTATCTCATCCAGAATCTGTACGAGAGGCCTATCCTTGCCGTGGACTGTAATCCTGATGTCCGATGGGGTCTGGGCCGAGGCCGGAAGGCATATCGCCAGGCAAAACAGGACCATCGGAACATATTGTCTGAAAATGTGTTCCAGACAAGCAATGATTGTTTTCATCTGATGTAAACGGTTATTTGTTTATATTTTGGGATCTTATCTTTTTGATATGCGTATGACTCTTCCGTACATGGTCACGGAGTATTTCCCGTCGACGTCGAGGTATCTGAGTATTTCGTCGAGCGTCATGTCTAGGTCTATGCTTCCTGAGAATCTCTCCTGTGCGAGGCTATTGTCCTGAAGCTCAATCCTGACGTTGAAATGTTTCTGGAGGCGGGTGAGGATTTCGCTCATTGAGGTGTTTGTGAATGACATCCTTCCGGCTGTCCAGTCGGAGACGAACGGTTCGGAGAGCTTTTTCGAGAGATTTCCTGTGGAGTGGTCAAGCACCGCCCTTTCGCCTGGAGAGAGCGTCATGGCGAGTCCCTCGGCAGTGCTCACCTCGACTTTGCCGCTTATCAGGTCTATGGTCGTGTTTCCATCTTCCCTGACGTTGAAAACTGTTCCGAGCACCTTGACTGCCAGATCTTCTGTGTTTACTGTGAACGGATGCCTCTCGTCTCTGCGGACTTCGAAATATCCCTCTCCTTCAAGATGCACGTCCCTTCCTTTCTTCCCGAAGTCTTTGGCATATGCGAGCCTTGCTCCGGAGTTGAGCCATACGGTCGAACTGTCTGGGAGCATGAGCCTTGTCCTTGAGCCTTCCGGAACGGATATCTCGCAGAGCAGTTCTTCCGTTTCTCCGCTTCTGCTGCCAAGAACTCCAGCGCATATTCCTGAAATCACGGCGATGGCGGCGATGGCTGCGGCAATGCTGTGCCGTTTTTTGAAGACCATAAAAGGCGTTTCCTTTATCCTGCGGCGCAGTTTTTCCCAGTTCTTTTCGCGTCTGCTTTCATAATATGGGGTCAATGATGATGCGTAGAGCCGGTTGAGCTCGTCGAATCTGCGTGCGCATTCCTCGTCAGTCTCGACCATGCGGAGGAATTCCCTGGCGTTTTCTCCGCGCAGACCTCCGGTGAGATATTCTATTATAAGAGAGTCAAAATCCATTTTGTGTCCTGTTTCCATCCGTTTCAGTGTTTTTCGGGTCTCGGTTTCATACCCGTACACACATATATACGAAAAAAAGATGTCGGGCGTTTAGGACTTTATGCGATTTTTTTCAAAAATTTCTGAGGAAGGGAATTGCTTCCCGGTTCAATGGATCATTCCGGAGAAAAGGTAGGCGAGCAGGACGGCCGGCCCGAGTTCTTTGCGGATGCGGTCGAGGGCGGTCTTTATCTGCACGCGTACAGTAGATTCACGTATGTCCATCTTTTCTGAAATGTCTTTCGTCGAGTCCCCGTAGTAGAAATATCTCTCGAAAACCTCTCTGCAGCGCTGCGGAAGCGTGTCCACAATCTCGCGGAGCTTTTCTTCAGTCTCTTTCGCGGAGAGCAGGTCGAGCGGATGGACCTCGCTCAGGCAGTTCTCCTGGGCGAAGAGAAACAGTTCCTTTTCATAGCTTTCCTTGAGCCGTTCCTTCAGCATCTTTGAACGGAGGTGGCTCACGCAGGCGTTCCGGACGCTTCCGGCGAGATACCCGTGGATGGGCGTGCGGTAGTGTCCCCGGTTTTTCCAGACGGAGAGAAATACATCGTTCACGATTTCCTCGACGGAGGACGGGTCGGGAACGTACATGGTCGCCACAGAGCAGAGATATGACCAATAGGCGTCATACAGAGCCTTGAACGATTTCTCGTCCCCTCCGTTGATCCCGTCGATTATGTTCTGGCCTATGGTTATCATGTCTTCGTACTGTTATGTTTGAAAATCAGTTATGTTCGATAGAGATAACTTCCCAATGTCCTCCATTGTCGGGGCCAACGCGGCGGATAAGTTTCTCGGAGTACAGTTTGGCGAGTTGCCATTCCACTCCTTTGGTGGTGATCCCTATTTTTTCGGCGATTTCTGCCGTCGTTATCTGTGGCATTTCTTGTAACAGCTGCAAAATTTTCTCCCTAGTTTTCTCCCTAGTTTTCTCCCTAGTTTTCTCCCTAGTTTTCTCGGCATGTCTGTCGTTAAACAGCAGAACCATCTCAACCATGTCCGGATCGTACATCTCGTGTATCTGAGGTCTCGGCCATTTGTTTTCTTCCCACCCTTTTATGATAGTGTCAGCTCCGCTGCCGGCTCTTTCAACAAAACCTATGAAAGAAAACATTTTCTGAAGGGTGAAATTTCTGCAGATGCTTTTCCCTCCTTTGAAGAACTGGTCTATGGATATGAGCATTGTTCCCGGGTTCGTGAAAACAAGCCTGTCCGGATAACGTTCTATGACGATGTTATTCATCATGCCGTATCGGGCATGAACGAGACAATTTATAATTGCTTCACGGAGCGCTTTATGTGCGGATGTAAAATCAATCCTTACTATATCTTCAAGTTGGAACGGAACAGGAAGCGCTTGCCGGATCTTCGGGTAGATTCTGTTGAAAAACTGGAAAAGGTTAGGTTCCCAATAGCCGTCCAAATAGACTCGGTCAGTCCATCTTAAAGACGGATCGTCGCTCATCCTTTCCCTGTAGTCAACGTAATAATATGGGACAGCTTTGTCAAGCCCTTCTTGAGTTCCGAACATCAGGACTCCAGCCAGCGTGAATCCGCTTTCACCACTTTCTGCATCTGTGCTATATGCTCCGATTTTCTGTAGAAATCCCATATCCGTCAATTCTGACCAGGGGTGTTTCTCATTTCTACTGTCGAATAAGCGACGATACTGTGCGATTGTTTCAGTGTCAATATCAGCTCCGATTGAAAGCCCCCGTAATATTGACTTATCTAAAGGGTGTAAGGCTACCTGCGCTTCACTCATTAGTCTGCGTACGACATCGTCACTTGCTTTGTAGTCTCCTTCGTGGCGTCGTCTGTATGTGTGACCTCCAAACGGGTTTAAAGTCAGATATACCGGTCTTTGAGTGTATTCTGCCCGTGGTATATTTACCACCAAGACAAATCCACCGTTGAATTCTGTCTGAATGACGTCTGAATCGGAAAGAAGACACGAACTGACTGTGGTCTTATTGTTGACACCGTCCCACAATGTTTTCTTGAGCTTGGCAATCTGCGCTTCTGTGAGTTTATCAGATATGAATTTGCCGCTCTTTTCTGAAATTCCCAGAACTATAATTCCTCCGTTTGTGTTGGCAAAAGCAGAATATGTCTCCCACAGGCTGCCGGGGAAGCCGCCTTTTGCACTTTTGAATTCTATCTCTGTACTTTCACCTTTGTCGCAGAGCGTTCTGATATATGAGTCCAATTCCATAGCAGAGGCAAATTTACGCTTTTTATTGTCATGCGCCAAAGGTTCGGGAGTTTGACACTTTAAAATCAAAAAAAGTTAAAAAAATTGATAGAGTTCGTTTAGAACTCTTTTTTTGGTTCGTCCAGTACGAACAATTCGTATGTGGAGATGGAGCATTGCGAAATAACTGACAATACGGTGGAAGACGGAAATGCTGCCGGAATTCACAATGCGGGTACGATGATTCTCAGGAACTGCGGCATCAGACGTAACGGTTGTACCAAGTCGTCACTCGTCGGTGGTTTTTGCAATTACGACCCGGACAAGAAGCTTAATACTGCCAAAGCATATCTTTACAGCTGCGAGTTTGAAAACAATTCAGCTTCTACCAGCTGGAAGAGAGTCAGCAATTTCTATGGTCGTGAAAATTCCTTCTCGGTGATAGTCAATACTACTTTCTACGGCTCAGATGCAGGAAATGCTCCTATTGCGATTTATGGTAAGGGAGTAACTGATTCTGAAGCATATATCATCGGCTGTACCGTCGCGGGAAACAAATCCAGCAGTCCTGATGTATGCGCAGGTATAGCTCAGATAGAAAGTAAGGTAAAAGTCTATAATTCAATAGTCTCCGGCAATAAGGGAGGACGTGATGGTATCTGGGATATAAAGAGCACAATGAATGAACTTATTGACCAGAGAACAGAGACTGTTTCTTATTCTATCAATGCCGAGAAGGTGTTCGGTGATGACGATGTAATGTCAGGCCTCTTGTTCGATCCTGAGAAAATGCTAGGAAAGGCTTCAAATGGTGTCATTCCTCTGATCGGCGCAGGCAATCCAGCCCTCACAAACGGTATGACGGCAGACCAGCTGAAGTCCATCAAGAGCGGCCGGAAACCGGAAATCGATGAAACTGAAGTGGTCAAGGACCAGAAAGGCAACCCTCGTACCGGTAAAGTCATGGGTGCCTATGTAGGAAAATAATCAATACAATACTAAACTAGACTATGCTTCAATGGAGTTGTCCGTCACGGACAGCTCCTTTTTTTACTTTACACATTCCCGCAGACATCAATTCCCTATGGTTGCTTTCAGCGCTTGACCTTCTCAATCTGGAGGTGGCATATAGAAAAAAGAGGCGCAACCATCACGGCTGCCCCTCTCCAAAAACGTTCTTTGTTATATTGAAACCGAACTCAATTCGGCTCCTATGCGATGTATTGCGGCCACAATCTTTTTTGTGGTCTTTTCTCCAGGGAATGCTGCTCCACTCTTGTATTGCCTCATTTTGCTTTCGTTGATACCTGCATACTGAGCGAAGCGGCTGGCATTGATGAAATCGAAATCTTCGAAGAATGATGGCATGTCATAGCGAAACGTGACCTGATACTCTTCAGGAACACACTCTCCGTCCGCCAAAGCTAAATCACGGCAATCCTCGACGCTTTCGCGGAAATCTGCTTTGGCCTCATCGATTGTCTCCCCAAAACCGCCGAAATGATTTTTGCCAAAACTTTGCGAGGACGTGATAGCAAATCGCCCGTCCGTTCCTTTTTCAATAATTGCTACTATCTTATACATATTCATAATATACTTTCGAGAAAAAGTTCTTTGTTATTCAGAATCTGAATTCAAGAATGGGCAGGGATTAAATCCCTGCCTGCTTCTTGATTGCTTCAAGAGTTCCAGTTCGGATTTCTTGAGCCCCGTGCCTCGGAATTGAGAATCTTTCGCCCGTTATTGCGGATTCCCATATTTCGTGGGATGTCCCCTGACGGACAAGAAAGCATCCGTTCTTCCGAAGCAGCCTCTTCAATTCAGAACTCTTCATATAACAAAGAACTTTGTATTTGCAAAAGTAACGGATTCGTTACTAATTTCCAAATATTTTTATCTTTTTAGCACCATTTTCCCCGATTAACGGACTTTACGTACGCGAAGCGCAGCTCCCGTCAATCTAGCATGATGAACGGGGCCCAGTAGAACGGGTCGTTGAAATCCGGGCTGTGCATGAGGTCGTGTCGGGCGAGGTCCAGGGACTCATGCTTGGTTTTTCCTGCAATGAGGTGCGTGTAAAAGCGCATCATGAATTCGGAAGTGGCGGTATCATTGACACTCCAGAGAGTCATGAGAATGGTCTGGACGCCGGCTTTCTTGAACGCGGTCTGAAGTCCGACGATGCCGTCCTGCGATACGGTCCCGGATGCTGTGTTGCAGGCGGCAAGCACCACCATGGAACAGTGGCTCATATCGAGTTGCGCTATCTCGGCGCCATTGAGCAGACCGTCATTCAGGGGAGCGCCCAATGGTTTGCCTTGCGGAGAAACTGCCATGAAAGGTCCTTCGCCGCGAAGACTGCGGGCAGCACCGGAAAAGGGCAAACCGGATCCGGTACATTGGGCGTGGTGCGTAATTAATTGGTAAGTAAATAATTAGCCGTTTTCAGAGTTTGCGAAACATTAACTCTGAAAATGCCTAATCCCTTGTGAAACAGAGCCTTATGCTCCACGGAAACTGTAAGTGCCCGAGGTGCAGGGCAATTACGGATCTCAGTCCACTGCGGGTAAAAATGTTGAGAATGGAGAAATGTCTCCCGAAAGGGTTGATGTTATCAGATTTAAGTTGTATCTTCGAAATGTCAAGTTGATTTTGCAAGCACTAGTTTGGTTGAAATATCTGACATTGCCAAGTCTTGGTAAGGATTCCTTTGTCAAGGCTTTTCACTTTTTAGTAGGCTATTGATCTGCTGAATTTAGGTATAGCACAAACTCTTACATCCTATTATATATGTCATACATTGAGGATATAAATAGACTCCAGAGTGTAACATTTGATGATATGGTGAATGCCGCAGCGCAAAACCTGTCGTCAGATAAAAGAGTATCTCCATGGCTTGGTCTGTCTCATGGCGTTAAACTATTGGAAACGGAAGATGATCTAAATAAATATCTTTGTGCTTATGGTGAGATGCATAAGGAGAAAATTAATCTCGCTCTTGAATCTATCACTGATCCTTCGGAATTCGTCAATAAGGAAATTACAATTATTGACTGGGGATGTGGGCAGGGACTTGCAACGGTTTGTTTCTTTGATTACATGCATGGACTTGGCTTGCGCCCGAATGTGAAAAAAATCATATTGATTGAGCCGTCCCGTGCTGCAATAGAACGGGCAGTTTTTCATGTCAGCAAATTCACTGATGCTTCAACCCTCGTAGCAAAAAATGAATTTGCAAACGATATTAGCGACGAAGATGTGGCTGTCAGTGATGGCCTTGTAATTAATTTCTTTTCGAACGTACTTGATATAGATTCTGTTGATCTGAATCATTTGTCAACTACAATAATGGATTCTATCCCGGCAGAACAACTTCACTTCTGCGTAGGACCACAAAATATAGGTGCTTCGCGTATATCTCAATTTGCTGGATTGTTCAACATTACCGAAGAGGAACTTATCAACGCGTACGCTGGCCGACTCTCTGGGCGAGGAACCGTAAGCCTTCTCGTTTTTAGAGTGAAGACTCGTGTTGCTGAAATCGTAAAAGTTGAATACCAGCATAGAAGGAGCGCAACTATTGAAAATAACATCACTCTTCAGAGGATATTACGCGATATCGCTCCTTCGTCATCTCAGAGTATTAATGCTTTGCAGTTTTATAAACTGGCAATAGAACTTGAGCGTTTTAAGTCTGCGAAAGTCACCGATGACTATAATCTTCCGATGCATTTTGATGAAGTGAATAGTCCCGGTAAATTGAATATTGATATTCAGGAAAATTCCGAATTCGAGACGGTTCTCCTTAAGAATGCAAATCCAGCATACACTAAATGGCCGAAGCATTTGAATGTTGGCATTGGAGTGCGTGTAGGTGATAAAATCTATAGATTATTACAATTCATTTATCCTTTTGAGGATATCAAGAACATTGACATTTCGTCTCAGTATGTTTCCGTTTCGCTAAATGACTTCCTCGTAGATCCAAATGTGGCAGATGCTCTGGAGATGTCAGAAGACATGCAGAAATCAATTGAATTGATGATAAAAGATCAGGCTGTATCCAAAGATAGTCTTCAAACAATTATCAAAGAGGCTATCAGTAACGATGCAGAGATAGATGATCTACTTCATGTCGCACTCACAAGTGAGGCTCCGGCACTTAGTCAGGTTAATTCTGAGCTAAGAAGCCTTATTGCGGGTTCGTCAAGTTTAAGCCCACTTTTGGAGTCTTTCCTCAAAGGATATTTAAGTGATAACCATATAGAAGATATCAATCCGGACACTCTGATTCAAGTTGTCAGCATGGACGAAAGTCAGCGCAAAGCAATTCAATCTGCGCTTGAAAGCCGAGTTTCAGTTATTACTGGCCCTCCGGGCACTGGCAAAACCCAGATGATTCTCAACCTAATTGCAAATCTGATGATGAAGGATAAATCCGTATTGATTGCAAGTAAGGTTAATAAGGCGGTTGACAACATAAAGGAAAGATATGACTCTGTTGACGAAAATCATTATCTTATTCGCTTCGGTTCAAAAGAGACCGTAAGGGATCAAGTTCTTCCCTATCTTGAGGTAATGCTTGGTAAGATACAGGCACTTGAGTTTAATGATAGAGAACTTAACAAGCTTCTCTCAAAGTACCGAACGGCATGTGAGCTAGTCTCTCAAGGTCGTAAACTCTTACTTGAACTAGCCACTCTGCGCGAAGAGTATCCTTCATTTGAGATAGAAAAGGAACGGTTGTCTAAACAAATGCTGGATTTATCTCATTCTTTCGATAATAATCAAAGAGATCTTGACGGCAAATACAATGATGTAATTAATCTTGCCCATTCTTCAACGGATTGGCAAGCTCAGCTTGTATTTACCCGACAGCAGATAAATACAATTCAGCGCAAGAATAGCGGTATTGGAAAATTGTTCTTCAGCAAAAAGAAATACGGAGAAATTCTTCTTAACCATCTTTTGTCGTTACCAAATACTTTCGCGTCAACTATAGAACGCGAAACCTGCATTCATAGTGTAAATGACATAAAGAAAGGAGATGATTTACTAAGGATTTGCGATAAATCCCTTAGCATCATAGAAAGAATTCTTTCATACGATGCTGCTCGTAATCAATTAGTCAACACTTATGAGCAGTCTAAGAAGCAATTAGAATCAAGTATGGAAAGAGCCACTGAACAGCAAACACTTTGTTATAGTAGGATGACCGCATTGTCAAACAACCAAGCAGAGATTGAAAAAAAACTGGACTTTGGCAGAAACGCAATTTCATCATTGGGGCAGGATATTCTTAAAAATAGGGTTCTTCAGCGAATGTCAGCTCCAGGTGCAGCCCGTGCTATTACACGATTCAGATCATACTTGCCGGATAGAATCCCTTGGAGATCTGATGAAATGGCAGGTTATAGACGAGATGCTGCAGAATTTCTAAAGATATTCAGGCTAAACGCAGTGACCAATCTGTCTGTCAAGAATGCTTATCCTCTTGACAAGGAACTGGTAGATGTTGTGATTATTGATGAAGCATCTCAATGTGATATAGCATCTGCCCTACCTCTTATTCAAAGAGCGAGGCAAATTGTTATCATCGGCGACCCTCTTCAACTTCATCATATTAGCAGCATAAACTTGGATGAAGAGCAGGCTCTTAAGGAGAAGCTCAATCTTACAGAGAATACTATACTAGGGTACTCGAATATGTCATTATACGACTATTGTCAGTCCCTTATAGTAACGGCGCAAACTAATAATCGAAGAGTTGTTCTTGAAGGGCATTATCGTTGTCACCCTGAAATTATCGGTTATTCCAATGATTTCTTTTATGAGCGTAGACTTGGAACGAGGTTGCAGGTGTATACAAAGGAAGTAAATCCTCAATTAGCAAAGAAAGGCATTATTTGGGAAGATGTAAAGGGAGAACAGAAATCTGATACCATTAATGTTAATGAAGCGGAGGTTACACGAAGCATAAAGATTGCCGAGGGGCTTCTTAACACAGATCCCAATATCAATATCGGTATCATATCCCCTTTCAAGCATCAAGCTCAAGAACTTAATGCCAAAATAGGTCCGTTAGTACAACAGTTTGGAGATCGCATAGTTGCGGACACTGTATACAAATTCCAAGGCGCTGAACGAGATGTAATCATATATAGTCTTGTTGTTACAAATAACTCACCTGAATCAAAGATTCGCTGGATTGACTACAATTGCCCTAATCTTGTGAATGTAGCTGTGACAAGAGCGAGAACAGCACTTTATATTGTTGGAAATAGAGAGTATATACGCAACAGTTCAAGCATAAACCGTCCTTTGGGTTACCTTGTTGATTATACGGAGAGAAAAGCAGCCATCAATACTGACAATGACACCATAACGTATGTAATAGACACAAACGTCTTTATAAATTGTCCGGACATTCTTGATAGAATACCTCCAAAAGACCGGATTGTGGTTCCTACAAAAGTTGTTGACGAACTTGATAAGCTCAAGGTAACTTTAAGTCCGGCAGATAAGCCAAAAGCAGAACATGCTCTTCACATTCTCAATACAAGTTTTGACACAAATCGTATAAGAATGGAAAATGCGGACACTCAATATCTTCCTGTGGATTTGAGACGCAACAACCCGGATAATTTGATTTTATCCGTTGCTATGAAATTTAAGAATCACAATGTGACACTACTCACTTCAGATAATGGTTTACAATTAAAGGCAAGAGGACTTGGACTCCGTGCACAATCCCTTAGAGACTATTTGAATTAACATATGACAATTAGAGAATATATCGAACAGGCTATCGCTGAAAATCGCGCTATCGAGATTGAATATGTAAAATACGATGGAACTAGTTCAAAAAGACAAGTAAGCGATCTTTCGTACTCTGACGAATATGGTGACGATTATATTGTTGGTTTTTGTCATCTTCGAAACGAGTATAGAACATTCAAGATCAGCAGAATCAGGAAGATTGATGGTAAGTCATTCCATACAATCTCCAACAATCTTTCTGCTGGAAAGACTGCGTATTCGGGTAAAACTGCCTATATCGCACAACCATCGTCAACTTCCTCTGCGGCGATGAAGCCAACACCTTCTTATACATCAAATGTAAGAACTCCGTCATCGGCGTATAAGCCAACTACTAATTACCCTTCAAAGTCATATACGTCTGCCCCGAAAAAAGAAGGATGCTATATTGCAACAATGGCATATGGATCATATGATCACCCTCAAGTGAAAATCCTACGCAATTTTAGGGATGAACGACTTATTCCTACTGCCATTGGACGCGCTTTCGTTAAATTCTATTATTGGATCTCACCGAAAATGGTTATTGCCCTTTCTGGACATGAAAACATTAACGGGGCGATTCGCAGAATCTTGGATCGCTTTATTGTCGCTATCTCAAAAAAATAAATAATTGACGGCAACCGTATTATGGCTTGGGATAAAGATAAGATAGTCCGTGAAAACGGAGATATTGCGGAAGCACAAGCTCCCGTAATCATTTCTGCGAGCAGAAGTACTGACATTCCTGCTTTTTATGCAGATTGGTTCTTCCACAGACTGGAAAAAGGATATTCAGCATGGACGAATCCATTCAATGGCGTCAAAAGCTTTGTTTCATACAAAAACACACGTTTCATCGTATTCTGGTCAAAAAATCCAAAACCACTTATCCCTTACCTGAAAGCGCTTCGCGAAAAAGGCATCAGGTGCTACATTCAGTACACGCTTAATGACTATGAACAAGAAGGGTTAGAAACAGGTGTACCATCTCTTGAGGATAGAATACGAACATTCAAGTCTCTCGTAGCTATTTTAGGTAAAGGAGCAGTCATTTGGCGTTTTGACCCTCTTCTCCTCACCGACCGAATAACAATTGATGACCTTATATCAAAAATCAACGCAATTGGGCGTCAGCTTGCTGATTACACAGAAAAGCTGGTTTTCAGTTTCGCAGACATTGTTTCGTATAGAAAAGTCAAAACCAATCTTGAAACGAACGGAATCAATTATTTAGATTGGTCCGAATGCCAAATGAAGGAGTTTGTTCAAAAATTGGCAGAGGCAAACCGTCGGAATGGCTGGAACTTTGACCTATGCACATGCGGAGAGAAGCCAATCTTTAAAGAGTTCGGAGTTCAGCCGAATCATTGCGTAGATGATAATCTTATGATTCGTTTATCGTATGACGATAAAAAGCTTATGGATTTTCTTGGGGTGACGGTGTGTGATTCCCATGATAGTCTTTTCGGTCCAATTGAGATACCTTCAGATGCAATCATCCTTCCTAACGGACAATATGCCATCAAGAGCAAGAATAACAAGGATAAAGGTCAAAGGAAACTCTGCGGCTGCATGGTCAGTAAAGACATAGGTGAGTACAATACCTGTGCTCACCTATGTGAATATTGTTATGCAAATACAAGCAAGTCAATAGCTTGTGCCAACCTGAAGCGCCATAAAGACAATCCGCTTTCAGAAACCATTACAGGACTTTGAATTTATGTTCATTCCATAGAAATCATAAATCCTAGCTGCGCCGTGAGCATTCGGCAACCCCTGCCTTTTCCGCGTAATTGCCCCGGAGTATCTTTGTAAGCATCCGGTGAACCACGTATATTTATTTCGGAGACTTTGACGTATCTCCAAGGACTTTCGTAAGCCTCCGGTCTCCCACGTCATAGACGTCTGAATTATTATCCGGAACTTTGGCCATCCAAAACATGCAAGATCATGATGACCAAAGAAGAAGTGGCAAGTATCGTAAAGTACTGCAATGACAATGGCGTAAGCTACAAGGCCAGGCTATCTGAACTGGGCGTTCCAGAATGGAAGTTCTTTGAGAGCAAAAGACACTATGCAAAGGAACAGGCGTCTTCCGCATCAACTGCGGGCGAGTTTCTTCAGTTGACTGCCGGAGGTGACTTCGTTCCGATGCCATCATTTGCAGCGAAGACCGGCAGAGGGTTCTTAAAGAAGAACACACAGGTGCCAAAGATGATAAGCGTCGAGTTGCGCACTCCTAACGGAACGATTACGTTTTCCGGTCGATACCCGTTCAGTGATTCCGGTGATACCCGTTCACTTTGGAGGTGATTTTAAATATGATTTTGCGGGGCATTATTATTTCCTCATTTCAGAGTGTCACTTTCAATGTTTTCAGCATATTCCTGTATTATTTTGAATGGCGGATGCGTTGTGCTTTTTTCTCATTTTTACGTATCAGATATGGCGACTCGGGAAGTTCCGGCAGAAGGTTGTCCATGTTATTGATCTGACCTATGACTTTCATCAGGAGAATGAAAGTCGACAGTGTCAGGTTGACCGCCGCTCCGCTCTCGAACTTGTGGATGGTGGTCAATCCGATGCCGGACCGCTCCGATATATCTTTTTGGGTGAGCCCGCAGCGCATCCTGTAATCCTTGAAACGTGTGCCCATCAATCGGACAATTTCCGGAGTCGAATATTCATACAAATCAGCCATTGCTAGTTTTTATTTAACTATTATTGTATTGATAGTTATGTTGCTATTTAGCCTATTATCTTCACGTAAGTGATAGTTATAACTACAAAAATATGAATTAAAACCAATAAAACAAACAGTACAATGAAATTGAAAAAGGAACTTGGCAATGACCTTCCCTGATTTTGGTTGACACTTTTAGAGCGGATTAACTAATATGGTTTA
>OCSG01000657.1_pt1 | contig 27828 bp, 18 predicted proteins | sample 1538831 | NCBI WGS metagenome assembly OCSG01 (sample SAMN04571729, study PRJEB22368) | human gut metagenome | biome: human gut; material: stool | host: Homo sapiens | place: Luxembourg | collected 2012-09-20 | reverse complement strand
AAACCGCTGATTGTGTATGAGATGCCGGGCGTGTATACAAAGGACATCCGGGAATTATATGGAGACGGGAGATAAGAACATGGCAGGAAAATTATATTTGTGTGCAACACCAATTGGAAATCTGGAGGACATGACCTTCCGTGCAATCCGCATTCTGCAGGAGGTCGATCTGATCGCGGCGGAGGATACGAGAAACAGCATTAAGCTGCTGAACCATTTTGAGATTCATACGCCGATGACGAGTTACCATGAATACAACAAATACGACAAGGGCCGCGAGCTGGTGCAGAAGCTGCTGGCGGGAACGAATATCGCGCTGATCACGGATGCCGGAACACCGGGAATTTCTGATCCGGGTGAGGAGCTGGTGAAGATGGCGTACGAGGCAGGCATCGAAGTGACAAGCCTGCCGGGCGCATGCGCGTGTGTGACGGCACTGACACTGTCGGGACTTTCGACGAGAAGATTTGTCTTCGAAGCATTTCTTCCGCCGGATAAAAAAGAACATAAACTGGCGCTGGAACGGCTGAAAAACGAGACGCGGACGATGATCGTATACGAGGCGCCGCATCATCTGCTGAAAACGCTGCGGGAACTGCTGGAAATCCTTGGCAACCGCCGCCTGACACTGTGTCGGGAACTGACGAAAAAGCATGAGACAGCATGGCAGACCACAATAGAAGATGCCATTACCCGCTACGAGCAGGAAGATCCGAAGGGCGAATGCGTTCTTGTGATCGAAGGCAGAAGCCAGAAAGAAATCGAGGACGAGGCGAAGGCTGCGTTTGAGGAAATTTCGATTGAGGAACATATGAAACGGTATGAAGACCAGGGGATTGCGCGGAAAGAGGCGATGAAGCTTGTGGCAAAAGACCGTGGCGTAACGAAGAGAGATATTTATCAGTATTTACTGGGAAAAGAATAACGACACGCTCTAAGAGAAGGAAAGAGAGGAAGAAGTATGAAAATCTGTAAAATTTTGTGTTATTGTATTTGTTTTACAGATTTGGAGATATTCCTTGTCCGGTAGTTACTCCCGTCTGTTATAATAGGAATAATGAAGTATTTTTGAGGGAGGAAATTTTTTATGTCACAGTCACAAACCCAGCGGAGTTCCCGGGTTGATCTGCTTCACGGCTCGATTCTGAAATCTCTGCTTCTTTTTGCACTTCCGATCATGGCATCCCGTGTATTTCAGCAGATTTACAACACGATGGACACACTGATTGTCGGCCATACACTCGGCGATTCGTCGATTGCAGCTATGGGTGCCTGCTCGTCGATCTATGAAATGATGACCGGATTTACGTTCGGCGTCGGAAACGGGCTCGCGATCGTCACGGCGCGATGCTTTGGAAGACAGGAGACGGAACGGATGAAAAAATCCGTTGCATCCTGTATCGTTATTGGTATTACCGTTACACTGGTGGTCACCGTTCTTGCAACGATTTTCATGCATCCGCTGTTGCGGCTGCTGAAAACACCGGCAGAAATCCTCGAAGAATCCTACAGCTACATTTCAATTCTATCCGTTTTTCTGTTTGTCATGTTTGCCTACAACCTGTGCTCCGGTCTGTTGGGAGCAATCGGAAACAGCTTTATGCCGCTTGTTTTCCTGATTATTTCATCGTTGGTAAACATTGTACTGGATTTGCTGTTTATCCGTTCTTTCGGCATGGGTGTTCGCGGTGCTGCAATTGCAACCGTGATTGCGCAGGGAATTTCCGTCGTGCTCTGCCTGATTTATATTGTTACCAAAGCAAAAATTCTGCTTCCGGAAAAACGTCATTTTGAACCGGATCGCGGACTGTACATGGAGCTTCTGGCACAGGGATTTTCGATGGGATTTATGAGCAGTATTATCTATGTCGGTTCGATTGTCCTGCAGCCGGGCATCAACAGCCTTGGCTATGAAACAATTGCGGGACACACGGCTGCGAGAAAGTTGTTTTCCTTCTCGATGATGCCGCTTTCCTCGATGGCACAGGCAGTCAACACGTATGTGGCACAGAACCGCGGCGCGGACAACTGGGAGCGCGTACGGAAAGGCATTCGCTATGCTTATATTTTCTGCTTCAGCGTGACCGCATGCCTGATTCTCCTTGTCACGCCGCTTGCACCGACGATGGTTCATCTGATCTCCGGCTCGTCCGACCCGACTGTCCTCGGAAACGGAGCCCGCTACCTCCGTGTAGCCATTCCGTTCTTCTTTGCGCTCGGCCTCGTCAACTGCAGCCGCCTTGCACTGCAGGCACTCGGAGAAAAGATTCTTCCGCTGCTGTCGAGTTTTATTGAGCTTTTCGGAAAAATTATTTTTGCGATGGTGTTTATCCCGCGCTACCACTACAGTGCCGTGATCTGGTGCGAACCGATCATCTGGTGCTTCATGGCAGCAGAACTTGTGATTTCGCTGTATCGAAATCCTTATATGAGAAAAGGGAAGTCTGGAAACTGATTTTTTTCAAAAACAGAACCCGGGGCAGTCTACAAAAAACGGTAGATTGCCCCGGGTCTGTTTTTTTGACTAAATAAAGGAAGTCTCCTGCTTCTATTGCGAAAAAAAGCAGATTTACTCTGCCCAGGTACCATTTACAAAAATATCGGTTTCGCTTCCATCTTCGCGGATACCTACGATGTGCAGGTCATCCGATCCAACCATAAAGTCAACGTGGATCAGAGAATCATTCACACCTTTTTCCAGAATTTCCTCGTTGCTCATCTCCAGAAATCCATCGAGCACCTCAGGGAAACCGGCGCCAGCGGCAACGTGGCAGCATGCGTTTTCATCGAAAAGGGTATTAAAGAACATCAGCCCGGACTGGTTAATCGGAGATTCTTTCGGAACGAGTGCAACCTCGCCGAGCATTGCAGCACCGTCGTCCATGGCGAACATTTTTTTCAAAACCTCTTCGCCCTGCTCTGCGTGGCAGTCAACGACTTTTCCATCCTTGAAATCGACGGTAAAGTTGTTGATGATCTGTCCCGACCAGCTTAAAGGTTTTGTGGAAACGAGACGGCCTTCACATTTTCCTCTCATCGGGCTGGTGAAGACTTCTTCGGTCGGCATGTTTGGAACGTAGAAGGTGTTGTTCATATGGTTGATATCACCGGCGCCGCTCCATTTTGCGCCCGGAATCAGCTCAACGGTGAAATCCGTACCGTTTTTGCTGGTGTAATGCAGCTTGTGGAATGCCTGCTCATTCAGCCAGCTGGCTTTCTGGGTCATGAGGTCACAGTGTGCCTGCCAGATCCTTTCTGCATCTTCGCCGTCTTTTAAGTAAACACAGTCGAAAATAGCATCCCACAGTTTTTCAACAGCAATATCCTCCGGCTCGCCCGGGAATACTTTTTCTGCCCATTTTGGAGAAGCGGCGGCAACGATCAGCCACTGATGCTTTCCATCGAGCTGGTCACGGTATTTTTTAATGACCTTTCCACGCATCTGACGAACGGTGGAGAGCAGGTCCGCAGGAATGCCGGCGAGCTCGTCCGGATCGGAGGAGTCGATGAAAATGCGAACCGGCAGATCAACCGTCATCTGTTTGAAACGCTCTTCTTCCCAGTGCGGAACCGCGCCAAGCGTTTCTGCGGTGGCATACTGATAATGCATTTTGTTGATCTCACCGCATTCCCAGATCACTTCCACATAGCTTGCGCCCGCCTGATAGCACTCCTCTGTCACCATCTGGGTAAGCAGAACCTGATCGACGCCGGCCTGGAGGCGGACACGCTGTCCTTTCTGTACATTTGCGCCGATTTTTACGATCAGCTTTGCATATTCTCTTAATTTTGCCTGAAATTTTGCTTCATTCATGATAAAAGACTCCTTTTTGTAATTTTTAAAACTGAAATGGATCATTAAAGGCTCCATAGTACGAAACCGGTTCGCCCGCGGAAAGCAGATGATGGACATCGCCGACGGTCTGGCAGCGGAAGTATACTTCACCCAGCTTGCGTTCCTCGCTTCCGACGATTGTGACGGAAGTCGGTGCCAGGAACATGCCCTGCCAGAGCTGTACCGGCGTCATATTCAGCAGATGCGACAGTGCCACACAGGTGACGCCGAGATGGCAGAAGCAGACGATGACGGCTTCGCGGTTTGTTTCATCCGAAGCGTGATAGCGGTAACCGTCGCGTACATAGCCGTAGCGCGCAAGCAGTGCATCGAGTCCGTCGGTCACAAAATGGTAATTCTCGTCCATGTTTCCGGTCTGCATAATCGGATTTTTCGTCCAGAGATCCTGGTCATAGAGATCCCGGTTTGCATCGAGCACATCCGGCAGAAAATCCCATGGAATCCGGCGTTTTCCCGTTTCCGGGTCAATGACAGGTGCATCAAATTCCCGCAGCCATGGAAGAATTTCGGCTTCGCGGCCTGCATTTTTCAGTGTAAAAGAAGCCGTATCTTTCGCACGGCCAAGCGGAGAACAGTAAAAATCGGTGACATTCCATTTTGCTGTGCGTTTCGAAAGCAGCTCGGCCTCGCGCCAGCCTTTTTCGGTCAGAGAATCAATTTCATAATTTGGTTCGCCGTGGCGGATAAAAATAATTTTCATAACGTTCCTTCCTTCGTATGTCGAAAAAATGGTGGATTTCGACATAGAAAAGTAAAATTTCGTCCCGAAAGATCTGTGCCGGAGCATAAAAGAATTCAGAACTAAGAGCATTTCATTCAGTATATCATAAATAGTCAGATTTGTGTGAATTTCTTATCGGCCTCTCCCCCAGTTCAGCTCCCCGTTGGTAAACTCAGCCCAGTTGTACTGCGCCATGTATTCGCCATGGTACTGGTTGATCGCGGAAAGTTTTCCCTCGCACCAGTCAAAATAGTCACAGGAGACTTCTTCCGGGCAGATCCACAGGCTTCCTCTGGCGGACGCAACGAGCGTTTCACAATGATACACTTTTAACGAATAAAAATTTGTGAAGCGGAAGCTCCCTTTTTGATACGCTGCATCTTGAGAGAGTAGCTAGTAGCAGTCCTGTAGGTAGGTGCAAACAGGAGAAAAATATGCTATAGTAAAAACAGCGTAAGGGGAAACAAAAAGTAATGCAACAAGAGGAAAGAGGATGATAAACTGTCGGTCATCATGGTCTGTCTGAACGCTCAAAAAGAAACCCATGATGTATTTCTTCAGATGATGAAGACACTACTTGGTGTTGAAATGCCGGAGAATGAATTTTTGAAATTGATGCATACGTAAAAAAACAGGCACGATTCCCGAAAAAGGTGATTCGTGCCTGCTTTTTTTACTTTTCTACTTCTTCATACTGGTTGCCTTCCGGGTCACGCAGGTTATCATCTACATAAATTTTTCTTCCTTTGGTATCCAGTCTTTCTTTGTAGTCCATAGAGAAGGCACCCAGTGAAGCGGCCAGAAAGCTAAAAACAATCGTCGCTTTAGAAAGGTTCTGTAAAAATTTGAGGGCGCCATAAATAATCAGATTTTTGTAATACTCCAGCCGCAGTCCTTTTTCAACCCCCCGTGCAGTGAGGCGGCAGATAAGCAGAACAACGGCCAGCATAAATGCACCGATAACCAGAAGAAAAATTCCGGCTTCATGATATTTTCCAGGTAAATAGCAGGCACCGATTACGATCATGATCGGGGCAATTAAGGACATGGTAAAAACCATTTCGGCACGAAAGGTAAAAAATCGATACATCAAAAAGATTAAGATTAGGATAGCGATGAAAAGCATATTAGTTTTCTCCTTCGTAATGTTATAAATGATATAAAGCTTTTTTGCAGAAAAAGCAGATGAATTTGTGTGAAAAATTTTGCATATTTTGGCTTTTTCCTGTATACTTAGATCAATGTCGACAGGAAAACAGCATTCTGCCCAAGCCATCGGATATTTGCTGTTGTCCGGAAAGGAACTTTGATACTACATGAGCGATTTTTCACAAAGGCTTGAAAAGGAAATAAAAAATACAGGAAAAACTTTATATTATCTGTCTGAGGCCAGTGGTATGCAGCTGGATTACATTTCTAAAATGAGTAAAGGAAAACGTATTCCAAAAGAAGAAGAGCGCCTGACCCGTCTTCTTGATGCGATGGAATGCACCGGAAATACAAGAGCAGATCTCCTGTTCCTTTATCGCCAGGAAAAAATGGGAAAGAGCCAGTGGCAATGTATGGAAGAACTGATCCGTATTATCCAGCAGGATGTGGTTGAATTTCCTCAAGTCTCTGTTTCTCCAAGTGTTTCAGGAATTCCGGATACGGATATGACGCTGGACAATATCTTTGCAATTTATGCGTGTATTCGAAAAGCAATGATAAATGCTTCCGATTCCACGATTTGCTTATGTACTCCGGAAATTTCACTGGAACATTTACGATATCTTGTCCAGATTATTCATGAAGTGCCCTATCGCAGATTAGAGCATCTTTTTCCTTTGCTGCAGAATCAGACAACGGAAAATACACTGGATAACCTTCGGAAAATATGCAGTCTGAAACCGGCAATGAACTATGAAAACTACAAACCATTTTATTATTACGTTTCTTCTGCTGAGTCCGAGGCGAAAAAAGCAGGCTTACTTCCCAACTGGCTGATCACAGACCATATTGCAATTGGAATCAATTTTCATACGGCGAAAGGAATCATTCTCAGAGATGCGCAACAAATACAATTACTGAAGAATTCCTTTATTCAGGAAAGAAAAATAGCAAAGGAAATGTTGTTTTGCTCTGATTTAAATGCTTATGTAAAAGATGTCAATGTTATGATGAATGAAGGTTATGTAACGCATAACTATTATATTGAATATTCACCATGTCTTCTGCATCTGATTCCGTTAAATGTACTGAAACAGCAGATCATCCTGGATGGAGTGGAAAAAGAACAGCTCTTATCTTCTCTCTTTCAGCGGATCCGGCACATGGAAACGGAAAGTATGGTACATATTTTCTGCATATCTGGCTTACGACAATTAATGGAGCAGGGACGTATTGCGGGCTATCCGGATATGCTTTATAAGCCTCTTGATCCTGCGATGCGCCTGTGGCTGTTGAAAAGTTATTATCAATATATGCTGCACACACCTCATTCCTGCATTTGTGTAAAAGAAAATTTCGTCCAGCTGCCGAAACACATCTCCATTGTATGTAGCTCTAATGTTCATAATGGAATTGCATTTTGGAACAATACAAGTCATGGATTGCAATATTATATTTTAAAAGAATCCGGCTTCTCACAAAAACTATATGAATTTTGCCAGTTTCTGGAGAATGGAAACATGGCATGGTCACAGGAGGAGACGCTGGATATTATTCGAAACATGATTGTGGAATATGGAGGCACCTTATAAACCGCGCTTCCAGGAAAATAAAGGATTCTTTCGGGACAGCTTTTCTCCTGCTATCTCTGGAAGAGCCGGGAGAAAAGCCCCTTCTTTTTTGCCGGGCGGGATGCAGCAGGTACATTTTGATTGATATATTGCTGAAACATGTTTTTTGAATCCTGAATGAGACCATTTAATTGCGCATTCTGACCAGCAGAAAACAGATCACACAACACAACTCCTTTTTGGGCATAGTACAATGCATTTTCCTTTCGCTCCAGTCTCATATTTGCAATTTGGAGCGTTTGATAGATAGGGATTTGATAGACCGGCATTTCTTCCGGAAGCAAAAGATCGCTGTAATGATACAGAAGTAATGAGATTTCTTCCGCTGCTTCCTGGATCTGCTCGGGATTTATATGTTCTTCCTGTACATTCTGAAGATACATAGATCCACATCCGATACAAATGCGGATGAATGCTTTGGACACAGTTTCTCTGATTTGTGGATTTAGAATTTCTGCATTCCATATATATTCGATACTTTCTGCCAGACGCCAGCTCTTCTCGGCCAATTCGGTGCATTTGTGTCCCTGTATTTTTTCTGCTGTTACGACGGAAATGCATGCCAGCATACATTTCAGTTCATTCATCAATAAAATTTCAGCAGTTTTTTCTTTTGGGATTTTTAACTGCATTTCCTGTTCCAGCTTTTCTTGCTGGTGTTCTGTAAAATCCTGTAATTCTTTGATGCTCTCCGGATCGCTGAACTGAGATTCCTCTAAAGTTATTTTGCAGATCATCACACGGAGCAGATTCTGATAGGTTTCTTTCCAGATTCCTGGTTCTTCTGATTGATTACTGATGGCCATGCATCTTCTGAAAAGATCTATTTTATCAAAGGCCGACAGATATGGATTGTTGGAAAATTGCAGAATCTGAAAGGCTGTACAATGAAAATTTTCTTTTGCAGCTGCCTGCATCAGGAGCTCGGGATATTTTCGGGCATTCATAGACGCAACAGAAAATTCCTCTGCCTGTTTTTGAGCAGAAAGCAGCATTTTCTTTGGGGCTTTCTGTAGCAAAAATCCATTTTCCGGAAAGAGATTTTCAAAGATATTTTTAAAAATAGCTTGTTGTACTGCTGCTTTCAGGGTCATTGTATGAGAATGCATCTGCGGGCAATCCAAATTTCCGGCGACTGCTGTAATTTCATATTTTTCTTTGAGTGAAAGCAGCGCCGGAACAAGCAGATATTCTGTATCTGTCAGAATTTCCAGACGATGATAGACATCATGGTACGGCGCACCCGCGCGATCTCCCTTGGAAAACAGGAGCTTCGGGAAAAAATTCCAGCAGATACCTTCTAAGGTATGGTCTGTTACCTTTGCCTGCGCCAGCTCATAGATAGAATCATATCCTTCCTGATTGCTTTTTACTGTAACATGGGTATCGGATTGCACAGAATATAATTGACGTTCATAATAATTGGACAGAAAAATTCTGTCGCCCAAGTGATCCCAGGAATACATATAGTCCATATAGGATTCATACACATGGTTTCCAAACATACTTGTCGTTGGTCCGACAAACAGAGAGTTCCACGCTTCGTAAGTATCAAGTTTTTGATTAAAAGCATTTACCATTTTTGCCTGTTCTTCTTTTGTATATTTGGAAGTTTCCGTTCGTTCATTTGTCTTTTGCACAGAAGTTCCGCCTTTGCGGCGTCCGTGCTCAACCAGGAGAAGAAAGATGATTTCTTCTTTTTCCAGAAATTCTATTTCAAAAGAAATATCCCATGATTTTTCATCACAATAGGTTCTGTAATTACTACCTGAATTTATCGCTTTTTGTAATATTTCGGGATCAAGAGTTTCCCATGGAATCGAAACAGGAAAGTCCATATTTTATTTCCTCCAGGTGTCTGCTGATAAAATGATGTTGGAGGCAAAAAATATTTTGCCTCCCTTGTCATCCGATTGCTTTGCATGATATGCTTTGGCAATTCTTATTTTAATACTTTGATAGATACTTTTCCGCCAATTCCAGCCTGACACTGAACTTTTAAGATATCTCCGTCTTTTAAATCCAGATCCAGGTAACCATCACCAGTTTTAAACATGGCACCGGCTAAGGATTTTCCTATTTCGCCGACGGATATTTGTTCTGCGAGGCCGCTGCCTGCAGAAAATCCAATGATGGACCCCATCAGATTGACATTCCCTTTTTTGCTGTCTTTTGCCGGATCTATCATAGAAATACGATGAACGCCAGGAGTTAAGCTGATTTCATATGGAGTCTTAGATGCCTCATATAAAGTTCCTTCTTTTTCGTCATCAATAAAGATGCCTATTTTTGCTTTGGAATTCATCATTTTATTGTACTTGAGTGGATGAAACATTTTGTCCATGACGCTCATGGAAAGATCTTTTGCCATTCGATTGGAATCTTTTACTGTTAATACTAATTTTGCACTCATATTTTCCCTCCTGAAGTCAAGCGTTTCAAGTAATGCGCTCTTGTATTTTGGGCATCGGATTGTTGTTTTGGTATGGAATAGAATGATCCGATTCCAGCTAAAATTTGTGTTTATTATACTATTATTTGAAAAACTATATGAAATAGGCATAAAAATTAGACAAAAAATCAGATGAAAACATAAATTAAACTTTTAATGATTCCTATGATACGATTTTTTAAAAAGAAAATTGATTTTATGGGAAAACAAAACTTATTTTAGAATGGAGAGAAGCGCAGGAGGCTGTGAACGACAGAACAAAAGAAAGAAATGACAGAAAACAGATACCGCGGTGGCAAAGCTGTTCACAAAGCTGGCGGGCGTGACAACGGCGTCTTATCTGTGGGTTGAAACAAAATATCATGAAAAACAGAAAAGAAGCATATCGTATAAAGATAACGGATGAACGCAGGTGAATCCATGAACAGACTCTGGAGCGGTATGCTTCTTCTTGGCATTGCCTACGGTGCTTTTTGCGGAAAACTGCCGGAGGTGACAGACGGTGCGCTGCGCGCTTCAAAAGAGGCAGTTGTGCTGGCAATTTCTCTTCTGGGTGTGACGGGCCTTTGGAGCGGGCTGATGGAGATTGCAAGGAAAGCGGGAATGATCGACAGCCTGGTAAAAAAGATGGGACCGGTCATGCGCTTTTTGTTTCCAAAGGTACCATCGGATCACCCGGCCATCCAATCGGCTGCCACAAATATGATCTGTAATGTATTCGGTCTTGGCGCAGCGGCAACGCCGCCGGGCCTTCTTGCCATGGAACAGTTCGAAGAGCTGGAAGAGGAACGGCGGAAAAACAAAAATCCGGCCGCTGTTCCGAAAGGAACTGCAAACCGGGAAATGTGCACCTTTCTGATTTTAAATATTTCTTCCCTGCAGCTGATACCGGTCAACGTGATTGCATACCGCAGCCAGTATGGCAGCGTGCATCCAACGGCCATTGTCGGACCGGCACTGGCGGCAACGGCAGCAAGCACGGTAGCGGCTGTTTTATTCTGCAAATGTATGGAAAAATGCAAAAGCTGAGAATGCGGTCTGCCCAGGAATATTTATAAAAAAACAGTAAATTCGCCTTCTTAGGACTAGCCGCCGCGGCAACGGCTTGGTACAATAAAGGAAATGAGGGATATTGAATTTTACATAGGAGGAACACAAGAGCATGGCAGGATATGTGAGTCTTCAGGATGTAACCAAGACATACAAAATGGGTGAAGTCACCATCAAGGCCGCGGATGGAATCAGTTTTGATGTGGAAAAGGGTGAGTTTGTGATTGTTGTTGGACCGAGCGGTGCGGGTAAGACGACGGTGCTGAATATTTTAGGCGGAATGGACACAGCGACTTCCGGAAAGGTGCTGGTGGACGGCGCGGAAATCAGCAAATACCGCGGCAAGAAGCTGATCCAGTACCGGCGGGAGGATATTGGATTTGTTTTTCAGTTTTATAATCTGATGCAGAACCTGACGGCGCTCGAGAATGTGGAGCTGGCGATGCAGATTTGTAAGCATCCGCTGGATGCGTCGGAGGTGCTTGAGGAGGTTGGGCTGGAAGAGAGAATGAATAACTTCCCGGCGCAGCTTTCGGGCGGAGAGCAGCAGCGTGTGGCGATTGCGCGTGCGCTGGCGAAGAATCCGAAACTGCTGCTCTGCGATGAGCCGACCGGCGCGCTCGATTATGTGACGGGAAAAGCGATCTTAAAGCTGCTGCAGGATACCTGCCGGGAGAAGGGGATGACGGTCATTGTCATCACTCACAACTCGGCGCTGACACCGATGGCGGACCGCGTGATTAAAATCCGAAACGGAAAAGTGGCGGGAATGAAAACAAATGAGAACCCGACGCCGGTGGAAGAGATAGAATGGTAGGTGGACGATGAGAGCATTTCGAAAAGACTTTATCCGGGAAATCACAAAGAACAAGGGGCGGTTTCTGTCAGTCTTTTTCATCGTGCTTCTTGGCGCGGCGTTTTTCTCGGGCATCCGGTCGGCGGAAGGAGATATGAAGGTTTCGGCGGACCGGTATTATGATGAAGTAAATTATATGGATTTGAAAGTTCTTGGAACGCTGGGGTTGACAGACGATGATCTGGCGGATATCGCGAAGACGGATGGCGTGAAAGCGGTCTACGGCGGCATGACATCGGCGAGAGCGAGCAGGTTGTGAAGCTGATTGCGCTGACGGACGGTGTGAATGAGCCGCGCGTGGTCGAGGGACGGATGCCGGAGAAAGAGGATGAAATTCTTGTTGATACGCAGTTTCTGAAAAGTTCCGGCTGTGAGATCGGAGATCAGGTAACGTTCACTTCCGGAACGGAGGATCCGCTCTCAGATTCGCTGACCGGGGACACGTTTACGATTGTTGGTTCGGCGACACTCCCTTATTATATGGATCTGAACCGGGGAACGGGCTCGATTGGAAACGGAAGCATCAACAGTTTTGCACTGCTGCTTCCGGAGACATTTACCTCGGATCTCTATACAGAGATTTACGTCCAGGCGGACGGCGCACAGGAAGAGGCGAGCTACAGCGATGCGTATGATGAGACGGTGAAGGCTGTACAGACGAAGATTGAAGCGCTCGAGGATGCGGCGTGCGACCGGCGGTATACGGCAGTCAAAACCGAAGGACAGGAAAAGATTGATGATGCAAAACAGCAGGTCGCTGATGCAGAGCAGAAATTAGCGGATGCAAAAACAGAGCTGGATGACGGTGCACAGCAGCTTGCTGACGCGAAAGTGACGATTGCGGACAAAGAGCAGGAACTTCTCGACGGCGAACAGACGTTAAAGGACAAAGAACAGGAGCTTCTTGACGGAAAGCAGACGATTGCTGAGAAAGAACAGGAACTCCTTGACGGAAAACAGACCATTGCAGACAAAGAGCAGGAACTTCTCAGTGCGAAAGCAACCATCGCCGATAAAGAGCAGGAACTGGCATCCGGCAAGGCAACGCTGAAAGATAAAGAGGCGGAACTTGCGAGCGGAAAAGCGACGCTGGAAGCAAAGGCGGCAGAGCTGGAAAGCGGAAAAGCGGAGCTGAATCAGAAAGCCGATGAACTTGCAAGTGGAAAAACCACACTTGAGGCAAAAGCGAAAGAACTTTCCGACGGAAAAGCACAGCTTGCAGAGAAAGAAACAGAACTGGCATCCGGCAAAAAAGAGTTAGAGGAAAAAATGACGCAGCTTTCGGCGGCAAAAACCGAACTGACTCGGAAGCAGACGGAGCTGAATACTGCAAAAGAGCAGCTTTCCGAAAAAGAAACGGAATTGAATATTGCAAAGGAGCAGCTTTCCGCTGCACGCGAGGAACTGGACAACAAGAAAGCAGAAACCGCTGCAGGACGCACACAGTATGAAGCGCAGAAGGCAGCGTATGAAGAACAGAAGAGTCAGTATGAGACAGCCAAGGATCAGTTAGCCCAGATTTCCAGGCAGCTTCCGATGGTGGAGGCTGCGCAGACAGAAGTGACTGGTCAGATCGAGGTGATTGAGGCTCAGCTTGACGGACTGACGGAGGAAGATGAAGCATATGTATCCCTGTTGGAACAGAAAACTGCGCTGGAAGCAAAGCAGACAGAGTTAGCACAGCAGCTTTTCACGATGCAGGAGCAGAAAACATTTCTGGAACAAAACATCGCAGCGTTTGAAGCAGCAAGCGCTGATGCGGAAGCCCGGCTTGCGGCTGCAGAAGCTCAGATTACCGACGCAGAAAGTCAGCTTGCCGCTGCAGATGCACAATTAACAGAAAAAGAGCAGGAATGCGCCGCAGGCGAGGCACAGATTGCTTCTGCAAAAGAAGAACTGGAAAGCGGCGAAGCTCAGATTACAGAGGCTCTTGCCCAGCTTCAGGATGGAGAAGCACAAGCAGAAGCTTATCAGAAACAGATTGAGGATGGCGAAGCCCAGCTTGCATCCGCCAAAGCAGCGATTGCCGACGGAGAAGCTCAGATTGAGACGAATCGCAGTAAATTAAAAGACGGAGAAACTCAGCTTGCGGCTGCCAGAGCCCAGCTTGCTGATGGGGAACAGCAGATTGCATCGTACCGACAGACGATTCAGTCGGGTGAGGCCCAGCTTGCCGCTGCAAAGCAGACAATTTCCAGTGGAGAAAGTCAGCTCGCCGACGCGAAACAGACGATCGCCGATGGCGAAACCCAGTTAGCAGAAGCAAAGCAGACGATCGCCGATGGAGAAAGTCAGCTCGCCGAAGCCAAGCAGACGATTGCCGACGGAGAAACCCAGCTTGCCGACGCGAAACAGGAAATCGCCGACGGAAAAATCTCCCTTGCGGATGCGAAACAGGAAATTGCCGATAAAGAAAAGGAACTTGAGGACGGCAAAGCCGAATATGAAAAAGCAAAAGCCGACGCCGAACCAGAAATCGCGGATGCGAAGCAGGAAATTGCGGACGGTGAGAAAACACTCGCAGACCTGAAAAAACCAACGTGGTACGTCTGGGGACGGAATAAGGTAACGTCAACTGAGAGCTTCGGTCAGGATGCCGGCCGTATCTCGAATATCGGAAAATTCTTCCCGGTTATCTTCTTCCTCGTGGCTGCTCTCGTCAGCCTGACGACGATGACACGAATGATCGAGGAACAGCGTCAGCAGATCGGAACGTTAAAAGCCCTCGGCTATTCCGACGGCGTGATCGCCTTTAAATATTTCGCATACGCGATGCTCTCCACCGTATCCGGCGCTCTCGCGGGCGTGGTGGTTGGAGAAAAAATCCTGCCCTGGGTTATTATGAATGCCTACGGCATGCTGTATACCGGACTTCCGTATTACATGACCCTGCTGAACTGGGAGCAGGGAGGCCTTGCGATTCTGGCGAGTGCAGCCTGCACCGGCGTGGCGACGATCGCGGCATGCTACAAAGAACTCGCCGCAGGTCCGGCAGAGCTGATGCGGCCGGAAGCACCGAAAAACGGCAAACGGATTTTCCTGGAACGCATCGGCGTACTCTGGAAACATCTGAACTTTACGCAGAAATCAACCGTGCGGAATCTGGTGCGGTATAAAAAACGATTCTTCATGACCGTTATCGGAATCGGCGGATGCATGGGTCTGATCCTCGTCGGTTTCGGCCTTCAGGATTCCATCACCGCGATTGCGAAAAACCAGTTCGTCAGCCTCTTCACCTATCAGGCGAATGCTGTGCTGAATTCAGATGTGGATGAATCCGAAAAAGAAGCATTGCAGACCGATCTGGAAAACTACAGCGGCATCGATGAGCTGCTGGAAATGTACTGCCAGAACATCGAACTGCAGACCGACAAAAAGACCGTGGATGCAGTGCTTGAAGTGCCGAAAGAACTGACGAATTTCAATGACTTCTATGCCTTCCGAGACCGGAAAAGCGGAGAAGTTTACGAATTCCCGACCGACGGCGGCGCAGCCATCAGCGAAAAGACAGCAACGATGCTCGGCGTAAAAGCAGGCGACACGGTTCAGCTGAAAAAAGGCGATGATATTGTGGACGTAAAGATTTCGATCATCGTCGAAAACTACGTGCGCCATTACCTGTATTTGGCCCCGGATCTCTACGAGGAGCTGTTCGGCGGAGCGCCGGACTACAACCAGCTTCTGATGAAATATCAGGACATGTCGGGCAATTATGAGACAGCACTCGGAGAAAAAATCATGACGTACGACGGTGTAGCGGCAATCTCGTTCACATCCGACCTGATTGATCAGATTGACAACATGCTTCGTTCCCTCGACATCGTCATCGTGGTGCTGATCGTATCGGCGGTGCTGTACAACCTGAACAACATCAACATCACCGAACGACAGAGAGAGCTGGCAACGCTGAAAGTGCTCGGCTTCTTCGACGGCGAGGTGGCATCGTACGTGTACCGGGAAAACATGGTGCTGACACTGTTCGGCGTTATCGCGGGCATGGGAATTGGAACGTTTTTACATCATTGCGTAATTCAGACCGTCGAGGTCGATATGATGATGTTCGGACGAAACGTGTTCCCGCGGAGCTACGGCTGGAGCGCCCTGATTACCCTGGCGTTTGCTCTGTTCGTCAATTTTATGATGTTCTACCGGTTAAGAAAAATTGATATGATTGAATCGCTGAAAAGCGTGGAGTAAACAACAGAAAAAGGCCGTCCGCGGTGATGCAGAGAATCTGCAGAAACCGTGGGTGGTTTTTTCATTTTGAAAGTGAAATATGAGCCGGAATGCTTGTTTTTTCAGACATTTCGTTGTATAAAAAAAATAAGGGTTTTTATTAGAACAGAATCAAAAAACAAAGAGTAAAGGGGATTTTTACAAATGGGAACAACAGAAACGAAAAAAATGAGAGTCGGCGTTGTCGGCTGCGGAGCGATCAGTGATATTTATCTGACGAACATGATTCATAACTTTGAGAATCTTGAGGTAGCAGCATGCTGCGCAGGCCATCTTGAACATGCGAAAAAGAAAGCAGAGCAGTATGGCATCAAGGGCTGTACCTACGAGGAAATTCTGGCAGATCCGTCGATTGAAATGGTAGTCATTCTGACACCGGCACCGACCCACGAGGGGCTGATCCGTCAGGCACTGGAAGCCGGAAAACACGTTTACACTGAAAAAACAATGACCCTCGCACCGGAAACGGCAGCGAAACTGATCGAGCTGGCAGAGGAGAAACATCTCTATCTCGGTTCCGCACCGGACACCTTCCTTGGATCGGCACTGCAGACCGCAAGAAAAGCGATCGACGACGGGCTGATCGGCGAGGTGACATCTTTCGAAGCATGCGCAAACCGCGATCTTGATTTGCTGGCGAGCATCTTCCGTTTTCTGCGGATGCCGGGCGGCGGTATCTGCTACGATTTCGGTGTTTATTATCTGACCGCCATCGTCAGCCTTTTCGGCCCGGTGGACCGTGTCGTTTCCTCCGTGCGCAACCTTGCGCCGAAGCGCGTCAATGTCGTCCCGGACAGCCCGGAATACGGCCAGGAATTTGACTACAGCAACGAGAGCCAGGCTTTCACGATTCTGGAAATGAAAAACGGCGTGACCGGCACATTCTGTGTCAATGGCGACAGCACCATCAACGATCAGGCGGTATTCACAATTTACGGCAAAAAAGGTATTTTAAAGCTGGTGGACCCGAACAATTTCGGCGGCGATATCGTCTACATTCCGGGCGTGAAGGACTGGACACAGCAGGCAGTTCCGGAAGTGCTGGATTATGGCTTTGCCTACAGCGAAAACAGCCGCGGCCTCGGTCCGTCCGAGATGGCAGAAGCAATTGCAGAGGGCAGACTAAACCGTGCGAATGCCAAAATGGCATACCATGTACTGGATGTGATTGATCAGATTATGAAGAGCGCAAAATCGGGCGCATTTGAGAAGGTTCCGTCCACCTGCGAGAGACCGGCGGCACTGCCGGTACCGGAAAAAGAGCAGTAAAAATAAGGAGTATTTATGGAAATATATAAATTACAGCAATTGCTGTCGGAAATGTCTTTACAGGAAAAAATAGGACAAATGGTACAGCTGACCGGTGCATATTTTGATAAGGATGCGGTACTGACCGGTGTTGTCGGAGAACAATTACCGCCGGAATGGATAATCCGGTATGCGGGTTCTGTGCTGGGGGTGATTGGCAAAGAAAAAATATATGACATTCAGAGCAAATATATGGAACAACACCCACATCATATTCCTCTTATCTTTATGGCGGATGTGATCCATGGATGCCGGACAATTTTTCCGATTCCGTTGGGACAGGCCTGTTCCTTTCATCCGGAGCTGGTTTCCGAGGCTGCGTCGATAGCTGCCTCGGAAGCCTCTTCTGAAGGGCTTAAAGCAACATTTTCTCCTATGATTGATGTTTCAAGAGATCCGCGTTGGGGAAGAATGATGGAGTCTTTTGGAGAAGACCCGTATATGAACGGAATCATGGGAAAAGCAATGGTAGATGGCTATCAGCAGAAAAGCGATCAGGGAGTAGCAGCGTGCCTGAAGCATTTTGCAGGTTACGGAGCAGTGAATGCAGGGCGGGAATACAATGATGTTGAAATATCCCAACGGACATTTCTGGAGCAGTACGTAAAGCCTTTTTGTATGGCATTAAAGGCAAAGCCTGCTATGGTTATGACTGCATTTCATGCAATAGATAGAAAACCGATCAGTGGAAATAAAAAACTTCTCAGGGAGTTTTTGCGGGATAAAGAAGGTTTTGAGGGAACTGTTATTTCAGACTGGGGATCGATCGGACAGCTGGTGGAACAGGGAGTGGCAGCTGATATGGAAGAAGCTGCGGTTCAGGCTGCAGAAGCCGGTGTGGATATTGATATGATGAGTCCTGCTTATATGTTTTGGCTGGAAAAGCTGGTGGAAAACGGGAAGATTCCGGAATCGCTTATTGATGAGAGTGCATTCCGGGTTCTGATGATGAAAAACCAGCTGGGTCTTTTTGAAAATCCGTTTGCAGGACTTGGAAAGAGTGAAAAACTTACTCCGTATCATCGGGCAAAAGCATATGAACTGACCAGCGAAAGCTGCGTCCTTTTAAAAAATGAAAAAATATTGCCTCTATGCCAGAAACAGAGGGTGATCTGGGCCGGACCTTATGTGACATCAAAAGAATTTTTGAGTCGCTGGTCAATTTTTGGTGAACACGAGGCAGTTGAAACCATAGAGGATATTCTTCAAAAGAAGCAGATAAAGGCGGAATGTATTCCGGGCTGCAGAATGCTTTCGGATGAAGAGTGTAAGATATGGCAGGTGGAACCGGAGCGGTTCGATGAGCCAGGGAATGAACGGTGGCTGGAAACGATAACCGGGGATGATACTGTTGTATGTGTGTTGGGGGAACATGAGTCTCAGTCGGGAGAGGCGGCCAGCAGAGCGTTTCTGACCCTGCCGGAAGAACAGCAGTTGTTTTTTGAGAGAATAGCAAAGCGCACCAGAAATATTGTAACTGTGGTAATCACAGGAAGACCGCTGGATCTGCGAAGAATATCCGAAAAATCCAGGGCTGTTATTATGGCATGGAGACCAGGAACTATGGGAGCGGAAGCAGTGGTAGACATTGTATACGGAAGAACCAATCCTTCCGGAAAACTGGCTGTAAGTATCCCATGGTGTGTGGGACAGGTGCCGGTGAGCTACTGGGATATAAAAACAGGACATATTTATGATGCCGATCATCCGGAGAACCGTTTCAGCAGCAGATATATGGACATTCCCAATACTCCGTTATATCCGTTTGGCTTTGGACTGTCTTATACAGAATTTAATATTTCGGATATTGAGGTACAGGCAGGACCGGATAAAAGAGTTCATGTACATTGTAAGGTAAGTAATACAGGTAAGGTTGCGGGGGCAGAGGTAGTGCAATGTTATTATGAAACGTTATGTTCATCTGTAGTACGTCCGAGAAAAGAGCTTGTTCGCTTTCAGAGGGTATTCCTGGAACCGGGGGAAAAGAAAACGGTAGATTTCTCTATAGATCGGGAAGAATTTTCTTATTACGATGAAAATATGGAAATCGTCTGCAGCCAGATGAAGCTTCGCATTAGCATTGGAAACAGCAGTGATCATGAATGGGGAAATAGTGTTATATTTGTTTAGCGGGGAGGACACGGCTGGAATGTGTGGAGGCCATGCCGAATTCATAGCCTATTTCTGATAGGATTGCAGGTACATCTGACGGAAGTCGGTAGGGCTTACATTTTTTGATTTCAAAAAGACTCTGTTAAACGTAGAAATACTGTTAAAACCGGATTCGAGCGACACTTCGGTGATCGTGAGATCCGGTTTTTTTAACAGGTTTTCGGCGATATGGAGCCGTTCCCTGGTGACGAAATCCGTGAAGGAGAGGCCGGTGTATGCGCGGAACAGCTTGGAAAAATGGCAGCGGGAGAATCCGGCGACCTTTGATGCTTCTTCCAGGGAAACCGGTTCGGTGCAGTGACTCGAGATCCAGGTACATGCAGCAATCATCTGGCGGTGTACCTGTGCGGAATGGCCTGTTTTTTGCGGTGCGGCAGTTTCGGTCGGCACGGAGAGATTTTCGCCGAGCAGAATAAAAAACTGATACAGCAGAACGCATCCGCGCAGCTCGGAAAAACTGATACCGGAGAGGGAGAGCCTGCGCAGCTCTGTCAGAAATCCGCGGAGTTTTTCGATTTCCGGGAAGTTGTTCTGATTTAGAAGACGGATCTGATAAAAAAGATAAGCAACAGACTGGAAATCCACGCGTTTTTCCAGAAAATCTGCATCGAGCTGAAGCATGATCAGGCGATGTTCTCTGTTGATTGTGGAAACAGCGTGCAGCTCGCCGGGCCAGATAAAAAGAAGATCACCGGGCTTTAGCGGAAAGGTTTCTCCATTTACTTCATAGATAATGCCGTCATCCTGTGCAAGCACAATTTCAATATAGTGATGCCAGTGCAGACCGAAATAGGCGGGGACATGCGAAATAGAGATATCGTAAACATAGCTGTTAGCAAAATGATTGTTTTCGAAAAAAGAAGTCGAATCGTTTTTCATGGCAAAAGAATCCTCCGTATCTGATAAACGGTATTATACAACAGAAGAGAGAAAAAATATAGAAAAAATCGAAACATCTGGGCAATGATCGGCAATATATAAGTAGTGTTTTACGAGGATCTGTATTATGGTTAAGATATGAAAATTGTGAAGAACGGCAGAAATCGGAAAAAGAGTGATGTGATTTTGGCGAAAATTCACAATAAAAGTTTATGAAAAGTGAAGAAGTGAGAGGTAAGCGAAAAATGCAGATTTATGTAGATGGAAATGCTGTGCGAAGCGGAAATGGGCAGAAGGAATATCCATTTCGGACGATTTCCGAGGCGGCAAAAATTGCAAGGCCCGGCGACGAGGTGCTTGTAGCGCCTGGCGTATATCGGGAATATGTAGATCCGGCGAATGCGGGATGTGAGGATGCAAGAATTGTGTACCGTTCTGTGGAACCGGGAAAAGCTGTGATTACCGGTGCGGAAATTGTGGATAACTGGGAGCATTTGGAAGGTGATGTGTGGACAGCGCGCGTTTCGAACGGATTGTTTGGGGATTACAATCCATATACGACACTGGTCAGCGGTGACTGGTTTATCGCATCCTACACAGCACACACCGGAGAAGTGTATCTGAATGGAAAATCCATGTATGAGGTGACGAGCCTGGACAAGGTGAAAAAGCCGGAGATCTATAAAAAATCCTGGGATCAGGCATTCACGGTTTACACCTGGTATGTGGAGCAGGATGAGGAGAAGAATGAGACCGTTTTCTATGTGAATTTCCAGGGGAAAAACCCGAATGAGGAAACGGTGGAAATTAATGTGCGCGAGAATTGCTTTTATCCATCGAAGGAGGGCATCGGTTATATTACGCTGTCCGGCTTTGTTGTAAAACAGGCGGCAACCCAGTGGGCTCCGCCGACGGCATATCAGGAAGGAATGGTCGGCCCGCACTGGTCAAAGGGATGGATCATCGAGGATTGTGAAATTTCAGATTCGAAGTGCTCAGGCATTTCCCTTGGAAAATACAGACAGCCGAACAATGACAATAAATGGCTCAAATGGAAATTCAAAGATGGCACACAGACGGAGCGTGACTGTATCTGCCAGGCGCAGCGAGAGGGATGGACAAAGGAAAACATCGGAAGCCACATCATCCGCCGGTGCAACATCCACGACTGTGGACAGACGGGTATTGTAGGCCACTTAGGTGGTGTGTTCTCGATTATTGAGGATAACCACATTCACCATATCAATAATAAACAGAACCTTGCGGGTGCGGAGATCGGCGGCATCAAGATGCATGCGGCGATCGATGTGATCATTCGAAGAAACCATTTCCATCACTGTACGAGAGGCCTCTGGCTTGACTGGCAGGCACAGGGCACACGCGTTACGCAGAACCTGTTCCATGACAATACGCTGCCGAACGAGGAAAATGCAAATCCAGAAGGTATGGACGGTATCGGCGAGGATATCTTTATTGAAATTTCCCACGGACCGACACTGGTGGACAATAACGTACTGCTTTCGGACCGCGCTATGAAGCTGGCAACGCAGGGTGTTGCGGTAGTACATAACCTGATCGCGGGATCGTTTACTGCTGTCGGCCGCGGTGTCAACAATGGCTCCGAAAAGCTGCCGTCGCCACGCTACACACCGTACCATGTGCCGCATCGCACGGAGATCAACGGATTTATGACGGTTCTTCACGGTGACTGCCGGTTCTACAATAATATCTTCATCCAGAAGCCGGTTCGTGCGGGAATGGAAGAAATCCGTAAACTGACCGGAGATAATGAGTGGGATGACGGAAATCTGACAGCAGGAACCGCACCGTACAGCGGATATCCGACATTGGAGGAGTACGTGGCAAGATTTGAGGGCTATTGCGGAATGGGCTCCGGAAAGTCACCGGATCTGTATTACGAGAAGCTGCCGGTATGGCTTGGCGGCAACGTTTACTTCAATGGGGCGAAGCCGGCAGAGCAGGAACAGGACGCTGTAGTGGATACCGAGCATGAAATCACCATCGGTGTAAAAGAAGAGAACGGAAAATGGAAACTGGAGACCAATGTTTACGATTATCTGCCGCAGAATGCCTGTGCAGTGATCTCAACGGAGACGCTTGGCATGGCATTTGAGCCGGAACAGAAATATGAGAATCCGGATGGAACGCCGATCGTGTTCCGATATGACTACTTCGGAAACCGTCAGGGCATTCATCCGCTGCCGGGCCCGTTTGCATCAAAAGAGGCTGCGGAAGAAGCACTATCATAAAGAAATTTCTATAGACCCGCAAAAAATAGCGTAAAAAATTCAGCGCCGCAGAGAGTGAATGATTGCGTCACAGCCTTTTTTGCAGTGTTTTCGGGTTTTACTATAACAAAAAGGAGTATAGAGAAATGATTTACTATGTCAATAATTCCGCTCCGAAGAATGGAAACGGAACAAAAGAGATGCCGTTCAAGTTCATCAACGATGCGGCAAAAATTGCAAAGGCAGGAGATGAAGTTCTGGTTGCACCTGGTATCTACCACGAATATGTCGATCCGGTCAACGGCGGAACCGAGAATGCAAGAATCGTCTATAAGAGTGAGAAGCCGCTCGGCGCAAAGATCACCGGTGCGGAAACGATGAATGACTGGGAGCATTACGAAGATAATGTGTGGGTATGCCGTGTAGACAACGGAGTTTTTGGCAATTATAATCCATACACGACAATGGTCGGCGGTGACTGGTATTTTGCACCGGTGGTACGCCATACCGGCGCGGTTTATCTGAATGACCGCCAGTTATACGAGGCAGAGACGCTCGAGGAGTGTATCAAGGGCGAGGTTTATGCGCCGTCCTGGGAGCCGGAGTGGTCGGTTTACAAATGGTATACCGAGCAGGACAAAGAGAAAAATCAGACGGTCATCTATGCAAACTTCCAGGGTAAAAACCCGACGGAGGAAAAAGTAGAAATCAACGTGCGCCGGAACTGCTTTATGCCGTCGAAAACAGGCGTAAATTACATTACGTTCAGTGGATTTGATGTCAGCAAGGCAGCAACGACATGGGCGCCGCCGGCTGCTTATCAGGACGGTATGATCGGTCCGCACTGGTCGAAGGGATGGATTATTGAGGACTGTGAGGTCAGCAACAGCAAGTGCTGCGGTATTTCGCTCGGAAAATATTACGATCCGGAGAACGACCATTACTTTACCAGAAAACACGTAAAAAGCCCGACCCAGATGGAGCGTGATGCTGTGTGCCGCGGCCAGTATCACGGCTGGACGAAGGAGAACATCGGAAGCCATATCATCCGCCGCTGCCACATCCATCACTGTGAGCAGACCGGTATTGTCGGACGGATGGGCGGTGTGTTCAGTATCATTGAGGACAACCACATTCACAACATCAACAATATGCAGCAGCTTGGCGGAGCCGAGATTTCCGGTATCAAGATGCATGCAGCGATCGACGTTGTGATGAGAAGAAACCACATTCATCATTGTACCATGGGTATCTGGTGCGACTGGGAGGCACAGGGAACACGCCTGACCCAGAACCTGCTGCACGACAACTGCCCGCCGGAGGGAACACCAAAAGCAGAGGGCGCAATGATGAGTCAGGATATTTTCATCGAGGTTGGCCATGGTCCGACACTGATCGATAACAATATTATGCTCTCACCGGTCAGCGTTCGTATGGCGACCGATGGTATTGCCTGCGTACACAATCTGATGCTTGGCTCATTAACTGCAGTTGGCGGCGGAACAGGAGACCGTTACACGCCGTATCACATCCGTCACCGTACCGAGGTTGCCGGATTCATGACATTCCTGCATGGCGATGACCGGTTCTACAACAACATCTTTATCCAGAATTACCCGGTTGAGGAAACAGAAACGGTTGAGGACATGGGCTTCAAGATGGAGGATAACCAGGAGGTCGGAACGCATGTGTTCGACGAGTATCCGACCTATGACGAGTGGATCAGCCACTTTGAGCTGGACAAACCGGCCGACATGAGCAAGCTGGAGCCGTATCACAATAAATGCCATCTGCCGGTTTGGGTAAACGGAAACGCTTACTTTAACGGAGCAAAGGCGTGTGTGAATGAAAAAGAGAATCTTATGGATAACGAGAACCAGGTTAAGGTGGAACTTGTGGAAAAAGACGGCCACTATTCCATCAAGACGAACGTGTATGAGTTCCTGAAGGATTTCCGGACGGGAATTATCAACAGTGATATTTTAGGATACGCCTTCGAGCCGGAGCAGAGATTCGAAGATCCGGACGGAAGCACAATTATCTTCGATCAGGACTATCTTGGCGAGCACCGCGGCGTGGCAGCAATGCCGGGACCGTTTGCGGATGGAGCTGAGGCAGAGAAGATTCTGTGGTAGAAAAAATCAGAACTTACCGGTTGATATGAAAAAAACAGGGCGCTGTGCAGGAAATGGCACAGCGTCCTGTTTTGGTAAAAGGAAAGTCAGGATGCCTTTGCAGAATCTTTTGCCGTCGGCATTTTCTCGTATAAGATTTTCAGCATAATCGGTGTTGCAATACTCGAGAAGAGAATCAGCAGAATCACGGCACTGAAGAAATCGCCGGATAAAAAGCCTGCATTCAGACCCTTTTGCGCAACGATCAGACAGACTTCACCACGGGTCATCATACCGACACCGATTTTCAGGCTGTCGCCCCAGGTAAAGCCGCATCCCTTTGACATCAGGCCACAGCCGATAATTTTTGCGGCAAGGCCGACGATGACGAAACAGATGGCAAAGAGTACGAATTTCTCGTTCATGCCGCTGAGCGTTGTTTTGAGTCCGATACTTGCAAAGAAAATCGGTCCGAAAATCATATAGGAGCTGATATCCATTTTTTCTTCGATGTAATCGGAAGAATCGAGGGAACACAGGATAACGCCCGCAACGTATGCACCGGTAATATCGGCGATGCCGAAATATTTTTCGGAAATGTAGGACAGTCCGAAGCAGAGTGCAAGACCCAGAATCGGGAGACGGCGGGTGTGCGGAAATACGGAGTTCATGCGGTTGAACAGCTTAAAGCAGAGAAAACCGAGCACAATCGCAAGGGCAAAAAACAGAATGGTGGAGGCTGCTACTTTCAGCGGATTGGATGTCGGATCTTTAAAACCGATGACAACAGTCAGCACAATGATACCAATGACATCGTCGATGATGGCTGCATTTAAGATGGTTGTTCCAACCTCTGTTTTCAGCTTGCCGAGTTCTTTCAAGGCCTGTACGGTGATGCTGACCGATGTTGCAGTCAGAATAACACCGATAAAAACAGCGTGGTAAAATTCTTCCGTTCCGACAGCAGAGAAGCCATAAAAGCTCATGTATAAGATGGCTCCAAGAACGAGAGGAACAAAAACACCGGCACAGGCGATCAGCAGGGATTTCACTCCGGTGCGGAGCAGATCCTTCAGGCTGGTGCCAAGACCTGCGGAGAACATCAGCAAAATGACACCGATCTCCGCCATTTGTGCGAGAAAGTCAGACTGCTGAACGAGTCCCAGCACACTGGGTCCAAGGACAATACCGGCAATCAGCTCGCCCACAACCTGCGGAGCCTTGCATTTTCTGGCAAGAATACCAAACAATTTTGCGAATACGATAATGATTGCCAGGTCTTTTAAAATGACATACGTATCCATGAAAAAGATACCCCCTTTTATGAAGTTTATGTATGTGTCGGCAGCTTGAAAGAGCAATGCCGGAGTTTGATACGCATACATTTTCAGTATAGCAAAAATTGAGAAAAAATACTATCGGCAAGAAAGAAAAAATAAAGTAAAACGGAAAAAGAGATATAGAAAAGAGCATGTAGATATAGTATGATCAAAGCAGCAAATAAATTTTACATGGAGTTCAAAAAGCGGGATCAAAAAAACGAAAGGGGAAATAAAAAATGAGAGTTGGGAACGTGAAAGAAATTGTATTTTCCAAAGATCCAAAACAGATGAACTGGCTGCGGGAGGATTTCCCATACGCCGAGGTGAAATGCCCGCCGGAGTTTTCGGCTGAGGTGCAGAATGAGAAAGACGGAGATGTGCTGACAACGAAGATTGTGGTTTCTTACAACGGTGCGCATCCGTATTTTACAAATGCCGGAAGTATTGAGGTTTCATTTCCGTTGCAGGACCGCTACACGGACAGTGTGACCTGCCGTGACTATCGGTGTCATGCACATGTTTTCTGTGGAGAGAATACCAGTTATATTATGGCGCTCCGCATGGGTGGTGCGGCTCCGCATCTGGGAATGGTGCTCACAAAAGGCAGTCTTTCTGCTTACAGTATTGAGCGCGATCTGAAACTGCAGAGCAATGACAGAGGCTGCTTCTGGCTGCACCCGTCCGCACAGGAATTTGCGCCGGGAGATACAATGAAGCTGGAGTGGAAGGTATTTCCGCATCGGGGACGCGAAGATTTCCGGGAGAAATTAAGAGCATTTCCCCGGGTGATTCTGGTGGATGCTGAGCAGTATGTGATTTATCCGGGAGAGACGAGTAAGGTAACCATTGAGCCGACATTTCCAGCGGAAAAAGTGACGATAAACGGAGCGTCGCTGGAAAAGACGGAAAATGGTGTTTATGAATATCTGTTTGAAAATGAAAAAACAGGGGAGTATGTACTTTCGATCTGTGCCGACGAGGTGAAAACCACCTGCCGTCTTCTCGTGCAGGAGCGGCCGGAAACACTGGCTGCAAAACGGTGTGCGTTTATTGTTGATCACCAGCAGTATCATGGAAAGATCAAAGAACTGCAGGGCGCATATCTGCCGTATGATAACGAAGAAAAAATTCTCGTCTGCACGCCGGAGAATGATTTCAATGCCGGAAGAGAGCGTACGGGAATGGGCGTGCTGATTGCACGGGCACTGCAGCAGAATCTTTTAAAAGACCGGGAAAAAGCGGAGCAGAGTCTTCGTGAGTATCATGCATTCTATCTTCGCGAGCTGGTAAATGCATCAACTGGACTTGTATGCAACTGCTCAGGAAAAGACAACAGCTATTTTCGGCTTTACAACTACCCATGGGCAGTGACATTCTTTCTTGAATGCTGGAAGCTGTGGGGAGAAAAAGAAGATCTGAAGACAGCAGTTCATATCACAGAGAAATTTTATGAACAGGATGGATTCCGTTTTTATCCGATTGAAATGCCGATTGTGATGCTCTGTCATGAGTTGGAAAAAGCAGGAGAACAGAAGGATCTGAAAACAGTAAAAGATCTGTTTCGATGTCATGCTGATCAACTGATTGAGATTGGAACGGCTTATCCGGCTTCGGAAGTAAATTACGAACAATCGATCGTACAGCCGGCGGCCGAAGTCATTCTTCAGGTTTACGAAGTGACAGGGGAAGAAAAATACCTGCGCGGAGCGGAGCAGCAGATCGCCGTCCTCGAACTCTTCGACGGCCAGCAGCCGGACTACCATCTGCATGAAACTGCAATCCGCCACTGGGACGGCTACTGGTTCGGAAAACGCAGAGTCTTCGGAGACACTT
>OCSG01000634.1_pt1 | contig 28831 bp, 40 predicted proteins | sample 1538831 | NCBI WGS metagenome assembly OCSG01 (sample SAMN04571729, study PRJEB22368) | human gut metagenome | biome: human gut; material: stool | host: Homo sapiens | place: Luxembourg | collected 2012-09-20 | reverse complement strand
TTGGTGGGGACAATAGGACTCGAACCTATGACCCCCTGCTTGTAAGGCAGGTGCTTCGTTTTGTGGGATTGCTGTTGTCGTTTTATAAATTTGAATAAAAGCAAGCAAGATACAAATAATATTGACAATTTGCTTGACAATGTATACCAAACAGTATATAATTTCATTGAAAGGTAGTGATTATATGGCAACTGCACCTACTCAAATTCGTATTGATTCTGATGTAAAAAAACAAGCAAATGATTTATTTAGCCATCTGGGGCTTGATATGTCAAGTGCAGTAAACATTTTTCTTCATCAGTGCATTCTTCGTGGCGGTCTTCCGTTTAATGTTGAAATGCCACAATTCAATCAAAAAACATTGGATGCCATGGAAGAAGCCAAACGCATTTCTCAAAACCCAAACATTAAAGGGTACGAGACCATGGATGAATTGAGAAAGGCATTGGAAGATTAAGTGTATACAGTTAAATTTACCAATGCTTATAAAAAGAGTTATAAGCTTATGAAAAAGCGTGGTTTAGACTTGTCGCTCCTTGATGAAGTTGTCGATACACTACGTCAAGGTAAGCAACTCGACTCAAAATATCGGGATCATGGATGTGGATACAGGTTCCCATTCCGATATTTTGAAAATTTAATCTCTCATCATTAAAGCAGAACTCCACATGAGCTCTGCTTTTTTCATTTAGCCAAAAACCGGAAGTACTTCCGGTTTTTTATATTTTACCCGTATAGCAATGCGGAGACTTTATTACAGGAGGACATTTACATGTCAATTAAAATTGCTATCACAAACGAAAAAGGCGGCTGCGGAAAAACCACAAGTGCCGTCAACATTTCGGCCATCCTCGCCGAACGCGGCTACCGTGTGTTGCTTGCGGACGTTGATCCGCAGAGCTACGCAACCATGTACTATGGTCTGTATAATGCCGATGATCCGTCCTTATATGACGCCATCACCGGTGTTTGGCCGGTGAATGACGCCATAGTAAAAACCGTTTTTGGTGTGGATGTATTGAAATCGAACACTAAATCGATGAGGCTCGAAGAAATGCTCACAGAATATAAACTTCGCGGCAGAGCATACAACGATTTACTCTCTAAGCTCCTTACACCGATTGAGAACAACTACGATTACATTATTATAGATTGTCCGCCGCAAGGCTATAAGCTTCTCGAAAACGTACAGCGCTATGCAGATTACATCTTGATCCCGATGATCCCGGACGAATTTGCACTGCACAGCTTACGCATCAAAGCCGAAAGTCTCATTGAAATTCGCAGAACGATCAATCCGCACCTCCGGTTACTTGGCGGCTTAATTATCATGGATGAAAAAAATGGAACAAAAGCCATTTACCGCGACGCCCTGCAATCGCAGGACGTCATTCCTTTTTTCAGCGCAACCGTGCGTAAGAACATCACTTTGAGCCGCGCCATCAACGCGCACGAGCCTATCAATACATATGCAAAGCACTGCAACGGTAATATCGATTACCAAGCGGTCGTAAACGAAATCATCGGGAGGGTCGAGAAATGAAAAAGCTAAATCTTGGAAACATCAATGCCGGTTTGAGCACCATTAAGGAACTGGCCAACGAAAATGCCGGTATTGCACGTGATGAGCTGATCGACGTCTCCTTGATCGACTTTGCAAACAAAAACACATACGCCGCAAACGACACGGATGACAGCATCCGCGACTTAGCAGATCAAATTGAAACCGTCGGTTTGCTGAATCCTCTCGGCGTGATCCAGTCCGGCAATCGTTACAAGCTGTTTTCCGGTGAACGCAGATACCGAGCCATCACACAGTACCTACACTGGGACAAAATCCCGTGCAGAATTTTTGAAGGCGTTTCGGCCGGACGTGCGCAGCTCATGCTGCACATTGCAAACGGCGGTCGTAATTATACCGCCGAACAGAAGCTCGCCCTATACGAAGAATACAGAGCGCTTCTGGACGAATTGAAAGCTTCCGGCGAATTCAAAGGCGGCATACAAAAGGGCGTCGCCGAACTGATGCACGTCTCTGACCGGCAAGTCCGCACCTACCGCACAATGTCGGAACAGCTTACCGAGCCCGAAAAGGTTGATCTTGCTGCCGGAACGCTCAAATTCGGCGAAGCACAGAATATCGCAGTCGAGCGAGCCGCCAAAGCAACGCAGCCGACAGTAGCAAACGCCACAAAAAGCGGAAGTACTTCCGCTTTTTCGAGCAAGACCGAAAGCACAAAGAGCTCTCTAAGCCCGGAAATGCGCGAAGACCTGCTCCGCAAAGTCATCATGAGTGGGTATATTTGGAACTGCGAAGATCTGTTAGATTATTATGTTGAGATGATGCCTACACCGCAGGAAGCCGTGAAAGATATATTAAAACCCAAATACGGCTATCATGGCGGCACTTTAATTATGAAGCATTTTAATGGCAGTTATGAATGCACATCATCAAAGCTTATTTTACAAAACGGTGCAATGCAGACGATTGCAGCCTACACCTATAACGAGGCAGACACCATGATCCGCAAGCTGTACCGAGACGGAGAGCTTTGCCCGGAAAGGCAGGATGCAAAATGAGAGTTACAAAAGTCGATGTTACTATTCCGAGCAGTGGCTATTACCTTGGCTACGTCAGTCTGGTTCTGGATAATGCGTACACCTTAAACGGTGTGCGCATCACCAGACGAGCAGACGGTGGGTTACAAGTCTTATATCCGCATTTGGCCGAACGCGAAGGCAAGCGCCGCCAAATCTTTGCTTTTAAGCCAATGAACCCCATAGCACACAAACGCATCGAACAAGCTGTGCTATCCGCATATAAAGAAGAACTGAGAAAAACCGGAAGTACTTCCGGTTTTTGAACTTTTGAAGAATTGTATATACTCTTTTGATAGATTTTCATAAAATACAGAAAAGTACTTAAAAACATATAGGATGAGGTCTCTAAATGAACACTAAGCGTTACACCCTATCTGATGCGCACAGCACGCAGTTTTATCAACTCCCGAAATGGCTTGTGGCGCTTCGCGTAGAGGCAGAAATCAGCAACGAAGCAATCCTACTGTATACTTACTTGCGAGATCGCGTACAGCTGAGCATTACAAATAAGTGGATCGACGATAACGGTGAAGCTTACCTCTACTTTAAGCGTGAACAAATGGAAAAACTGCTTGGGTGCAAAAAGGATAAAGTGCAAAAAATTATTAAGGAGCTCAAATCCGTAAACCTGCTCGATGAAGTCCGGCAAGGGTTAAATCAGCCAAATCGCCTCTACCTGCGCTACCCCGATAATTCTGAACTCATAGAAATGAGCATTGATTTCGAGAATGAAGACGAAGAAGACTGTGAGCAAGAGCCTGAAAGTCCTGAAAAACCCAGTGATTATGCGGAGCGCGGAAAAACCGCACTCCGGAGTACTGAAATTCCGCAGTCCGGACTTCTGAAAAACCGCACTCCGGACTGCGGAAAAACCGAAGTCAAGAGTGCGGAAATATCGCAGTCAAGAGTACTGAAAAACCGCAGTCTTGACTTCTGTAAAACCGCACCTAATAAGACTGAGTATAATAAGACTGAGTATAATAAGACTGAGTATAATAAGACAGACAGTCAGAGCGATGGCAATTTTGATTTTTTGATGAATGCAGATGTTCCGGAGGATTTCGCGAAAGCCTGCATCTCTTTGATCTGCGAAATTACTACTACTCCCTTATCGACTGTCCGCATCGGTAAGCAAGTGCTTCCGAGCACGCAAGTATGCCAAGCGTTGCACAGCTTAACGCCGGAGCATTTGCAGGCCGTCTACCGCATAACCAAATATTCTAACAATGTACGGAAACCTAAAGGGTATCTGCTTGCATTGCTGTACAACGCCGCCCAAGCTGCGCCGGAGAGTAATCTCTACGCGCAGTTTTTTGCTATGCCGCCGGAAGAACACAAGCCCTCGTTTGACATCAAACTCTACGAGAAATACGATATTTTCGATTACTTAAACGAAGAAAGGAGCCCAGAACATGGAACATGATCTTGAAGCCTATCGTAAGCAATGCGCCGGCATTTGTGCGGCAGTGCCCAAGAATTCGACAAATCTCAAGCTATTTCGTTGTAGTGGGCCTGATCAAACGCAATTCTTCGAAATATATCTTTAAGCCCTCTTATTAAATCTATAAAATGGACTTGCACTCGGTTGAATACACTTATTTAGTACCCCTGAAGAATCAAATTTTCTGCGGTGCTGTTGATTTCATTGCATGAAATGGGTATAATATGGATAGAATGTTACTACCGCTGCAATTCAAGGAGGTGTCGCTATGAATATTCGTCCATCCGCAGCAATTCGCCAGAACTACAATGAGATTGCCGATATGTGCAGAAAGACCGCAGAGCCGGTTTTCCTAACCAAGAACGGCGAGGGAGATTTGGTGGTTATGGACATCGAAACCTATAACAGACGGGAAAAGATGTTAAAGCTCCGTGAGGAGCTGCTTGCCGTCGAGGAGGACAGGATGCGTGGAAGCAAAGGCTACTCTGTCGATGAAGTCACTGCGATGATGCGTAGTGCAATCAAGGAGGCGGCAGGTCATGGAACAGCAGAATAAACACCGTATGATTGTATCGGAACGGGCAACGCAGATGCTCGTTTCCCACGCCGCATTTCTGGCACAGGTCAGCCCAGAAGCGGCAGAACAGCTCACGATCGAGTTTGAAAAGACCGCAAATTTCTTAGAGCTGATGCCGCAGAGATGCCCGTGGCTCACAGGGGAATATATTCCCAGAAATGCCTACCGTTTTATTCCGTTTGAAAAACGCTATATGATAATCTTCCAGATAGTAGACGATATAGTTTACGCCGATTATGTGGTGGATTGCAGGCAGGATTACAATTGGCTTATCCGGTAACAAGAAAATAAACCGAGCATAATCGTCACTTTCATGGACTTGCACTCGGTTAAGCACATTGGCTTAGGAGAAGTGAAACGATGAGTATAATAACACTATATCACGGTACACCTAATGAATTTGTTACACCGCAATATGGTTACGGTGAAGATAAGCACGACTATGGAAAAGGCTTTTACCTTACTGAAAACATAGAACTCGCCAAAGAATGGGCAGTTTGTAGACCAACCGAAACGAATGGCTGGGTTCATAAATACGAATTAGACATTTCTGATTTGAAAATACTGGATTTTCAAAAATATGATGTTCTCTCTTGGCTTGCTGAGTTGATGAAGCACAGAGACGCAGCGGATACAAAGCGCTATAAAGTTCTTTCTAAAAAATTCATAGAGAAGTTCGGAATCGATACAAGCACATACGATGTTATAAAGGGTTGGAGAGCTAACGCTTCATACTTTTATATTGCCAAAGAATTTGTGCGCGACAATGTAGATACGGACATACTCGAAGAATTGCTATCATTAGGTGGGCTCGGCATCCAATATTGTATCAAATCCGAACTTGCTTATTCCAAACTCACGGAGAATAAAAAAGGCTTGATCCGAGTCGAGTACAGCGTGTTTAACGATAAATACAATCAACGCGATGTACGTGCCCGAGAAAACATGCACGATCTCATCGAGTCAGATGCAAATAAAGTAACAAATGTATTCAGCACATTATTTTAGAGGTGATATGATGCGAGCTTATCCAGAGGTATACTTACATGATATTGTTGAAAGCCAAGGAAAACTGTTCGATTTTGTATCGCAGAATTATCCTGAGAAAGATACATCGGATTTCATCAATACTTATATGACAAGTAAAACAAGAGAAAGTATCGATCAAGGTAAAGCCTATGTTAGCACCATGAATGCTTCCGAATTGTGGGATTACTTTCAGCAAACAGAACACTATCATCTCAAAAACGGCAAAGCACTCAAAGGGTTTATTCCTGATTGGATAGGTGAATTTTACGCCTATTATCAATGGTTCTACAACGTCTCAAGCAAGGAGATTATTAAAAAAGTGCCATTGGATTTTTTAACAAAAGCCTACATGGGATTACACGATTTAGAACTTGATTTGGCCGTAAAAAAGGTTGGTGGAGCGCCATGAAAATCCTTTGCTTTCATAACCCTGACGAAGAAAACGGATATTTGAGCAATTGGTATTTATCCGAATTCAACGTATCCAATATCACCTTTTCCTCAATGGAGCAATTTATGATGTATCAAAAAGCCATGTGCTTTTGTGACCAAACTATTGCAAAAAAGATTTTAACCACTCATGATGTTGCTCAAATAAAAAAATTCGGGAGGCAAGTTTCTAACTATAACGAAAACCGTTGGAATGGCATCCGACAAATCGTTGTATATGAGGGACTGCTTGCAAAGTTTTCTCAAAACCTCAACTTAAAAGATCTCCTGAAAGCTACCGGCGACAATCTTCTCGCAGAATGTGCCGTCAAAGATAAGATTTGGGGCGTGGGCCTATCAATGGGTGATCCAGATCGACTGGACATAACTAAGTGGAAAGGTCAAAACTTATTAGGCTACTCCTTAATGATGGTACGCGAAAAGATATGAAAATAAAACAAAGCAGCAAAAAGGTTTGTTACCTGTACACACAGGCAGCAAACCTTTTTTCATACAGTTTTTTATGAAAGGAATGATTTATTTATGAGCTATAAGCCTTTAGAAAATGTCACCATCGTTTTTAGCACAGCGAATATTACCGTTTGTGCCGATGAGTGGGGCGATTTGTATTACACGACCGAAATTCCGGATGAATTTGTAAATCAGGGTGAGCCGTATCCCCGCTCCAAATGCAAGCCGATTATTGATCTGCCACCCGAACAATTTGATCATGTGTTGGCAATTTACAAGGAATTGCCGGATGACCTACTTGAGCACTTGATACGCGGAGAGGAGCAAGAAGATGCCTAAAAAAAGAACATTCTACTCCGAAGAAGAACGTAAAGCACATCACGAAAAGAAGCAAAGAGAAGCAGATTTGCAGATTCAGGAGCTCACAAAGCACTGGGAAAACGATCCCAAGGACGTCGCAGAATACCTCGCATTCAGCACTCAGTTTTACAAATATTCTTCACGAAACACAATGCTGATCTACCGGCAGCGTCCTGATTCCGTATTTATTGCCTCATACACACATTGGAAAGAACTTGGGTATTATGTGCAGGAAGGTGAGCATGGTGCTAATATTTATCGGCCGGAAACCACGCGCTATTTCAAGCCAAACGTGCCAAATCCAACATGGGTTCTTTTATCTAAAGCCTCGCCGGAACAACGCCATGAAGTTGAAATCGGCATGCTCGAAAGCCGTGATTTTACCTATTTCAAACCCTGCACGGTGTTCGATATTTCGCAGACAAATTGTCCGCCAGAAGACTACCCCAAGCTCTGCGGCGTAGGCTACAACAGTACGCAGCACAAAGATATTTACAACACTCTTTGCCTTTATTCTGAAGAAATCGGCGTGCCGGTATCCGAAGAAGATTTTGAAGGAATCGGCACACGCGGCGCTTATAACCCGCGCAACAAGCACATCCATATTAACCAATTACTCGGCGACACACAGAAGCTCGATACATTGTTGCACGAAATGTCACACCACCTTATGGGGCATAGTCCTAACATAGAAAAGCCTACCATGCAGCGTGAATTTGAAGCCGACGGTCTCTCTATTATGTTTGGAAAAACGTTCGGAATTGAGCCCAGTGACGCCCGAAAAAGCCACCTTGCAGCCTGCTACCAAGAGCTGCTTAAGGCACAGCCGGAAGTAAAAATCGATGCACTTTTGGCACCGGTTCGCGAAAAATTTCAGCAGCATATTGAGGCAATGGAACAGGAACTTTCTCTCGCAGGCGTAATACCGCAGCAAATCATTTCTTCCCAAAAAGCTGCTGAACTGAAGCGTGAACAGGCTATGAAAAAGGAGCCGACCGTAACCGTTATATGGACGGAAAGCAAGCGTCTGCACGACGGCCAGACCATGCGATTATCGCGTGCAAACGAACTCTTTAAAGCAATCGATAAGGCGCAGCAGAAGTACCCGAACTGCTACCACAAAGCAGCTTTTCGCATTGATTATATGCTGCACGGAGAACCGAGCAGCTATGAAGGCCGACAGAGTTTCGGCACCGGTGAAGGCAGTCTGATCGACCATATCAAGCGGCTAAATACGCTGTGCAACGAGAACCCGCAGTGGGAAAATTACTTGTTAGAAACAGGCGGCAGCGATGCACTTTTACAGGACAGACACGAAAAAGAATACATCTTAAACGAGTTCATTCCTTACTTAAATCTGCATGTTACGCTTTCCGAAATCGAACAGAGCGTTTCGGAAAAGCTCGGTGAAACCGATGAACTCACGCTCGAAAGAAGTGAGCAATTCGCCGCCTTGCAGCAAAATGTGCGTACTGTCCGTGCTATGCTGAACCAAGGTAATTACGATTTTTCCGTGGCACAAATCAATGAACTCTCTCCAAAATTCGCAGAATGGATGCGTCAAATCTCGAAAAAATCCATTCAGCAAAGCTCTGAAAATACGCTTACAAAAGAAGAAATCATACACGATTTTGAGCAAATCGCAACACAAAATCGTACAGAAATCAGGCAAGAACAGCATGAAGAATTCGAAATCACAATGCTATAAAACCGGAAGTACTTCCGGTTTTTCGGAGGAAAAATGGCAAACCCGGTTTTAATTGCGAAGCTCGCTTTGGTCGCAGCCGACCCCAAAACATGGCAAAAAATCATTATTGCCTGCATCTCTATTTTTATCATTTCCGCTGCACTGCTCGGCAGCTGCGGTGCAATGACTTTTACCGATTTAGGCTTCGACTGCTCGCAGCTTTTCTCTGCAAAACTGAACGAATACAGCGCTGTTTTTGACTCCGGTGCACGCATAAATGATAAGCTTCTCTATGCTGTGTACGCCAAAATCTTTGCGGATAACGACCGATTAAAGAACCAAACCGATGAGCTGATTGACTGCTTTGTTTCAGATGATAAGCTCTCCCCGCTAACCGATTCCGATGAAATTTTTGATAAAATCGAGCGCACGTTTGATCTCAAAATCAACGCATACATGCGCTCGCAACTGCTACGGCTTGCAGAGCAAATGCCCACCGGTTATGCCGACCGTTCTACGCTGATCCGTAACTTAAAAAGCAGCGATGGCAAAACAAATATCGGTCTCACCAACTTCGCAATAAACGCTCTGGATGCCGGTTCCGGCTACATCTATGGCGCTTACGGCCAAGACGTAACCATGGCATTTCTTAAGCAGCAGCAGTCCAGATTTTTCACGGATTCCGATGCAAATCTGACCAACAGCGAGGTCAATTTCATCTACGAAACCTACGGCGGAAAGCCTGCTTTTGACTGCATCGGGCTCATAAAAGCGTATGAATGGATTGATGAAGACACTGGCATTATCCGTTACCAATCCAATGGTTTCCGCGATGTCGGCGCAGACGGAATGTTCCGCAGCGCTGTCATTTTCGGTGAGATTTCCTCTATCCCCGATACACCCGGTTTGGCCGTTTGTATGAGCGGCCACATCGGTATTTATATAGGAAACGGTGAGGTAATTGAGGCCAAAAGCAACCACGACGGCGTAGTAAAAACGCAGCTCAGTGAGGGCAGTTGGACGTACTGGATGCAGTTGCCTGGCATTACATATTTGACCGGCGGAACACACCCATACGGCACTAAAAAGGTAACACTGGAGAACGGCAGAATTAAAGAAATCTCCGCCGGAATTGTAGCGGGAAAGGGTGAATTTGAGTGGCCTCTCCCCGCTCCTTACGGTAAAGATTACATCACTTCCGGCTCCGGTTCCCGGTACAATCCGGTCACCGGAATGTACGAAAATTCGCACGGTGCAATCGATATTGGTGCACCGGCAATGACCCCGATTTATGCAGCGGCCGACGGCACAGTTGTGATGAGCACTTGGCATGATTCCTACGGCAATTTCGTAAAAATCGACCACGGAAACGGGTGGTCTACCCTATATGCTCACCAAACAAAACGTGTTGCAAAAGTCGGCGAATCTGTATCTGCCGGTGATCTCATCGGCTACGTCGGAAGTACCGGGGATTCGACCGGAAATCATCTCCATTTCGAAATCAGATACAACGATAATAGGCTCGACCCTTTGCAATTCTTTGAGTGATCCACAATTTTGTGGGTATTCTTTCCTTACTAATAATCGGCACGCTTGGCGTGCCGACGACGAAAATTTTTGAAGAAAAAGAGGTCAAAAACAATGAAAAAACTCACCATAAAGCTCAATTTAGATGAGCGAAAATACGATGCACTGCACACCTTTTCAACACAAAAAGGCATCGATATTGACGCAGAATTCGTAGCGTATTTCGAGAAAATGTACAAGAAAATCGTTCCAAAAGCCGTGCGGGAATACATTGAAGGCACAACACTTTCAACCGTTTCTGATCCGGTTTCCGAAGAAAAGGTTATCAACAATGCCCCACAGCTTCAGCCGGAACCGGAGCCCGAAACCAAGTCAAATCCGATCTCAAACCCCGGTGGTTTCTGGTCGTAATATTTTTAAACTGTTTCGCATCTCGAAAACGCGCCAAAATCTCTCAAATCGGTGTCTTTTTAGAATGCAGGATAAAGCAGTAGTACCACTTCGTGTTTCTACTGCATCACAAACCCGCACAGTGTGCGGGTTTTCGGGTTTTAAAAAGTGGTACTACTTTTTGAACGGTAGTACCACCTTACCGCCTACTATTTCATAAAACAAACGAAATATTCAGATTTCAAGCCAAATTCCGGTGGTACTACTAGTGGTACTACTGAAATTTGAAGCAAAAGGAGATGCTATAAATTTAAAATGGCTACTGACAAAAAGAGGGTCTCAACGTACCTTGCAGATGATGAAGTCCGTATGTTAGATGCTATTGTTGATCTTTTGCACCTCAATCCACAAAACGGACGAAGCGAAGCAATTGAAGCAGCTTTGAAATTTTATTTCGCCTATTTGAGCAATCAAATGAACACAGACTACCTTTGCGGCATCTACGGCAGACAAGTCGAGGCGATTGTGCAGAGGGCAACAGACCGCATATCTTCGCAGCTCTTTAAACAAGCTGTTGAAACAAACATGCTAACACGTATCGTCGCATTCGAATACGAACTATCGAAAGATGAGTACGATAAAATGCGCAGCAAAGCTGTTGCAGCCGTAAAACGTTCCACCGGCCGCATTTCTCTGTTCGATACAATGCAGGGCAGTGAGGAATAAAGCCTTGAAATGATTTCACGAACACTGTATAATGGAGGTGAAAAATTAGAACATGGAAAAATTGACTCGAGTGTTGGAAGGTATTACGGCCACTTTGTGGGCAATAACCATTCTATATTCTATCTTTTTCTTTTCACTGGGAGGTTTTCTTTTGAACGATATTTTTCAAGAGATTCTAATTAGCTTAATAACTGGTGCTATTTCTTCTCTTGTTTTTACCTCGATTTCGTATTTTGCATTCTTACACAAAATTCCTGAAAAAACATATGAAAAAATTGAAAAGCTCTTAAATGATCGATTAGGCTACGAAACTACAAATCATAACGCTGTAATGGGTGCTCTTAATCCAAATAACGAAGTTTTGCTTAATTTAGTTTCAAAAGACCATCGAGAATTAAAAGTGCTTACGGGCGAGACCTTACAGCATCTACGTATGGAAAAAGCCGCTAAAGAAAATCGCGAGCATATATTGACCAACGCAGAAAAAGAAATCGATAAACATATTGAGAGTTTACGCGCTTTTTCCGACATCATGGTAAAGCAACAAGAAAGAATTGTGCATTTAGAGAAAGAAAATATGGAACTCAAAGAGCAAATTCAAAATTTAAATGCACAGCTAAATCAGCAGCATGAACAAAGCCAATATCACAAACACGAAAATGAACAAGATTTTGGAATGTATCTATAAGCAACGCTTTAGGAATAAGGAGGTGTCGCCATGCACTACACATTGATGCACAAAGAAATACCCGTAGTCGATATTGAACTGGACGATGCGTCCGGCGCGATTACTCGTGTGGATGACGTGCATAATGCTGCGCACATTCCAATCGGCATTGCGTACAAGAACGACATTCTCGACCGCAAGGCACTCAACAAATGGTGGTATGGGCGTTCCATTCCGGCAAGCCGTCAAGGCATCCAACAAGCGCTCGCTATTCTGCGTATCGGCAGCACGCAAGAGCTTATCGATAAAAGCTACGGACTTAGCCTTTCGGATCAGTATTGGATTAAGGAGAAAGGTTCCTCGTTGGAATGGGCTGAGATCAATTTTTTCACAAATGATTTTTCCCGTGACATCGGTGACATTCTTTTTGGCGGTCACAGCTCCAGTGCGAAAATCGATTTGATGTCCCCGGACAACACCTCCGATGGTTGGCTACGCAAAAAGTGGACGATCATCGACGGCAAGCGCTGCCTCATTAAAGGCGGCAGTGGCGTGAACCAGCAGGAGCCATACAATGAAGTTATTGCTTCTGAGCTGATGGAAAAGCTCAACATCCCTCATGTTCCCTATCGGATCATTATGCAGGGCGATTATCCTTACAGCGTTTGCGAAGACTTTATCGATGCGGACACAGAACTTATCTCTGCTGACTACATCATGAAGTCTCAAAAGAAAGCAAATCACCTCACGACATATCAGCATTACCTTAACTGCTGTGCCGCCTTTGGCATCGCTAATGCACAGCAAGCCGTAGACCAAATGATTGTCATCGATTATTTACTCGCCAATACTGACCGTCACTATAATAACTTCGGTGCGATTAGAAACGCCAACTCCTTAGAGTGGATCGGTTCTGCGCCGATCTACGACTCCGGTACATCTCTTTGGTGTAATACACCGACCAAACTCATCCGTCCGCTGGCCTCTGATTTGCCTTCAAAGCCGTTCAAAGAGACGCATGAGGAACAACTTAAACTCGTATCGTCTTTCGATTGGGTCAACTTTGAAGCGTTACAGCGCTTTGGAAACCGTGTGTGCGAAATCTTCGCAGAGTCCCCCTACCTCGACTCCGAACGCTGTGTTTGTCTTTCGAGCGCATTAGACCAACGTATCGAACGTCTTGAAGGTTTGGCGCTAACCATGAACCATGAACAGCACCACAGTCCAAAAATTGAAGAAGAATTTGAAATCAAGCTGTAAAACCGGAAGTACTTCCGGTTTTTCCTTTTCTCATTGAAATCAAATTAAAAAGCTATTATAATATTCTATATGAGGAGTGAACGACTATGAAGAAAAAGATCACAGCAATATTGATGGCGGCGGCGCTTATGGTTTCGCTTGCGGCGTGTGCGGGCAGCAATACCGAAAGCGCCGTAACGGAGAGCTCCACATCCAGTGCGGTAAGCAGCACGGTATCGGAAAAGAACGATGCGAGCAGCAAACCGACTGCAAGCTCAAGCACTGCAAGTGCAAAGCCTACGGCGACGCCGGGCGCAAAAACGGAAAGCAGCAAAACCGAGAGCTCGAAGGGAAGCAGCTCGTCTGCCTCGTCTAAAACGGAGAACAGCACAATGAGTAAGCCGTCGTCTTCAAGTTCTACCGGCAGCACAGTATCGAAGCCGAGTGCAACCGCAAAACCGTCTGCCACAACGAAGCCCAGCTCCGGCAACAATACTGTGAGCAAACCGTCTTCCGGCAGCAGCGCGACCGCGAAGCCCTCGGCTACTGCAACGCCGAAGCCTACTGTAAAGCCGACCGCTGCACCGACAGCAAAGCCTACCTCTAAACCGTCTGCAACTGCGACGCCGAAGCCTGCTGCAACAGCCAAACCGACCACCGCTCCGACGGCCAAGCCTACGGCAGCTCCTACCGCAGCGCCAACAGCCGTGCCTACCGCGACGCCGAAGCCTAAGGAAAAGGTTTGGGTGGTAGATGTTCCGGCAAAAGAAGAGATTGGTCATTGGGAAGAAGATGGGTATTGGTGGAGTGATGTTGTTTATCGCTGTAATCAGTGCGGAGAAACTTTTACGACAAAGGATGCTTTATTTGTCCATGAGGGCGATTTAAGCACATGCTGGAGTTATACAGAAGTTCCGGGAGAATCTTATTGGGTAAAAACAGGTCAGCACTGGGTTGTTGATGAGCCTGCGCAAGAAGAACAGGGGCATTGGGAATATAGATAAGCATTTAAAAGGATAGATTATGCAAAGAATAACAGCTTTAATACTTGCAATTACATTGCTTTTTACATTTGGTTCAACTTTTGTGCTTGCGGATGATGCGTATGAAGCAGATTCTACATTAGAAGAAAGTTCAGCATCAGAGCTGCCGCCCGAAAATGTAGTACCAAAAGCCACTATATCACCGGATTCGGAACTTACAAGCTCGCCTAAGTCGGATGATGCTTTGAGTGTATCACCAGAGGTTAGTCAGGAATCTACGCCGCAGCCGATGGCAGACCCGGTAAAGCTGGAGTATGAAGTTTTATCGGACTACGAGACCGGCGGTCTCTATTTGTTCCCGGTTCCCGATGGGGACGAGATTACACAGGAATACAGCGAGCAGCACACTGCTTGGGACATAGCGGCTGCGCAGGGCTCTGCTGTGGTGGCAGCCGAAGAAGGCACGGTGTCTTACGTGCAGGTTTGGGATGGCACACAAGACGCTGACGGGATGATGAGCTACGGCAACATGGTCGAGATCGCGCACCCGGACGGAAACAGTACCTTGTATGCGCATTTATCGGAAATCAATGTGCAGGCGGGCGACGAAGTGGTGCGTGGGCAGCGCATCGGCCGCGTGGGCGCAACGGGCAATGCCACGGGCGCACACCTGCACTTTGAGATGATGAGCGAGACCGGCAGGAAGGAAGACCCGCAGCCGGTGCTGGAATACGGAACCTCCTTGCTGCTTGCAGCGTACGATTGGAACTGGGTGTACGGAAACTTGTACCATCCGAATGGCACAAAGACCGTTTCAGATTGGGGCGTGACGCGTGAAGGCATCGTACAGGAGCTGACGGCGCACGAAAACGACCATTATTATCTCGGCACGCCGTATAAGGGTGCAGACTGGCAGTCTCCAAACGGCGATACGAGCTACAATTACGGAAGCGCCGGGTTAAACTGTGCGGGCTTTGTCAGCTATGTGCTTTGCAAGCTCGGTTTAAACGCCGGTACGGCGAACATCAATACGCACAATGCAACGCCGGAAAACTCCGTGCAGGCTTTAATGTGCGCGAACGGTTCGGTCACGGGCGGCGCAGATTGGTATGCGTCGTATAAATCCCGTGATCTGCTTGCGGGTGCTTCCAACTACAATAGCTGGATCATCAACGGCGATTTGAAAACCTACGTTTACAAAACTAAAGAGGAAATGCTCTCGGACGGCAAGCTTGTAAAGGGTGACATGATCTTAATGCTGCCGGGCAGCGGCTCGCCCTCGAACCGCGATACGCATATCGGCTTTTTCTGGGGCGATACCCCGAGCGAGGACAAAATGTGGCACAGCCTGCTGACCTCGTATGCAGACAGCAACGGCAATAGAGGCAACATGATCACGGAAATCACACCGGCTTCGAGCCCCTCTATTTTCATTGTGATCAAGGTGGATAATACGACTACGGCAGCTGTGCCGACGGAGACACCGGAGCCGACGCCTGTGCCGACGGCAGCGCCCACAGCTGCGCCGACCGCCGCACCAACGGCGACACCGGCTCCCACAGCGACCCCTGCGCCTACGCCGGTCACAACCGTTATCGGCAAGGTTACGGCGGATGTCGGTTTGAATCTGCGCCGCGGGGCGGGAACGAGCTACGGCGTGATTTTGACGATCCCGTATAATAAGACGGTGACGGTTTTAGACCGCTCGAATTCGGCATGGTATAAGGTGCAATACGGAAGTAGTACCGGTTACGTTGCTTCGCAGTATTTGAGCGTGAGCACGGTGACCACTACGCCGGATGCAGCGCCTGCGCCGACTCCGAGCACGACGGTTACCGGCAGAATTACGGCAGACGTTGGACTGAACCTGCGCCGCGGAGCGGGAACGAATTACGGTGTGATTTTGACGATTCCGTACAACATGACGGTGACGGTTTTAGACCGCTCCAATTCCGCGTGGTATAAGGTGCAGTACGGCAACCAGACCGGCTATGTGGCTTCGCAATACCTGAAGGTCAGCCAGACAACCGCAGAAACGCCAAGCACGACGCCGAAGCCGAATCCGGGTACAACGGTCACCGGGTGGATCAAGCCGTATGTCGGTTTGAATCTGCGCCGCGGAGCCGGTACGAATTATGGCGTGATTTTGACGATTCCGTACAACAAAACGGTTACGGTTTTGGATCGTTCTAATTCTGGGTGGTATAAAGTGCAGTATGCAGGCCAAACGGGCTATGTGGCGGCAGAATACTTGCGTATATAAATTACGGATGTTGGGCATGGTATTTATGTTTGTGCTATTAGCCTTTTTGATGGTAAAATATGTGTTCAAGCCGTAAAACATAGTAGAATAAATAAGATAAAAGCCGAGTTCAATAACTCGGCTTTTATCGAAAAGGGAAATTGTCTATGAATAAAATATCTTACGACCCAAAAAACTGGGACGAAGTGTGCCGGTTGTTAGGTGCATACATGGATACTTGTTTAACGCCGGAGGAAATAGAAAAGCAAAAGGATGAGGTCGAGTTTCTTTTCTGTTCATTAGAAAACTGTTGGAAGGCTTTGTGCGAACAATATGAGGCGAAGCCTACAGACGAAAAGCGCTGTGAACTGAACACGATCCGAAAGGTAACAAATGAGTTGCGGCGTAGCTGGAATTGTAAAAGCAAAGAAGCAAGAGCAGAAGAAAAAGCAATCGAGCTGGAAGAATGGATTGCTTTCTTCCAAGAATAATGAGAGGATAATGGATTTATATGCCTACAAAAGCAAGATTAACACCGGAACAGCGTTATGCGAACAGGCGTGCTGCTGCTGAAAATGGTGTTACCGGTGCTCGTGATAACGTTAGTGAAAATATTAGAGGATTTGTTCTATAATCCAATTCGCAAAAGAAAAGTAAATCAGAGCATCAAAGAAGCCACGAATAAGCTCAATGATTTGGAAGGAAAGATTGTAACAAAAGATCAGCTGTTGGATTTCCTCTCATTCAATTTTTTTGAGAAGGTATATGATGATGACGATTTTGAAGACATCACAGAATGGTTTCCAGAGTATTCAGGCTTTTATGATTATGAAGTTCTTTATAAAAAAAGGTCAATCTTCTGTGGAAGCAGTGCATGATAAGTTCTTTCTATATCCGAGCTTTTATGTCTTTCAGAAGAAGATCTACCCTATTTCGTTTACGACGGGAAATCCAATCGTATTTGAAGAAGACTATGCAGCAGACAAAATGAAGCGCAAAGAATATAAGGCCGCGCAAATAGCGCGGGAGCATAATGATTTCAATCACACGGTATGGGATGCCTACGAAAATGAAAAGAGATTTCACGGTTAGGAGATTTGGAAATGTTTGAAAGTAATTATTTGCTTATTATGGGGCTATCCGGAATAGTAATTTCGCTTCTTATTATTCTTCATGAACCTATTTTTGATGGTATTGACAGGATTGTAGCTCGTATAACCGTAAAGAAGGTACTAAAGAAAATAGATTTATATAATGGCAAAATCGTTTTCAAAGAACAAATAAAGCAGATTTTTCCGTCAAACAAAATATATGGTCTTGGCGTAATTGGAGATTCTTATACAAAAGACCATATAAAAAGCTTGTTCCCTAAATATGCGGGGATATTTAAGGATGATATATGGATGTCTGTCGAAGAAAATAACTGTGACGAATTTTTTACCTATCCAAACTTCTTTGTTTTTGAAAGAACAATTTATCCGATCTCTTTTACTACAGAAAAACCAATCGTTGACGGCATAGCTTATGCGGAAGATGGGGAGGCACGCAAAGCGTATAGAGAAAAACTTCAAGATGAAGAAGACACCCAACGTATGAAGGCACATGACAATTTTGTCCGTACAGTGCAAGCTGCATACGAAAAAGAAAAGATAATTACAGTTCCGTTGCCGGAATCATTCTTCAAAATGACCACGGAAGAAAAACTGCAATATCTTGCTTCGTTAGATATGAATAAGGGTAATACCAAAATCGAATTAACATTAAATCCCGGTACTTTGCCAGATGATCCGGTTGTAGAAGAATACAAAAAATTAGATAACTGAAATTCACCTCATGGAAAGGAAAGAGAGAATTAAAGTATCAATAGCTTAGTTAACTTGAATTTAAAAGCCCAGTGGGCGTAGGAGGTAAAATATGTCAATATTAGAAAAAACGGGAACAGTGCATTTGAAATCAAATGTAGATAAAATTGTAATCAAATACGAGAATGGAACGGAACAGGCACTTGAAAAAGGTTTGGTATGCTTTTTTGCTGACGATTGCCAAAGCGAAGATTTAAAAACAATAAGGCTGTACCCCGCCGATCTAACTTCGGTAGAATATCACCAGATCACTCAAGCAATAGCTGAAGCTTTTCAGCACCATACTTTCGATTTTTAGAAGCTTGGTGGGTGTATTTTATGGAGAGAAATAGTATGACACCGGTCTTGCTGCCTTCTGCTTTTGAAAAGGAGAGGATGAAAGGGTTAATTGTTTCTGATCCCAAGACTGAGCTGCTGAAGGATCAGGAAGCTATCGAAAGGGAGAAAGATGAGAGCAATATTTAGGTATCCTGGCTCCAAGTGGAGGTTGGCGGAATGGATTATTGAACATTTTCCGCCAGACTACGAAAAGATGATCTACCTTGAACCATTTGTAGGGTCCGGCGCGGTGTTCTTCAACAAGCGGCCGAGCGGTGTAGAAACAATAAACGACTTGGAGAGCGAAATTGTCAATGTGTTTGCTGTGCTGAGAGATCAACCAGAAGAACTAAAAAGAAAATTGGAGCTAACTCCGTATAGCCGTGAAGAATACGATTTAGCGTTTGAGCCGTGTGAAGACTCAGTTGAGCGAGCAAGGCGGTATTTCGTTCGCACGACACAAGCAATCGGAGCTAAGATGAACACACGGTGCGGCTGGCGAAACCACAAAACGCTTAAAATTGGCGGCACTGCGTGTAAATGGGGGAATATCACCGATACGATTGATGAGGCGGTAACAAGGCTAAGAGGTAGTACCACCAATTTAGTTCAAATAGAACACATGGATGCGCTACGCTTAATTGAGAGGTATGATTCTCCTGATGTGCTCATGTACTTAGACCCACCGTATGTGCGCAGCGCACGTAAAAGTGGACGCATGTACAATTTTGAGATGGATGACCTGCAGCAAGAGAACTTTCTGGATCTCATCCTAAAAAGTAAAGCCAAAATTGTCCTATCTGGATATTCGTGTGATCTATATGACAGCAAACTCGCCGGTTGGCATAAAGATACGGTGGCATCGCAAATCACCTCTGGAGAATTTGTTGAAGAAGTTGTTTGGACAAATTTCAAGCAGTATAACCAAATGTCTCTGTTTGAAAAAATATAAAAGCACCTGTCGATTTCTCGAAAGATGCTTTCTCTGCTTGTTATATGGCCTGCAAGTAGGTTTTACACGATTCCCTCAAACGTATAGGCTTGGGTGTGCCGCGTCCTATCTTTTCTTAATTATACATGATATAGAGTGATCTTGCAATGTCTACGCCGTATATTCTCAAACCTAAAGGCAAGGGCTTTGCGACGCTTCTCGATAAAAGGGGGATTTGTTCATGAACGAAAAACTATATTGTATACGCTGTCGCACTGGATATGCTGTCTTGGGTGAAGCGCCGCCTAAGATGGATGAAACGGCAATGTACCGTTTGCTTGGAGAATCTATCTATTATCCGCACTGCTTTGTTGTAGAAAGATACGATAGAAAAGAGTATTGTGGGAATAGCACATGGATCGTTCATAAAAGCGCTTTGTTAGCAGAATGAAAACAAAATTATAGGTGAGCGAAAAATTGACACCTCAAAGAATACTCTTGTATAATAAGAAGCAAAACGGTACAATGATAGAGGGAACGCAACAATCAAATTTGCAATATGGAGGAAATATCATGGCAATTCTTGAATATAACGTGGACAGCTTTTTTAATGACATTTTCAATCGCTTTACCAAGAAGATTTCGGAGTTCGTTTATGACGATGAGCTACTTTTCAGTGTCGAAGGCGTTGAAGGCTATGTGCGGGCAACTGACGATCTTGTTTATAGGCTGAAAGAAGCAGTTGCCTTTGCAACGGAAAAAACACATTTTGAAGACCTTGAGCCAATGGACAATATAAACTTCTATCCGGTGTACAATGTTGTAAATAACACGGTGAGCTTAAAAGCTACATATTGGTATATTGATAATGGAAGTGAAAAGCAGAATTCAATAGAAATTCCTTTGTTTGCCGCGGAAAAGATGAAGTTGATTCTGACTATGGAAGATTACTGCAACAAATTGCATGGTAAGACTTGCAGAGATTGTGTCAATGAAGGTAGACGGGAAGAAAATCTTTCGCAATTAGCCTCTATGAAGGAATACAAGCCTTTTTCCCTTGAGGCAAATAATCTTGAAATGATAGGCTATGTGGGAAGGGAAAAAGAAATTAGAATTCCGAGAACTTTTATTTCTTTAGATGGTGTAGGGTATGAGGTGCGTGAGATAGGAGATCACGCGTTTACAGATTCTGCGCTGGAAAAAGTAGTGCTGCCGGACACGATCACAAAAATTGGCGCAAGTGCTTTTTCATCTTGCCATAACTTAACCTCAATCGTGTTGCCGCAGGACATCAAAGAAATTGGGGATCATGCTTTTAGTGGGTGCTGGTCTTTAACGGGCGATATGATTTTACCTGATGAATTAAAAATAGGGGAAGGCGTGTTCAATGGCTGCAAAACAATCGAACATGTGGTATTGCCTGCTGATTTGGAAAAAATAGGGGCGGGTATGTTTAACGGTTGCCAAAGACTTCAATCTGTAACACTATCGGAAAATATTAAAGAAATAGGGGCATGGGCTTTCTTTGAATGTGACGGCCTTGAAACTGTTGAATACAGGGGATCCGAAGAACAGAAAAAAGCAATTCAGATTGAAGTAGGAAACGATCCTTTAGAAAACTGCCTTGCTAAAAACAGTGCCGTGCGGACGGTAGCTGAGTTTGCAGAGCAACATAAACAGCAAAGTAAAGATAATATGGAGCGCGAGTGAGAAAGCATATGGAGAAGCAGAAAGGCATACAAACTACCCTTTTTGATTACTTTAATGACACCGAATATTTTACAATTCAAGAAGCAAATGATTTGGTTTTAGAGCATCAAAAACGGGATGTAAATGCCTCCAGTATTCGAGCAAGAATATATGAAGGCATTGAAAAAGGGCTGTTTGAGCGTGTTGGAAAAGGCTTATATACAGTGACCCGAAAAGACGATGCCGGGCATGAGAATACCTGTTTACTCATTAACGGAGATGGCCGTGACCTTTCTATTTTTGAAGACAATTCCCTTGATGCTATCATCACAGATCATCCATACCAATTAAATTCAAGTCTCAAAGGCGGCAACCGTAACTTTGCAGACTATGACTTATTCAAGTATACAGAAAAAGATTTTTTTGAAAAACAACGCGTTTTGAAACCTGGATGTTTTCTCGTGGAGTTTTTGCCGGAAGAAAACGGAGAAAATTATCAATATCTCTATCAGGTTAAAGAATATGCAAGGAAAGCTGGTCTGGATTACTATGCCAAAGTAGCATGAAAAAAAGGCGATTTTGTCGCGAATACCGGAAGAAAGTCAAAAAACACAGAAGACGTTTGCTTTTTTACAAAGGGAAAAGCTCGCAATCTTCGCCCTGATGCTAAAAAGAATAAAGTCAATCCTGAAACTGAACATTATATGTCTGGCGCAGCCGGTATGCTTCCTACCGTTTTTGATGTAGACCCTCTCGCAAAAAAAGATAAGATACATCAGGCGGAAAAGCCGGTGAAATTGTTGGAACAAATATTAAAATTTGTGACACAAGAAGGTGAATTGGTATTAGACCAATTTGCAGGGAGTGGTGTACTTGGAGAAGCTGCGCTAAATACACATAGAGATAGTATACTGATCGAAAAAGACGAGAAGACCTATGAGAATATAAAGCGACGTCTCGATAAAGATAAAACTGCCGCGACATCGATAAGAAAGGTCTTGGACTGTTCTATCCGAGGTGATAGAAGATATTGTGCTTTGTTTGCAAAAGTCATGATTCATGGGAAAGAGAAGAGTATTGAAGAGTGGTATCAAGATGCTAAACGCACCACAGATGGGAAAAAGGCAGGAAAAGATAAACCGTTTAGCTATATAATTGATCCCTACACGGGAAATGCGCTTCCTGCAAGCGATGCAGAGGATTTATATTGTGGTTTATGGATTGCTTATTTCAATAAGCATCCAGAGGTTGTACAATACGCAGAACAATTTGATGATTTTGCGGATAACTATAAAAACGCAGATGACCGAGAAATAAGCAATGTGGACGTGATTCAAGCTTATATTAAAGGGAACAGAGGAGCCTTGGTAAGCGACGTAAAGACAGGCCATTGGTATACAAATCTCTTACGCAGTAAGAAAGAGCGCTCTGTCAGGTCGGTTGCGGATTATGCGCGAGAGTTCGGAAAACTCTCCGCAAAAAAGAATATGGAGCGAGAGAACTAAAAAGGGGATGAGTACGTGAAAAAAGAACACGCTAATCGCTTTGAACAAATCAAGCAGCACGAAGCTGCTGCAAAAGCAAAAATCGATGCAATTAGAGCCGAAAAACGCCGTCTGCAAAATAGGGAACGTGAAAAAGAACGCAAAGCACGTACCAAACGCCTGATTGAGATCGGCGCCGTGATGGAGCACGTTCTCGGTCGTCCAATCGAGCATGGTGATCTTCCGGCGCTGCAAGAAGCCATCGAGCAGCTCGAACATACAAAAGATGAGCAAGGGAGAAATGGGTGGCTATCTGCATCTATTTTCTGCAAATCATCTCTTGAATATATCGTTAAAAAAAGTAAATCAGGAGAAGAACCAAACTCCACAACTTACGCTGCTATGGAAGATGCTGAAAATGGAGAAAATATATTTGGCCCTTATGATAGTGTTGAAGAAATGATGCCGGCGCTCGAGCAAGACGATGAAGAAAATTCGTGAGAAAAGCGATGGGTTAGGGGGATAAACCATGACTACGAAAAAGGAAATTGATGTGAATAAGCTCCTTACGGACGCCCAGATTTCCATGCTGCAAGCATTGGAATCTCGCTCGGATGAGCTGGACGCGGACTGCCCGGAGCTTACTGAAGCGCAGCTCTTGCAATTCAAGCGTATGGGAGAAACAACAGCTTGAATTTCTGTTCATACCGTGACACAACGCAGAACGTGACGATCAGGCGATTCAAAAACTATTAGCTTGCTCAAAGTGAGGTAGAGATGCTGGTGGTTATTTCCAAGCTTTTGACTAAATGAAAAAAGCAGAGCTCGTGTGGAGTTCTGCTTTACTGATGAGAGATTAAATTTTCAGAATATCGGAATGAGAACCTGTATCCACAAGGGTTAAAGTAAGAATTTCGTTTTCAATTAGATATATCAAAAGCCAGTCGGGCTTTATATGGCATTCTCTAAATCCTTGAAAATTCCCACTTAATCCATGATCCCGATATTTTGAGTCGAGTTGCTTACCTTGACGTAGTGTGTCAACAACTTCATCAAGGAGCGACAAGTCTAAACCACGCTTTTTCATAAGCTTATAACTCTTTTTATAAGCATTGGTAAATTTAACTGTATACACTTAATCTTCCAATGCCTTTCTCAATTCATCCATGGTCTCGTACCCTTTAATGTTTGGGTTTTGAGAAATGCGTTTGGCTTCTTCCATGGCATCCAATGTTTTTTGATTGAATTGTGGCATTTCAACATTAAACGGAAGACCGCCACGAAGAATGCACTGATGAAGAAAAATGTTTACTGCACTTGACATATCAAGCCCCAGATGGCTAAATAAATCATTTGCTTGCTTTTTTACATCAGAATCAATACGAATTTGAGTAGGTGCAGTTGCCATATTATCACTACCTTTCAATGATATTATATGCTGTTTGGTATACATTGTCAAGCAAGTTATCAATATTATTTGTACTTTGTTTGCTTTTATTTAAATGCTTTTAAGAAAGTGGAAAAAACTATGTTACACAAACTTACAGAAATTTTTGCTGAATATTGTAGAGAACACTATGATTTAAACGCTCAACTTGCATACGATTACAAATCTCTTTCGGTTTGTATCATTGATTGCGTATACTCGCTCAGGGCAAATTACAAGACTACAGTTAAAGTTGTAGAACGCTATGCTGAAAAGTACATGGATGGTGACTGTAATAAATCTGGAGATACTCTCTCAAAATTTATTGAGCGAATAGAAGCAGTATCACCAGAGAAATTTGCGAAAAGCGTATTTATGAATAGCCAAAAATCCGGAGGTATATTGAAATCGGCTATTTGCCTTAAATTAGCTAAATATTTAAAAACAGTTGGAATTGAGACGGTCGATGATTTTAACAGGTTTCCAGAGCGAGAATTGTTAGAGCTTATTGTTCGCTCGGTTAAAGGTGTAAGGGATGCGGGAATGAACTACTTATTTATGCTTGCAGGAGATGACAATCGCTGCAAGCCGGATGTCCATATTCATCGCTGCATTAAAGATGCCTGCGGCATGGATGTGAGCGATAAAGAGTGTCAGATCATATTCTCAGAAGCAGTTACAGAGCTGAAAAATGATTACCCAAAACTTACCGTTAAGGGCCTTGACAGCATAATTTGGAACAAAAATCAGAAAAGGCAGAAGAATTGTGAAAATGAATGTAAGTATATGGCATAAAGATGTGTTGCCTGTACACTTTATATCATGTATAATGTAGAAAAAACTATATAAGCAGTCCAGAGAAACTGCAATGGCTGTGAGAAGTGGATGTAACGGCGTTACGGTCTTCTCTCCGTGATCTCGATGACACATATCAAAACTTCTTTCAGCGTGTAAGGCACAGGGAGAAGTCCGGGTTAGCGCACACTTTGCTGGCAATATTAAATTCGGAGGTATAAAAAATAAATGTTTACAAATCTACTTTGTATTCTATTAGCCGTCTATGTAATCAGCTCCTCCATAGTCTTATATTACGAATGGCGTGTATATAAAGAAATACCGTTAGGAAAGACTCTTATAAAAGTTGCACTATTGGTGGTAGCGATTATAAATTTTCCTGTCGCCAGTAATTTCGATGAAGAATTAGAGAAAAATTCAGCAGAAATAACTCGAGTGACTGTAACCAACACCGAAACCAACGAAACACTATTTAGTGCTGAAGGAAATCTTTCTGTTCATACAAGTGGAACCAGCACCTCCACTTGGGGATTTCTTGGCTTTTTTACTTCTAATACATCATCCAGCGATTCATACCTTACTATAACTATCAAAACCGGAAAAAATGCAAATTTAACATACAAAATTCGGTTATCGGAGAAAATCGCCTATTTTGTTGAAACTATTGACCAGAGTCCAGATGATCCATACTATTACAAAATAACCAACAACATAAGTCAGCTCACAGCAGAAAATGAATCATAAGCTTACAAATCCATTCAAGAGGTGTTGTTATGAGAGATTACCACAAATTAACTAAAACGTTAAGTTACTGGGAACTTTGCTATATTGAAGATGCGCTAAACGAATATTTCGCAAATCATCCAGTACAGGACGATTTAACCACAAAAGAAAAAGTGATAGATTTGATTCAAACTGTGCGTTATGCACGAGGTTGGGTTCATCAATTCAATAAAACAGATCGGGATTTGTAGAGATGAGAAGAATTGGCAAGATTTGTTGAAATCAAAAAGTAGTACGGTTAAAATTATACAAAAGAAAGATTTTGTGTAATTCGGGGAGCGATTTTGGCCGTTCAGTAAAGCAAAATACAATCCAACGACGACCGTGTTGGAGCAATGACGTATAGGTTCGGGCATGTTGCGCCCTTTTCTTAATTATACATGATATAGAACGCTCCTGCACCGCCTTATATATCCCCATATCTGAAGATATGGGTTTCACGGCGCTTTTCGATAAACTATCTAATTGATAAGCAAGCATTGGATGCAGTCACACTGGAGCATGACTCTTTTGTGGAGGGTGCAGTCAATCATCCGTACTTAATTATACCATATTCTGCACGATTTTACGAGAAAAAAGCCACCTTTCGGTGACTTTTTTCGACAAGCTGAGCCTTGCTATTTGCAAGGCTTTTACTCTTTATCATTTTTCCGCTCTTCTGAAACAATGTTTGAGTCTTTATATTTTTCACAAAAATCGACAACTCCACGGACAGGTGGAGTATCATCCAGAAGAGAATGGAGTATTTCATTTGCGTTAGAATTATTGACAATCGCCGGATACGATTCTACAAATTGCGCCAGTAATCTACTTGATTGATTTTCTAACTCTGAAACTTTTTCGTATTTTTGAGCGTAATCTTGGTCTTTGAAAACATCATAAAGAAATCTCAGACTTTGTGAAGGGATGTTATCCCATCCACCATACAAATTTTTAACTGCATTACTGATTTGCTGCTGTGTAATGGCAACATTATTCTCTTTGTGTTCTTTGAGTATTCCGACAATATCAGAAAAATCATGTTTATATTCTCGCCCTGATCTCAATTTCATAGCAATTAGGTATTCTGCTGCTATTGTACGTACTTCTAAAACTCCGTAAAAATCTTTGTAATGCTTTGAAAATTCTCGTAGTCTGGGCGAATACGAACTGGTCTCTTTAAAGTCATCGTTTATCCAGTCGTTAGAGAGGTTAAATGCATCCCTAACACGAATAATAGCTTCCTTCATAGCAGAGGTTGCTAATATAAGAGCATCAATATCAGCTGTTGCGGCTCTAAAACTATAATTCTCGATTATTGCTGCTCCACCAATAAGAGTAATTTCAGCGGGGAGAATTTTCCCTCCCAGTTTTCGATATTGCTTTGCAAGTTCTTTAAAAAGCGAATCGATATTCTTTTTGGTGAATAAGCTTTCACCACTATCGATGTTATTAGTACACATTTCTTATATCACTCTCAATAATGTTATAATGTTTAAATTCTGGAATACACTCTTCGAGGGCTTGTTTTTTACGATTATCATTGCCGGCAAAGATGCAGATCAGCTCAATATCTCGCGGGTACAATGGACTTTCAAGGCTGCAGCGACGCAGATTATCGTAGCGGGTGCACAGCGAGATACCGTTGAGCCGGCTAATATAATCCAACATCGCGAGCAAATAAAAGCACTCTGGGTACCATTTTTGTGTCCAATACTTTGTGATGTTATCTTGGAGCAAGACATCCCTAATAAAGTTTCGATCACCTAAAATTCTTAAATGGTGGCAAATATTGCTTTTGTAGCTTTCAAAAGGAATTCTTACGTTCGGATTGTAGGTTATTACATTTGATTGCATATAATGGAATTTGCCTCCTTGAACAACTATTTTGTTGATGCTTCCCACAACTAAAGTGGGAAATTATTGGCTCGTAGATCACAGTCTGCAAGCAGGGCTTACATGATCTCTCCAAGTGTATAGGTTCGGGCGTGTCAAGGTAAACTCTTATCAGCAAAGAGCTTATACAATGTCGGTCTTGATATTTTAAGACGTCTGGCCATTTCTGCTTTACTGATTTTTCTATCCTTATATTCAGCATAGGTTTTATCAAAAAGATCAGAATCAATTTTTTTTACCGAATGGCCTTTGTACTTGCCCTCTCTTTTTGCAATCGCAATTCCTTCTCTTTGACGCTCTAATAGGTTTTGCCGTTCGAATTCATTGATGGCAGCAATCATCGTGAGCATGAGTTTTCCTGTCGGAGTTGAACTATCAATGTTTTCTTTGTTGGAGACAAGTTCTACTTTCTTCTTGGCGAAAAACTCTACGAGCTTTAATAAATCTGAGGTGCTGCGAGACAATCGAGATAGATCATGGACGTATACAGTATCGCCTTCTCTTATGTAATCAAGCATTTTTTGAAGTTCGGGCCTATCGGTATTTTTGCCGGACACTTTTTCGATAAACCATTTTTGTATATCATGTTTTTTCAGTTCTTCAACTTGCCGGGCTTCATTTTGTTCGATAGTCGAAACACGAACATAGGCAATTCTCTCGCCCATAAACTCACCTCTTTTTCTCTATATATAATAGTATACCAATTTGTAAAGTGAAGTCAAGACTTGATTTACGACTTGTAAATTATTGCGATTTTGGGCTTTAAATTTACACTTGAGGTAAAAAAGAAACTGCAAATTTAGAGGATACCCTAAATTTACAGTTTGGCGTTCATTTTCGGTTTAGTTCTCAGCTATGCAATTAAGATTTGCTACGTAGCGATTTTTTTGATTTTATTCTTCGTTTTGTTTACGCTGCGCACAATGCGGCAACCAAGTAAAGGCTCGTCCTGCATACAGTAATATGGGTCATCCGTGGCCGAAATGTAAAATATTCTTGGGATGGGACTTGTCAAAAAACGGTTGGTCGCCTCTCTGTATCTTGGGTCTGACATCGGCATAGTCGGCTGATCCATTCCATCTCGCAAAACCTGTGCAAAATTAGTCGCTGCCTTTACGCAGGCTAAATATATTGCGTTTTCTTCATCTACTGTAAATGGATCACCTAAATCTTTATTAGTAAAAAACAAGAAATGCGGCATACCGTATTTTTGTCCGTTTTTTACTTCGATTACGCAGGCACGTACACTATCTTTAGCATCGCACTGTACGCCGTCAAGCACAACCCAATCTGCCGGAT
>OCSG01000631.1_pt1 | contig 28875 bp, 20 predicted proteins | sample 1538831 | NCBI WGS metagenome assembly OCSG01 (sample SAMN04571729, study PRJEB22368) | human gut metagenome | biome: human gut; material: stool | host: Homo sapiens | place: Luxembourg | collected 2012-09-20 | reverse complement strand
AAATAAAGGGATCAAAAACCTTCTTATTGATTTGGGTGGTGTACTTATCAATCTCGACCGCCAACGATGTATGGAGAACTTTAAGAAATTAGGGTTCACGGATGTAGAAGAACGTTTGAATATCCAACAGTTGAACGGTATCTTCATGCAACAGGAAAAAGGCTTGATTACTTCCGCAGAGTTTAGGAACGGGATGCGGGAAATGATCGGTAAAGCAGTCAGCGACAAACAAATCGACGAGGCTTGGAACAGTTTCCTGATAGACATCCCCACATACAAGCTTGACTTACTTTTGAAATTGCGTGAAAAATATGTAGTCTACCTGCTTAGCAATACGAATGAGATTCATTGGAAATGGGCTTGCGAGAATGCGTTCCCATACCGTACGTTCAAAGCAGAGGACTATTTTGAAAAAGCATACCTCTCATACGAGATGCACCTGGTAAAGCCGGAGCCCGAAATTTTTAAAGCAGTCATCGAAGATGCAGGTATCGAACCGCAGGAAACGTTTTTCATTGACGATTCTGAGATGAATTGCAAAGCAGCCCGAGAACTCGGAATCTCGACTTATACCCCCAAAGCCGGAGAAGACTGGAGCCACCTTTTTAAGAACAAGTAAATTCGTAGAGATGCAGATTATACGTGACATATCGACTCTTCGCCCGGAACCCTCCATAGCTACCATCGGCTTCTTCGATGGAGTGCATACGGGACATCGCTATCTGATCCGACAAGTGAAAGAGATAGCGGCCGCCAAAGGTTTACGTTCTGCATTAGTGACTTTTCCGGTACATCCCCGCAAGGTGATGAACGCCGATTATCGTCCTGAGTTACTGACTACTCCGGAAGAGAAAATAAGACTACTGGATGACATCGGAGTAGATTATTGTCTCATGCTTAACTTTACTCCTGAGATTTCCCGGCTGACAGCCCGCGAGTTTATGGCTCAAGTGCTGAAAGAACGCTATCAGGTAAAATGCTTAGTCATCGGTTACGATCACCGTTTCGGTCACAACCGCAGTGAAGGTTTCGAGGATTACGTACGTTACGGTAAGGAAATAGGCATAGAAGTGATTCGTGCTCACGCCTATACCAATAATATAAAGACAGGAGAACATCAGAATACCCCGATCAGCTCCTCCCTGATCCGCAAACTTCTGCATGAAGGAGAGGTGGAACAGGCCGCTCTTTGTCTGGGATACGAATACTTTCTGGACGGAACAGTAGTAGGCGGTTATCAAGTAGGCCGGAAAATAGGTTTTCCTACCGCCAATTTAAGTGTAGACGATCCGGATAAACTGGTTCCCGCAGACGGAGTTTATGCCGTATGGGTCACATTCGACGGACAAACCTATATGGGAATGCTGAACATCGGTGTCCGCCCGACTATTGACAACGGTCCTAACCGTACAATCGAGGTGAATATCCTTCACTTCCATTCTAACATATATGACAAGTTTATCCGGCTTACGTTTGTCAAACGGACACGCCCCGAACTGAAATTCGCCGACATTGACGAGCTGATAGTGCAATTGCATAAAGACGCCGAAGAGACGGAAACAATCCTTCTTGGCAAACAAGCAGAGCGGTCAAAATAACGACCGAACTAAATAACATATAACTGAGTAATAACTTTAAAAGCAGATTCGTATGCAAAAGACATTCATGAGTATCTCCCTGGTGGTAATAGCAATATCAATGCTGGCCATGTTTATATGCAGTTTCTTCACAACCCGATAAAGCATAAAATGGTATGAAAACGGCTATCAAATTAATATTAATAGACCTTGTCATCGCGCAGATCGCTGCCCCTATTCTGGTAATGATTCCCTATACCATCTATTTATTGGTCACTACCGGGAATCTGGATAAAGGTATACTGACGCAAGCGATTATGATTCCGGCACAATTGGCGGGACAAGTGATGATGGGTATCTATTTATGGAAAGCCGGTTATATCAGTATGCAAAAAACAACGTGGTCTCCCGTATCAGCAGGCTATCTGTCATGTAGCGCATTGGCCATTCTCACGGCCGGATTTGCTGTATCCGCATTGATGGGTCTGCTGGATTGGATCCCTAATATCATGGAACAGTCTTTCGATATTCTCCAATCCGGATGGGGAGGTATTCTCGCCATATCCATCATAGGTCCTGTACTCGAAGAGTTATTGTTTCGCGGAGCAATCACCAAAGCATTGTTACAGCAATACAGCCCGGCAAAAGCAATTCTCATTGCAGCATTCCTATTCGGTGTCTTTCATATCAATCCAGCCCAGATACTTCCGGCATTCTTAATCGGCATCCTGCTGGCATGGACATTCTACAAAACCGGCAGCTTAATCCCCTGCATACTTATGCATATACTGAATAATTCGTTGTCGGTATATCTCAGTATCAAGTTTCCGGAAGCTGAGAATATGGACGACCTGATAAACGGCAATTTATATATTTACGTTCTTGCAGGAGCCTGTCTCATATTCATAGCAACCATCCTATATATGCAGCGCATGACCTCTAATAAGTAGAGGTCATATCTTCCGGAACACAAATATAGAAATCCGCCCTTCCTTTATTCTCTTCATCCAATTGTCCGATACTCTCCTGGCGCACCGAACAAACGGTCTTTATCGTCGTCCCCGGACGATATTGAAGCAGATACGGAATGATTCCGCCTTGAAAGTCCGAATGGTAGTTTCCATTGAAATGAAGGAACTTGCTTTTCATATTACGGGCAATAAACCATCCCATCGTAGCGTCTTTGATGGCCTGCGCCTGTGCCAGATATTCCGCATTCCCCTTGCTTTTCCCCATCATGTGCATCAATGCGAAGGCTCCCTGTTCCTCTTCTTTATATGTGAACGATACCGGAAGAGGCGGCAAATAGCGTTTAGCCTCATCGGACAATGAGTCCAAATACTGCAATCCCCTGTCTTTCACCACGTTTGCATAGCGACGGGGAACATTGGTCGCAATGAACGGGATACGGTTCTCCTTAGCAAAGAACACAAACGGAGCATAATCCGTACTATAATTGTCCCACAAACGCGCTTCCGCTTCAAAACGGTCATAAGAGATCTGCCGATTCATATATTCATCCAGAATCAGTTGATTGTCGGCCTCCAGCATTTCCGCCCCCATCATCAGTTTATCCTTATGAATGGCATACAAAGAACGGGCAAGCTCGTACTCCAGCCAATGAGTAATGCAGCAATTATGAATCTCACCGATAAACACGACGTCCGGCTGCGCCAACGCAGCAACCAGTTCGTCATATCCAATCTCCTTGCCGTTCGCATCAAACAAGGTATACGCTTTCTTATAGCCTTTTTGGGCAAAGGCTGTCACTCCTACCAAACATAGGAGTAACAACACACATACTTTTTTAGAAAATAGTTTATTCATTGTATTTCTGATGTTTTCCAATATATAATAATACAAACTTGTCAGGGTTCACCAATTCCTTGAATGCTTTCCGAATATCCGTAGTGGAAATAGAAGACAGGCATTTTTCGTACTGTTCAAAGTCGTCTATCGTCTCTCCGTTCTTCAGCAAATTCACCAGATTGGTACGCCATTCCGCAGACGCCTCGTTTGAAAGGACTTTTTGTTTTGTCAGCAAGAACGATTTTTTCATTGCATCCAGTTCCTCTTCCGACACTTTATGAGTACGGAGTTCATGAATGATTTCTTTTATCAATCCTTCCACTTTTTTCGTATTGCCCCAATCAACGGAAGCGGACAAATCAAAATAAAACACCTGCTGCGGCAGTCCATTATAAAACAAAGAAGCATACGGAGAATAAACGATATTTTCCCGTTCGCGCAATATACTCAACACACGGTTCTGCAAAATATCACGCATCAGCTTCAGTGTAAGACTATTCCTCAAAGAGGGTTGGTAATTGCCACAGAATACATAATCGAATATAGTCTGCGTATCATTTTCATTCGGGAATGCTTCGACATACGTTTTTCCGGGCAACTTGAATGGTTTGTCAGAAAAGGACAATCCCGTCTCTACTTTTTCCATACGGGCAAAAGTACCGGTCAGCAACTTCTTAATGCTGTCCGTATCAAACTTACCGGTCACAACGAACACCGTTTGCGAGGGATTGGCATATAAAGAACGGTAATAGGCAGCAATCTTATCCAGATTAAGCGACTCTAAATCTTTCTTTGTCAACGCCGGGCGAGAAACTATATTCCCCATCAGCGAATCCAGACGATTCGTCAACGCACGGTCTGAAGCACGTTTCATCATCTGCTCAAGTACCGTTTCCTTTCCCAAACGTTCTATCTCGTCCTGCCGGATTTCATCGAAGTCTTTGTAACAAAGTTCCGGACGATAAATCTTCTCATACATCAGGTTAAACAATTCTTGCGCTTTGTCGGCAGGTGCCATTCCCATTATATCATGCCAGAAGTTACTGATGGCAAGGTTCATGGATATTTCTTCTTGTTGCATATAAGAAGACAGGGTATCATAAGGCACACATGCTATTCCTCCCATTTCCATATAGCCACCTGTTCCTTCGTAAAGCGGATAATCCTCATCCGACAAATCTCCAACGCCTCCCCTACCGAAAGCGGTCACAAAGAGAGACTGATTCTCATCATCCGTAGGACGGAGCAGAAAGCGCAGGCCGTTCTTCAAAAAGACTTCCGTCAAATTCATCTCCGGATATTTCTTCTCACTGACAATATCAGAAGCATCAAACATGTGGCTTTTGGTCAGACATACAGGTGCCGTTATCGTCTCTTCCTTCACCTCTTTGGGTACGTAGACAAACTCTTTCAACGGACTCCGGATTCCTTTTTCCCATGCACGTAGTATGTCTTCTTTCTGAATAGAGTTCTGTTTACCCGTATTATTGCGATAGGCAACCAGCAAAGCCTGCTCTTTGTAGGAAAGCCATTCCTGCAATAGTTTCTGCAAAGTAGCACTGTCAGTCGACCGGATCTTTTCAAGCAATTGGCGCATCTCCTTCTCCGATTGTATATAGCGGTCACCGGATATAACGTAATCTACAAAATCATCACACCACTTGCCGGACAACTGTGCGGAACAGTCCACCTTCAATGTTCTGGAAAGTTCTTTGATAGCATCATCCAGCTCTTCCGGCGTAAAGCCGTTCTTCAAGATACATTCCAGCTCGTTAGACAAATCGGATACTTGCTGCAAAAGACCGGATTTATCCGTTCCGGAGAAAGTAAACACAAAATGATTCTTATCGGAAAGAAACCAGGCATCGGATACATTACTACGAATCTGCCGAGCTTGCAAACGGTTAGTAATAGCCCGTACCAACAAAGAACCAAGCTCTTTACGGTAGATAGTTCCAACTGTATTTCCCACTACGCAAGGATGAGGGATAATCAGCTCCAGTTCAGAACTGCGTTTGAGATCATCTCCTATCTCATGAAGAGCTATTCCTTTTTCATAAGTGAGAGGATAAACACGATACCCTTTCACCTTCTTACGGGGAATGGAAGCGAACATTTCTTTGATCTTCTTCTCTATGGAAACCGGATCTACATCCCCTACCACCACAACAGTGGCCATTTGTGGAGAGTACCATTGCTGATAAAACTCAATCAGTGTTTTACGGTCAATGCTACGGATATCCTCCGAACTGCCCAACGGCATACGGTCGGTAAAACGGTTTTGACCGATCTTCAAGCTATAAAAGTCATCTCCTATGTCATAGCCGCGCAACTCTTCCAAAATCACTCCGCGTTCTTTCTTCGTCCGTTCTTCCTCAAAGGAGAGTCCGTCCAACCAATCTTTCAGTATCAACAGAACTTTATCACTTACGGCAGAATCAGTTTTATCCATCGGCACTGTCAGCATGAAAATAGTACGGTCATAGCCGGTCACAGCATTGATATCCCGCCCAAACTTCATTCCTAGACTTTCCAAATAGTCCACCATGCCGCGTCCGGGAAAGTGTTTGCTACCGGCAAAAGACATGTGTTCCAAAAAATGGGCAGCTCCCTTTTGCTTATCCGTCTCCTGTGCTGAGCCGAGCCGCATCACCAGACGAAACTCCGTCGTATGAGCCGGTGTCCCGTTCGGGAGAATCAGATAATGCAAACCATTCGGTAATACACCTTCAACGGTGTTGGGAGGTAAACCGATCTTCTTTTCTGAAACGGATTGTTGCGCAAGCATATCTACCGATATTACTCCTAAAAGAAATGCTAAGACTAGAATAGCTTTTGTTTTAATTTGTTGTAGCATAAATTAATTATAAGTCTGTTATTTATTTAAGGTATAAGTTACATAGATTTGGGTGTAACCACCTGAATTATAATGATCCCATGAAAATTGGAAAGTAAATGTATCCTCGTTAAAAGAGCCTTTCGGTTCAATAAAATCGGAAGGTTCATTTTCCCATCCATCTTCATCAATAGTTGATATAACCAAGTAAATACGAGGTTCTAATGTAGTACCCATTTCAATTAAATCAGATACATTGTACTCTGTATATATTGGATTTCCACTATCCCCTTCTCCATCCGGGACAGCTACTTTCTCACCATTATCAGCTTTTTGTTTCCAACGGTTCCATGCCGTAAAAGAATACTTAAAAGGAACTGAAGTTATCGATTCATCATAGTTATTTAACACTGTTCCCAAAAATGAAATAGAGCGTTCTTCCAATAATAATTCCAAATTATCAAGTGTCACCTCAAACTCTTCTTTATCACGATCAAACTCAATAGCAGTCAACATACATTGATTCCATTCATTAATAGCCCAACTTTCCTCCTCTATTGTTTCTTTTTGTAATATTTCCCATAAGAATGAGGTCAGTCCCATCGGATTATCAATCATCTTCAATATCGGTCGTTCAGCAGTAGCATTATCACTTAACGTAATCACACTCTTACCTTCAAAAGAACGGGTTTCTTCATCATAGAATGTTCCAATATCGCCTTCCGGATAACGTATTTCCACATTACATTTCAGCACTCCAATAAACTGATTCAAGTCTAAACCATATTTTTCTTTATACCCTTTAATAAGTTCAAGTTGCTCTTCAGTCAAAGTAGGTGATTCCACACTTGGCTTCACAATCAGTTTTAAATCTCTCCAAGCTTGCATACGAGGATCAGTATAATCCTTTACCTTCAAAGTCATTGACCGTTGAGCTTTTATTAATCCTTTATGATTGGAAGCTATCTTAAAGCTCGCTTTTTTTTCGCCAGCCTTAATCAGCACACTCCCATCGTTCTCCATATTCAAAACTCCATCCTCATTGCCCGACAATTCAAAATGAATTGTAGCGTCCGTTTCTACAGCAGTAGCCAAAAGCACATCTACAGTAACAGGACGATCATCATTTTCCGCTATGGCAGGGTCATCCGCCGTACTGATCTGTATATAATTACTTCCTTTGTAAGTATAATCAATATCGTTACTACAACTTGTCACTAATCCCAACAAGAAAAGGACGTATAAACACAGATAATAATAGTTATATCTCATAATCTTCCTTTTTTATTGAATCAATTTTACCTATTCAAAGGCCATCCTTCATTCTGAGTTATATTCTCATTATATTTATATTCCGAACGAGGAATGGGAAAACACCAGCGATAATCATCCACCTTTATTTTGGTATCTTCTCTATCTCCCCACTGCGACAATCGGGACAAACCTCCCGAGTGCAAACGCTTCAAATCGAAGTAGAGCACGCCCTCACCGGCAAATTCCTTTTGTTTTTCTTTATGAATAGCCTCTATCAGATCCGTTCCTGTCAAATCATCCTCCATAGGAGTAGCTTGGCAAGCCTCCAGATATTCATTCATCTTTTCAATCGCCTTGCCTTCTTGCCCGGTCTGCCGACTATAAGCCTCAGCAGCAATAAAGTAAGCACCGGCATAGCGCATCACGTTGATATACTGTATACTTTTGGATTCCTTATTCCATTTATTATATTTCCCCATCAGATTTCGGGACTCTCCATCCATCTCGAAAGGATATACATTATAAGCTTGACGTATATCATCGTCTCCATAAGTGATAGCGGGATTCAATGCAAAGTAATCACCGTTCGTCGCATCAAACTGAATACCTGCATAAAAACTCTTCGATGTATAAAAAGCGAATATACGCTCTTTGCAGGAAGCCGTTTCCCAAAGTCTTCCGTAACCATTCTCCGTGAACATATCATCCGTCGCTTTTTCCAGCACCTTCTCCGCATAAGTTACGGCTTGCCCATACTGTCCGGCATACAGTTCCAACTCAGCCAACAGATAATAAACCGCAGTCTGAGACAGCCAGCCGTTCTTATCCGGATTATTCTCGACCGCAGCAGCTTCCGTCAGTAATGTACGGATAGTAGTCGTACAGGTTTCGATGGAAGAACGTTTCGGAAAAGCAAGTCCCAGTTCATCCTTCAATACAATCCCGTCCGCTTGCGGATTCTTGTCATAGGCAGGAGCAAACAGTCTCAACAGATTGAAATAGCAAAGCGCCTTTAATGCTTTCGCCTCACTAATGATAGCCGCTTTATCCTTCTCCTCCGAAGCATTCTCCAGCGTTATGTTATCCACGCGTTCCAATAAAGCGTTGCAGGAGGCGATCGTGTTATAATACTCTCCCCACAAACTTTCGGCAAGAGTCGTTATAGAATTATCCTGCCAAGCATAAAGGTTCTTCAGGCTCATATCTTTTCCCACAATGGAAGTCGGGCAAAAATCATCGCCCAAAATAGAAAGTTCATATTCGTAATGTGGATACAAACTATAAACAGAAGACAAAAGAGAGCGTGCCGTTGAAATATCCACAATAGCATCCGGATCCGAATACTGATCGGAAGGGGGAATATCCAATGAACAAGAAGACAATCCCGACAGACTCCCCACCATGACGGCACATATATAAATGAGTTTCTTTATCATAATCGTTATCCTTTAAAAAGTCAGATTCATATTGAATGTATAAATAGGCTGCATACTTCCTGCAAGTGTACCGCTTTCCGGGTCGGACTCTTTGTATGAAGTCCAGGTAAACAGATTGGAACCTTGAAAAGCAAAAGTAGCATACTTCACGAACGGTATCGTTTTCCGCAAGAAACGTTGGTCTACACGATATCGCAGAGAAACCATAGAGAGTTTCAGATAATCACTCTTTCCCACAGTCAAGGAGTTGGGATACAAAGTAAGGTTCTCTTCCGCAGTAGCTGAAGTATAAAAAGGAGTAGGATATACTTTCCCTTCATCACCGGCTTTGAACCACATTCTTTCCGTCTGTCCTGCCACAGCGTTCCGGTTCACATTATCCTTATCACGCACATACGAATAATTGAATTGATGAATGCCGCCGTGTACATAATAGAAATCCACATCCAAGTCGAAGGCTTTGTAAGAAAGAGAGAGGCCGAAGCTTCCGGTATACGGTGGTGTAGAATGCCCCAAAGCTACCACATCATCCACTGTCAATGTTTCACTCGCCTGCTTCTCCTTATTATCTTTCACCAGAAATACCGGATAACCGGTCAAAGGATTAATGCCTAAAGACTGAGGACCATAGATCATATCGTATGACTTGCCCACTTCATAATCCGGAACCAATACATCCTCAGATGCATATATCTTGTCTGCATAATACAAGTCAATTACCTTGTTACGATTGTACGCCATATTCCATCTCAAATTCAAAATCCAATCTCTTGTATCCAGGACTTTCGCTTTCAGTCCGAATTCGATTCCCCGGTTTTCCAATATACCGATATTGCGCTTCAATGTGGTATAACCGGTGGAAGAAGGAATAGGCACATCAAGCAACGCTTGTTCCGTGCGGCGATTGTACCAGCTTGTCTCCAAAGTCACCCGATTGAACAACTCAATACTGACTCCCGCATCAATGGATTTCGTCTGTTCCGGTTTCAAGTCCTTATTATAAAGTCCCATCAACTCCAGAACACGCTGATCCTCATATGCATTATTGGAATAGGCGAAAGTAGCTACCGTAGAGGAAACGGAAACACCGTTCAGATTGGCTGTATATCCGTAAGACGCTTTCAGATTCAAGCGGGTCAGGACAGTATTGTCTGCCAGGAAAGGGTAATAGCTGGGAGTCCAACCGATACCGACTGCCCAAGCGCTATTCCAACGCTTGTCCGAAGGCAGGATAGAAGACGCGTCCGCTTTATAAGTCGCATAGAAATCGTAAATATTATCAAAGGTATAACCTAATACAGCTCCCAATCCCAACTGCGCATTTTTATCTTTCAGAGCGCCGACTTCCGCCTGACGGGTTCCCTGAATGGAGTGATTGATGGCAGCAGCCGAATTAATCGTTCCCACGCCATAACCGGTTATGGACACATTATCCAACTGAGTGAGGTAGTAGTCCATATTAGCTCCCAACGTAAGGTCATGCCTACCAGCAAATACATGATTATAAGTCGCACGAATGTTAGTAGAAATGTTCGTGGTCGTATTCTTTGATTTTGCGAAAATACCCCGTTTAAGTTCCGGAATACCACTTGTCATTTCCGAATAAGAAGTAGAGGGGGTAAACTGTTCCGTTTCATCCAACAGAAAGTCCAATCCCGCCACTGCGGCAATATCCAGTCCGGGCAAGGGATTCAAGGTCAGGCTACCACTGATCCCGGCAGTTTTCGCCGCACTCTCCTGGCTGAACTGATTCATCAAGTCCTTATAAGTACGTCCCGGATAAGAAATCAGTTCGCCACCGTCTTTCGTTTCATAAGGATTCAACTCATAAACCAACTGGGTCGGATCGGAAGTAGAGCCGTTCGGGGTATTCGTCTTCGCATATCCACCGTTCACACTCAGCAAAGCGTAACCGATATGTCCCAGTTTCTGATCCAGATTCATACGCAAACTCATACGCTGCTTGTCATTACCCGGCAAACGTCCTCCTTGCTTGGTATAATTGGCAGATATATAATAGGTAGTCTGTTCGCTTCCGCCCCGAATGCTTACATTATGTTTCTGATACAGATTGTTACGAATCAACTCTTTGAACCAATCTGTATTGATATTCCTCAATTCGTTCAACTTCTGTTCCCCCGACGCAATCAGTTGCGACAAGTTAGGATCGCCCGCATAGTATTTATTGTAGTAATCAGCACTGTAACGATATCCCGGAGTCTCCGGATTCTGCAGCAACCGTTCCAGTTCCAGTTTCTCCGCTGAGTCCATCATAGACACGCCGCGACGACCGCGCGTCGTGACTCCCATGTCCAACGTATAAGTAACCATTGTCTGCCCGCTGACACCTCGCTGGGAAGTGATTTCCAATACCCCGTTGGCAGCCTTGATTCCATACAAGGCACAGGCAGCCGCATCCTTCAGCACCTTTATTTCCTTGATATCCATCGGGTTTAGATTGTAGAAAGTTTCCGGACTGATGACCTTACCGTCCATAATATACAACGGTTCATTCGTTGTATTCCCTTTACGTAAAGAAGAGTTTCCACGAATACGGATTTCAGGGGTCGAACCCAGTTCCCCGGTATTTTGGATAATCAATCCGGGAACAGAACCTTGCAATGCCAGCCCCATATCGATCATCGGCTTACTATTGATGCGTCGCATATCCACCTCTTGCACCACTCCGGAGCGGGCACGAATATCAATCTCATTAATATTAGCTTTGGCTGTGACAACAACCTCATCCATATTATTCACATCATCAAGCAAAGTCACATCCAGCCGTGTTTGTCCTTTATAGGTAACTACTTTCCGCTTCATACCGATAAAGGAAAACTCAATACTCACACCGGGCTCCCACTGTCCCTTCAACACATACTCTCCCTTTTCATTGGAAATAGCTCCATAAGGCGTATTTTTTACCTTAATATTAACTCCCGCTAACGGAAGATCCTGCGAATCGCGCACATGACCAGAAATTCGTTTTTCTTCTCTTTGCGCTTGCAAAATGACACAAAATGAGAGGAAAGCTAAAAACAGTATCCGTCTCTTTAAATAGTAGTTCATACATTTTGTCTTTTAACTATATGGCGTAAAAGAACAAAGAAAAGCTAATAAAGACAAATAATACCTACGGAAATTAAACTATTTTAAGAATTATACCTATTAATAGGTAGAGCGGAACTGCCCATCTGTTTTACTTTTAACTACTTCCCCTCTTTTGCTTTGAATGCCAACGCATACATCCGTATTTGTTTTACCATCGACAGCAAACCGTTGCTACGGGTAGGTGACAAATGTTCCTTCAACCCGATTTTATCTATAAAATAAAGATCGGCATTCAATATTTCATCAGGAGTATGATCCGACAATACCTTAATCAGCAAAGCTATAATTCCTTTTACAATCAAAGCGTCACTTTCCGCCTTAAATACAATCTTGCCGTCTACATCGTCCGCCTGAAGCCATACCCGGCTCTGACAACCTTCAATCAGATTCTGTTCTGTTTTATATTTTTCATCCAGCGGTTCCTGCTCATTTCCCAAATCAATAAGTAGCTGGTAGCGGTCCATCCAATCATCGAAGTCACTGAACTCTGCAATTACTTCGTCTTGTAATTCATTAATTGACATACTATTTATTTTATTTCTCGTTATAGATTACCTCCAATACAGTCTGACCGACTGCTTTCAATGTATTCTTATCAATGTGATCCATATTATCCGTGAGGGTATGCCAGGTAGGAGTAAATCCACCTTCCGGATCAGAAGCAATGATATCAATTGTCTTGATACGCGCCAACCGGTTAATGAACAAATGATCGTCCGTCACCCCTCCTCCATCTTCATTGATAAACAGATTGCCGTATCCCAGCTTCCGGGCAGCCTTCCAGACCTTCTTATTAACGTCCGGCGCAAACTTCTCGGAATAGGATTCTTTCAGAAAGACTGTATTCTTACCTCCTACCATATCAAGCAGAATTCCGAAACGGGCATTGTATCCTTGAACATGAGGATTGCGCGCCCAATACTGTGCTCCCAGACACCACGACTCTTCGTTATCCTGATCGTGTGCTCCATAATCTTCCGCATCAAGAAAGATGATGTCGATTCCAAGCTCCGGTTGCTGTTGATGAACCAGACGGGCAATCTCCAGCAAAGCTCCCACCCCGCTTGCTCCGTCATTAGCACCGAGAATAGGTGTTTTATGATTCTTTTTGTCAGGATCATTGTCGGCCCATGGGCGTGTGTCCCAATGTGCGAACAAAGCGATTCTTTTCTTACTTTCCGGCTTATAGGAGCCAATGATGTTTCTAGCCTTCAGCAAAGTACCGTCATAAGCTATCAAATCTGCATACTGATCGGTCACCTGTGCGCCAAACTCCTTCAATTGCTGCGCCAGATAGTTTCCACAAGCTACATGCCCCTTTGTGTTGGGGACACGAGGTCCGAAGTCCACTTGATTCTTTACGTACAAATAAGCGCTGTCCGCATCAAACAGAGGTACATTCACCACTATCTTTTCGCTTTGTTCATTAGTTGTATTCGCTTTGTTGCCTCCTCCGCACGAAAATGCAGACAGTAGCAGAAAAGCAGTCGTCAGTAACATCATAGGTTTCTTTTTCATTATCCTCTTATCTATTAAGGTCTCAAAATTAGTTATTTTCATCAGAGTATCACCCGGATGGAATAGATTATTAACATATAAACTTTAATTCCACATTTTTCTTTCCAACGGTGAACTCTACTCTGGCTCCATTGATAAGCGGCAGATTGTGCGCGACATGTCCCACCGGAAAATTAAAACAAACGGGATAATCATACTCTTTCACCAAATCCGCCAAAGCCGCATACAGTTCCTTGCCCAGCGAACGGTCTTCTTCATATTCCGTAAACTGTCCGATGATGAGCCCGGACAATTTTTCGAGCACACCACCCAATTTCAAGTTATACATCATACGCTCAATGGCATGAGGACGTTCGCTCACATCTTCTATAAAGAGCACTGTTCCCACTGCCGGAATATCGTATGGAGTACCGCGCAAGCCATAAGCCACCGCCATATTTCCGCCCCGCAAAATACCTTCCGCACTGCCCTTCCTGTTCAACTTATGCTTCTCACAAGTATAAACAGGAAGATTGCCCGACAATATATCCTTCAAATAAAGCGAACACAGATCATCCTCCGGCTCCACCGTAAGATGGCGCGCCATCAATGAATGCAACGAAGCATAACCGTTTTTCTGGAACAGGTTATGCAGAGCGGTAATATCACTGAAACCAAGCAGCCATTTCGGATGTTCGCGGAAAGCGGTAAAATCAAGTTTGTCAATCAGATGAACCGCTCCATACCCGCCCCGGCTGCAAAGGATGGCTTTTACTTTCGGATCGTCCATTGCATCCTGCAAATCATCCAAGCGTTGTTTGACTGTTCCGGCAAACCGGCCGGAAGAGCCACCGGCATGTTTTCCCATAGCGACCTTCAAGCCCCATGACTCCAACCGTTTCTTCGCACCTTTCAAGAACAGCTTATCTATCTTACTGGAAGGTGATACGATGACCACTTTATCGTCTTTCTGCAAAAAGGGAGGAAATTGAATATCCATACTTAATAATCTATTTATGATTCGGTAGATTTGCTCATGCAAAAATACACGAAAAAACGATTCTAAGCGCATCTACCCGACAAAACAAACAAAATATAGCAAAATGTTACATCACAAGCGCAACTTTTCGGTTTGGAATCGTTATTTTTTCAATGATTTTTCAGATATTTGCTAAAAATCTAACGTTATGGAACCTATTCGAAATTTCGCTCAACTGACAGCCCATCTTAAAGTACTGAACCGCAGAAAACGTATCGCCGTAGTCTGTGCCAACGACCCCAATACGGAGTACGCCATTTCCCGCGCTTTGGAAGAGGGCATTGCGGAGTTTCTCATGATCGGAGATTCAGCCATTCTGGAGAAATATCCCACACTCAAGCAATATCCCGAATATGTGAAAACCCTTCATATAGAGGACCCCGACGAAGCGGCGCGTGAAGCGGTGCGTATCGTCCGCGAAGGGGGAGCCGATATCCTGATGAAAGGGATTATCAATACGGACAATCTGTTGCACGCCATCCTCGACAAGGAGAAAGGCTTGCTCCCTAAAGGAAAAATCCTGACTCATCTTGCCGTCATGGAGATACCGACGTACGATAAGCTGCTTTTCTTCTCGGATGCAGCCGTCATTCCGCGTCCTACATTGCAGCAACGCATTGAAATGATCTGGTATGCTATCTGCACCTGCCGTCATTTCGGGATCGAACAACCGCGCATCTCATTAATACACTGCACCGAAAAGGTCAGTGCCAAATTCCCTCATTCATTGGATTATGTGAATATCGTAGAGCTTGCCGAAGCCGGCGAGTTCGGCAATGTAATTATTGACGGACCATTGGACGTGCGTACTTCCTGCGAACAGGCAAGCGGGGATATCAAAGGAATCGTCTCCCCCATCAACGGACAGGCAGATGTACTGATTTTCCCGAATATCGAATCGGGGAATGCTTTTTACAAGTCCGTTTCCCTCTTCGCCAAAGCAGAGATGGCGGGATTGTTGCAAGGACCTATCTGCCCGGTGGTTCTTCCTTCGCGCAGTGACTCCGGATTGTCCAAATATTACAGTATCGCTATGGCATGCCTGCAAGTGTCGGGAGACTGTGAATGCAGGAAGCAGGGCACTCAAGTTGCAAGTTCATCCATCTAAATCACACTTAAGCCTCACGATCCATGAAGATTCTAGTTATCAACCCCGGCTCCACGTCCACCAAAATAGCCGTTTATGAGAATGAAACGCCATTGCTAATCCGCAACATAAAACATACGACAGAAGAGTTAGCCGCATTTCCACGTATTATCGATCAGTTTGAATTCCGCAAGAACCTGGTACTGAAAGCGCTGGAGTCCGAAAAGATACCTTTCGACTTTGATGCGATCATCGGACGGGGAGGACTGTTGAAACCGATTCCCGGTGGAGTGTATGAGGTAAACGATGTCATGTTGGACGATATCATCCATGCCATGCGCAATCACGCTTGTAATTTGGGTTGTCTCATAGCTTCCGAACTCAGCCTCTTGCTTCCCGGTTGCCGGGCTTTCATCGCGGATCCGGGCGTTGTTGACGAGCTGGAAGACGTTGCCCGTATCACAGGCTCTCCACTCATGCCGAAAATCACTATCTGGCACGCATTGAACCAACGGGCCATCGCCCGACGCTTCGCTAAAGAGCAGCGCACAAAATATGAAGATTTAGATCTGATTGTCTGCCATTTAGGTGGAGGGATTTCCGTAGCCGTCCATCGGCACGGAAGAGCGATAGACGCCAACAATGCATTGGACGGCTCCGGGCCTTTCTCCCCCGAACGTGCCGGCACACTGCCTGCCGGGCAGTTGATTGACTTGTGCCACAGCGGCCGGTTCACGAACGACGAACTTAAAAAACGTATTTCCGGACGTGCCGGACTGGCTGCCCATCTGGGAACAACCGACATCCCCACCGTCATACGTTCCATTGAAGCAGGCGACCATCACGCCAAACTGATATTGGATGCCATGATTTACAATATCGCCAAAGAGATAGGAGCTGCCGCTACCGTGCTCTACGGAAAGGCGGACGCCATTCTACTAACAGGCGGTATCGCGCATTCCGATTATGTAATCAGCCGATTGAAAGAACGCATATCATTCATTGCTCCCGTATATGTATATCCCGGAGAAGATGAATTGGAAGCATTAGCCCTCAATGCACTCGGCGCATTACGGGGAGAATTGCCGATACAAGTATATAAGTAAGGTTGCTCCACACAGAGAATAAGGAATTGACACGCACAAAACAGTCCCTTTTTATGCACACGGGTAGTCGTCACCTTACAAGGTGACCAATGTCCCCTTATAAGAAGACAAATGGCACTTTATAGAATGACAAACATCACTTTGCAAAGTGACCACCCAAACAGGCAAAAACAAAATTTCTTAAGATACGAAATTAATATAAGAAAAACAAGAAAAGCGACATTAAAAACCAAGTAAAATCACTCCTTTATAACAGCCGACAAACATCTCAAGCAACAACAAACGGAAAAGCATATTATCCTCGCAGTCTAAACTTTTTTTAGTAAAAAGTCCTTTCTAAGAAAAAAATCTCATATATTTGCAACGTGTTAAGTTAATAAATTGATTAAGGTCGATTTTTGACTGTTTCGAATCGGGAAGTATGGGGGTACTTTCCGATTCTTTTTTGGGGAGGATATAATAAGGTGTCTTTCATCTTTTTAAAGGTTTTAATAAACTGAATAAATCTAATATATACTAACTCTATATATAAAACAGTTCAACCCCGGATGATACTAATAAAAAAAGAAGGCTGTTTCAAAATTGAAACAGCCTTCTTTATATATAGACGCTATCGCGTTCTTATTTCTTTTCTGGTCTTGGCATCAACACTTTTCTTGAAAGTTTGAATTTACCAGTTTTCTGGTCAACATCAATCAGTTTTACTTCGATTTCATCACCTTCCTTAATTCCAGCTTCTTCTACTGTTTCCAGACGCTTCCAATCAATTTCAGAGATGTGCAGCAAACCATCCTTGCCCGGCAAGAATTCGATGAATGCACCGTAAGGCATAATAGAACGAACTTTACCTTTATAAACTTCGCCCACTTCAGGAACAGCAACGATTGCTTTAATCATGCGCATTGCATTATCAATACATTTTTTGTTTGTTCCGGAAACTTCGATGCGTCCCATACCATCAATTTCTTCGATAGTAATCACAGCACCGGTTTCTTCCTGCATACCTTGGATGATTTTTCCACCAGGGCCGATTACAGCACCGATAAATTCTTTAGGAATTGTCATCGTTTCAATGCGTGGAGCATGTTCTTTCAGGTCAGCACGTGGTTCAGCGATTGTTTCAGTAATCTTACCCAGAATGTGCATACGTCCTTCTTTTGCCTGATTCAAAGCACGTTCCAGAATTTCGTAAGACAGACCGTCTACCTTGATATCCATCTGAGTAGCCGTAATACCATCTTTTGTTCCTGTTACTTTGAAGTCCATATCACCCAAGTGGTCTTCGTCACCCAGAATATCAGACAATACAGCATATTTTTCTTCGCCCGGATTCTTAATCAATCCCATAGCGATACCTGATACCGGTTTCTTGATCTTCACACCAGCATCCATCAATGCCAATGTTCCGGCACATACAGTAGCCATAGAAGAAGAGCCGTTAGATTCGAGAATATCTGAAACCACACGTACTACATACGGATAGTCAGCAGGAATCTGTCCTTTCAAAGCACGCCAAGCCAAGTGACCGTGACCGATTTCACGACGGCCTACACCACGTTGTGCTTTTGCTTCGCCTGTAGAGAAAGGAGGGAAGTTATAGTGTAACAAGAAACGTTCTTTTCCGTGTTCCAAAACATCGTCGATAATCTTCTCATCCAGTTTTGTACCCAGAGTAACAGAAGTCAATGACTGTGTTTCACCACGAGTAAAGATAGCAGATCCGTGAGGGCCAGGCAGAGGACCTACTTCACACCAGATCGGGCGGATTTCGGTAGTCTTACGACCATCCAGACGCTTACCTTCGTCAAGGATAGAACGGCGCATGGCCTCTTTTTCTACATCGTGGTAGTAACGATCGATCAATGCAGCCTTTTCGTCCAATTCTTCTTCAGAGAATTGAGCTTTGAATTCTTCGCGGATCGCTTCGAAAGCAGCAAAACGTTCGTGTTTGTTATTGTTTCCGGAAGCAGCAACTGCGTAAGCCTTGTCGTAACATGCTTCGCGAACAGCCTTGCGCAAGTCTTCGTCGTTTACTTCGTGGTTGTATTCACGTTTTACAGTTTTTCCAACCTCTTCAGTCAACTCCATCTGCGCTTTGCAATGAATCTTGATAGCTTCGTGAGCCACTTTCATTGCTTCCAGCAATTCAGCTTCAGATACTTCATGCATTTCACCTTCTACCATCATGATGTTCTCATAAGTAGCGGCTACCATCAAGTCCATGTCAGCTTTTTCCAGTTGTTCAAAAGTAGGATTGATAACGAACTGACCGTCGATACGTGCTACACGCACTTCAGAGATCGGTCCGTTGAAAGGAATATCTGAAACGGCAAGTGCTGCAGAAGCGGCAAGTCCTGCCAATGCATCCGGCATATCCACACCATCAGCAGAAAAGAGGATGATGTTCACATATACCTCTGCGTGATAATTATCGGGGAATAAAGGACGGAGAGCACGGTCTACAAGACGGCAAGTCAGAATCTCATAATCAGAAGCTCTACCTTCTCGCTTGGTGAAACCACCAGGGAAACGGCCGAATGCCGCAAATTTTTCTTTGTACTCTACCTGTAAAGGCATAAAATCTGTTCCGGGAACTGCATCTTTAGCGGCACAAACAGTAGCTAACAACATGGTGTTGCCCATGCGAAGCATTACAGAACCGTCTGCCTGTTTTGCCAACTTTCCCGTCTCGAGTGTGATGGTTCTTCCATCAGGTAACTCGATTGTCTTAACAATTGGGTTAATCATAAAAATTGTTTTATCTATACTTTTTCTTTCAAAATTCCTGCAAAGATATACATTTATCGTGGTAATCAGGTGGAAATGAGGTAAAAAGTTAGTGGTGAACTGATTTTTTTTCAAAATTAGGATGAAGAACCCGGCAAAATGCTTTGACTAATCTCGAAAAGAAGTATATTTGCATCTCGTTAATAACACACACTATATGAAAAAGGTTACTTTTGCAGCGCTCGCCGCACTTACTATTACTGCTTGTAGTTCTGGCCCTAAATTCCAGGTGAACGGGGATGTATCAGGAGCCGACGGTAAAATGCTTTATCTCGAAGCTTCCGGTCTGGAAGGTATTGTTCCGCTCGATTCAGTGAAGCTGAAGGGGGAAGGTACATTCAGTTTCAAGCAGCCTCGTCCCGAATCACCCGAATTTTATCGTTTGCGGATTGACGACAAAATCATCAATTTTTCTGTAGATTCTATCGAAACGATTCAGATCAAAGCTCCGTATGTGGATTTCTCCACTACTTACACGGTGGAAGGTTCGGAAAACAGCAACAAGATAAAAGAGCTGACGCTGAAGCAGATCCGCCTTCAAAAAGAGGTGGACGACTTGCTGGCAGCTTTACGCAGTAACAGAATGGGGCATGATGTATTTGAAGACAGTCTGGCAACGTTGCTCAACAATTACAAGGAAGATGTCAAAGTGAACTATATTTTCGCTGCTCCCAACACGGCAGCCGCTTACTTTGCCCTGTTCCAGAAACTCAATAATTACCTGATATTCGATCCGTTGAACAATAAAGATGATGTGAAATGTTTCGCTGCTGTCGCTACGAGCCTCAACAATGCGTTCCCTCATGCCGTACGTTCCAAGAACCTTTATAATATTGTAATTAAGGGGATGAAGAACACGCGCCAGCCACAGGCGAAAGCATTGGAAATTCCTCAAGAGAAAATAGTGGAAACCGGCATTATCGACATCGCCCTGCGTGACGTGAAAGGAAATGTGCGCAAACTGACCGACCTGAAAGGAAAAGTCGTATTGCTCGATTTCTCTGTATTCCAGTCGCCTGCCGGTTCTCCTCACAACCTGATGCTTCGCGAACTATATAATGAATACGCAAAACAAGGACTGGAAATATATCAGGTATCTCTCGATGCGGACGAACACTACTGGAAAACTGCGGCAGACAACCTTCCTTGGGTTTGTGTACGCGATGGAAACGGAGTGTATTCTACCAACGTAGCTGTATATAATGTTCGTCAAGTTCCATCTATCTTTTTGATTAACCGTAACAACGAATTAAAGCTTCGCGGCGAAGATATCAAGGATTTGGAAGCAGCTGTCAAGTCATTGCTCTAAGTTGTTATAATTTAGCATATTTCATTTAAATATGTTACATAGCATCTTTTTTCACTTGACACGTATCACTTAAAAGTCTATCTTTGCAAAGAAATAATGATAAGAGGGTTCCAACATGGCTCATGTTGGAATTCTTTTTTGTTTATATGACCATTTAAAACAATTAAAGGAGGAAAACATCATGGCTTATATGTCAGAAGAAGGTTACAAGAAACTGATGGCGGAACTGAAGGAACTGGAAACAGTGGAACGCCCGAAGATCTCTGCGGCAATAGCCGAAGCCAGAGATAAAGGAGACTTGTCTGAAAACGCTGAATACGATGCAGCAAAAGAAGCGCAAGGTATGCTCGAAATGCGTATCAACAAACTGAAAGCTACCATTGCAGATGCCAAAATCATCGATGAATCTAAATTGAAAACAGATTCCGTACAGATTTTAAATAAGGTGGAACTGAAGAATGTAAAGAATGGCATGAAGATGATTTATACCATCGTTTCAGAAAGTGAAGCTAACCTGAAGGAAGGGAAGATTTCCGTTAATACCCCGATTGCACAAGGTCTGCTTGGCAAGAAGGTGGGTGATGTAGCAGAAATTACTGTTCCACAAGGTAAAATTGCACTGGAAGTAGTAAACATATCAATTTAACGTAAAGGCAGGTCTCCATGTGAGGCTTGCCTTAATTTATCAATAAAAGTTATGGCAACAATATTCAGTAGAATCATCGCAGGAGAAATCCCCTGCTACAAGGTGGCAGAAAACGAAAAGTTTTTTGCTTTTCTCGATATCAATCCATTGGTAAAGGGACATACATTGGTAGTGCCCAAACAGGAAGTAGACTATATTTTCGATTTGAGCGATGAAGACCTGGCCGCAATGCACGTATTTGCAAAAAAGGTAGCCCGTGCCATCGAAAAAGCTTTCCCATGCCAAAAAGTGGGCGAAGCAGTTATCGGACTCGAAGTTCCTCACGCTCATATTCATTTAATTCCTATCCAAAAGGAATCGGATATGTTGTTCTCAAATCCGAAATTGAAATTGTCGGATGAAGAATTCAAGTCGATAGCACAAGCAATCAACTCCTCTCTATAAAACATGATGATGAAATAAGCAAGAGCGTTCTGTGAAGGACGCTCTTTTTTTATTCCATGCCTTGAAACAAAGTGTTCCCCGGTGTGAAACGAAGTGTTCCTCACCGAGAAACAACCTGTTCCACACCGAGAAACTTTTATCGCTCCTTGCTTTCAGCAACTTCTACCAGGTAAACTCCAATACAGATAAAAATAATGGCAAACGTCTGCGTCCAGCTAAAACGGTCTTGTCCCAAAGCAAGGGAGGCAATAGTTGCCACAATCAGAATCAGATAACCATAAATAGCAACCACCGTTGTCTTCAGATATTTCAAACCGACAGGCAACAACATATAACTGATAGTGGTCGGGAAAATCAATACGAACATCAGGATAAGGAAAGGTGCCCAATGGAACGGCATGGAAAATACCGGAGCATCAAATCCTGTAATGAACGTTACTATTATAGCAGATACGGCAGCACCGGAAAAGGTATAGCGCAACATAGTTATTGCTCCGATGGCAGTCAAGATACGCTGACTAAGAATCAGATAGACAGCATATACCACAGAGCTAAGAAGACAAAGCATATTTCCCGTGAAAGCATCGGACGCCAAATCATCACTTTGCTGAGTTAAAATACAAACCAATGCTCCTATCAGACCGATAGAAATTCCTATTATTTTTTTAGTGGTCGCCTTCTCCTTATAAAAGAATATCATCATGAGAAAAACCCAAATAGGCTGGAGGCTGGTAAAAATGGAACTGGAAACAGGAGTTGTTTTACTCAATCCGGCCAGGTAGAGAAACATAAAGCCATAAAGTCCCAAGGCCCCCAACAGGAAAAGGAGCCATTTATCTTTGGCGGATGATTTCTCCGGAGGCATAAACCACCCGATTACCCAAAAGGCTGCTGCCGCAAACGTGCAACGAAGGGTTGCTCCCGTCAGCGGACTCATCCACAAAGGCAGAAGATACTTCAGGGCATTCATATTTAACCCGCTAAAAACTTTCGAGACAGCCATGCTAAGATTGGCTTCCAGTTTCTTATTCTTCATTTTTATTTTAATTGGTCGTTAAACAAAAAGGCATGACGGCGCCGGTATGCCCAGAAAAGAGTGACAACAGTAATCAGCAGATTAAAGATAAACGGAAACTCTTGTGATTGGGTATGAAATATCCATTGGAAAAAATCGACGATAAAAGGATAAAGTAAGATGGCAAGATAGTTCATCATCATTACAAATGCCAGTGCCAATGTGGCCTTTTCCGGCAATGCGGTATGCGTAGTCTTATCATAAAGCATGGGTTGGATGACACCATAGCCCAACCCCACAAACAGACATCCGGGAATAATCAGCCATTCAAGCGGAGCTATCCAGATGAGCAACAATCCCAATGCCATGAACAGCAAGCTGTATGCTTTGGTACGTTCTTTCAATGTAGCCGCAATCTTATCCAGACAGAATCCCGGAGCCATAATCGCCAGAAAGAAAAGAGAAATCATCAAGCCCGAATTTCCACTTGAGAAATGATGCTTCTCCATCAGGAAAGGCAGATTGAATATCACCGCCAATACGATATAAGTCGTCACTCCGTAGAAGAACATCAATTCTATCAAATGCTTCACATGGATACCATATTTACTACCGCCTGTATCTATCACCGCCCGTTCTTCTTTCGAACTTGCACTATCAGCAGCGGCAACTTCCGGCCGGTCTTTCTTCAGACGACCGATCAACAGAATAGAAATCAGCGGAAGCAAATAGACCAGAAAAGGTAAATGCCAACTGACTTCCGCCAGATAACCGGTGACGGCAGTCGCTATCACCAACGTAAAATTAGTGATTGCTGAACTAAAGCCGAATTGTTTTACCCGGTAAGTTCCGGTAAAATACCTCGACACCAGACCGGTAGACAACGGAATAATCAGCCCAGCCCCAATACCCAATAAGGCACTTACTACAATCAATTGCCACATCTTATTGGAAACCAGATACAACATACCGCTCACCGCAAAGAGCCAAAGTCCGATTTTCAGGATACGGACAAAGTCGACTTTCTCCGTCAACTTACCACCCAGCAGAATGAAAGGAATAATGAGCAAGGAAGGAAGCGAAGTCAACATCTGGATATCCAAATCCGTAGCTTCCGGAAATATCTTCGTAAGATCGCCCAATATAGGCGAAACGGCCAGCCCCGGCAGAGAAGTCAGTGCCGAAACAGACCAGATGGCAATTAAAGTGATAAGAGAAATCGTTCCTCTTCCCGTCTGTATTTTCATACGCAAATTCGTTAAAAGTTTAGGTTTGATGAGAACAATACTCATCGCATAAAGTTCAAAACGAATCCCCCCCCCTTAATAAACGCCAAATAATGTAAAAGCCGAAAACTTTCAAAACAGCCTGCTGTTGTTGTGGGAAATTCGACGGGGAAAATCCCCATCGCCCTAAACCTTTTAAAAAACAAATTAAGTATGAAAGATTTAAATTTCAGAAAAGGCGATGCTAAAACAGAAGCATTTGGTTCAGACAGAATGTTGCAACCCTCTCCGGTAGAGAAGATACCTGATGGACCTACTACTCCTGAAGTCGCCTATCAGATGGTAAAAGACGAAACATTCGCTCAGACTCAACCGCGCCTGAACCTGGCTACTTTCGTGACTACCTACATGGATGAATATGCTACCAAGCTGATGAACGAAGCCATCAACATTAACTACATTGACGAAACTGAGTATCCGCGTATCGCAGTGATGAACGGTAAATGTATCAACATCGTTGCCAACCTATGGAATTCTCCGGAAAAAGATACTTGGAAAACCGGTGCTCTGGCTATCGGCTCCTCAGAAGCTTGTATGCTGGGTGGTGTGGCTGCTTGGTTGCGCTGGCGTAAGAAAAGACAGGCTCAAGGTAAACCGTTTGATAAACCGAACTTTGTTATTTCTACAGGTTTCCAGGTTGTATGGGAGAAATTTGCACAGTTGTGGCAGATTGAAATGCGTGAAGTGCCTTTGACACTTGACAAAACCACACTCGATCCCGAAGAAGCCTTGAAGATGTGTGATGAGAATACAATTTGTATCGTACCTATCCAGGGTGTTACATGGACTGGACTGAACGATGACGTAGAAGCATTGGACAAAGCACTGGATGCTTACAACGCCAAGACTGGTTATGACATTCCTATCCACGTAGACGCTGCCAGCGGTGGTTTTATCCTTCCGTTCCTTTACCCGGAAACAAAATGGGACTTCCGCCTGAAATGGGTGCTTTCCATCAGTGTATCCGGTCATAAGTTCGGTCTGGTATATCCGGGACTCGGTTGGGTGGTTTGGAAAGGCAAAGAATATCTGCCAGAAGAGATGTCGTTCAGTGTAAATTATCTGGGTGCTAACATCACTCAAGTAGGTTTGAACTTCTCTCGCCCGGCTGCTCAGATTCTGGGACAGTACTACCAGTTCATCCGTTTAGGATTCCAAGGTTATAAAGAAGTACAGTACAACTCTTTGCAGATCGCTAAATACATCCATGACGAAATAGCCAAGATGGCTCCGTTCGTCAACTACTCTAACGAAGTGGTAAACCCGTTGTTCATCTGGTATCTGAAACCAGAATATGCAAAGAACGCTAAATGGACTTTGTATGATTTGCAGGATAAACTGTCTCAACACGGTTGGATGGTTCCGGCTTATACATTGCCTTCCAAACTGGAAGATTATGTAGTGATGCGCGTCGTTGTCCGTCAGGGATTCAGCCGCGATATGGCAGATATGTTGCTGGGCGACATCAAGAACGCCATCACAGAACTGGAAAAATTGGATTATCCTACTCCTACCCGCATAGCACAAGAAAAGAATCTTCCGGTAGAAGCTAAAATATTCAACCACGGCGGCCGTCGTAAAACAGCTAAAAAATAAAAGATCTATGAATAAAAAAGTAACACTCGCTCAATTGCAAGAAGTGGTACAGGAGGCATACGATCAGGTAAAGACGAATACGGGAGGCAAGAATGCCGACTATATCCCTTACTTGGCCAATGTCAACAAAGATCTCTTTGGAATCAGTGTCTGCCTGCTCAACGGACAGACCATCCATGTGGGGGATACCGACTACCGCTTCGGAATAGAATCCGTATCCAAAGTACATACGGCTATCCTGGCTCTGCGTCAATATGGCGCTAAGGAAATATTGGACAAGATCGGAGCTGACGCGACAGGCTTGCCTTTCAACTCTATCATCGCCATCTTGCTGGAAAACGACCACCCGTCTACTCCATTGGTAAACGCCGGCGCCATCTCCGCTTGCAGTATGGTGAAACCAATAGGCGACTCTGTCAAGAAATGGGACGCCATCGTAGGAAACATAACCGACTTGTGCGGCAGTGCTCCTCAACTGATAGACGAATTGTATAAGTCCGAATCGGATACTAACTTCAACAACCGTTCCATTGCTTGGCTACTGAAGAACTACAACCGTATCTATGATGATCCGGATATGTCTCTAGACCTTTATACGCGTCAATGTTCATTGGGAGTGACCGCATTGCAGCTTTCCATCGCTGCCGGAACAATCGCCAACGGCGGTGTGAATCCGGTGACCAAGAAAGAAGTGTTCGACGCCAGCTTGTCTCCCAAAATCACAGCCATGATTGCCGCGGTAGGTTTCTACGAACATACCGGCGACTGGATGTATACTTCCGGTATTCCTGCCAAGACAGGTGTAGGAGGTGGTGTGATGGGTGTGTTGCCCGGACAGTTCGGTATCGCAGCATTCGCTCCTCCTTTGGATGGATCGGGTAACTCTGTAAAAGCACAGTTGGCTATCCAGTACATTATGAACAAACTAGGACTGAATGTATTCGGTCAGAATCATATCACGATCGTCGATTAAAAGACTTTCCCGATAAAAAGTGAAGGGTTACTATTGCGCGATAGTAACCTTTTTCTATTACAATCTATTTATCTTACGATGTTAATTAACGAACTTTGAAAGAGATTGCGGGAACATCTCGTACAAAATGTTGTTATAACACTGACTTTAAAATATTTTTCACTTAAAACCTTAACTTATGGCAAATATTAAAAATGCAGTGAAGCTGGGGGTGTTTACCCTCGCTATCATGAACGTTACGGCAGTAGTATCATTGCGTGGACTACCGGCCGAGGCCGTATACGGAATGAGTTCGGCCTTTTACTATCTTTTTGCAGCTATTGTCTTTCTTATTCCTACATCGCTCGTCGCAGCAGAATTGGCGGCCATGTTCCAGGATAAACAAGGCGGTGTGTTCCGGTGGGTAGGCGAAGCCTACGGCAAGAAACTGGGATTCCTCGCCATTTGGGTACAATGGATTGAAAGTACAATCTGGTATCCCACAGTACTAACATTCGGTGCCGTATCCATCGCCTTCATCGGAATGAATGACGTACATGATATGTCACTGGCAAACAACAAGTATTACACGCTCGTCGTCGTACTTATCATCTATTGGCTGGCAACATTTATTTCCCTGAAAGGTATGAGCTGGGTTGGTAAAGTGGCTAAAATCGGCGGTTTGGTCGGTACGATTATTCCGGCCGGATTGTTGATTATCCTAGGTATCATTTATCTCGCAACAGGCGGACACTCTAACATGAATTTCGACAGCAGCTTCTTCCCCGACTTTACCAATTTCGACAATGTCGTTCTAGCCGCCAGTATCTTCTTGTTCTATGCCGGTATGGAAATGGGCGGTATCCACGTGAAAGATGTAGATAATCCATCCAAGAACTACCCGAAAGCAGTATTTATCGGTGCGCTTATCACCGTTCTTATCTTTGTGCTAGGTACTTTCGCACTTGGTGTTATCATCCCCGCAAATGATATTAACCTGACTCAGAGTTTACTTGTCGGTTTTGACAACTACTTCAAGTATATCCATGCTTCCTGGTTATCACCGATCATTGCCATCGCCCTTGCCTTCGGTGTATTGGCAGGCCGGTCCCTCAAAAGGTATCTTTGCCGTAGGTAAAGCCGGTTATATGCCTCCGTTCTTCCAGAAAACAAACAAACTGGGTGTACAGAAAAACATTCTGTTCGTGCAGGGTATAGCAGTAACTGTATTAAGCCTGTTGTTTGTGGTAATGCCTTCTGTACAGAGTTTCTACCAGATCCTGTCTCAGCTGACAGTGATTCTTTATCTTATCATGTATCTGCTGATGTTCTCCGGAGCAATCGCACTTCGTTATAAGATGAAAAAACTGAACCGCCCGTTCCGTATCGGTAAGAGTGGCAACGGTTTGATGTGGTTCGTCGGCGGACTCGGTTTCTGCGGATCATTGCTTGCCTTTATCCTTAGCTTTATCCCGCCCAGCCAAATTTCTACAGGTAGCAACACTGTATGGTTCTCCGTACTGATTATCGGTGCTATCATTGTCGTTGTTGCTCCATTCATCATCTATGCAGCAAAGAAACCGTCTTGGGTAGACCCGAATTCCAATTTCGAACCGTTCCATTGGGAAGTACAGCCTCAAACTGCGAATGTAGCTACCGGTAGTGCCAGTACGACAACTTCCAATGCGACAACTTCTGATGCAACAGCTTCCGGTGCAACAGCTTCCGGTGCTACTCCGTCAGGAAGTTCTAAGGTTTCAAGCGGAAGTGCAACCCCTAATAATACATCTCCGGAAACCGGAAATACCAAAAAGGAGATACCTAAGTAAAAGGTAAAGGTATATCTCTGTATATAAAAAGTAATCCCGTATCGGCTATTCAGGTAGTTGATACGGGATATATATTATCTAAAAAATACAACTATTATTCTCCATATCAGAAATTGGCGAAAATTTCTTCCAAAGTTATTGCGGTATTAAAAAATATACTTATCTTTGCACCCGCAAACAAGAAAGGTGTCATAGCTCAGTTGGTAGAGCAAAGGACTGAAAATCCTTGTGTCCCCGGTTCGATTCCTGGTGGCACCAC
>OCSG01000602.1_pt1 | contig 30041 bp, 27 predicted proteins | sample 1538831 | NCBI WGS metagenome assembly OCSG01 (sample SAMN04571729, study PRJEB22368) | human gut metagenome | biome: human gut; material: stool | host: Homo sapiens | place: Luxembourg | collected 2012-09-20 | reverse complement strand
CCCGCAGCTGCAAAATTTTTTCCGCCGTCTCCCAGTTGGCCTGCCCGCAGTTGTTGTCCGGGAACAGCTCGTCAAACTCCGCGGCCAGAGGGCCCTCGCCCTCTTTTTTGCCGCCCACCGCCGCGTGGGACGCGATCACGGGCATCCGCTCAAACAAAAGGGTATCGCCGCGCCGTGCTGCCATTGGTTTTTCCTCCTTTGGGGGCTGATTTTATCGGATTTTTGTGGTATACTTTACGCTCGACGGGGAATTGCAATTTTTTCCGCTTCTGCCCCGTATTCTGGGCGTGGTGGGTTCAGACCATGGCCCCCATCCCCCAGAGCACCACGCCATACACCACCGCCGCCAGCGTGCCGTACACGATGACCGGCCCGGCGATGAGGAACATCTTGGCGCCCGTGCCCGTCACCCGTCCCTCGGCCTTGAACTCGATGGCCGCGCTGACCACCGCGTTGGCAAAACCGGTGATGGGTACCAGCGACCCCGCCCCGGCCTTTGCTGCCAGCTTCTGGTACCAGCCCAGCGTGGTCAGCACCGCCGAGAGCAAGATCAAAGTGCAGCTGGTCAGGGTGCCCGCCGCTTCGGCGTCCGCGCCCTGCCGTAGAAACAGCTGCCGCAGCCCCTCACCCAGCAGGCAGATGCCGCCGCCCACGCAGAACGCCCAAAGGCAGTCTGCCAAAAGCGGCGAATGCGGCCCCGCCTTCTGTACCCGCCGTGCGTATTCCTGCGCTGTCATCTTCATCTTCCCGCGCCCCCTTTTGCGGATAGTCTGCCCGGGGCGGCGGGTGCTTATCCTTTTTTGTGAAAGAAGGTAGGTTCTATGCGTTCTTCCCATCACCATAAACATCACGCCCGGCGTCTGCTCTGCCTGACGGCGCTGGCCTGCTTTGTGGTAGGCGGCACCGCCTACGCCTGCACCCGCAAGGCTGCGGTACCGCAGCTGCCGGAGCTGCCTGCCGAGAGCCTTGCGCAGCCCGCCGAGAACGGCGCGCAGCAGAGCACCCTTACCGCCGCACAGGCGCAGGCGCTGCTGGACGACCCCCGTATGATCCTTGTGAGCCGCACCCACAAGATGCCGGAGGACTACCCTGTCGAGACCAAGGAATGCGGCTCGGCCACCGCCATCAACAAGACTTTGCAGACCGAAGCCGCCGATGCCTTTCTCTCCATGCAGGCCGCTGCCGCCAAGGACGGGGTGGACGTGCGGATGCAAAGCGGCTACCGCAGCGTCAGCTACCAGAAAAAGCTGTACGACAACAAGACCCAGTACTACCGTGATAAGGGTCTGAGTGAAGCCGCCGCCCGGGAAAAGGCCGCTGTCATCGTCAACCCGCCGGGCTGCTCGGAGCACAACTGCGGCCTTGCCGCCGACCTGAACAGCCCGGAGCACACCACCCTTGACACCGGCTTTGCCGACACCGCCGCTTTCCGCTGGCTGTGCGAGAACGCGGAGCAGTACGGCTTTATCCTGCGCTACCCCAAGGAAGCCGAAAGCGTGACCGGCATCACCTACGAGCCGTGGCACTGGCGCTATGTGGGCCCGGAAAACGCCGCCCTGCTCAACCAGAGCGGCCTGTGTCTGGAGGACGCCATCGCCGTTTTGCAGCGCATTGCCGCCGGGGAGACCGTGACCGGTTAAAATCCGATGAAAACTGCCGGAAAACCCTGCGGGGTGCGTTGCAATTTACCTGCTGTTATGGTAAGATAAATACAGTCTGCCCCGGTGCGCGATACCGCCCCGGGCTGTGACAGATGAATTCAACAAAAGAAGGAATATTTTATGATAAACCGCACAAAACTCTCTGTGATCGCCGTCAGCGCCGTGCTGGCTGTTGCCCTGACCGGCTGCGGCGGCAGCGCTTCTTCCGCACCGTCCTCCGTGTCCGGCGCCTCTGCCTCTGCACCGGCTTCCAGCACTGCCGCCCCGGCAGCGGATACCGCTGAAAACGGCACCGCCGATCTGGACAGCGCCGTGGAGACCCTGCTGGCTGCCAACCCCATCTCCAACCAGTTCGAGATCTCTGCCATGAACATCGAGTACGACTTCGGCCTGAAGGCGGAGGACGTAGCCGCCTACAAGGGCGTAAAGAGCAACGACAACGGCGACGCCGGCCTTGTGCTGGTGGTGGAAGCCGCTTCCGGCAAGGCACAGGACGTGGTGACCGCGCTGGAGAGCTACAAGCAGGATCAGGTGGCTTTCTACGGCAACTACGCCGAGTTTGCACAGGCACAGAGCAACGTGGAAAACGCCATCATCTCCTCCAAGGGTGACCGTGTGGTCATGGTGATTGCCTCCAACGAGTGCACCGCAGACCTGAACAGTGCTGTGGACAGCGCCCTGAACAGCTGAATCTGATCTTCTGAGCCGGTGCCATCTGCGGCATCGGCTTTTTTCAGTAGAAAGCCCCTGATGAGGGGTATTTCTGCTGAAGCTGCGCCCGCATCCGTCATGCCACCTTCCCCCGGCCGGGGGAAGGCTGAGTCTGTAATTCCGTGTAAAAAAGGAGGCTGACCCCTTGGTTTTCAGCACCATCATCTTCCTGTTTCGTTTTCTGCCCATCACGCTGGCGCTGTACTATCTTGCCCCCGCAAAACTGAAAAACACCGTGCTGTTTTTGTGCAGTCTGGTGTTCTACTGCTGGGGCGAGGTGCGCTTTTTCCCGGTCATGGTGGCGCTTATCCTCATCAACTATCTCAGCGGCCTTGCCATCGAACATTTTGATGCAAAGCCCGCGCTGCGCCGCTTCTTTCTGCTGGTGGCGCTCATTGGCAGCTTAGGGATGCTGTTCTACTTCAAGTACGCAAACTTTGTGCTGCGCAGCGCCAACGCCCTGCTGGGCACCGCTTTTGCCGAAATTCAAGGCATCGGCACCCTGCCGCTGGGCATCAGCTTCTACACCTTCCAGACCCTTTCCTACTCCATCGACGTCTACCGCCGGGATGTAAAAGCCGAGCGCAACATCGTCGATTTCGGCGCTTATGTGGTCATGTTCCCGCAGCTCATCGCGGGGCCCATCGTCAAGTACCGGGACGTCTCCGACCAGCTGCACGTCTACAAGCACCGCTATAATTTAAAGCAGATTGAAGAGGGCATGACCCTGTTCACCTTCGGTCTTGCCAAAAAGGTGCTGCTGGCGGACGCCGTGGGCGCGCTGTGGACAGACATTATCGGGGTAGCCGACAGCCCCTCCACCACCTTTGTGGGTCTGGCAAACGCTTCCACCCCGCTGGTGTGGCTGGGCATCATCGCATACAGCTTACAGCTGTACTTCGATTTCTCCGGCTACTCCCTCATGGGCATCGGCATGGGCAAGATGCTGGGCTTCGACTTCCCCGCAAACTTCAACTATCCCTATATCTCCGCTTCCATCACTGAGTTCTGGCGGCGCTGGCACATGACCCTGTCCGGCTGGTTCCGGGAGTATGTGTATATCCCGCTGGGCGGCAACCGCAAGGGGCTCAAGCGGCAGATCCTGAACCTGTTCATCGTGGAGCTGCTCACCGGCATCTGGCACGGCGCGAACTGGAACTTTATCTGCTGGGGTCTTTACTACTTTGTGCTGCTGGCGGCTGAAAAGCTGTTTTTGCTGCCCTACCTGAAAAAAGGCAGGGTATGGCCGCATTTCTACACCCTGTTCCTCGTGGTGGTGGGCTGGGCGATGTTCGTGGGCAACGACACTGGCGTGTCCTTCGGGCTGCTGTTCCAGAAGCTCTTTATCCCCTCCGGCGGGGTGTCGCCGCTGTATTTCCTGCGGAATTACGGCGTGCTGCTGGCGGTAAGCGTGGTGTGCTGCACCCCGCTGATCGAAAAGCTGTGGGATGTGCTGCGCAAAAACGTGGTCACCCGCTGCGCCGCCATCCTGACGCTGCTGGTGGTCTCCACCGCCTATGTGGTGGGCAGCACCAACAGCCCGTTCCTGTACTTTAACTTTTAAGGAGGCGGGAAGATGTCCAAACACGAAAAAAAGACCTCCTCCCTTTTGCACTACCCGGTGCTGGTGGTGTTCAGCCTGTTTTTCATCGGGCTGTTCGCGCTGGATATGGTCACCCCGGACCGCAGTTACAGCGAGTTGGAGAACACTACCCTGAGCCAGCGTCCGGCGCTGACCCAGTTCACCGCCAAGGGGCTGAACAGCTACTTTACCGCCTACACCAAATACGTCAAGGATCAGGTGGCGGGGCGCGACCAGTGGATCAGCCTGCAGAGCGTGGTGGAGACCACCCTGCTGCAAAAGCAGCAGAACGGCGGCATCCTGCTGGGCAAGGAGCACATGATGTTCCCCCGCACCTACGGGCTGCTTTCCAGCGAGGAGCGCACCCTGCCCAAAAACACCGCAGCGCTCACCAGCCTGTGCCAGCGCTACCCGGGCAAGGTGAATGTGCTGCTGGCACCCGCCGCCAGCGATATCTATAAAGAAAACGTGCCCGCAAACGCCCCTCTGCTGGACGAGGACGGCTACCTTGACCAGCTTTCCGCTGCGGTGCAGGCGGCCGGCGGCAGCTTTGTGGACGTGCGTCCCACCCTTACCGCCCACAAGAGCGAGTATATTTATTACCGCACCGACCACCACTGGACGAGCCTTGGCGCCTACTACGCTTACAGCCAGCTGTGCCAGACCCTTGGCCTTACCCCCTTTGATACCGCCGCCCACACTGCGCTGACTGCCGACGGCTTTTACGGCACCCACTACGCCAAGGCGCGCACATGGAACGCCGTGCCGGACGTGATCACCTACTACGACCTTGCCAACACCCTGACGGTATGGAACGTAACGGCGGCAGGCCAGCCCACCGAGGGGCAGACCACCGGCCTGTACGACACAGATAAGCTCTCCGTTTATGATAAATACGCCATGTTCCTGCACGGCAACAACGGTTTAAGCCGGGTGCAGGGCAACGGCAGCGGGCGCATCCTTGTCATCAAGGACAGCTACGCCAACTGCTTTGTACCCTACCTGACCGCCAACTACGCCGACATCGATGTGGTGGACTTCCGCAACTACAACTACGGCTTGGACAAGCTGATCGCCGATAACGGCTACGACCAGATCCTTGTGCTGTACAACTTTGACAGCTTCAAGAGCGACCCCTACCTCTACCGCGCCGGGGTACAGGGCTAAACAGCCAAAAGCCTAAATTATTGCAGTCTATTTTCACAAATTTATAGCCGCAATTTCATGCGTCCCGCCAGTTTTTGCACAGATATGCCAAAACCCCTTGATAAAATCCGACCACTGTTGTAGAATGGCCATATAGAGAACAATGCTCTATCAGCCTTTGGGTATAGACGCCGGGGAATCGGGATGCAATGCGGCATTTCCCTTTGACAAAGGAGTATTGATGATGAAAAAGATGAATTATCCCGCAGATTATGCGGTACTTTCCAACGAAGAAATGACCTATACCACCGGCGGCGGCGCAGTGGATGATGCTGCCGGTATCGCCACTACTGCCGCAACGGTCGTAGGTGCTGTGGTGCTGGCCTCCAGCTACATCTGGGGCATCAAGCAGGCACGCACATGGCTGCAGCAGGACGGCAACAAGGACGGCAACTTCTTTACCGTGATGGGCCGCGCCACCGATGCCCTTGCCGCCGATATGGGCAAATCCGCCGGCAACTTTGTGCGGGATGCCGTTTCCACCACCATGGTGGTGGCACTGGCTCCCCTGAGCGCCATTCTGCTGGTCGTGCGCTGAGACCCTTTATTCAGAAAAAGCGGTGCGTTTTTGGGTGCACCGTTTTGGATAGCTTTGTTTCAAAAGGAGTGTTATTATGGAAAAAATGATGATGCCCGCGTATTACAACGTCCTGTCCACTGAGGAAATGACCTACACCGAAGGCGGCGCTACTGCTACCATGTCTGAGGCTCTGCTGTGCTGGCTGATTCCTCCGTACGGCTGGTTCAAAGGCGTGACCGCTGTCCGCGACTACCGCCGTAAGAACCCCAACACTTGGATGGAGAAGGGTCTGGATGCTCTGGCTACTGATATGGAGAAGAGCACTGCCAACACCATCCGCGACCTCGCCTGCGCTGCATGGTTCGTCACTTCAACCGCTTCTGGTGTCGGTCTGGTCATCAACGCAGCGATCATCCTGCTCTGATCCATCTTATCTCATAAGACGGATCGGAGTACACCAAAGAACAAAGCAGGCGGAGGCGCTGCCCGAAAGGGCAGCGCCTCCGCTGTTTTTATGCTCATTCTTCCGGCAAAGAATCCTCTTCCAAAGGTTCTTCCCTTGTTTTATCAAACAACACGCTCAGATAGTCCCTGCGGCCATAGAGTACACGGTCGACCGTGACCACCGATTTTCCGGTATGGTAAAAAATCAAATAGTTCTCGCATACAAGGAACCGTTCTTCTCCTATTACTTCCGATATGGATGAAAGCAGCATTCCGCTCTCCGCAAAATCTTCCAGCTGATCTACTCTGTCCATGATTTTATTGACAAGTCTTTCCGCCGCCTGCTGATTTTGCAGATCAAGTGCAATATAATCCCAGATCGAATCCAAATCACAGCGTGCCTCGTCTGTGTATAAGATCTTATTTTTCATTTGCTCTTGCACGGAAATGCGCCCTCATTTCTTCACTGGTCAGACAGCCTTTCTCTTCCCCGGAGCGGCGACCTTTTGCGATCTCACTCATCAGACGGATCGTTGCCTGTGCTTTCTCATAATCACGCAGTTCCACAATGGCATATTTTCCGCGGCCGTTCTTGGTCAGAAAGACCGGCGAGCCTTCCTCCACATCCCGCAATACCTCGTTATAATTTCGCAAATCAGAGATCGGTTTAATATTCGGCATATTATCCACTCCTTTCAGTTTTAGTATAACGCATCTTGTTGTAAAATTCAACGTAAAATTTGCAGCAAAAAACAAAAATCCCCTGAACTGCTGTTTCCGGCAGCTCAGGGGATTTCATACCTTATGCGTTGAACATATCCTTCAGCTTTTTGAAGAAGCCCTTACGCTTTTCGTAGTTTTCTTCTTTCAAAGTGCCCTCAAACTTCTTCAGGGCATCGCGCTGCGCCTTGTTCAGCTTTTTGGGGATCTCCACCTCGCACTTGACGTACATATCGCCGCGGCCACGGCCGTTCAGGTACTGGATGCCCTTGCCGCGCAGGCGGAAGGTGGTGCCGCTCTGGGTGCCCTCGGGCACGGTGTACTCCACCTTGCCGTCAATGGAGGGCACGGTGACGCTGTCGCCCAGCACAGCCTGACTGTAAGTGATGGGCACGGTGACCCACACATCGTAGCCGTCGCGCTGGAACACCTCGCTGGGGCGCACGGTGACCATGACGATGACGTCACCGGCGGGGCCGCCGTTGGTACCGGCATCGCCCATGCCGCGCAGTGCAAAGCTCTGGTCGTCGTCGATGCCCATGGGGATGGACACCTCCAGCGTCTTTTTGGTAGCCACCTTGCCGCTGCCGTGGCAGACCTTGCAGGGGTTCTTTACCAGCTTGCCCTTGCCGCCGCAGCGGGAGCAGGGCTGCTGGGTCTGCATCACGCCAAAGGGGGTGCGCTGCTGGCGGATCACGAAGCCGCGGCCGCCGCAGTCCGGGCAGGTCTCGGGGCTGGTACCGGCGGCACAGCCGGAGCCGTGGCACTCAGTACACTCCTGCTGGCGGGTGATGGTAATGTTCTTCTTGCAGCCGTGCACGGCCTCGTCAAAACTCAGGGTGATGCGCACCCGGATGTCCTGCCCCTTGCGGGGGGCGTTGGGGTTTGCCTGACGGGACGAGCCGCCGAAGCCGCCAAAGCCACCGCCGAAGATATCGCCAAAAATGTCGCCCAGATCCACGCCGTCGCCGCCAAAACCGCCAAAGCCGCCGGGGCCGCCGCCGTTCTGTGCTGCATAAGTGGGGTCAACACCGGCAAAGCCGTACTGGTCGTACAGCTGGCGCTTTTTCGGGTCCGAAAGCACCTCGTTTGCTTCGTTGATCTCCTTGAACTTTGCCTCGGCGTCCTTATCGCCGGGGTTATAGTCCGGGTGGTACTTCATGGCAAGCTTGCGGTATGCCTTTTTGATCTCGGCATCGCTTGCGCCCTTGGATACCCCCAGCACTTCGTAATAATCACGCTTTTCCTGTGCCATATCCACTCACCTCTCCAACCTCTCCCGTCACGGTCTGTCTCCGCCGAAACCCTCTCAGGCGCTGACGCGCCAGCTCCCCCGAGGGGGGAGCTTAGACCGAGAAGGGAAACTTGTCCTCACCGCCAAAAGCTCGCCCATCGGGAGAGCTGGCATTGCGAAGCAATGACTGAGAGGGTTTACATTCTATAAACCAGCAAGAGCCGCTCCGGCCTAAACCGGAGCGGCTTTTGCTCTATTGCGCGTGTGCCCGCCGGTTTGGCCGGACACAGCGCTTTGTGTCAAACTTAGACTTCCTTGAAGTCGGCATCCACAACGCCGTCATCGTTGGGCTTTTCGTTGGTTGCGCCTGCGTCAGCACCGGGCTGTGCACCGGCGGCCTGCTGTGCGGCAGCGGCTGCCTGATACATCTTCTCGAACACCTGGCTCAGGGCTTCCTGCTTTGCCTTGATGTCGTCCACGTTGCCGGACTGGACAGCGGTCTTCAGGTCAGCAAGCTTTGCCTCGGCATCGCTCTTCACGTCTGCGGGCAGCTTGTCGCCGTTCTCCTTCAGCATCTTCTCGGTCTGGAACACCATCTGGTCGGCACCGTTGCGGATATCGACCTCTTCACGCTTCTTCTTATCGTCGGCAGCAAACTGCTCAGCTTCCTTCACAGCCTTGTCGATGTCCTCCTTGGACATATTGGTGGAAGCGGTGATGGTGATGTTCTGCTCCTTGCCGGTGCCCAGATCCTTAGCGCTGACCTTCACAATGCCGTTGGCATCGATATCGAAGGTAACTTCGATCTGAGGCACGCCACGGGGAGCCGGAGCAATGCCGTCCAGATGGAACACACCCAGACTCTTGTTGTCGCGGGCAAACTCACGCTCGCCCTGCAGCACGTTGACCTCAACAGAGGGCTGGTTATCGGCTGCGGTGGAGAACACCTGGCTCTTGTGGGTGGGGATGGTGGTGTTGCGGTCGATGATCTTGGTGCACACGCCGCCCAGAGTCTCAATGCCGAGGCTCAGCGGGGTGACATCCAGCAGCAGCAGACCCTTCTTCTCGCCGTTCAGAACGCCGCCCTGAATAGCAGCACCGACAGCCACGCACTCATCGGGGTTGATGCCCTTGAAGGGCTCGCAGTTCAGTTCCTTCTTGACTGCATCGTAGACAGCGGGGATACGGGTGGAACCACCGACCATCAGGACCTTCTTCAGGTCAGAGGGACGCAGGCCTGCATCCTGCAGAGCCTTGCGGACAGGGGTCATGGTGCGATCGACCAGATCAGCGGTCAGCTCGTTGAACTTTGCGCGGGTCAGGGTCATATCCAAGTGCTTGGGGCCGGTAGCATCAGCGGTGATGAAGGGCAGGTTGATCTGGCTGCTCATTGCGCTGGACAGCTCGATCTTAGCCTTCTCGGCAGCTTCCTTCAAGCGCTGTGCAGCCATCTTGTCCTTGCGCAGGTCGATGCCGTTCTCGGTCTGGAAAGCGTCTGCCATCCAGTCGATGATGCGCTGGTCGAAGTCATCGCCGCCCAGATGGGTATCGCCGTTGGTGGCCAGAACCTCGGTAACGCCATCGCCCATCTCGATGATGGACACATCGAAGGTGCCGCCGCCCAGATCGTAGACCATGATCTTCTGGTCGTCCTCTTTATCCACACCGTAAGCCAGAGCAGCTGCGGTGGGCTCGTTGATGATACGGCGGACGTTCAGACCTGCAATGGTGCCTGCGTCCTTGGTGGCCTGACGCTGGCTGTCGTTGAAGTAGGCAGGCACAGTGATGACGGCCTCGGTGACGGTCTCGCCCAGATAAGCCTCGGCGTCAGCCTTCAGCTTCTGCAGGATCATAGCGCTGACCTGCTGGGGAGTGTACTCCTTGCCGTTCAGGGTCACCTTGTGGTCGGTGCCCATCTGACGCTTGATGGAAGAAACGGTGTTGTCGGGGTTGGTGATAGCCTGACGCTTTGCAACCTGACCTACCAGACGGTCGCCGGTCTTGGTGAAGCCGACAACGGACGGGGTGGTGCGGGCGCCCTCAGAGTTGGCGATGACAACGGGCTCGCCGCCCTCCATAACAGCTACGCAGCTGTTGGTAGTACCAAGGTCGATACCAATAATCTTACTCATAATGATGTCTCCTCTCGAAAGAACAAATCTTGTTTATATGATGCTTATGATGATGTCAAGCGGATGTTATTGCAAACTCCCTTGCGGGAGGTTCGGCTTATTTATTCGGCCACCACAACGGTTGCATGGCGGATGATCTTGTCACCCAGCTTGTAACCCTTCTGGAAAACGGTGACCACCGTGCCGCTCTCCTGCCCGTCCGGGGCGGGGATCTGCTGCACAGCATTCATAAAGTTGGGGTCAAAGGGCTTGCCCAGCACCTCGATCTCCTCCACATGGAGGGCTTCCAGTGCCTTTGCCGCCTTATCCAGCGTCATGACCACGCCCTTCTTGTAGTTCTCGTCGGTGGTGGGGGCGTTGGCTGCCATGTCCAGCGTATCCAGAATGGGGATGATCTTTTCCACTGCGTGGGAAACACCGTCGCCAAACTTCTGGTCGGCCTCACGGGTGGAGCGCTTGCGGTAGTTGTCGTACTCGGCAGCCATGCGCAGCAGCTGATCCTTGGCCTGTGCGGCGTTCTTTTCCGCTGCATCCAGCTTTGCCTTAACGGCTTCCAGCTCCCGGGCCTTCTTGTTGAACCAGCCGCCGTCCTTCTTCTTGTCCTCTTCGGTGGCAGCTTCGGCAGCAGCCTGTTCGGGCGCTGCGGCAGCGGTCTTTTCCTCGGGGGCAGTTTCCGGCTGCTCGGTCTCGGGCACCGTGTTCTTTGCTTCTTCGCTCATTCCAGATCCTCCTTATAGATCACAGTCCGCCGGGGTACGGCAGCCTGTGGGGTGTCTTTTCGTTTGCCGCTCATGCAAACTCGTGCAGCAGGGGCATCAGCTTCTGGAAGGGCATCCGGGTGGGGCCGATCAGGGCAATGGAGCCCCACAGCCCGCCGCCTACCAGATACCGGTCGCTCACGATGCACAGCCCGGGGATCTGCGGTTCCAGATCCTCGCCCAGCAGCACGCTTTCGCTGCGGTTTTCCGGGGGTGCGATCAGGCTTGCGGCCTGTTCCTCGTCGTTCAGCAGGGTAAGGATATCACCCACCCGGCCGTCCAGCTGCGGCCAGTCCAGCAGGTACTGCTCGCCGCCCAGAAATACATGGGGCTTTACGCTGTCCTGCAAAATTGCGGCTGCGGCGCTGACCACCGGCACAAGCTCCGGTGCGATCTGTCTGCACAGCTCGCTGAGCATCCGGGTGGAAAGATCCACCGGTGCCACAAAGGTAAGGTTGCGGTTGAGCAGCGCCGCAAGGGCAGCTGCATTTTCCCGGGAAAGCCCGGTGCGTACCCGCGCCACCCGGGTGCGGACGTAACCGGCGGTGGTCACAGCCAGCACTGCGGCTGCGCTGCGGCCCACCTGCACCACCTCGTAATGGGCGATGCACAGATCCTCGGCGCAGGGAGTGCTGACGGCGGCGGTGCAGCCGCTGATGGCGGCCAGCGCCTTGGCAGCGCCCTGTGCCAGCTTTTCCGGCTCGTGGTCAAGGCTGGCGAACACCGCATCCACCCGGGCGCGGGTAACGCGGTCCAGCGGCTGATCATCGGTCAGCAGGTTGTCCAGATAATACCGGTAGCCCTTGGCGCTGGGCACGCGGCCCGCGCTGGTGTGGGGCTGCTCCAGCAGGCCCAGCTTTGTCAGCGCCGCCATCTCGTTGCGCAGCGTTGCGCTGGACACTGCCATATCAAAGTAGTTTGCCAGCACGCTGCTGCCCACCGGCTCGCCCTCAAGGCCATACAGCGCCACGATTGCCTGCAAGACCCGTTGCTTGCGTGCATCCATCGTCATAGCGCCTGCCTCCTTTTTGTATTGCTTTTGTTTGTTTAGCACTCCTTGTTCCTGAGTGCTAAGACCATTATAACCGTTTTTGCCCTGCTGTCAAGCCCTTTGCAAAAATGTTTATAAAGATTCATAATTCTGTCATAAAGGGGGTGTGAACTCCCTCAGTCAAAGCCTGCGGCTTTGCCAGCTCCCTCTGGGAGGGAGCCTTTGGCATGGTGGCACAGTTTCCGGCTCAAGCGCAAAGTTTGCGGGCGTGCCCGCTCCCCCTTGGGGGAGCTGTCGCGCAGCGACTGAGGGGCTTTGAAACGGCGGAGCCGGAAAAAACGGTTAAAAGATCTTCACGCCGAACAGGCGTGAATCTTCAGTTTTTTCCGGTGCAGCCCACCCCTTTGGGGTTAAAAGGGGCGAGCAGCCCCTTTTTCGTGGCTCCAGCGCGTCGAAATCGCTGGCACTTTTCTGGTTCTCTTTTGGTGTCAAAAGAGAACATCCCCGGGCGGCAGTGTTTTAGTTTCCCCTCTTTTTCAGCCATTCGCGCAGTTTTAACCCCCATTCGCGCAGAATTTCTTTTGTTTTTGCCTAGTTTATGGTATATTTATGGTAACGACACCCCGTATAAACCCCACACGAAAGGAGCGGAACTTTATGAAAGCCAAACGCATTGTAAGCATCCTGCTGACCGGCAGTATGCTGCTGTCCCTGCTGCCGGTGTCTGCACTGGCAGCCGCCCCGGTGTTCGATGCACCCGCCCAGACCACGGCCAAAAAGGCTGCACCCCTTGTACAGGAGGCAGACGCCTCCCGCAGCACCGAGGAGGAAGCCGCCACCCGCAGCAGCCGTGATCTGGACGCAGAGAACAGCACCTCCGACAGCTTTACCATCGACCTGAACGCCGGAGGCATGCCCGAAAGCGAAGGTGACTATGACCATTGGTTCTACTCCGCAAACTCCACTACCTTGTTCTTGTACGACGGCACCTTCACCCTGCAGCCCTCCTCGGATCCCGAGGCAGCAAGCGCATTGCAGGCAGATCTCGATATTCGTGAAGGTGTCGAATTTAACGGCGGCACCGTCGGCGATTATACCTACAATAATGGCACCATCTCCGGCGGCATCTTCCAAAGGGAGGTGTTCAACTACGGCATCATCTCCGACGGCACCTTCCAAGGGGAGGTGTACAACAACGACGGCACCATCTCCGGCGGCACCTTCCAAGGGGAGTCGTACAACTTCCGCGGCACCATCTCCAACGGTACCTTCCAGGGGATTCTGCACAACGACAGCGGCACCATCTCCGGCGGCACCTTTAAGGAAGCTGTCGAGGTAAACGCCGCCTCCGGCACTGAGGCCACGATCGAGGGCGGGACCTTTGAAAAGCGTGTGACGCTCAAGCGTTCTGACACTCCCATCACCATCAGCAACGGCCTGTTTAACGGTGAGGTTGTAGCCGAAGAATGTTACGCCCCGCTTTCCATCAGCGGCGGCCTGTTTACCAACGCCGTGGATGTAAGCAGCACCGACCCGTCCAAGCTTTCCATCACCGGCGGCTATTTTGTAAACGAGCCCACTCTGCCGGAAGGCAGCGGCATTGCCTTTACCTCTGTGAGCGATCAGAGTGGCAGAACCTTCCATGTGCCTGTAAATGGAGACTGGTCTGAAAAGCGCTACAGCAGTCTTTATGTTCCCCGCGGATCGTCTGAGCAGCCCAACACCATTACCGTAAAGACCAATACCAAACTACTCTATTACCTTGCAGATGGTGAACGCTTCCCCATCCTTGACAGCGACAGTGACAGCTACATTTACCAGATTCCTGTGCGGGGCTATGAAAAGATCGTTCTGGTGACCGAGGAGCCTTCGGCACCCCCAACGGGCGACCCCGGCAGCGAGCTTGACCCGGCGTTCTCTTCCGGTGCAGCCGCACTTGGCATCGTGCTGGGCGCTGCGGGTCTGGGTTACCTTACCTATGCCTACGGTTCTTCCCTGTATCTGCACTATGCGCTGCCGGGCGGCTTTATCCCCTCCACCCGTCAGGAGCTGGCAACCGTCCTGTGGACGACTGCCGGCAAGCCCGACCCCGTAAGCACCGCCCTGTACACCGATATCCCCGCTGACGACATCGAGCAGCAGAAGGCTGCCCGCTGGTGCGTAGAGCAGGGTCTGATGTCCGACTACGGTGCAACCTTTGGCCCGGACACCAAGGTGACCAATGCACGCATCATCCGCGCATGGAACAGCCTGAAAAAAGTGCCCGTGACCATTAACTAATCATTTTCTCATTCATCCTTTCATGTACACCGCCGCCCGGCTTGCTTTCACAGGCCGGGCGGCGGTGTTTTTGCGGGTGAAACTCCCTCATAAAAATGCGTTTAATCGTCCCGCCTTACTCCTCCATCTGCTTTGCCAGAAAGGCCGCCGCCACTGCCACGGCCTTGCACTGGGCGTCCTCCGGGCAGGCGGCGCGGTCCTCGGTCAACAGACCCACCGCGCCGGTCACGTCCCCGCCCGCCAGTACCGGTGCGGCGCATAGCAGCACCCGGGGTGCGCCCTCGCAGGGCAGCAGGGTCTTTTCCGGTGCGCCGGGGCTCTGGTAGGGCTTGCGGGCTTCCATCAGCTTTTCCAGCGGCTGGCTGATGCTGCGGTCGGTCAGCTCCCGCCGCCCGCTGCCGCTGACCGCCAGAATGCGGTCCCTGTCGCACACAAAGGCGGTCAGTGCAAACTGGCGGCTGAGCACCTCTGCCAGCTGGGCGGCAAGGGTGTTCACCTCGCCCATGGGCGAGTACTTTTTAAAGATCACTTCCCCGTCGCCGGTGGTAAAGATCTCCAGCGGGTCGCCCCGCCGGATGCGCTGGGTGCGGCGGATCTCCTTGGGGATCACCACCCTGCCAAGTTCGTCGATGCGGCGCACGATACCGGTTGCTTTCATTATTTTGCCCTCCTTGCGGTTTCCTTTGTATGTAGTATCTGTCAGCGGCGGCAAATTATACCGGCAGCGCATTTTTTGCTTTGCCCGCCGCATTGCGTTCCGGGCGGGGTTCTGCTACAATAAATAGGAATAAACCCAAAGAAAGCAGGTGTCCGCATGGCACACATCCTTATTCTGGGCGGCGGTGCCGCCGGACTGGCCGCTGCGCTGGCGGCTGCACAGGCCGCGCCCGCTGCCCGCGTCACGGTGCTGGAACGCAACCCCAAGGTGGGCAAAAAGCTGCTGGCTACCGGCAACGGCCGCTGCAATCTGGACAACACCGCCATTGCGCCGGAAAAATACTTCACCGCCGACCCCGCCGCACTGCGCCCCCTGCTGGCGGCGGTGGATGCCGCCGCGCCGCTGGCGTGGTTTGAGCAGCTGGGGCTGTACACCCGCACCGATGAGGCCGGGCGGGTGTACCCCTATTCCAATCAGGCGGCAGACGTGCTGGCGCTGCTGGAGCTGCATTTGCAGCGGCACACCGTACAGCTGCGCACCGGCTGCACGGTAAGCACCCTGCGGCAGAGCAAGGGCGGCTACGCGGTGCAGTTTACCACCGCCGAGGGCGGCACCGAAAGCCTGCGGGCAGATGCCGTTATTTGCGCCATGGGCGGCGCCGCCGGGCCGCAGTTCGGCACGGACGGCTTCGGCACCCGCTTTGCCGCCGACTGCGGCGGGCAGATGCGCCCCCTTTACCCCTGCCTGACCGCCCTGCAATGTGTAAGGCCGAACAAAAGCCTTGCGGGCATCCGCGCCAAAGCCGCCGCCCGCCTGCTGGACGGCGACCGGGTATTGGCTGAAGAAATGGGCGAGGTGCAGTTTACCGACTACGGGCTTTCCGGCATCTGCATCATGCAGCTGTCCGGCCTGCTTGCCCCCGGGCGCAGCCCGAAGCACCCGGCGGTGGAGCTCGATCTCTTCCCCGCTGTGCCGGAGACAGAGCTTGCCGCCCTGTTTGCGGCGCGTGCGCCGCTTTTAGCCGAGGACACGGCGGCGGCGTTCTGGCTGGGGCTTTTGCACGGCAAGCTTGGCCGCGCCCTCTGGGCTGCCGCTGCCCTGCCGGACACCGCCCCCCACGCCCTGCCCGCAGGCAGCTGGCAGAAGCTTGCCCACACCGCCAAGCACTGGCGGTTCGAGGGGCTTGCCCCCTGCGGCTGGCGGCAGGCGCAGACCACCGGCGGCGGGCTTGCCCTGACCGAGGTGGAACCGACCTTCCAGTTCAAGGGCTGTCCGGGGCTGTACTTCGTGGGTGAAACGTTGGACTGCGCCGGCAGCTGCGGCGGCTTCAACCTGCACTGGGCGTTTGGCAGCGGCCTTGCCGCCGGGCGGGACGCCGCAAAGCACCTTTGCAGCCGAAAACGGTAACAAAAAAGGGATCCTGAAACGCCAGCTGGCGCTTCAGGATCCCTTTTTATTTACTTGTTCTCGCCCTTGGAAAGCAGCTTTGCACGCTCCAGTGCGGGGCGCAGTGCCAGATACAGCACCACGGCGCAGGCAGTGGAAGCCACACTGTTCACAAAGGTGACGCCGCCGGCGATCTTGGTCAGCGCCTGTGCCACGGTGTACTCCTGCCCAAAGATGTACACGTTGCGGAAGTAGCCAAGGAAGGGGTCGGTGAACACGTTCAGCAGCAGACCGGAACCCGCAGAGACGATTACCTTGACCAGATACCCGGCGCTGTGACGATCCTGATCCCGCAGCTTGAACACCTTATGTGCCACGGCACCGCAGGTGATGCCGATGATGAACTTGAGCACAAAGGTGGTAATAGCGTAGCCCGGGTCACCGGCAAGGATATCCGCCAGCGCCAGACCGATGGCACCCGCCAGACCGCCGGACACGCCGTCCAGCAGCAGCGCCGTCAGGGCGGTAAAGGTGTTGCCCAGATGGAACGAAGAACCGCCGTAGAACGGGATGCGGAAGAACAGGTAGGCCACCAGGCTCAGCGCAGCCATCACGCCGGTAAGCGCCAGCTCGTGCACCGTAAAGCGGCGCTTGTACAGCACACTGAAAAACAGGATCAGGATAACGACGACTGCCAGCAGCAGCCACATTGCAGTAGTAGACATGATACTTTCCCTCCAATCGCGCCGATAACCCCACAAAACCACTTGACATTTGGGTGTCCGGCGGGTATGCTCCTATTATACGCAGAACTGACCCCATGAAAATACCCAGAATAAAGTTTTTTTATGGGGTCAGTTTGACGCAATGCCCAGACAGGAGGGACATTCTATGGTACATCTGACCACGGCACTGGACCCGGCTTCGGCGGTGCCGCTGTACGAGCAGCTCTACCGCAGCCTTGCCGCCGAGATGCGGGCGGGCACTCTGACGGCGGGCACCCGGATGCCCGGCAAGCGGCGGCTGGCGGCAGAGCTGTCGGTCTCGGTGAACACGGTGGACACCGCCTACCAGATGCTGGCAGCCGAGGGCTACCTGACCGCCCGGGAGCGCAGCGGCTTCACGGTGCAGGAGTATCTTGCCCTGCCGCAGGGGGTGCAGCCGCCCGCCGCGCCCTCTGCGCCGGCGGCAGAGCACCCCGCCGACACCGCCCCGCCGGTACAGTTCGATTTATCCACCCGAGGCGTGGACCCGGGGCTGTTCCCCTTCCGCACATGGGCGCGGCTGCAAAAGGAACTGCTGTACTCCGCGCCGGAGCTGCTCACCCCCGGGGATGCCCGGGGCGACGCTGCTCTGCGGCAGGCGCTGGCAGAGTATCTGGCCGAGTACCGGGGCGTGCAGTGCGACCCGGAGCAGCTGGTGGTGGGTGCAGGGCTGGAATATCTGCTGGGGCTGCTGGCACCGCTGCTGCCCGGCCCTGCTGCCGTGGAGACTCCCGGCTACCCCCGCGCCCGGCAGGTGCTGGAAAACAACGGCGTGTCCTGCCGCTGCCTGCCGGTGGACGCGGATGGGCTGTCGCTGACAGCCCTTTCTGCCAGCGATGCGGCGGTGTGCTACGTCACCCCCAGCCACCAGTTCCCCACCGGGGTCACCATGCCCGCCGGACGCCGGGCCGAGCTGCTGCACTGGGCAGCCCGCGCCCCGGGACGGCGATACATCATTGAGGACGACTACGACTCCGAGTTCCGTTTTGACACCCGCCCGCTGCCCAGCTTGCAGGGCATGGCGGGCGCAGACGGCCCGGTGGTGTACCTGTCCACCTGCTCCCGCAGCCTTGCCCCGGGCATCCGCATTGCCTATATGGTGCTGCCCCGGCAGCTGCTGGGCGCGTGGCAGGCCAAGTACCGACTGTACTCCGGCACGGTGGGACGGTTTGAGCAGCAGACGCTGGCGCGCTTTATCACCGGGGGGTATTTTACCCGGCACTTAGCGCGGGAGCGCACCGCCTACAAAGCCCGCCGGGATGCGCTGGTAGCTGCACTGCGCACCTCCTTTGCACCGGAAGAGCTGACCCTTGCGGGGCTGCACACCGGCCTGCACCTGCTGGCGCAGCTGAAAGACCCGCCGCCGGACGCCGCCCTGCGGGCTGCTGCCCGGCAGTATGGGGTGCGCTGTTCCCTGCTGAGCGACTACGACCTGACCGGCACGGCGCATTCTGCCGCCGGGACGCTGGTGCTGGGTTACGGCTCGCTGCCGGATGCGGACTGCGCCGCCGCCGGGGAGAGGTTGAAAAAGCTCTGCACCGCCGCCCGGGAGGCATCGGACACCGTATAGTGCCCGCCTGCCCAGTCCCCGGGCAGGGCGTCAGCGGTGATATCCACCGGCTCGGCGCTGGTGGCTAAAAATTCCAGTGTACGCTCCAGCGTTGCAAGGTCTACGGCGGTCAGGCTGGTCAGCAGGCTGCTGCTCACCTCCCGCAGACCCTGCGGCAGGGTGGTGGGCAGCAGCTCCAGTGCCTGCCGGAAAAACGCATCCCACACCGCCGCCCGGGCGGCGGCGCTGCGCCGGGGCGAAAGAGAAGTGTCGGCATCCAGCGCCGCTAAAAAGCTGTGGGCATCGGCAGCGGAGATGCCCTGCACCCCGGTGCCTTTGCCGTACCGCGCCAGCTGCTCCGGTGTGAGCGCCCCGGTAAAGCCCACCCGCACTGCGCCGTACCGCGCCGCAAGCTTTGTCAGCACCGCCGGGGCGATGGCAAGATAGTCGGTATCCTCCGGCAGGGCGAACACCTCGCCCAGCGCCTCCCGGCAGCGGGCGGGGCCTGCGGCGGCGTAACAGTCCGCAAGGGGGACATTTTTGCCCCCAAAGGGCACTTCCAGCGCGGCGGGCACCGCCAGCAGATGGATGCAGTTCTGTCCGGCGTTCAGGTAAGCCAGCACAAAGCCCGGGGTCTCGTCTGCCACACACAGCAGCACGGTACACCGGTCAGTGGCTTTGGGCAGACGGATGGGCACCCCGCTCTGGCTTTTTGCGGCCTGCCGCAGGCTGCTGCGCAGCTGGGCGCGGCTGAGCAGCACCGTGCCGCCCACCAGCGGCAGCAGCACCAGCAGGGCGGCGCACAGCGCCGCCCAGAAGGGACGCCAGCCGCTGCGTTTTGCGTGTTTCATGGCTCTGCCTCCTTTTTGTGCATAAAGCATAGCCCACCGGGCGACCCTTTATGCAGAAAGGCAGGGATGCTGTATGGATCAAACAGAAAACCCCAACAAAAAAGACCGCGAGGAACAGGAGGACTTCTGGCTGACGCTGGAACCCCTTCCCACACCCGCCCCCGAAAAGCCCTCCGCACCGCATGAGGAGTAAGGCTGCTGCATAGGATACGGTAAAAAAGGGGGGATGGGATGCCAGAGCGGTTCATGCGGGGAATCGAGGCTTTGAACGGCATCGTGTGGGGGCCGATGGGGCTGGGGCTGCTCTTCGGCACCGGGCTGCTGCTGACGGTGCGCACCGGAGGCTTCCAGCTGCGGCGGTGGGGCTACTGGATGCGGCACACCCTCGGTGCTATCCTGACCGACCGGAGCGTCACCGCTCATACCGCCCGCGAGGAACAGGCCATCAGCCAGTTCCAGAGCCTGTGCACCGCGCTGGCGTCCACCATCGGCACCGGCAACCTTGTGGGGGTGGCGACAGCCATCCTTTCCGGCGGGGCGGGGGCGGTGTTCTGGATGTGGGTCATGGCCCTGCTGGGCATGATGACCAGCTACGCCGAGAACGTGCTGGGCATCTACTACCGCCGCAAAGACCCGGCGGGCGGCTGGCGCGGCGGGCCGATGTACTACCTGCGGGACGGCCTTGGCGGCAAGCCGGGGCGGGTGCTGGCAGTGCTGTTTGCTGCGTTTTGTGCGCTGGCAAGCTTTGGCATCGGTAACCTGAGCCAGCTCAATTCCATCGCGGGCAATCTGCAGGCGGCCTTTGGCGTGCCGGAGGTCGTCACCGGCGCAGTGCTGGCGGCAGTGTCGGCGGTGATTTTGCTGGGCGGGCTGAAGCGTGTGGCTGCGGTGGCGGAACGACTTGTCCCCGCCATGGCGCTGCTGTACATCGTGGGTGCGCTCACCGTGGTGGGGGTGCACATCACTGCCGTCCCGGCGGCGCTTGCCACCATCGTAAAGGGCGCGTTCGGGCTGCGGGCCGCCGGTGGGGGCATCGTAGGCTATGGGCTGTCCCGGGCGGTCACATGGGGCTTTAAGCGAGGTGCTTTTTCCAACGAGGCCGGACTTGGCTCCTCGGTGATGGTGCACGCGGCTTCCAACGTAAAAGAGCCAGTGCAGCAAGGGATGTGGGGCATTTTTGAGGTGTTTGCGGACACCATGGTGGTGTGCACCCTAACGGCGCTGGTGGTGCTGACCTCCGGCTTTGTGGATCTGGACACCGGGCGCATCGCCGCCGGGGCGGCGGGCAGTGCACTGGTGGGGCAGGCCTTTGACGCCGTGTTCGGCACGCTGGGGTCCAAGCTCATTGCGGTGTGCATCCTGCTGTTCGCCTACTCCACCACTCTTGGCTGGAGTTGCTACGGCTGCAAAGCCGTGGAGTATCTCTTCGGCGCGGGGGCTGGGACATTTTACCGGGTGCTGTTCGTGGCGCTGATGCCGGTGGGCGCGGTGATGCGGCTGGACCTTGCATGGACGCTTTCCGACACCTTCAACGGCCTGATGATGCTGCCGAACCTCATCGGCGTGGTGGCGCTGTCCGGTACGGTGGTGAAGATCACCCAAAACTACCTTGCCCGCAAGCTGCACGGCAGCGCCGCGCCGCCGCTGTTGTCTGCGGGTGAGACGATTTAGAATGGCTTCCGCTGCGCTCTAGCCATATTCAGCGGAAAATTATTTTTTATTTCGGGTTTCAGGAAAGTCTGCGGACTTTCCTGAAACCCTTTTTCACGGGAAGGGTTTGGAACGAACTCCCTCAGTCAAAACCTGACGGTTTTGACAGCTCCCTCTGGGAGGGAGCCTTTGGCATGACGGGAAAGTTTCCGGCTCAAGCACAAAGTTTGTGGGCGTGCCTGCTCCACCTTGGGGGAGCTGTCGCGCAGCGACTGAGGGGCTTTGAATCGGCGGAGCCGGAAAAAACGGTTAAAAGATCTTCACGCCGAACAGGCGTGAATCTTCAGTTTTTTTCGGTGTAGCCCTCTTCTTTGGGGTTAAAAGGGGCGAGCAGCCCCTTTTTCGTGGCTCCAGCGCGTCGAAATCGCTGGCACTTTTCTGGTTCTCTTTTGGTGTCAAAAGAGAACATCCCTCGGCTAGCAGAATCTTTCCCTGCGGAGCGCACACTCTCAATCGTCAGCCCCGCCCCTTGTCCAAAGGCGTGGTTTGTGCTATGCTAGGGGGTACAAGCGATTTTTTGCGCTGAGAGGAGGAACCCCATGGCCGCCGTAAAAACACGGAATACCGCTACCCTTATGACCGAGGGCAGCATTGTAAAAAGCCTGCTGCTGTTTGCCCTGCCGCTGATCTTCGGCAACCTGCTGCAGCAGATGTACAACACCGCCGACAGCATCATCGTGGGCAATTTTGTGGGCAGCAATGCCCTTGCCGCCGTGGGCTCCAGCGGGTCGCCCATCTATCTGCTCATCGGCTTCAGTCAGGGGCTTGCCGTGGGCGCGGGCGTGGTGGTCTCGCAGTATCTGGGCGCGGGCGACCACAAGGAGACCCGCGAGGCGGTGCACACCTCCCTTGCCATTGCGGTGGTCATGGGGCTTTTGCTGACGGTGGGCGGCGTTGCCTGCGGGCGCGCTTTGCTGGTGGCCATGAACACCCCCGCCGAGGTGCTGGCCGATGCCGTGACCTATATCCGCATCTACTTCGGCGGGGTGCTGTTCAGCGTGGTGTATAACATGACCGCCGGCATCCTGAACGCCGCCGGCAACTCCCGCCGCTCGCTGGTGTATCTGGCATGGGCGTCGGTGACCAACATCGTGCTGGACTTTGTGTTCATCGTGGGGCTGCGGATGGGGGTGGCAGGCGCTGCCATCGCCACAGACCTGAGCCAGCTGGTGTCCTGCGTGCTGAGCCTGCGCTTTTTGATGAAAAGCGAGGACGCCTGCCGGGTGGAACTTTCCGCCATCCGGCTGCACCGCAAAATGGCAGGCCGCATCATCCGGGTGGGCCTGCCCACCGGCATCCAGAACATGGTCATCTCCTTTTCCAACGTGCTGGTGCAGGCCAGCGTAAACAGCTACGGCGCCGCCGCCATGGCGGGCTTTGCGGCCTACATGAAGATCGACGGCTTCAACATTCTGCCGGTGAGCAGCATCAGCATGGCAGCCACCACCTTTGTGGGGCAGAACTACGGCGCGGGGCGTCTGGACCGGGTAAAGCGCTCGGTGTGGGTCACCCTTGCTATTGGGGTCATCTACACCCTTTGCACCGGCACGGCGCTATTGGCCGGACAGGACGCCATTCTGCACCTGTTCACCGCCGACGAGGCCGTGGTCACCTACGGCAAGCTGGCTATGCGGTGGTTCTGCCCGTTCTACTTCCTGCTCAGCATCCTGCACGGCCTTGCCGGTGCCGTGCGCGGCACGGGTGCCAGCATCCCGCCCATGGTGGTGCTGCTGGTCTCGCTGTGCCTGTTCCGTGTGGTATGGATTCAGTTTCTGCTGCCCTTCTTCTCCGGCATCGAGGGCGTGTTCATCCTCTACCCCGTCAGCTGGGGTCTGGGCGCATTGCTCATGATCCTGTATGCGTGGAAGGGCAAGTGGATGGAGTATCATACATAACATTTTTACAAACAACGACCCGCCGCACTGAAAGAGATGCGGCGGGTCGTTTTTTTTTCAGGTACTCCTGTCGGGGCAGCTTACCATGCAAAGCCCACGGAGTCCATGTCGATCTTCTTTTCCATCAGCCCCAGACGGCTCTCGATGAAGTTGACAGCCATATCCGGCCACTGGGCGATCTGGGTGTAGTAGTCCACATAGCCCTTGGTGCCAGTGCCCAGACCCACACCGTGGGGCGCATCAGGTGCCAGATAGAAGCTGAAGTCCGTGAAGATATTTGCGCACTCCGGCAGAGAGGGCAGCATCATCGCACTCAGGCCATCTTTCTGACCCACAACACCAAAGACCGGAGGCAGGTTGGGGTTCTTCGTGAAGTTCAGACCGGTGACGAACAGTCCGTAGATGGGGATCGCCACATTCAGGTCAGCGCTCTCATGGTCCACAGCATCGCAGACGTAGCTGGGATAGACCTTATCCGGGGTATTCGTAGTGCCGAACTGGTCGGCCACCACCTGCATCACATTCATGCCGCCGGCAGAGAAGCCCACAGCGATCATGATATCGGTCTTGCCGATGTGTTTTTCAGAGGCGTTGTGGCGGATGTAGCGGATAGCACGGGCCAGATCCAGCTGCTGATCCACAGCGGCATAAGGGTTGACGCGGCGCTGCAGCACAAAGGCGTTGTAGCCGTTCTTGTTGAAGAACTCGGCCACCGGGTAGCCTTCCACCACGTTGTTGCGGTGGGTGCTGCCGCCGCCTGCAATAATGATCACGTTGCCCTTCACCTTGCCCTGATCCCGCAGCAGGTACGGGTTCAGGAAGGGACGGAAGCCCTCGTTATCGTAGCAATTTTCCCAGTTGGTGGGCAGCGGAGATTCCACGGCCATCTGATCTCCCCAAATTTCCCAAACGGTGCTCTTGGGGTCCTTGATCTGGCGCAGCGCCTTGCGGGCATTGGTCAGAGCAACACACATATCGTAGTGAGAAGCATTGATGCCGGGCACAGCTGCACCGTCCACCTTCTCGTACTGAGCGCGGGACAGCTTGTGGAACAGCACATAGAACTTGTCAAAATCACCCCGGAAAGCAGCCGGATAAAAGGCCACCTCGCGGGAGAGACGGAGTTCCTCTGCCACCATGGCCTGCACCTCAGCATCGGTATGCACACCAGCGTTTTCAGCAAAGGATGCGGGCGCCATGCCAGCCACTGCGCCCACAGTCACGGCAGAAGCGGCGGAAAGCTTCATAAAGTCTCTTCTGTTCATCATCATTTCTCCTTTTAAATGCAGACGGCTCATTTGTGCAGAGCAAAGCCGCCCAAAGCTGTGCAGCAAACGCCCTGCTGCCGGGCCCGATAGACATTCCAGTTGTATCATGCCATCGAAATCTGCACAAATCGTACCACAATACAATGCATTTGTAAACAGATTTTATTGTTTTTGTGCTAAATTGATATATTAGTATGCCAGTTCTTGTGAAAATCAACAAGCATGAGAATGGGTACAAAAAAGGACTGCCATGCACTCTGCACGGCAGTCCTTTTTATCTTATTACAGCTTTTCAAACACCAGAAAGCGGAAAGCGATGGTAGTGGTGAGCTGCGGCAGAGCCGCAAGGCGGGCAGCACCGTCGCGGGGCGTTTTCCAGTAGTAGGGGGTCATGGCAAACAGGGCTTCCAGCTGGGCGGCGGGCACGGTGATGGTTCCCTGCACCTCACGCTCATCAATGGCGCGGAAGCCCGGGTACTCCACCTGCTGCACCGGGTTCTTGTAGGGCTTTTCGTAGAGCACGGCCTTCATCTGGTACAGATGCTCTGCCCCCGGCACAACGTAGATCATGTGCCCGCCCGGGCGCAGCACCCGGCTGAACTCCTCCTGTGCAAAGGGCGAAAAGCAGTTCAGCAGCACGTCTGCCCAGCCGGTGCGCACCGGCTGGCTGAAGCTGGACGCCACCGCGTACTGCGCGGCGGGCAGCGCCTTTGCCGCCAACCGCACCGCGGGCTTTGCGATATCGAACCCGGCCAGCTGCAACGGTTTTTCCGCCGCCGCGAACTGCTGCGCGATGCAGCGGTCGTACCAGCCCTCGCCGCAGCCTGCGTCCAGCAGATGCAGCGGGGCGTCCTTCGCGGCGGGCACGCCGTGGGCAAGGCACAGCTCCCCCAGCGCCTGCCCGAAGATGCCGTAATATCCGGCGTTCAGGAAGGCGCGGCGGGCGGCTACCATCTCCTTGCTGTCCCCGGGGGCTTTGGTGCGCATACTCTGCACCGGCAAAAGATGCCAATAGCCCTCCCGGGCGCGGTCAAAGCAGTGGCCTTTTTCACATTTCAGGTCATTCTCCCCTTGCAGCGCGCCGCCGCACAGGGGGCACTGCCACGGGGCAAAGGCTTCGTTCCGGCTCATACTTCTTCGCTGTGATCCTCAATGGGTGCAGTGGCACCGCCGTGGGCGTCCATATACTCCTCAAAGCTGGTGTACTTCTGCTGGGGCGGGCGGCGGCTGATGAGCATCAGCCCCGGGTCCTCGTCCCGGGCGGCAGCATTGCGGCCGCGGCGGGCAGGCTCGGCCTTGGGAGCGCGGGGTGCGCTGCCGGTGCGGCTCTGATTCCCGGCATTGCCGCGCTCGCTGCGGGCAGGGCGGGCGTTATTATTCTGGGCAGCGGGGCGGGCATTGCGCTGTTCACCCCGGTCGCTGCGGTCGTTGCGGCGGCTGCCGCTGCGGTTTGCGTTCTGGTTATTCTGGGGCTCCTGTGCGCTGCGGATGACAGGTGCTGCCGGAGCGGCAGGGGTCTTGCGTGCCGGACGCAGCGGAGTAGCCTCCGGGGCGCTGACAAAATGGGGGTCGAACTTGGGCTGGGCGTTGCTGCCCCGGGCGGGGGCGGCATTCTCGCGGCGGGCGCGGGGCGCTGCCGCTTCCTTGGGGGCGTTTGCGCCCCGGTTGTTGGCGCGGCGGTCGTTGCGGGCTCCGCGCTTTGTGTTGCTGTCTTGCATCAGTGTTTCCTCTTTTTTCGGTTTTGCAGGCACCGCGTTCTTTGCAGCCTTCGGCTCCTGCTTCGGCGCGGGCGCAGCTGTCTTTGCAGCTTTTGCGGGCGCAGTTTCGGCCTGTTTTTTCGGCGCTTCGGCCAAGTTTTCCGCTTCGGGGCGGGGCTTTTTGCCACGCACGGGCAGCACCGGGCGCACCGGGGCGGGCACGCCGTCCCACGGATGACCGGATACCACCGGGATCTTGCGGCGGTTCAGCTTTTCAATGCCTGCCAGATACTCCTGCTCCTCCGGGGCGCAGAAGCTGACGGCGGTGCCGTCCGCACCGGCGCGGGCGGTGCGCCCGATGCGGTGCACATAGGTCTCCGGCACCTCGGGCAGGTCGTAGTTGAACACATGGGAAAGCTCGCTGATATCAATGCCGCGTGCGGCGATATCGGTGGCCACCAGCACCCGGGTCTTGCCGGACTTGAAATCCTCCAACGCGGTCACGCGGGCAGTCTGGCTCTTGTTGCCGTGGATGACGGCGGCGGGGATGCCCTGCTTTGTCAGATCCTTTGCGATCTTATCCGCGCCGTGCTTGGTGCGGCTGAACACCAGCGCATTGACCACCGGCGGCTGCAGATTTTTGATGAGCCACGGCAGCAAAAGCTTTTTGTTGCCCTTTTCCACATAGTACAGGCTCTGCTGGATGCGGTCCACGGTGCTGGACACCGGGTCCACCTTGACAAAGGCGGGGTCGTGCAGGATACCGGCAGCCAGCTGCTCGATCTCGGCGGGCATGGTGGCACTGAACATCAGGTTCTGGCGCTGGGCGGGCAGCTTTGCAATGACCTTTTTCACGTCATGGACAAAGCCCATGTCCAGCATCCGGTCGGCCTCGTCCAGCACAAAAATTTCCAGTGCGGACAGGTCGATAAAGCCCTGCCCGATCAAATCGTTCAGCCGTCCCGGGCAGGCGATAAGGATGTCCACGCCCTTTTTCAGCGCTTCCACCTGCGGAGCCTGCCCCACGCCGCCAAAGATGACGGTGCTGCGCAGTTTCAGGTACTTGCCGTAGGCTTCAAAGCTTTCGCCGATCTGCAAGGCCAGCTCCCGGGTGGGGGTCAAAATCAGCGCACGGACAGCGCCCTTGCGGCGGGGCGCATTGGCGGTGAGCCGGTCCAGCATGGGCAGCGCAAAAGCCGCCGTCTTGCCGGTGCCGGTCTGGGCGCAGCCCATCAGATCCCGGCCTGCCAGCACCGGCGGGATGGCCGCCGCCTGAATGGGCGAGGGGGTCTCGTAGCCCGCTTCCTGCACAGCGCGCAGCAGCGGGGCGGACAGATTCAGTTCTTTAAATGTCATGGTTCTCCTATTATTCTGTGATCTTCCGGCACTCGATGTAGTAGCGCTTTTCCTCCGCGTGTCCCATGCTGAAGGTCTTGCGGGGCAGCACGCCGCCCATCACAACGCCGCGGAACAGGTCGCTCTTGGCGAAGGGCGGCATCAAAAACGCCACTGCGCCCTGCTTGCACAAAGCGTGCACAGCCGGTTCGTCATGCACATAGTCCACCTTTGCTTCCGGGTGGCGCTCGATATAATCCGAAATAAAATCGTCGATGGTGCCCACGGTCAGCGGCTCGGTGGGGTCCTCAAAGCTGAGCACATTGGCCATGTGGGGGCCCGCCAGCGTAAAAGGCTGCTTTTTGCTGCCGCCAAAGCAGCAGCCTGCCATGTTGGAATCGCTCCATGTAATGAGGCTCAGCAGCACGGTGGCGCAGTCCACGTTGAACAGCACCCGGTGGATGGGCTCGATCTCGATGGCCGGGGAGTGCACGTTGCACACCTCTGCCAGACACCAGCGGGCGGGGTGATTTTCTGCCTGTTCCGGGGTCAGAGTCTTTTTCAGCTCCTCCCAGCAGGCCTTTGCGGTAGCCAGCGAGTGGTTGCCATCGCCCACGGCCAGCGTCAGCGGGTCGCGGCGGGTGGCATCGGGGTATTTCTTGTCAAATTCTTCCTGACTGCCCAGCACGGTCAGCGCATTTTCGATCTGTGCGATGAGGGCGGGGTCCTCCACTGCCCAGCCTGCCACATGGCCGCCCCCCAGCATCAGCTCGCCCTCGTATACCTTGGGCAGGCTGTCCTTGTGGGCGGCAATGGGCTCGATGAGGGTGCAGTCCGGGTCATCCGCCAGCATCATGATATGGGGCGTTTCCAGCGCAGCGCCGGTACGCACCTTCATGCGGGGCGGGATGCGGCTTTCCACGGTGCACTCGCTGGGGCGCACAGTACATTTTTCGCCCCGGCGGTAGCTGTAAGCTTCCAAGTCCACACGCCCTACAAGACCCTGCCGCACCCGGCCGCTCTGCTCGGTGCGCTCCACATAGATAAAGCCATCCACCGCCCGGGTGAGCACGTTCTGGGCGTAGTCCTGCATGGTGGCGTGGATCTTTTCCACCTGCGCGTCGGCGTCTCCGTCCTCCAGATACACCTCCGGCAGGATCAGGTTCAGGGTGCTGGGCGCACCCGCAGCGGTCTCTTCTGCCCGCTGCCAGTAGCTGCGGTCACTGGTGAACTGGTCACAGGCAATGCATCCCCACTGCTCCAGCGGCACCTGCTCCGAAGGCAGCAGGATGTGTGCGGGTGCAAAACAGGTAGTCGGTTTCATAGTCGTTTCCTCCCCTCTCTATCAAAGCCGCTTCTCAGCGGAACGCTGCGGTGTCGTGCACCACAATGTGCTGCACACCGGCGTCGGCAGCGGCCTGCTCCAGCGCAGCGCGGCTGTCCGCATCCAGTGCGGTGCTGCTGGTGACCAGCAGGTTTTCCATGCCAAGGGACGTGCCGGTGGTGCCAATGGCATCGGTAGCGGCGGTGCACAGTGCGTCCGGGTAGCTGACCCACAGGGTCACGCTGCCTGCAAAGCGGGTCTGCCATGCGGCGATATCCGCCGTCAGCTGGGCGGCGCGTCCCTCCCGGCTCTTGCCGCCGGAGGCACCGAAGTCCTGCTTGCGGGTGATGATATTGGGGAACTGCACCCCGGTAAGCACCACCTGCTCGTAGCCCATGCCCTGCACCTCCTCAATGAGGTCGCCGACATACTGCACCGCGCTTGCGGCAAAGGGGTTCATCCATGCCTTGCCGCCCTTGGCTGCGCTGACGTTGTCCAGCCAGAGGCTGTTGCCATCGTAGTGCACGCCCATGCTGCGGTCGGTGTACACCGACACCGGGTCGGTAAAGGCGGCAAGCTGTGCCGCCGGGATGATGCCCTCTTCCCGCAGGATGGCGGCGATATTGGCCGCATCCACCGGGTTTTCGGTGATGCTCTGGGCAGCAGCTGCCACGCCGGAAGCATAATACACCGTGCCAGCGGCGTCCTTCAGAGTGACAAGGGCGTAGTCTGCGCCCTGCTGCTTCAGCTGTCGGGCGGCGGTGCGGATGGCGGCTTCATCGGTCAGGGTGGTCACGTCCAGCTCTGCCCAGCTGCCGCCGGTAATGGCCTTGCCGTCCAGCGGCTTTTCCTCCTCCGGCTCCGGTTCAGACGCTGCCTGTGAGGCGGCAGCGCTGCTTGCCGCCGCAGAGGAGGCTGCTGCCTCGGCGCGGGAAGCGCTTTCGGCCTCCAAGTCCCGGTCCTTGACCACGGTATACCATGTGTGGGTGGCCCAATCCAGCACATGGGGTGCGGCAAACCATGCTGCTGCCAGCACTGCCACTACCAGCACCACGATGCCGATGCCGCGCTTAACGCGCATTTCCCGGCTGTAAAAGCTGCGGTGATAATGCTTGACCTTCTGACGTTTATTCTTAGCCATGGTATCTTTTCCTCCCTGTCTGCATTACAGGATGACGGAATGTCCGGTAAAGCCATAGATCGCCAGCGCCAGCACGCCGATATACACCAGCGTGATGGGCAGGCCGCGGAATGCCTTGGGGATGGCTTTGCTGCGCAGGCGGTGGCGCGCCTCGGTGACCAGCAGCACCGCCAGCACATAGCCAAGGCCGCTGCCAAGGCCAAAGCCAAGGCTCTGGCCAAGGG
>OCSG01000571.1_pt1 | contig 31278 bp, 39 predicted proteins | sample 1538831 | NCBI WGS metagenome assembly OCSG01 (sample SAMN04571729, study PRJEB22368) | human gut metagenome | biome: human gut; material: stool | host: Homo sapiens | place: Luxembourg | collected 2012-09-20 | reverse complement strand
CCACGGTGCGCTGTATGGTCCTCCCACGCGATACGGCGCATGGTCGCCGCCAACCGGACCGGCTGGTCGAGTGGTGGATGCAGGATTCGCACCTGCGTGGCTGTGAAGCACCCGATTTACAGTCGGATCCGTTCGTCTACTCCGGCAATCCACCAAAAATGGCATAAGAAAAGCCACCCATGTGGGTGGCTTGGAATGATTTCAGACCTGTGGGATGGGCACTTTCCTGGCACCGGTCATGTAATGCCAGAATTCATCCGTTCCAGGAGTAAGGCTATGCAAAACGCCTGATGTTTTATCGACCGCGATGCTTGGCGTCCCAGGTACCGGATGTTCACTGGTCGAAGCGGCGAAATCAAGGCCGATGATCCATGCGTCGGAATTTTCCGCAGCGCCTATCGCCCTCATGCCGGGATATTCGGCAAGGACGAGGCCGATGGCATCCGTCAATATCATCTCTGGCCCTCCTTGCAGTATTTCAACACCAGTTCAGTAGGTTCCGCATCGTCTACCCTCATTATACGTGTCATGCCATGGTTGACCATTTCGAAATACCTTGACACGTTCATCGACCCGGTTTGCGGGTCCATGAAATGTATCCCGTCTTTCAGGTTCTCCGCGACGAAGACATGCCTCGTTCCATCAAGCCACTCCACTTCGACGAACGCGCGGCTGCCTTTGCCCCATTCATCCAAAAGCGCCGAAGCGCCATCAAGACCTGAATCGGAGCCACAAGACCGCCAATCGCCTTTAAAGGAGCTTCCCCACCGGTTAGTGTCCGTGTCCAAGGCCGGAAGTCCTGTCCTGGGATCCATCGGCCTCGGCATCGCGGTGACTGCGTATCCTCGCCTGCGCATTTCGTAAGCGACGACGCAACGCTGGCAGTTGTTCCTGTATTCCGGACCCTCATCGAACATCGGATTCGTCCCCACGACCGCATCCCTCAGGTTTCCGCTTCCAAGGAAGGTCCTAAACGGATGCTTCGCGTCGAACTTCGGCGGACGGCCCGGAGTCTTCTTCAATGCTTCGGGGACCACGGAATCCGTGCACACGCCGGGAGAGCTCCTGTACGCTTTGAGAATGTCTCCATCGTATTCGCGGTCGGCGAGCGCTTTCATTCGCTCGTATTCGGCTTTGTATGCGGTTTCGTCGTATCCGGCGAGCACCTGTTTGCCCCAGTTCGGCATGGGTTGGCAATGGCAGTCGGCGTGGTAGATGTTGCCTTTGCCACCTGCCGCTTCCTCGCTGGTGTATGCGTAGCCGCGTGAGGCGAGCATGGCGCAGAACGCGCATGTTTTGGGACCTTTTGGTACTCTCGCCCATTTTGGTTTCGTGGGGTCGAGTCGTATGTTCCGTCGTTCGGTCAATCGGGCGCCGGTGCGGATCATGTCGGTGATGAACTGTTGCGCGTCGTCGATGTTCGAGAATGATGGCCACAGGTCGTCGATGGTCGCGCCGGATCGTGCCTGGCCTGCCATGACCTGCGAGTAGGTCAATCCGTTGTAGTCGGTGTTGGCGAAGCCGCCTTGGACCTGCCAAAGTACCCGTTCCGGTTCCAGGTCAGATCCAGGGTCGAAGTCTGGCATGGTCACGCCAGCGTATTCGGCCCATGCGGTGCGTACCGTCGCATAATAGTCGTCGGCGAGGCGGTTGGCCGCGGCCGTATATTCACGCACCGTTTCGCGCGCGTTCAACGGGTCGCGTTCCAGTACGGTCTCGATTTCATCGGCGGCCGCGTCGGTCAGGTTCGTGAGGTTGTCCTGGTAGTCCTTCCATGCTTGGTCAAGCACCTGTTCCAATGCTTTGCGGCGTTCCGGAGGCAGATTCAGATTGTTCAGATTCATCTGACGCCTCCTGCTGCTGGCTGTTTTGCGCCGCGCGGATCTTGAGCTGGTCCACGACGTTCTGCGCGCGTGCCTTGCGCTGGTCGGCGCGTAGACGCGTGATTTCCTCACGGCTCAGGCCGAGGCGTTCGAGTCCGACGTCGGAGTCGGCGTAGCCGGTGACCTTGTCGGCGATCTTCGTGAACGCGTCGGCGCGCGCCGCATCGGAGACCTCCCTTGTCGGTGCCCATACCGGGTGCACGTCGCGTATGGAGTCCGGTATCGTGTTCGCGCCTTCGCGCAACGCCACGGCGATGCCCATGGCCCGTTTGAGTTCCCGTCCGAAGGCCACGTTCTGCTTGTCTGCGATGCGTGTCAGACGTCGTTCGGCGGACGCCATGGCCTCGGCACTGGTCGGGTTGTCCAATGTGATGCCCAGGTAGTCGACCGGCACCCGGGTCTGCGAGGCGACGAGCATGGCCATCGTCTTGAGCATGTCCGAATGGGGTGTCATGGACGCCTGCTGCACCTGCTGCAATTGGGGAAGGTTGCCGTCCTCGTCGGCACTGATCGCGTTGATCGCCTGGATGAGGCTCTTCCACGTGTTGCTGCTGAACGCGTCCCTGTTCGCTCCGATGAACCAGAGTTTGGGGACGGAATAGAATTCGGCAGACGCCTCCATGCGGACCACGGTACGGAATCCAGCATCGACAAGGCTCATGAGCGAACGGCTGATGCGGCTGTGGCCGAACGGCCGGTCCATCTGCCTGTCATAGGCGAGCGAGACGACCGTCGGCTGATCGAAGTTCGTTTCGCTTTTCTCCGCACGCCATGGCATCAGGTGGCCGGAGCATTCGTAGACCTTGCCTGGAAGCCACACGTTGAACGCGCATATCCGCCCGTCCTTATCGTCCTCGGTGATGGTCAACGCGGCGGCCAGACGATGGTCGCGCCGGTCCCAGATGCCCGCGGACCAGTCGGCGGAACGCGGAATCATACTGATTCGTTCCGGATCCTCCGGGTCTGCGGCGATGGTCAGGAAACTGCATGAATGCTTGTATGCGGATACGATCAGTTCGGACGTGGCCACGTCCAATTGGTTGTCCTCGAACAGGTCGCCAACACCCATCGTGTCGTCACCGGAAATGCTGAACCCTTCCAGGTCGCTCAAATCGCTCAATGAGCGGACGGCCAGTTCCGGCCATCCAATCATCGCCTCGACCTTGTTTTTGATCTGGTCCGGGATGGAGATTCCGAAGTCCTTGAACCGTTCCTTGCAGTCGTAGTAGGCTCCGCGGATCAGGTTGCGTGGATATTTCTCTCGCCATACGCGCAACAGTTCGTGGATGATGGGCATGTCCTCGTCGTCGACGCCGAGGATGGCGCCGATGTTGCCGCTCGCGGTATCGAGGTAGCTACTGCCGGTGAATTTCGGTGCCGTGCTTACCGTAGTGCCGTCGGCCATGTAGAACACCATCAGACCATCACCTCCTGTCGTCTTCCCGGATGTCGTTTCGTCGTGCACGCCCCGTACAGGGCGAGTGTGGTGGACACGAGCGGGGTTATGTCAATGTCACTGCCGAGTTTGTTCCAGGCGATCGCGCCGGACTGTCCCAATGGGCGCGTGGTCGCGCCCTTGACGGCTGCGGCCAGCTGCGGCTGGTATTCGTCCCGCGGATGCTTGAGCGTTCCGGCTTTGAGCATGTCGAGGAACCGGCCACATGCGCGGCCCATCTCCTGCATGTTCGTGACCATGACCTTCACATGTGCTTTCTTCAGTTCCGGCAGCAGGCTCATAGCGGGCGACTGGGCGTCGATGACCACGCTGGCGGTCTTCGGCCAGCGTTCAGCGAGCCAGTCCACGGCCCACATGGTTCCCGCCTGCCGCGCGTCCTTGATGTTCGCCATCTGGACGATGGCCGAACCGTCCGCGTATCGTAGCGCCGCTCCGATGGTCAGCACGCTCCTGTCCGGAGGCATGTCGATGCCGAAGCTCACCGTGCCGCCCTCGGGCACGTCGTCGACGGCCGCGGCCTGCCACAGGTCGGGACTGATGGCGTATGCGGTGGCGGTCTCGTCCCATATGCCAAGCGCCTCACGACGGAATGAATCGTCCGACAGGTTGTTGCGCATGCGCATGATTGCCTGTTCGCTTGTACGTTTCGGATAGCTGGGATTCGCTTTAGCCCACTGTTCGCGGTCGTCCGGATCCGCGTCCTTGTCGGCGGCGAGCTCCACGTAGAGGAGGTTTCCGTCATGGTTCAGCGCATGCATGCGTTTCTCCGTGAACGCATCGCACTGGTCTCCCGGCTTGGGTGGATTGCCCATATACACGACCAGGGGGTTAGGACTCGTGTTCAAAACCGGAATCATGTTGTCCATCGCGCGCACTGTGAGGATCTGCGCTTCGTCGAACACGGCCACGTCCACGCTGTGCAATCCTCGGCCGAAACCGTTTTCGCGGGCGCCGAACATGATGCGGCTGCCGGACGTGAACGTGATCTCCTGTTGGCCGTTTGCTCTGCGAATGCGTTCCACGTACCGGCCGAGCACTGGATTGTGCTCCATCTCGCACATGTCCGCAAATGTCTCGTCGCTGGTGCGCGTATGGTGGGCGGTCCAGATGGCTTTCAGGTTCGGTGTGAGTATCGCCTTGAGGAACAACGCGGTGCCGACGGTGAAGGTCTTGCCGATCTGCCTGCAGCTGGACAGCACGGCGCCGTCCGCGCCACACGCATACTTGCCTTCCGCGTTCTTGGCGAACAGAAGCCACAAGAAGCCCTGCTGCCACAAGTCGAAACGGATGCCGGCCTTGCGCGCAGCTTTGTTGATTCGCGTGAACTCGCTGCCGACGATGCCTTCCGGCTGGCGGAGGACCTTGGCGATTTCAGACAATCGACGCTCCGACATCGTCCGTCACCTCGTCTTCCTCATCGTCCAGCAGGTCGGTCAGGCCACCGACCTGGAGCGATTCGATGCGGTCGCATACATCGATGAGCTGGCGGCTGATCGCGGGCAGTGCGTTTGCCGGTGTGGACGTGTCGTCCATGGCCTTCTGCAGTCGGTCGCGGTTGGCGCGCAGCATGTCCAGCATGCTGCCGTCCATCATCCGCTCGAAGCTCCGCTGGTCGAGGTCGGGTTCTGGCTCATGCTTCGTGGGCGCGGCCTTCGCCGTCGGCTTCGACTTCACCGCCTGTGCGGGCCTGTTCTTTTTCCGACGATAATCGGCTTTCTGGCGGCAGGATTTGGAGCAGTAGCGTTGCGGCCGCCCGTGGCCGGAAGGCTGGAATTCCTTGCCGCAGAGTTCGCACTTCATCGGCGTAATCCTCGCTTTCCGACCTTTCGTCGTTTCCCCTGTTTCCGACGTTTGATTTCCGGGAGGGATATCGGCACTGCACCCGAGGCGACCAGAAGGGGGTATACCCGGGGTCCCCGCCCTGGTCATCGGAGGTCAGATACCGAACGTTTTGAACGGCATCGAACTTGATTTCACTTCCTGTCTGCCAGCCAGCAGCGCTCGTGCGTGTTCGTCTGTCTTGTCGCTCTTCATCCTGTTGCATCTGCGGTGCGTGAGCCTGCAGTTCGTGAAGCTGTATGGATCACCACCGCGTGAGACTGGTATGAGCTCGTCGACTTCGGCGCTCATCGGATGTGGTGTCTTCAATGTCTTGTCGACTGGCTTGCCGCAGATGGCGCACACGTCGTATGCGGCCAGGACTCTTGCCCTGAGCTGTCTGCGCCGCCAGCCGTTGCTGACGCGCTCGTTGCGCCGCTTGCTCATGTGGCCTCCCCGCATGTATGAGCCCCGGGGGTGCCGTGGATTTGCCGACGACTGTCTTCGCTGTCGGCTTGCTGGAATGCCGGTATAGGGGCTCCCGTATATGGACACTCCCGTGTCTTGTAGGGGCTCCCCATCATCTGCGAATACCCCTCCCGGATTGTCAATACCCCTACCCCGGGTTTGTTTCATGGGTGCCTTCGGCGGGATTCGAACCCGCGTCCACACGCGGCCACAAGGAAGAGAATCCAATAAAGACTCGCGGCCGGTACGATCTACCACTGATTCCTACGAAGGCATTCGGACAGGCGGATTTGAGCTTCACCGCATCACGGAAGCACGGGATTGGCTTGCCTGCCACATTGAGGTATGCCCACTCTGACGGGAGTGGGCGGAGCGTGTCCGATATGCCGTTCGGACAGGACGGGACTGCAACACAGGGAGTTAGGAGAATCCATGGCGGATATGAAAAGGGTTCAAACCAAGTCACCTCGGTTTGAACCCTCTAATCCACTGACAATTCTGCGTTGCACTTTCGATTTTGTCAAATCGAATCGCGCCGCAGCACCTGCCGATGCACGTCCGAAAGCCTGTACAATGGCCGTCCCTTATCGTTCTCACCGACCGGCTGAAGCCTGCCACGCTTACGCCACGAGCGAATCGTATTCGCATTGCACTGGAACCCGCATTCGCGCAGCAGCTCAGCACACTCCCCCGCCGTGAACGCCCTGCCCGATTCGATGCACTCCCGCAGGAAACCCAATCGCACATCGACCACGCGATAAGCGTTGCCGCACACCGGACAATCAACGCTCACCGCGCCGACCTCCGCACTCAGCTCCACTCCACACAGAGGATTCAGGCACCTGCCGATGCCGTGCCTGGATGGTGGCACGTCGATGATGGCCAGCGTCTTGCGCACCAACCGCTCCCAGTCATGCCAGATCAAACCGATGTCCGGCAGTCGGTTCAACCGCTGGCATGACCAGCATGCCTTGAGCATGTCGACGATGGACGGGACCGCGATGCTTGTGGCCCATGGCATGGCCGGCGGCGCATACAATCGACACCACAACGCCGTCACCGCATCCTCGATCTCCTGCAGATGGTCAACGACCGAGAGTCTGATAGGCGTGGGCGCGGACTGCAGGTTGACACGTCCAGGCTGGTGGCCTCCGTAATGCGCCGTCGAATCCAGGAACTCGCGCAGGGCTTGGATCCAGACGGGATAGTCGTGGATCCATCCCCTCAAAGCGGTCTCGCACTTGTCGCACATCGTGGCCTGGATACGGCACTCCCCGCCGCACACTCGGCACATGCCGGCGAGCGCTGGCTTGTTTTGGTTGGTTTGTGTTGGTTGGGATTCGTTGTTTTGTTCGTTCATTTGTTCGATTCCCTCCGGCGTGGTAGTCTTCTGGTGGTGTCAGGAGCCCGGCCGGAAGGTCGGGTTTCTTGTTATTCGTGGCGCTGTTGGATGATCGCTTTGATTTCCTCTTTGGGGACTTGAGGAACCAGTGGCGAGATCTCATCGAGGCTGTATCCGGCCTGATGCCATTTGATGATCATGTCCATGAGGGTTTTCTTCACTTTCATTTCGTTTCCCTTCGTATTTGCTGGATGATCGTCTCGTATGGTTTGCGGTGGAAGGTGCGTATCCACCATTCGGGGCGGCGGCCCCATATGGTTTTGACTTCGGTGAGGGGAAACCATGATACGTACCATTTTTGGCAATTTCCGCAGTACAGCACCTCGCCTTCCTCCTTCGGTCTGGGATGCTCATGGTCGAACGCTGGCGGCCTTGGCACCAAATAACTTCGATTGCTCATTTTGTGTCCTTGAGTGGGATGCGTTTCATTCCTTCGCCGCCTTCATTTCTTGGACTTCACCGTCAAAAAAATCGATGATGAGATTGCAGATGGCGAACGCCGACGTTTTGAGCTGGGTTTTTTCCTCTTTGTTTTCGGCTTTGATGGCGAAAACGCCATCCTTGCTGTTGAAATCGATTCTCATTTCGTGTCCTTCGTGGTTGGGCGGACGGTGAATGCGACGAGTCCGGTCTCGGCGTGGAACACCTTGGCCGGTTCGCCAGTCCTCAAGGACATGGCCTGCGCGTAGTCGCCAGCATCGTCGATGTCCTCGAACGTTCTGACGCCTTCCTGGGTAACGACGTTGTAGCTCATCTTGTCGGCTCCTTGTCGGATCCGTCGGCGTGCGCCCAGTCGCAGCTCATGCCTGCGGTCGAGGCGACGCAGGTGACGCGACGAGTGTCCTGCAGTTCGACAACGCATTCTCGCATCGACGTGTTAGACCAGCGCTTGCATGCGGTGCTGGTCCGTGGATCAGGTTCGGAGGTTCCCTCTCCGCGCGCCCCGCAGCCCGCGAGCGCGGCCGTCGTGAGGATGGCTGCGAGGATGACTGCCGTGGTGGCGATGGTTTCGGTGGTGTGTTTGGCTGTTCGTTTCATTAGAGGCTTCCCAGGTAGGCGATGATGATGGTTGCGGTGAGGATGATCAATGCGGCGGTGGTCATGCGTGTGCCGCCACGTGGATTCGGATTGGTCTGTTGGTCATGGCTGGTTTCTTTCTCGTTTGTTTTCGGCTTCGTCCAATGCGGTGTCGAGCATGTCGGCGAGACGGTCGGCCTTGTCGGGCGTGAGCCTGTAGCTGGTGAGCTGGTATGCGTAGGGGCCTGCGGAATGGCCTTCGCGGATGGTCAGGATGATGCAGTTGCCTTTCGTGCTGGCCTTGGCCGTCACGTCGAGGCTTTCGTAAGGTTTCGGGCTCATTCGCGGTTCCTTTTCGGATTGTGGTCGGGGCACAGGTCGAGTTCGTGGCTCCATCCCTGGTATTCGAGGCGGTATCTGGTGCCGATGTCGTGGCAGCGGCATTCGCGGCAGTCGGCGTGCAGGTGGTTGGGGCAGTCCACGTGGCCGTCACACTCCTGCCATCCGGGTTCATCGCAGTCGGATTCGAGTCCGCAATGGTGGCACACGTACACGGGATGGCAATTCGGGCAGTAGGTCTCCCAGTTGCCATGAGAGTCCTCGTAGTACGTCCATCCGTCATCCACCGCTTGCGTCAGCGCGGCGTCCTCGCTCCAGCAATCGTCGAACTGTTCGTAGCCGCAGCCGTCGCACACGCACGAGTAGGACGTTCGTTCGCGGATCATCACATGGTCCTTCCGGTGATGGCCTTGTACAGGCTGCGGTAGTCGCTGACGTCGCGTTCGATGCACCAGCGGACGCGGTGGCGGCTGGAATGCTTGCCATACGGGGTTTCGTCCGTGAACCAGCCGGCCAGATGTCGCAATGTGGTCACGTCCAGCTTCCGGTAGGACATGCGGCGCACGATGTCCGGATCCAACCGGCGCAGGAAGTCCATGTCGAAATCCACGTTCGTTCCAGCCGGAACCAACGCGAACCGTTGCGCGAGGCTGTCCAGGAATTCGAGGATCGCATCAGCGACGGCCTTGCGGTTGGTCTTGGACGGGTCGGAGTCCACCAGGGCGTACAACAGTCCGGAATCGCAGTGCATGCTGAAGCTTGTTGGCGTGAAATCGTCCAGGGTGAGGCACTGCGGCTTCACCAGGCGGGTGAGCGTGCCGTACGTCTCGGTCGCATCCACGCTCGTGCAGCGCATCCCCACCTCCAGCAGTTCGTCCAGGTCACGGTCCACCCCGGTGGTCTCCACGTCGACCCACAGGAGCGCCTCCGGCTTCCCATTCCGGTCTTTGTCCTGTTTCCTCATGATTGTTCCTTCCAATTGCTTTGCCATTCGATGATTTCGATTTGCGTGAGCCGTTGCGCCGTGCCGTCATCCAGCAGCCACCACCAGTCGCCGTTCCAGTCGCGTATCGGCACGCTGAGCGGAGCGCGCCAGCTCGGGATGATGTAGCCGAACCGTTCCGCCTCGGCCGGATGCGCGTGCGTCCAACCATGACAGCCGGTCGTGCCGGAACCGCACAGTTCCACGATGTTGCACGGCAGGTCACGCACGGTCGGGTCGGCCCGACGGCGCAACTGCCGGTGGTGGCCGCTCCTACCCGGCCAGACACTCGGGTCGTGCAGGTTGCGTCCGCAACGCATGCAATGCCAGCCCTGACGTTGCAAGGCGACGCGTTTCGATTCCTGGAATTGCCGGTCGCTCATCGTCGCTCCCTTCCGAACTGGTCGAGCAGGTTGATGCAGGTCGAGCAGTCGCGTTTGATATCGCGGATGCGGTCAAGGTCCATATCGGCGAGCGCCGGGCCTTTGAGCGCGTCGAGTTCCAATCGGTCGGCGGCCTGGATGGCCGAGGTGAGGACGCCGGCCATGTGTGCGATGGTCATGGCGTTCATGCCGCCGCCTCCTGTTCGAACAGTTGTTCGGCCAATACGTCGCCGGGCACGTTCGCGAGCTGACGGCGCAGCATGTCCGGGTCCAAGCCCTGGTTGAGCAGGTCCGCGACCTTGCATGCGAGCTCCATGTACGTGTCCGTGCCTTCGCAGGCTATCGGGCCGAGTACGCGTTTGACCTCTTCGCTGCCCCACGTAAACCGTCGGCGAGCGTTGGAATCTTTTGGTGTGGCGAATCCGCGTTCCTTGCCTTTGACGAGCCAGTTGCGGTATTTCGCGTTCCAGTCGGCCGAGCGGGCTGCCGAGTCGAGGGCCCTGTCACGGAATTTTTCGGCTTCCGCCTTGCAGTCAATGCCGAGCCTGTCGGCGAGCGCGTGGTGTTCCTCGGTTGGTTTCCAGTCGGCTGGTATTGGGATTAGTTTTCTCGCGCGCGCGTTACTCTCTATAGTCTTTATTGTTTCTATAGATTTAGTAGTATTGTCTGCACGCTGTGTGCACCCCTGATTCATGCCAGATTCATGCCAGTTGCACCCCTGATTCATGCCTGTTTTTTGGGGTGCATTTCGTTCACCCCTGTTTTTTGGTTTGATTTCTTGGGGTGCATTTCGTTCACCCCTCTGTTTTGGCAGGTGCATGTCATACACCTTCGGTCGACGGTTTGGCGCGATATCGTCGACGATGTGCTGGTTGCCGTATCTCAGGAAGCCCTTCTCGCGCAGGGAACGGAGCTTGTTGTGCACAGTTCGTTCTGACATATGCAGCTGCGATGCGATGGTTTTCGCGCTCTTCGCGAAGCCCTTGCCGTCATCGCCGGTCCAGTCGGCCACCATCATCAGAAGACGAAGCTCATAAGGGTCGAGCCCGTACTCGTGATACAGCAGTTTCCGAACATTCTCCATGCTCATGATTCATCCTTAGAAATCCGGTTCGGATTCCGGCTTGCCGAAATCACCGAACGATGACGACGAGTGTGAGGACGAACCCCACGGGTCGGACGGCGGCAACGAAGCGGTGGCTCCGCCCGTATAACCCGCCGGCGTGGAAGCCGGATTGCCATACGCTCCAGCCGTACCCCGCTGCGCCTTGGCCACCTGCGCGGTCGCATAGCGCAAGCTCGGCCCGATCTCGTCCACCTGCAATTCCATGGAAGAACGCTTCTGATGCTGCTCGTCCTCCCATGAATGCTGGGTCAGCCTGCCCTGGGCGACCACACGCATGCCCTTGGCGAGGGAGCGGGCGCAATGTTCGGCCAGATCACCCCATACCGTGCAGCGGAGGAACAACGCGTCCCCATCGACCCACTGCTGCGACTGCCGGTCGAACGTGCGCGGAGTGGACGCGATCGTGAACCCAGCCACGCTCCTGCCGTTCTTCGTCGACCTCAACTCAGGATCCGCGGTCAGATTGCCCACCACCGCGATAATCGTCTCACCAGCCATTAGAACCTACCTTTCACGGCGAGAGTCTTGATGATGCGGATGGTCTCGCCACCATCCCTGGTCTTCACCATGTGCGTCAACTGCGCGGCCGCCCCCTGATGGAAACTGTCACCAGGCATCACCTCCAACACGGGAGACGCCACCTCGGACACGAACCGGCCCACCAGTCCGGTGAACCGCACGCCCACCGATTCCAAGATCTCCAGCTCCTTCCACGCCTCGGTCTCCATCGCCCGACGGCACGCCTCCGCCACGGCCCTGTCGCCACGCGTCATCCCCTTCATGCCGACGTCCATGACCGGAGCGTTCGGACTGAAATGCCAATGCGGCAAAATCTCCTTCATCGGTTCCTCCCTTGACCTTGATTGATATGAGATTGATTGATATGAGCCGGACCGCTGGGCGCCATGACAGCAAAGAAGCACGCCCATCGTTCCCACACCCCAAGAAAGCTGAACGAAGCGGGGATGCGGGCGGCGTTGACGGTCCGGCCAAGCGCCGGCGGCGGGATTCGAACCCACAGCGGACGGCGTGACGGCGGAAGACGTGAGAGTGAATGCGTGAAATGCAATGTGAGATGAAGGGACACACGCCTCCGCCATCCGTCCGCGTCCTTGTACGCCGGCGGATACGGTCAGACGTCGCCATCCACGTCATCGCGCGGAGCGAACCTGACCGTCAGCCACAGGGCCGTGGCCAGATACACGCCCTCAACCACAAGCGCGCCCGTCAGACCGCCGCCATGCCAGGTGAGCATGAGCGTCACGCTCACGACCAAACCGACCACGGCGGCCGCGAACTTCACACGACGCAGCGTGTAGTTCGGCCTCCCCTTTTCGAACCTGTCCTCGATGCGATAATCGTTGTCCGTCATCTTGCGCCTCCGATGCTTTGAATGAATGTCCTTGCCTGGTCTTTTCCGATGCTCGCCAGCTCCTGGCTTCCGTCGACGTCGAGTGCCATGAGGCTGGCGCCCTTGCCCGTGACGCGAATCGCGTAGCCGGTCAAACCGAACATGATCACCGTGTCCTTCGGCGGTACGGGTGGTGTCAGCAGCGTTTCCGCGTCGATTCTCCTGAGTGTCATCACAGCTCCTTGTTGATCGTGTCGATGATGAGGTCCACGAGACCGGTGACGTCGAGGTCGATGTAGCCGACGATGTGGCCGAGCGACCTCATGGCCTCCGCATCCACGTCCTTGAATGGGTGGACTATTTCGCCCTGGGTCTCGAACTCGTCGAACACTGCCTGCACGCAGGCCTTGCGAATCGTTTTCATGCCGACTCCTTTCCCTCGTATTCACATGTGCTCTGGTAGAGGTGTTCCTTGAAGTAGGCGATCATCGGCTCCTTCGGATACATGACGGTCCGTCCGACCTTCACGAACTTCGGACCGATTCCCGCACCACGCCAGTACGCCAAGGTGCCCTCCTTGATGCCGCAACGGTCCGCGATGTCCTTCGTCGTGTTCATCGGTTTCAGGACCTCAGCGAGCGCAGCGAACGTCGTATCGTCTTCCATCACGCGCCTCCTTTGCGTGTGTAATGCCGGGCGGCGTTAGGAGAACCGCCCGGCCCCCTCCTAAAATCGGTGTCATCCCGCATTTCCGACGTGCGGGCCGAACAGTTAGGAGAAGAATCAATGGATGGATCCGTATTGGCCGCATGGGCCGGTGCCGCGGCCTCGCTGTTTGGCGCCGGATTGACCGTTTGGTGGCCATGGCATAACAGGCCGCAGGCGGACTGGACCCTGCTGGAACACTCGACGAATCCTGAATTACCGATTTCCTCAACGGTGCCCGGATTTTCTGACTGGTTGGAGTCTCGAGACGAGGCCGAGCCGGATTCCGTCTGCTCCGTGTACAATTCCGGTGACGGCGACGCGTACGACGTCTCAATCGAGGGGATTGGATGCAAGGCGTATTTCCTGCTCCTGAGACCCATCGGCGACAACACCGAGTTCATGACTCCGAGCAGCATCGCGCAATTCAAAGCGGCCGACCGCGCGTATATCATCATGCACGCCGATGAGAAAGCCGATGTCATAGCGATACGCCTCCATTGGACGAAACAGCCGACGCATTTGATGCGCCGCGTGTTCCGTTCCTATTCGATTCATGGGTCGCTCCCGGAACAGCCGCGTCATCCGATACCGGAAACGAGACGGCATTTGCCAACTCTGACGAGATACCGGTTCGAACATTCGAGACTGGGATTATGGTTATTTGCACATCCCCGACTGCATCCGCTTTCCCGGACTCTTGACACTCCCCCAACGACAGGATCCAACCGATCGGATCAAGATCGACGAGGATCCGAAGCAAAGCCAGGGAAAGACTGAACAAGCCAGCAGTAAGCGATATGCATGCCGGCAGCCATGTCTCACTCATCACGCACCCGCTTCCTGTGTTGGTTTCGCGAGGAACAGTTTGGCGAAATACGTCTGCCCCTTACCGGTCATCTTCGGCGTCTTGTTGATCGTGGTGTGCCCGTCCGAGTGGCTGATGGTCGTCTCCTTGACCTCGAACAGGTGAAGGTCCATCGCCTTCTGTGTGGGCATGTTCCAACTGGAGCCCTTGGCCTTGATGAGCCATCCATGCTCGCGGAGCCAGGCGAACAGGCGCCGTGGGCCGATGTCGATGCCGTTGCTTTTCAGGATCTTCGCGAAATCGCCCACAAGGATGGACGTCCTCGCGGTTTCGACCGCGTTGGCGAACAGGACCTTGCCTTCCTGGGCTTTGAGCTGTTTGGCTTGTTCGTCGACCTTGGATTGCAGCCATCGCATGCTGGCCAACGCCATCTGTTCCGGCGTCATCCGTTCCTGGCCGGCCATATAGCCGCCGTGCTTGCGGATGGACGGCAGCACCTCGTGAGTCACCCAACGCTGGAACTCCTTGGCCTCCGGCTTCCGCGAGCGCATGATGAGCTTGTACAGGCCAGGCTCGGAGACGATGTTGACCGCTTGATTGCTTCGATTTTCTGACCCTAAGTAATCCTTAGGGTCAATCTGAGCGACTTCATCTTTATCAAGAGCGGTAACCGCCATCGATGGATTGCTCATGCCGAGGATGTCGCATACGTCCTTGGCGACGAACCAGGGCTCCTCCGCCTTATCGGTCAAGGTGCGCAATGATGAGCCCTTGAAATCGAACTTCTGGATTTCATTGTTCATTGGATTCTCCCTAGAATCGAGTTTGTGAATAGTTTTCTTGAGGATCCGGCAGGCTGGGCTTCGACCATCATCGCCGGGGCGTCTTTGGCGTGGAACGTTCTGCAGCAGTTTCAAATCCACTCCATTCGCCGTAGGGACGATTTGTCCCAAACCGATTTGGAGCCTTTTCTTGATTCCACGTCGAACAGCATCGTGTATTTCCGGCTTGTTGGACCTCTGACGATGTATGACGTCCGGATCCCACCTCAGGCAACGTTCGGAACAAGCCCCTATACGCCGCTGTTGGCCAAGCGGTTGAGACCGAATCAGATCTGCCATACCGGCTTCACCGGCGAGAATGCGGTGCTGCTACTTCCCGATGATTTCGAGATTGAGTGGCGGTCGTCCCACATGTCGCGCAGTCATAAGATTCGTGTATCTCTGACCGAGATAAAGAAGGAGGCGTGGAACCGCAGCTCGAAGAGTGTTCGGCAGATTCGCGAGAGGGCTTCGAGGCCGTAACCAACGGTTCTGCATCAGTCGCGTTCTCGTGGCGATGAGTCAACGAATCGAATATGCCACGCAAGGTCGCACACAAACCGGAATGACGCTTCCTGCGGGCGAGATGCCATCCCGCATCAACGCCAGCGAGATAAAACCACGCATCACCGAAGCTGCATGGGCCGTAACTTGATTCGTCGGTGAGCACATCGAAATAGTCGCCCTGCTTCACGTCGTCAATCCAGTATTCGGATGGAAGCACATCAAGGCATGGCCCTCCGTCCGCTTCGATGGCGCGGCATTTCCAGATGAGACGCTTGAAATCGCCAGCGTTCCCCGGCTCTTTCGGAAGGCTCTTGTTCATCCCCGTGCAACCATTGCCGAAGTCGACCCGTTCAAGCGGTTCACCTGGAATCCACTCGCGGACATCGGATCTCTTCATCTTCCTCATTTCGGATTCTCCTTTCGATTCACTCTTCGGCGAGCGCCGCTTGCTTTTTCGAAGCACTCTCATTTGAGGCCCTTCCTGCCGAGTGGGAGAATGAGCAGACCCACGCAAAGAAGGGAGGTGAGAATATGAGCAATGGATCCGATTTCGCGAAGGCGAGCGCCGTGTTCGGGAAGGCCGCTGAAACGTCCGATCCCGACGAGAGGATGAGAGCCCTGTGCCAAGGGCTTTCCCTCCTCGCCAAGGGATTCGATTCGATGGATGCTTCCATGGCATCCGCCGCCTACTGTCTCGACGTGCTCTCGGATAAGTTCTGAACGGAATTCCTGTATCTCCGTGCTTAGTCGGTCCGCGGCCTGATTGATGTGCTCGAGAATCGAGCCCATGACTTCAGTCGTCATGTCGCGGGCCGACAACTGCCGTCCGACCTCGATGCCGATTCCTCGCAGGTCAAGGCTGGACAGGTGGCTCCTCCTGTCGTCGCCCACTGTTCCGATAACCGTTCGAGCTGGTTCCTCGCGGACGGCTTTTCTTATCGCGCCCAGCATCGCCGGGTGCAGGCGTTCGAACTCCTCAACGGAGATCGGGTTCGTGGATTCGTCCGGTGTCTCGGCCGGAATATTGATGCTCATTTCGGATTCTCCTTTCGATTCATTCGTCGGCGAGCGCTGCTCACGGCTTGATCTGTTTGATGCCGTCGATTGGTTGCAGGAGCTTGATCATGAGCTGGTAGAGGCTCATGCCGAGCATTGTCGCCGTCTTCTCGAGTTGCTCGGTGTTAAACGACCCCTTGCCTCCCAGACGTTCGCTGACGGTTTTCTCACTCATGCCGAGTTCCTTGGCGAGTGCGGCCTGTGTCTTGCGATGCCGTGCGAGCTCGCCGCTGAGATTCCTTGCGATGGTTTCCGTCTCACTCATCTGTTTTGCCGCTCCTTTCTTTGTTCATTGCCTTGCGGTAATTCTTACTGTACTTAATTGAGTAAGTTTATTGTTACTCAATTAAGTATTCTTTACAAATCCTTCTCAATTGGGTACCATGTTGGGCATGGGAAGCATTGCCAAAAATGAAGTCACCGAAGACAGCAAGAGAATCATCGACATATGTCGAGATCTCGTTAAACGAAGCGGAATAACAAATGCCGAGTTCTACAAAAAGAGCGGTATGAGAAACAACTACTGGCACGTAAGGCTCCGATACGAAGCGCCGCTCACGACGTCCGACGTGGAGCACATCGCCTCCACATTCGGGCTCACCAGCCTCGACATCTACACCCGCGCCCTGGGCAGCGATGCCGCCCGCGCCTACGAGGCCCGCGAGCGCGAGTCCCAGATCACCGATGATCTCATCGACCGTATCGCCGCGCAGTCGAAGGACTTTAGCATGGCCGCTAATGATGATCCGAACAAGATGCTTGAGGCGGAGACGCCGAGAGACTGATTTTTCCGTATAAACCAACCAGGAAAGAAGAGAACCATGTATAAGAAGACAATCGCAGCAGCCATCGCAGTCACTCTCGCTTTCGGGCTCGGCGCGTGCGGCAACTCCGATAGCGCCGATACCGCCAGCACCGGCGGCACGAGCCAATCGCAGACGACGAAGAAGAAGCCGGCAGAGAAGAAGCCGGTCGAACAGCCCGCGGACCTGACCGGCACGTGGAAGCAGACCAACTCCGGCAGCGACGACTCCTGGATGGAAGCCGAGATCACGGCAGACACGATTACCGTCCAATGGGTCAGCGACAACGGCGACACGAAGAGCCTGTACTGGAAGGGCACCTACAGCGCGCCCGACAAGGCCGGGGACTGGAAGTGGACGAGCCAGGGAGACACCGCCGCCATGCAGGCGTCCCTGCTCGGCTCCCAGGACGCCACCAAGGACTTCACCTACACCAAGGCGGACGGCGTCAGCTGGGAGACCACCGCGATGGGCACCACCACGGTGGTGAAGACCGCCAAGCAGTGAGCGATAGGCTCAGCAAGCCGCTCAAGGCGGGAACTTCAAGGAACTGGGCCCGTGCACGTCATACGCGGATTGAACTATTAGAAATAATCGAATAGTTCAAAACCGTTGGAAACATCAGCAATAGACCATTTTGCCGACGTCAGGAAAATGGTCGTGGAATCGGAAGGAGACAAGCATGGCGGACGAACCACAGGAAGGCCGGATAATCCTCTACCAGGAGGACGGGCGCAACGTGCCGGTCGAAGTCACGTACTGGCGGGAGACGTTCTGGCTCACACAGCAGAAAATGGCAGAATTGTTCAATGTTACCGTGCCGACCATCAACGAGCATTTGAAAAACATCTTCTCATCCGGCGAACTGACAGAGACGTCAACCATTCGGAAATCTCGAATAGTTCGACAAGAAGGTTCTCGCCAAGTATCGAGAGAAATCTCTTTCTACAATCTCGACGCGATCATCGCCGTCGGATACCGTGTCAACAGCAGACAGGCTACGCAATTCCGCCAATGGGCCACCGGCATCCTACGCGAATACATCGTCAAGGGGTTCGCCCTCAACGACGACATGCTCAAGAACGGCAGGCCTTTCGGAGACGACTATTTCGAGGAACTGCTCGACCGCATCCGCGACATCCGCACCAGCGAGCGCCGGTTCTGGCAGAAGGTCACCGACCTGTTCAGCGAGGTCAGCTACGACTATGATCCGAACTCGCAGACGGCCAGGGACTTCTTCGCCAGCTGCCAGAACAAGATGCACTACGCCGTCACCCATCAGACCGCCGCCGAGATCGTCATGGATCGTGTGGACGCCGGCAAGCCGAACATGGGATTGACTACTTGGAAGGGTGCTCCGAAGGGACATCCACGGTCCACGGACGTGACCGTGGCGAAGAACTATCTGAACGAACGCGAGATGAAGGCGTTGAACACGCTCACCACCGGTCTGCTGGACCTCGTGGAGGCGCGAGTCCTGAACCACACCCTCACCAGCATGGAGGAATGCGCCACGCTGATTGACCAGTACATCTCTCTGTCGGGCATGCCGTTGCTGGAAGGCAAAGGGAACCGTGGACACGAGCAGATGAGACGCAAGGCCCTCGACGAGTTCCACAAGTGGGATGCAGCACGAGAAAGCGATTTCGATAGGTTCGCCAAGGGATTGGACGGAACTGGACGGTGAACGACGCCACATTGACGTCCTGGGCGAAGACGTTGGGAGTGCGCGTGGAGGAACGCCGGCTGGCCGGAGACAGGTGCGGAATCTACTACGATCCACTCCGCCTCGTCATCCTCGACGACCGACTGGCCGGATTCCAGCGCCGCTGCACCCTCTGCCATGAGCTCATTCATGCGAAACACCACGATTCGGGATGCGGCACGCAGTATGGATTGAAGTGCGAGCGCCGTTGCCGCAGGGAGACCGCGCTGGCGTTGATCAGTCCGGTGGATTACGGCATGGCCGAGACGGTGTACGAGGGCAATACGTGGATGATGGCCGTGGAATTGGGCGTCACCATCCAAGTACTGTCGGACTATCGGCAGCTGTTGTACGATTCCGGCGTGTGCGTGCAATAAAAGAAGCTCAGCGTCCACATACCGCGACGGGAAACAAAAAAGGGTCCCGCCCGAACACAGTCGGACGGAACCCAAGGAACCAACAATCAGCATTTCCGTTTTCACCAAAATGAGGTTCCACGCACAGTGTAGCGCGTATCCTCGGAAAGAGACAACCATGGCCAGAGCGTTCGTAGACGACAGATGGCTCAAAAACGACGAGGACGGCAACCCGCCCAGCAGGGCCGCGAAACAGTCGCTGGCCAATGCGAAGGATCCGATGAAAGCCAATGTGCCCGGCAAATGGCGGTCCGCGCTGTACGGCCAAGGCTCACGGTGGAGATGCCGCTGGTACACGCTTCGAGACGGCAAACGCGTCCAGAAATCACGGAACTTCGCCAAGCTCCGTGACGCTGAGGAATACGCAGCGGCCATCGAGGACGACATCAGACGCGGCAAATACCGCGACCCGCAGCAGGAACTACGCATCTTCCGGGACGTTGCCTCCGAATGGACGGACGGCAAGATGGATATCAAACAGGGCACTTTGGGCAGATACCGCCGCGAATTGCGCGTTTATATCAACCCCAAGTGGGGCGATCGCACACTGAGGGAAATCCAACGCGACGAACTGCAACAGTGGGTCACGCAGCTCACCGAAGGCGGGTATCCCGCCGAACTGCAGGACGATCGCGAATCGAAGCCATTGAGTCCACGCAGCATCCGCAACATCGTCAAGGTCGTCATGGGCGGTGTCATGGAATTCGCTTTGGAGCACGGCTGGATCGGAGAGAACCCCATTGAAAAGGTCACCGTGCCGCGCATCACGCAATCCGATGACGACATGGTGTTCCTTACCGTCGAGGAGGTGGAGTTGCTGGCCGGCATGGCCGAACGGGCAGGACGGCCGGTAGACGGGCTGATCGTCCGCTGGCAGGCATACACCGGTGCCCGCATTGGCGAGACGCTGGCACTCAAATGCGGCGACGTGGATGTGGAATCACGCAGGGCGCGCATCCGCCGCACTTGGACCGACGACGGCAAAGGCAGGCTTGTGCTGGGCACGCCGAAGAACGGCAAACCGCGCAGCATCGCCATACCCAGATTCCTTATACCGTCCACCGAACGGCAGATGGAGGGCATGGGCGACGACGACTGGCTGTTCCGCGCGGCAAGAGGCGGGAACCTGTGGACGAACACGTGGCGGACGCGTGTCTGGCGAAAGGCCGTCCGACTGGCCGGCATGGAGGACGAGGGCGTGACCATCCATAGTTTGAGGCATAGCTATGCGAGCTTTGCGATTGCTCAAGGCGCGGATGTGAAGACCCTACAGATGCAGCTCGGCCACTCCTCACCCAGCATCACGCTGAACACATACACGGCTCTCTGGCCGGAACGATTGGACGATGTGGCGGACGCGATTGGCGAGCTGCGCGCTGAACAGTTGAAGACCGTCTAGACGCGGAGGTTGCGCGGTCATCGTGTCGAATCGTGTCGATAGCCTACGGCCAAGAAAAAATAAAGCCTTGGAAACGTAATGTTTCCAAGGCTTCCGGTCGGGCTGACAGGATTTGAACCTGCGACATTCTGCTCCCAAAGCAGACGCGCTACCAAACTGCGCTACAGCCCGTTCACGTTCACACCCCGCGAATCCGCCTCACGGAATCGCATCAAGTGAACACGAGTTTCTATTATAGCGTATGGTTGGACAACGACAGGCTTACAATAGCATTTCGGAAGGGAGAGTGGCATGGGACGTCACCAGCAGGCCGAATCGTCAGGCATCATCTCCTTTGTGACATGCGCCGTTATCGCCTGGTTCGTCATGAACGCATACATGCAGTTCGCCCCGGCCATCTGGCGTGTCACGCAGCGTCTGTTCACCGTCTGCGCGGGAATCGTGGCAGGATGCGGAGTCGTTTCATTCAGTTTGGGTTACGCACGAAAATCACGTTCGCTGACACTCAAACATGGTTGGGCTATTCCGGTCCGTCGTATTTTCGAGATCCTCGCGCTTTCCATGGTGTATGCTTCGACCATTTTCGTCACATCGTTCATGATGTTGTCCATCGTCAACAACATGATGGGCATCCGCACGCTGAAAGGCTATCTGCCGATCCTATGCGCGGCTATCGCAGGCGTTGTAGGCTATATCACTTTCGTGCAGGCGGAACTTATGAATGCCAAAACGATCGCTTCCCTACTGCCGTTTTTCGTGGTGTCTGGCGTGAGTATCGCAGGATTGACGTCCGACGATCCGTACTGGTACAACAATAATTTCTCTCAATTGGGCGACCGTACGACGTTCGCCGCGCGTATGTTCAATTCGACGCTGACGCTCGCGGGCATCTGCATTGTGATCATCAGCTATTTCGCCGTTTCCGAGCTCATCACCACGTATCGTCTGCAATTGCAGTATCTGGATTCCAATGCCATCAATGAGACGCCGAAGCATTTTCGTACGAGGATTCTGCTGCTGTCAATCATGTTGACGTTGGCCGGCATCGCTTTCGTAGGTATCGGCATGTTCCGTTACACGCCGCATCCGATTTTGCACAACGTGTTCGCCCGCGGCCTACCATGTTTGATGAGCGTGCTGATGATTGCCCTGCCTTGGCTTGCCCCGCAACTCTCAAAGGTCGTATACGTGGTTTCCGATCTTGCGATTGCGATTGGGGCTTATGCCGGATTCCAATGGCTGAGCGGGCATAACACGCTGACGAATGTGGAGGCGTTGGCCGGCATGATGTTCCTTGGCTGGTTCATCATTTTCTCGCGTCAAATCGCCGCCATCGAAGCGGATCGCGTGCAGACGCAGCTGATACTGGCGCAATCTGAGAGACCACGCTCCGTCGAGGATCTTGCGGAAGTCAGCGAAACTGTTCCCGACACAGTTTCGAGGCTCGCCGCACAAGTCTGATGCAAGGCTGACCGGCAACCGCCGGATTTCAACATATACATACCAGTGGGGTGGAGCCATCGCATTGGCGACGACTCCACCCCACTGGATTCTGACGGCATAACGCGAGTGCGCCGTCAGAAGTTGTAGTGCTTGTTGGACGGCTTCTTGTCGCTCATCAACAGCAGGAAGCTTCTTGATTGCGCAGTAATCGCAAAACCGGCCTCATAATTGAGTTCTGGCCCCTTTGGATTATGCGTGTCGACAATTAAGCGCCATTTCTTGCCATATTGCTCATCGGGCAGGGTGAACATGATCGGCTCGTAATGCGCGTTGAAAATCAGAATGAAATCATTGTCGACCATCTGATTGCCGTACCAGTCGGTTTCCGGAATATCGGAACCGTTCAGATAGATCATCACAGTGAAGGCGTGTGTGTTTGACCAGTCGTCCATATCCATAATGGAGCCGGTATGATCCATCCATTCGACCTGTGGAATCGCAGTGCTGTCGTCTCCCTGCTCGCGACCGGAGAAGAAGCGGCGGCGATGCAGCACAGGATGCTCAAGCCTCAAATGGATCAGCTTCGATACGAATTCGAGCAGGTCCTTTTGATCCTCGTCCAAATCCCAGTTCGTCCAGGAGATCGCATTGTCCTGGCAGTAGGCGTTGTTATTGCCCTGCTGGGTGCGCGCCACTTCGTCGCCGCCGCAGATCATCGGAATGCCTTGGCTGAGCAGCAACGTGGCGAACATGTTGCGCATCTGCTGTTGACGAAGCTCGTTAACATCCTTGATGGTCGTAGGACCTTCGACACCGCAGTTCCAAGAACGATTGTTGCTTTCACCGTCCCTGTTGCCTTCGCCGTTGGCCTCATTATGCTTCTCGTTGTAGCTCACCAGATCGTTCATGGTGAAGCCGTCGTGCGCGGTGATGAAGTTCACGGATGCGACCGGTCGGCGGCCATTGACCTGATACAGGTCGGAACTGCCCATGAATCGGCTGGCGAATTCCGGCAACGTGGACGGCTGCGAGCGCCAGAAGTCGCGCACGCAATCGCGGTAGCGGCCGTTCCATTCGGACCAGCTGGACGGGAAGCCGCCCACCTGATAGCCGCCAGAGCCGAGATCCCACGGTTCCGCGATCAGCTTGACGCGGGAGATCACCGGATCCTGTTCGACGATGTCGAAGAAGGCCGACAGTTTGTCGACTTCCTGGAACTGACGGGCCAATGTGGCGGCAAGATCGAATCGGAATCCGTCGACGTGCATTTCGGTGACCCAGTAGCGCAGACTGTCGGTGATGAGCTGCAGGGCGTGCGGCGAGCGCATCAGCAGCGAGTTGCCGGTGCCTGTGGTGTCGAAGTAGTGTCTGCGGTCGTTGTCGACCAGACGGTAGTAGGCGCCGTTGTCGATGCCCTTGAAGCTGAGGGTTGGTCCACGGTTGTTGCCTTCGGCGGTGTGGTTGTACACCACGTCGAGGATGACTTCCATGCCGGCATGATGGTATGCCTTGACCATGGATTTGAATTCGTTGACCTGTTCGCCGCGCTGTCCGGAGCTGGAATACGCGTTGTGCGGGGCGAAGAAGCCGATGGTGTTGTATCCCCAGTAGTTGCTCAGGCCTTTTTCCTGAAGGAAGCTGTCGTTGACGAACTGGTGGATGGGCATGAGCTCGATGGCCGTGACGCCCAGCTTCTTCAGGTATTCGATTACCGAGGGGTACGCCAGACCCGCATAGGTTCCGCGAATGTCCGGTGGCACGTCCATGTTGAGGTTGGTCATGCCGCGTACGTGGGCTTCGTAAATCACGGAATCGTGATATGAGATGTTCGGATGCTGGTCGTTGCCCCAGTCGAAATAGGGGTTCACCACGGCCGCTTTCATGGTATGGGCGGCCGAGTCGAGCGTGTTCATGCTGGTAACGTCATCGGGGCTTCTGAACCAGTACGAGTAGAGGCTCTCATCGCCGTCGATGTTGCCTTCGATGGCTTTAGCGTAGGGGTCAAGCAGCAGTTTGTTCGGGTTGCAGCGCAGGCCTTGCGTCGGGTCGTATGGACCGTACACGCGATAGCCGTAACGTTGCCCCGGTTGGATTCCGGGCAGATAGTTGTGCCAGACATAAGAGTTCTGCTCGGTCATTTCGATTCGAGTTTCGTTGTCTTCCTCATCGAAAAGGCAAAGCTCGACTTTTTGTGCCACTTGGGAAAAGAGGGCAAAATTCACGCCGGCGCCGTCATAGCTTGCGCCGAGTGGATACATCGATCCGGGTCTGATTTGCATGATTCAAGTATCTCACGTTTCAGCCCCCAAATCGCAATTTCGTGTTGTTCGGCGATTATTTTTACGATTCGAAAGAACTCTTGCCTGTATTTTGCCGGTTTCGTCGAATTTGCTCGTGAAGAATAGCGATCATGGAATTGGAGGCCGTAATACGGGTGCCGCGCAGCCGCTGCCAGGAGACCCACGCCGATTCGACATGCTCATCGCCGTCGAAATGACGTTCGACGGGATGCCATGCATGCAGGTGAAGCACCATGATGCTGGCAAGCTCGTCGGTCATGCCTTCGGACGAGTAAAACTGCCCCACATGGTCGAATTCGACACCGTCACGCCCGGCGGGCTCCACACCGGTTTCCTCACGAAGCTCCCGCAGCGCGGCCTCCTCCACGTCCTCTCCCCCGTCGATGAGTCCAGCCGGCAGACCGTAGGCGAAGGCGTCGCAGCCGATACGGTATTCCCGTTCGATCAGATACAGGTCATTCGCGCAATCATGCACCAGCATGACCACACAAGGCGCGTGACGCATCACCTGACGGCGAATCACCGTTTGCCCTCCGTCACGCATCGGCAATGCGATCCGCAGGTCGTCGACGCCGAAAATCGCACCCTGATACACGTGCCTGCTGTCAAGCACCGTGACCATACCGGACATGTCCACGCCATCGCTGGATTCATCCAGCAATACGTCCACCTGGGTTCCGTCTACCGCCTCGTCACACATGACGCGTCACCGTTCCTGCCCGCTCGAAGGAAATACCATATTCCATGGATCGGTATTCATGGAAATCCAACGCACGGCAGGAATGTCGCCGGTCGCTTCCGCAACCGCATGGGGAACGTCTTCCATCGCATACTGGAACCACATGGATTCGATAGCGCTGTGCGGAGTGTTGACGAACGCCGGACGCACACGCCCGTCACCATGGCCCATGGCAACGCCGGAAGCACGCATGGAAGCCTCATAGCGGGCCTGCTCTATGGCGTCCGTCACCGGATGATGCCGCAGATCACTGGTCACATACACGTCGGCACCAGCCGCACGCACCTCATCGAACAAGGAATCACCGGAACCCGGAAGCACCGCCACCGTGCTGACCGGAACGTCCAGATCGCCGCAAACCTGCACGCCAAGCTCGGTGTACGGCAGCGCGCCAGCTACTCGACGGGCGAAATCACGCAACGCCACAGGTTCGGCAAGACGCCCCACACGCCCCAAACCGACCGGATGCTCGGCATCCGGATCATCGATGGGCACCAGCGGACGCTGATCCACCAAACCGAACATGTCAGCCGCAGCCATGCCGACGCCACGATACGCCGCATCGGCATTCGTATGCCCCACCCACAACGCACATCCGGCAAGATTGAGCTTACGCACAATCTCACCACGGAAACCCAATCCCGACACCGCATGAACGGAACGGAAGAACAACGGATGATGGCAAACCAGCAAATCAACACCACCGGCAATCGCCTGATCAACCACCGCCATAGAGGGATCAGCCGCAAAAGCGATACCGCGCACAGGCTGACGCAAATCACCCACGATAAGACCAGGCTCATCCCACTGCTCCGCATAGCGAAGCGGATACAACGTTTCCAGCACATCCACAACCTGCTTCAGCGTTGCCATCATTCCTCCTTATGCCATTGCTCGACCACGCACATCCGCAACACACACGAAACCCAGTACCGTATCAGTGCGCGGCAAGCTGCCAATCCGAACCAATACCCGTGGAAACATCCAACGGAACCGCCATATCGACCGCATGCTCCATGGCATCCTTCACCAACGCAGTGACACGCTCCGCCTCACCCGGCGCAACCTCCACCACAAGTTCATCATGAATCTGCAAAATAATCCGACTGGCAAGACCAGCCTCATGCAACGCATCATCAGCACGAATCATAGCGATCTTCATAATATCCGCAGCAGAACCCTGAATAGGCGCATTCAATGCGGCACGCTCCGCAGCATCACGCACCGCACGATTCGGCGACTTCAAGCCCGGAAAATACCTACGACGACCATAAATCGTCTCCGTATATCCCTTTTCACGGGCCGTGGAAACCAACGACTCCAAATATTCATGGACCTTGCCGAACGTCGCAAAATACTGCTGCTTCAATGACTCGGCCTCACCTGGCTTAATGCCAAGCTGCTGCGAAAGCCCATACGTGCTCAGCCCATACGCCAAGCCATAGCTCATCGCCTTAACATGACTGCGCTGATCAGACGTAATCTCATCAACGGGAACGCCATACACCAAGCTCGCCACATACTTATGGAAGTCCCTACCGGAACGGAACGCCTCAATCAACGCCTCATCACCGGAAAGGTCGGCCATAATACGTAACTCGACCTGAGAATAATCCGAACTCAGCAACGATTCAAAACCCTCACCGGGCACAAAAGCCGAACGAATCTCACGACCAGCAGGATCACGATTCGGAATATTCTGCAAATTCGGATCAACCGAACTCAACCGACCAGTCGCAGCCACAGTCTGCTCAAACGTCGTATGAATACGACCATCAGACCTGTTCGTCGCATCAATCAACGTCTGCACAATCTGCTTAAGCTTATTCTTCTCACGATGCAACAACAACGCATCAAGAAACTGACAAGCCCTATCATTACCATACGAACGATCACGCAACACCTGCAAAGCAGCCGCATTCGTAGTATACGAACCAGTCTTAGTCTTCTTCGTAGGCTTCAAACCCATATCCTCAAACAGAATCTTCTGCAACTGCTTAGGACTTTGCAGATTCACGCGCTCGCCCGCATACTGCCATGCCGTTTCCTGCGCGTAATTCGCGTCGGCGGCAAGCTGTTCGCGCATGCTCATCAGCCTGTTCATATCGACTTGCGCACCGGCATGCTCCATGCCATACAGCACACGGGATACTGGAATCTCCACAGATTCAAGCAATGAGAACTGCTCACGCTGATCCAATGAATCCGCCAGTTTACGCGCCAGCAAACCAACAATCGCAGTATGGCGCGGAAGCTGGTTGTCGTTCCGCTGCGCACTATCGTCCGGCTCGTCGAAATCAAGCGTGCCTTGCGTCGCGCCCTCGGACTGTTCCTCGATATGCAGGTCAAGGAAATGCGCCGCCGCCTGTTCCAGCGTGTCGGCATGGAAATCGGGATGGACCAGATACCCGGCAAGCTTGGTGTCGAACAGCGGCTTCGGCAACGCCACACCGACGCTTTCCAGCAGGTGGGACTGTTCCTTATACCCATGCACCACCATGGATTGGTGATGTTCGTCAAGTACCGTTTGCAGCTGGGACGCCATGTCACGGTCAACACGATTGGTACGAATCGCTTTATCATGTGCAGCGATCATCAGCGACGCATAGGCCGCGTTCCCCGGCTTGCTTTCGCCTTCCACCTGCAACACCCACGAATGCGCCACGGACTGCGCACACTGCTTCGTATGATCAATGGCGAAGCCGGAGGGAGTCGTCTTCGGCGCGATTTCACGTTCGTCATGCAGATGCCCGTTCGGCATCGGCAGATTGTCTCGTACCCATGCTTCCAATGCTTCCGGCGAGTCAACCGTTTCATACTGAGGTATTTCGAGCTTGCCGGACTCGTCTTGCTGCACGGGATCGTTGGTGGGCTTCCCCGCATTGAATGTTCTCAGCACACGGTTTTTGGTGCGTATGCCGAATTCAAGTCTGGTGAACAGTTGGTTGAGCTGGTTGGCGTCCACCTGACCGAAAGTCAAATCCTCGATGGACACGCCAAGGTCAAGGTCACGCACCAAGGCATTCACGGAACGATTCAGTTTGACCTGATCGATATTGGCCCGCAACGCCTCGCCTTTTTTGCCGCCGATTTCGTCGGCATGCTCGATAATCTGGTCAAGTCCGCCATACAGGTTGATCCATTTGGCCGCGAATCCATCGCCCACGCCGGGAACGCCGGGGATGTTGTCGGCGGTTTCGCCACGAAGCGCGGCAAGATCCGGATATTGCTCCGGCGTGACGTGGTATTTCTCCACCACCGCGTCGGGAGTCATGTGCTTCAAATCTTTGAAATGATGCCCCGGATACAACACGGTGATGTTGTCGTTGATGAGCTGGAACGCGTCACGATCGCCGGATAGCACCAGCGTGCGATAGCCTGCTTTGTCTCCCATGCTTGCCAACGTGCCGATCACATCATCGCCCTCGTATCCAGGTTTTTCGATGAATGTGACGCCAAGGGCCGTCAGCATCCGTTGAATCAACGGCAGCTGGGTCAATAGATCTTCCGGAGCCGCATCTCGCGTGCCTTTGTACTGCGGCAGCATCGTATTGCGGAAGGTACCGCCTTTGACATCGAAAGCGACGGCAAGATGATCCGGATGTTCCGCGTCGATCACCTGCGACAGCATGGTGGCGAAGCCCCAGACGGCGTTGGTCGCCTGACCTGCGGATGTACTGAAATTCTCTACGGGCAAGGCAAAAAAAGCGCGGAACGCCAAGGAATGGCCGTCAACGACCAATAGCGTCCCGCGCGTAGTGCCTTCCACAGTTGCTGTGTTAGCGCTCATCCTCTGCTTCCGACTTCTGATCACCGTACTTGGCGATGATGGCCATAGCCAGACGCTTCTTCGGGATGCGCTGGTCCATGGAGGTCTTCTGAATCCAACGGAACGCGCCCTGCTCGGAGAAGTCAGCCTTATCCATCAGCAGGCCCTTGGCACGGTCGACAAGCTTACGTTCCTCGAGGGTTTCCTCAGCCTTCTTCAGCTGCTCTTCCGCCTTCTTCAGCTGCTCTTCGGTTTCGTGCAGCTTGGATTCGCTGCGCTCCACATTGTCGAGCAGATCGTTGATTTCGGCGAAACGGCCCATGGCCACTTCCAGAGCCGGAAGCAGCTTGGATTCCTCATACGGCTTGGTGACGTATGCCATGGCACCTGCACCCGTGGCCTTCTTGACCAGATCGGACTGGGAGAATGCCGTAAGCATAACGACCGGAGCGATATTCTCATCACAGATGATGCCCGCCGCTTCGATGCCATCCATACGAGGCATCTTGACGTCCATGCATACCACGCTTGGACGGAACTTGCGGGTCAATTCGACTGCTTCCTCACCGTTAGCGGCTTCGCCCACAACCTCGTAGCCACTATCTTCCAGCATGGCAACCAAATCCATACGGTTCACGGATTCGTCTTCGGCCACGACGACGGTACGCTTGCGAGGTTTGTCATCTTCCTCGATGGACTGCTCAGGCGCTGCGGCAGCCTGAAGTTCATCGTCGGTGAGCACTTCGTCCGGTTCCGTGGTCTTTTCTGCAGACATGTCGGTCTCTTTCCACTGTCACACCCAAAGCCGGTCTCACAAACCCCAACCTGGTCCTGGACTGATTCGATGCCGTTACTTGCAATCGTTCGGATTCTGGAAATCTTCAGCTTTTCACAGCCTTGATTCACCCTCCATCACGCAAGTTGGAACGAACCGGCTATCTTCCTTGTACTTTCATGGATGATACTAGCAGAAGCCTACAAGCGCGTGTTGCCGCAATCCTCTTTTTCCTTCACGTGCAAAGCCGAAAAATCCAAGAAATTCCGCAATCCTGCAAAGGCCTTCTTTCCACAATCCCGCTTCAACGTTGTCTTGTTTATACTGGTCGTATGAGTAGCACTTTCACTATCAGAGATATTGTCAACGAAGACGCAACGGCATCAGTCAGCGATTACGGTGCGCATGTGCTTTCCTGGGCACCTGCCGGCGAACAGACTGTGGTTTGGCGGCCAAAGGCGATTCATCTTAAGGAAGGAACTGCCATCCGCGGCGGTGTTCCGATTATTTTCCCTTGGTTCAATTCCGGTTTCGAAGGCGGGCATGTGGCTTCGAAGAAGCCCAAGCATGGTTTTGCCCGCAATAGCTTCTGGCATTATGACAAGGAAGGTTCTTCCGATGCCTTGTTGCGCTATACATTGGATTCCAGCGAGATCAACGCAGATATACTTTCCCAGTTTGTTTCTGGACCGAATCCTCAATTTCATGCCGTTTACACCATTGAAGTCGGCTGTGAGTTGACGATGTCGCTTACCGTATATAACGATGGAGCCGAGCCATTGTCTTACGAAGAGGCACTGCATACGTATCTGCAGGTTGGAGACGCCGAACAGTCGCAGGTGTGCGGGCTGGAGGGCACCGATTATCTCGATACCGTATTGGACGGCGATCCCCGTTGCAACCAAGGTAATGAACCTGTGACCTTCCAAGGCATGGTTGACCGCATCTACTATTCGGCGGATACGCTTGAGCTGCGCGACCCCGTGTTGCAGCGCACCATCATTGTCTCCAAGCAGGGCGCAGCGCAGACCGTGGTATGGAATCCGGGAGAGCAAGCCGGCAATGCCATCGGAGATTTGAGCGACGGCGAATGGCGTGGCTTCGTGTGCGTGGAAGCCGTCAACAATCGCGACTGCGCGGTCATCGTGCCTCCGCACGACTCACATACCTTGCAGCAAACACTGTCGGTCAAGCACTGAAAGTAAATAGAAACTGCCGGTTCGATGAACATCGAATATGGTTTCCAATGTCCATCGAACCAGCAGTTTATTCATCGACAATCTTTCCTGGACTACGCTAATCGGCGTCATGTCGATCGTCCGGACTCGATGAATATCGACGCAAAGTACATAACGCCAATAAACAGCCCTGAACAGTTACCAACCGCAACAATTGTTGCAATAAATTGTCCGATGACCCAGATGTCGTCACGGAGTTCTTTTGGACATACGCTGACGTTGATCCAGGCACGATTGAATGCGCATCATCGTCCACTTTCATTTCGACCTGTCCCTCATTTAATTCACTTCTTCGAAAATCCGGCCTCATCAGTTCTTGCTCCCCACCTCGATTACAGTCACAACTAGCCTGCAGGATTCTTCTTCCTTGGTATCTTTAGGGCAGATCCTCCCATCCCAAATCTGCTTTGCATAGGTGACCGTAACCAAAGAAAAATGTTCACGGAACCACTCATGAAATTCAGAGGCCAATCCGGACGGACAACAAACGCTACAAAAAGACCCACAGCCTGATAAATGATTATTTGTTAGCTGCGTGAGATCAACCTTCGAAACGTCAATTTCGCCAG
>OCSG01000546.1_pt1 | contig 32441 bp, 16 predicted proteins | sample 1538831 | NCBI WGS metagenome assembly OCSG01 (sample SAMN04571729, study PRJEB22368) | human gut metagenome | biome: human gut; material: stool | host: Homo sapiens | place: Luxembourg | collected 2012-09-20 | reverse complement strand
GAGTGGTGTACCGCTCGTCCCGTTTAGCGAGTGCAAAATTACGGACTTTTTCCATTCCCACCAAATGTTTTCGCAATTATTTTTCAAGAAAAACGGAGAGTTTTGGTGGAAGGGGCGTGGGGAGGCGTGAGGGATAAATGCAAAGTAGGTAGCCTGAATTATTTTTGCATTCTGGCCACCTACTTACTTATTTAATTTCAGCCTACCCCACCTCACTTCTTCTTCGGCTGCACGTTCAACCGATAAATGACATGCAGCATGCCGTAGCTCGGAATCACATTGCGGTAGGTCTCCGTGCGTCCCTGGCCGTTCAATGTATGCGTCACAGCGGAGAGGTTGTGCAGGATATCGAAACCTTCGAGCGCAAGCGTGAGGCGTTTTTTCCACACCTGTTTCGAGAGGCGGGCATTCCACACCAGTTCGTCGGTGTTCATCTCGTGGCTCTCATATCCGCGGCGGCTATACATCGTTAGGTCGGTGAAGAGCTGGAAGCCGCAGGGGAGTTCAAACTGGCCAGTCAGGCCATAGTTGAAGTTGGCGGCGTTGATAGTGGAGAAATCCTCACGCGCACTGGTGGCGTTGCGCCAGCTGCACCCTGCCTTCGCCCCGACCTTCTGACGGCCGAAACGGTGGTCAATCTTCACCGTCTCGTTCAAGAACAGGGTCTTCACCTTACTGCGCGGATTGGCGTCAGAACCAGTCACGGTAATGAGGTCCACATTGTTGTGTAGCTGCGCAGAAGTGGTAGTCGAGAGGTTCCAGCGCCGCTTTCTGTCGAGCGCCATGCTGTAATTCACGTTTTCCCCAACGCTGTAATTGCCGTTGATGTTGACAGGGCGATAAGTGTAGACACCCGTTGCGCGGTTGTACTCAGAGGAGTAGCCAATTTGGTTGCGCACGGCATTATAGTTCACTCCCGCATTGAAGAAACGCTGTTTGCGGTTGCTGTTGTTCGTGTAGGAAACGTCCAACTGGTGCGCTACGGAATTTTTCAGACGCCCATTGCCAAGCGTCACTCTCAGCGGGTCATCATCAGAACGAATATCGAGCGTCTGGGATAGTCCATACAATTTGGAGTCCACATCGTATTCAATGTCAATACGGCGTTTCCAGTCGTGCCAAATAAAAGACGTTCTCACAAACGGATTGAAGGCCGCAACTTGCTTCGTCAGCACCGTGTCGATATTTGCACGCACATAATCAAGCTTGCGACGGGTCAGCACAACCGGAAATTCCGCATAGGCTTCAAACCGCACCTTGTTATTCAGAATCAGATGGTTGCCATTGATTTTCATCGAAATGGTATGCTCCTGAGTATTCTGCTCCTGGTTATAGCTGTTTCCCTTGTCCAAAGTGGAGAGGTATTCCCATTCCGAAGGCAGCGCACCCAGTTCTTTGCCAGAACCCCATCCGTCCAGCTGTTCCAAACGGTAAATCATGTTGTCATTGCGGGTGTTTAACACACGATATTTATAAGAAGGCACCAACGCGAAATTGCAGGGTAGCCAATACCAGAAATCAGCCCGACCATAATAGCTGAACATTTCCGAAGGGGATTTGTAATAACGGTTTCTGGCCTCACCCGTCTGCCCAGCCGCCGACGGATAGTCAAGCTGATAATGGTTGAAGCGCTCAAAGTGCTCCTTCTTATAGCTGATATATCCCTCGGCATCTATTAAACCGCTGAAATACCTCAAATTCTGGGTGAAATAGGCTGTCGCTGTCGTAAAGAACTTGTCGGACTTCTGCATGTCCTCATTCTTCACACGGTTTATCACGGCATTGCGCAGCCACTCCGACGATCCCGAAAACAGACTATCTGTCAGACCAGACAGACCGTTCATATCCCGGTTCAATGCTGCCGAATAACTGTTGCCACGCTTTTTCTTCTTTTCATACAGCACATAGGGGGCTACTTTGAGCACCGTTAGGTCATTGTGGAAAAGCCAATTGTGGAAGGAGTTGAAACTGGTGACGCTCTGCGATTCGTGATTACCGCTGCGCTTATAGACGTTGCCATTCGGCATGAAGGCTTCGCCAGTCGTCTGTTCCAAAGCCGTCAGATTGTCGTGTTCTGCTTTGGCCCATCCCTCCAGCTTGTATCTCGTCCGCCTGTCATTCACCATATAGTCCAGCCCGAAGATTTTGTGTGCATTCTGTCCCTGCCGAACATTTCCGGGCGACCAGTCGCCATTCTGCCCAGGCTTGCGCGTCTCATTGAGGTTGTTCATGTTCCCGAAAAGGCTCACGCGCGACTGCCGTGTAAAACGCAGAGCAAAGAAGCGTCCCAAATAGCGGTCTCTCGTTCCAGCTCCGCCCTCCGCGTTTCCAATCCATCCAATGCTGTAATGTTTCTTCAGATTGATGTCCATCACATAAGACTTGTCGTCCATGTCGCGCTTCATCAGTCGGCTCTTCTCCCCCAACCGTTCATAGACCTTCACATTGTTGACCATATACGAAGGCAGGTTTTCAAGCATCACATTTCTATCCTTGTCAAAGAAATTCTCTCCGTTCAGCAGCAGGCTTTCCACGAAACGTCCGTTCACATAGATTTGTCCGTTGTCTCTCAATTCGACGCCAGGCAACTGCTTGATAAGCGCATCGAGCATAGAGCCTTCGGCCATCTCAAACGCATCGGCGTTGAACACCACGGTATCTTTCTTCGTATAGAACTTCACACGGGTTGCTGTCACGGTCGCCGCACCCAGCACGCGCTCTTTGGGGGCATATTTAAGATATGTCTTTTCAAAAATAATAATGCCCTTGTTCCCTCTCGGCTCGTAAGTGATGTCCTTATAAAGGGTTTCATAGCCTTCCTTGGAAAGCTTGAGGATGTATTGAGCCTCTTTTTTAGGAACATAGAAATGCCAAGGGCAGAGGGTGTTTCCGACCTGAAAGTATTTCTCGGTGCAACAATCTCCAACGACGGAGCTGTCGCGGGTCATCAATTCGGCCTTAACGCCGGAGAGGAGTTCGCCCGTCATCCTGTTGTGAACGGTGCCGTACAGACAAACCTTTTTCGTCTTTGACTGGGCTGACAAGACTGCACATCCACAAAAGGACAACAGAATAAACACGATTAAATGCCTTACTGTATGTTTCATTAGACTGGTTTTAACAAAGGGGTTCTTTATTAAGTAGGTGTTCAAAATTATTTTATAGTATCCATGCAGGAGAAAACCAGTTTGATATTGCCTTGCCGTATTCTTTTGCCCCTACAGCTGTCTTTCATCAGTCACGTAGCCCGCCACGCTCCTTCTTCAAAACAACTGTAGGAACAAAATAATACGACAATTCAATATAAACTAATTTTGAACACCTACTTAAGACCCCATCGGTTTTATACAATTTATATTTTTCAGGTTTTAACGTTTCTTTCTTCCAGGCAATGGCGTTTCCGCCAGAAATTCCCCCCAGAAAGAACACGACCGCCCCGCGTCGCATCATGAAGATGCCAACGGCCGTCAGCGTGAAAGAGAAGCAGGGCGCCGGGCTTAGTTATTCTAACCATAATCTCTGACGCCACGACGCCCCTTCTCATCTCACTTTCGAGAGAAATGACGGAATTAGAACTGGATACGCTCCCGAAACGGAAAGCCGCACGTGGAGCAGTCGTTTATATTGTGATGGTGGTTTCCATCATTATATCTGTCGGTTTGTCTTTCACCTTTGCTTAAGGTCTGCGCAAAATTAGCGAAACAAGATGAAGCCGCCAAGGATTCTCGTTCACACTTTGTTCACACTTTTCAAGCGCCATTCACATCCCGTTCACATTTTACTCACAAAACGCACCTACCTCTATATCAATCAGTGGATTAGGCGGCGTGAAGGAATGAAAGAAAAAAATTGCTTTGCCAGACGTTTTTCCGACGTTTTTCCGCTTCAGCAGGACGTTTCCGCCTCTCATTTTCTCTCCTCGACAGACTGTTTCCCGTCACCTTGCGGGCAAAGCGCACTGCAATGCAGGCACTGCGACACACCAGCATGCGAGGAAAACCGCTCCACAGTGTTGCAAACACCGTCTATTGGCATCGCCGACAAAGTTAAAGCCGATTTGCATGAAATTCCAAATTTTTCACTTCACTCTTACTTCACCCGACTTCACTCGACTTCACTCTTAGCTATCTAAATAATTTATTTTCAAGCATTTGAAAAAACAAAAAAAATGCGCCGACGGAGGTGCGGAAATAGATGACTGGCAGGTTATTTGAACGGAGATAAGAATAAGTTGAGCAAAAAGACAGGATAGAAAAATATAACTCCTTACCCTTCAAAATTGTTCAAGCTATTTTTTTAAGTAGGTGTTCAAAATTAGTTTATACTATCCATGCAGGTGTAATCCAGTTTAATATTGCCTTGTCGCATTCTTTTGCCCCTACAGCTATCTTTCATCAGTCACGTAGCCCCCGCTACGCTCCTTCTTCAAGACAACTGTAGGAACAAAATAATACGACAATTCAATATAAACTAATTCTGAACACCTACTTACCATTACCTAATATGCCAAGAGAATTTTTCTTTAATTTGAAATGCAGAACAAACCTCGGCAAAGCATCAAACTGGTTTGAATGCTTTGCCGAGGTGCTGCCTGTGATAAGCAAACGCTCTCTCGGGCGCATCGATGCGCCCGAGAGAGCGTTTCAAATGTAAATTGATTTTGACCACATACCTATTTTTATCTTTAGCCAAGTCAGAATGGGAGACACAAAGCGCCCCCACTACTACTGACGCCCCCAATCACGGAGCCGCCTATCAAATTCCTCTGCTCCTCCTTCGGTTGCAAAAATCTTTTTCAGAAGCCTCATACGCGCCATGGACACGGTTGAAGCAGAGCTCCGCAAAAGCACCTGTATCTGGTGGGCCGAAAAAGCCAGACGAACCAATACACAGATGTAAAAGTCACGCTCTTTGATTTTCAATGACGAGCGCCACAGCAGAAGTTGCTGGGCAAATTTTGAGTCGCTAAACAAAAGGTAGGCCTGCAAATCGTGCCATCGGGAGGACTTCAAATCTATATGGTTGTCTGAATCTGCCGCCTGCCTGAAAACGACAAGGATGTTTTCGATGCCGTCGATGGAGTCTGCCGACTTGCACGACATCATATATTCATTAGAAAGGTGTTCATAATAGCACAGCATTTCCTGCAAATGAACCACCGCCTCTTTTTGTTCAGCATTGGAGGACTTCAGCAGTTTCAAATTTCTCTCTGCCTGCTCTTTTGCTATCAACAAATTGGTCAAATCCCTTCGCATCACGGAAGCAGCACGCTCCTGACGTTTCCGATACCGGCGATAGAACATGCCACTCGCAAGCACAGTCGCTAAAAACAATGCCAGCAAACCAAAGATGGCCTGTTTTTTCCTTGCGCTGTCGGCCTCAGCTCTTTCTGCTGCCTCTTCTGCCTTTTTCACTTCCGCGTGCATGTGCGACGCCTGCAACTGTTCTGTTGCCCTCTGAAGGGTTTCAACGGCCTGCAATTCATTGAAAATCTCAAAATATTTCCTGACAGAATCCACCTGATTTTTTTGCAGATACACCCGCACCAACCCCTCACAGCCAGAAAGCTGGTAGGCTTCTTGCTTGCTCTTGCTCAAACGAACGTAGTAAACGCGTGCTGAATCCAGATCGCCTGTAGCAAGGCAATACCTGGCTTTCACCGCGTAGTAGGTCTGATTAAAAGGGTCGGGCTTTATGGTACCGTCTTTTTTGACCACACCAGATTCACGCTCAAAAAGTCCCAGACATTCCCGAGCCTTTTGGTAACGCTGCATGGTCGTATAAGCGTATGCCATCGACAACAGCGCCCTTGAAGCACGGAGATTCATGCCAAGTCCCTTAAACCCACGCCGAACGATTTTTGAGTATATCAGTAGGGAATCCATCTGCCCTTTTTCACGATAGCAAAAGGACAATTTCATATAGGCATCCAACACTCTTGCGGAATCTTTCGCCAAACGTGCATAATACATCCCATGCCGATATTGCTGCATTGCCAAATCCCAGCTTGTGTTGTAGCTGTAAATCTCACCCATCTGTATGAAGCATTTGGCCATAAGGTCGTGACATGCTGGCTGCTCGTCTTCTCTGTATATTGAAATGGCTTTCTGAAACTGCACCTGCGCATCGGCATAGCAATTCCAGTCTGCATACACTCCGCCAAGAAGATAATGTGCACGGATTTTCTCTTGGGTCGTACCCTGCGCGTCATAATATGAAACGACTTTGCGAACCACGCTGTCTGTGTGCAAGGGTATGTAGCGTCTGAAAGCGTACTCTTGCGACAGCAAGGACCAATACATGCGGTTTCTCTCGCTCGCGCCGTCGATGTCCTTCCCGACTTCTGCCAAACCGGAATTTATGGCCAATGTGTCCATCGGCCATACGTCCATCAAGGAGTCAATCGATGCCAGTCTCTGGTTGACGCCATCACGGCAACCGACACACGACATCAAAGGCACAATCAGCCAAAGACAGATTCGCAGTTTCTTCAAACATCGCATTTTCATATTTCAATAGTTCGTTATTTTTTTTGCTATCGACTATTTTGTAGTAGACTCATTATTCTATTTTACAGCATTTACAGCGCTCAAAGATATTGAATCGAAAAACGCCAATAATAAGTAGGTGTTCAAAATTATTTTAGGGGTGTTCTATAAACTAATATTGACCACCTACTTAAACATTTATTCATAATTTTTCTTGTTTTGCACACAAATTTACATCAACAAACTGCAACATCAAAAAAAATATAGCACACTTTTAATACATCGGGATACACGATTACACACTCATAAACGTCTATTTTGTTCATTTCCAATATTTTAAGAAGAGCAAAAAACAGGCAAAATGAGTAAACAAACAAACATTGTGGTAAACTGGACGGCTCTGATTTTGAGTCAACACCACAGAAATCCAATCTAAGGGCATAGTCTTCGCTCAAATTCATTAATTCTTAGAACGACCCATACCACACACAAAGTGCGGCGTACAAAGACTATCGTCCACAAAGCTGTCAATCACGTTTATATTTACGTCCTGCACTCTCCGCAACGTGTCCGCGCCTCACACTTAGCAGGCAAAGTGAGCAACAATGCTACGCCCCTTTCCACGCCAAAGAGGAAAGGGGCAATTCGCGTTATACGTTGCTACGCCGTCTATAAGAAATATATTGGGGGGCGTTTGCGGGTGCCAATGCCGTAGATTGCTTCCGAAAACACAATCCTACATGTTTGTACGCCCACCCCACCTCTATTGAAAAGTCTTTCAGAAACGCCATACAAGTCATCGACTCGCGGCCGCTGGTAGCATTACTCGCGGCCGAAGGTAGCACGAATCGCGGCCGCGAGTAATGCTACCAGCGGCCGCGAGTAGATAACATCCTAAAGAATCTGAGATAACGCAAGAGGCGAGAAAAAACATTCAGTTCCTGCCTGAATGCGCCTCTCTTCCGAATCAGAACGGATAGCCTATGGCGAAATGGAAGGCGAAACCGTCTTTGAAGCGTTCGAGGTTATAGAATCCGGAACGCGACGTTTGGTATGGGGCATGCAAACCGATGCCGACATCAAATCGGAGAACAAGGAAATCGAGGTCGTAACGCAAACCGGCTCCCGTGCCAACCGCAATGTGCTTGAGGTTGTTCATGGTGAGCTCACCTCCAGGGCGCTGGGCGTCCTTACGCAGGAGCCACACGTTTCCAGCATCAAGGAAGATGGCGCCGTGGAGCGACCCGAAAAGACGGGCGCGAAATTCGGCATTGGCCTCGAGCTTGAAGTCACCCGTTTGGTCGATGTAGGCATACTTACTATTGTCGCTGCGGTAGCGTCCCGGACCGATGGTGCGCACGGTGAAGGCACGCACGCTGTTGGCGCCGCCGACATAAAACTGGTCGGCATAGGGCGCCCGCCGACTGTTGCCATAGCTATAGATGGCGCCGGCGAAGAGGCGGGCTGCGAGACTGAAGCGCGAATTGAGGCGGATGTTTTCGTGGCCTTCAGCGGTGACTTTCACAAACTGGGCAAAGGGACTTCCGAAGAGGTTCTTGTTTTGCTCGTTAAATTTCTTTCCAGTTGCGGCGTAGATGCCCGAAGTGACGTTGCCGGCCTCTTTGATTGAAAACTGCAGCCACACGGGGTTGCGATGGTTGGCAGCAGAGGCATAAGTGATGGTGTAGCTCATCGAAGGCACAAACTGATTGCGCATGGACACGTAGAGCGCGGGGTTGGCCGTCATGATACTGTCGAACGTGCCGGTCTTATGAATCAGGCGGTCGTAGTCGAGACTGAAGAGGGTGAACTCATGGTTGGTCGACTGCGTCTTGTGCCACTTGTAAGTGATGTTTCCTCCGAAAGACATCATCTGGAAGAAGCCAGCACGGTTTTTCCAGTCGGCATTCAGCGCAAAGGTGGTGGACGACGGCATGCGGAAATGGCGCCGATGGACAACAGGCATCATGAAGCGCGGAAACTCAAGAGAAAGTTCCGTGCCGAGCTCGTAGGAATTGAGCAGGGAATTGCCCCCGCCGCGCCCAGAACGCGTTTGCCATTCATAAGAGCCAAAAATCTTGAACGACACTTTTTCGCCGCCACGGAAAGCGTTGCGCTTGGAGATGCCATAGGAAATGCCAGGACCCACCTGCTGGTTGCTCTTCAAAGTGGCATTCATTTCAAAACTGCTGTCGAAGAGTTTGTCCATGACGGTGGAGATATAGAGATCGAGCGTGTCGCAGTTTTCCGTGGTGTCCTGCGGCACATAATTGACATCAATCTGACTGAACACGCCCATAGCGCCGAGTTTTTCGAGCGTCGTATTGCTGTCGCTCAAGCGAAAGAGTTCGCCTTTGCGATGGCTGACAGCGCGGAACCACATAGGGGCACGAAGCGGCATTTTCTTGCCAGAATAATTAAAGGTGAAGGTGCGGCCTTGCACCGACTGGTCGAGCTGATCGAGGTCTGCGCGGCGCATACTGATATACGTGTGGCCCATGTGCCATTGATGGCGCACGCGCTCAGGACGGTCTGCCAGGGGGGCCACACGCAGCTGAACGAAACCAGGCCGCATGAGGGTGTCGGCACGGTAGGTGGTGTAGGCTGCCGAATAATAGTAGTAGCCGTTTTCGCGGAAGAGATTTTCTATGCGTGTCTGCTCGTTGGAGAGATTGACCACACTGAAGGCGTCGCCCTTTCTGAGCAGGCGCTGGCCCTCGGTGGCCCGCAAAAGGCTGTCGGCGCGGGCCGGGAAATTGAGATAGGCGATGGAGTCGAGGCGATGGAGCGGTCCGGCATAAACGCTGTAGGCCACCTTTGCCTTTCGCGGATTTCGCTGCGGAAGCACTTCACTGTTGACGCGCCCACTGAAAAATCCATAGTTGCGGAGCGTGTTGGCCGCCACGCGGGCACGCACCTCCGGACTCACCGTGCTGACATAGACGGGAGTGGCGGCAAAGGTCTTGAAAATCCATTTTCCAAGACCTTCCTGATGGTCAACGAAACCATTATACACCCACAGCCCCACGGGGAAGGGCGAACGCATGGAGGAAGAGCCGAAGAGGGCATAGTTTGGCGGATAGGCCAACACGGCCTCCACTTCTTCTTTTGCCGTGGCGAAAGCAGCTTGTTCAGCCTCTCGGCGCTTCTTTTCCGCCCTGCGCTCCTCGGCTGAGAGTTTGCGTTTTTCGGGCGCCTTCATCTGCTCTTCGAGCGCTTTCGTGCCGTTGCCACGCAACACGTCGCCCACCGCCTCAACGGCATTACCAATTGAGGTGATGACCCCTGCAGAGTCCGTCTCAGCCTTATGCTTTGAGGAGAGCGGCGTGCCGTCGTAGGAGATGTGGTCAATACCAATATAAAGTTGCTCGTCTTCTGGCAGATGGCTCGTGGTGGAGCAGGCAGACAGCAGGAGGGCAATGCTTGCGAGCCACAGATGGAGGAAACGTGGCGTGGAGAATATATATGGAGATTTCATGTTTGTTGCTTGGTTTATAAGTGGGTATTGGCGAACGGAAACATCTCGCATCAGCCTCAGCATCAGCCTCAACTGAGCATGCTGCGACAATCGACCTACCTTTTAAATAAGTGGCCACCTACTTAACGTCGGTTTTCTTCTTGCGTTTGAAGATGAAGAGTTCGCCGAGCCTGTCGGTTTTTCTCCTCAACACCAGGCCGGCGCCAGTTTGCGTGAGCTGTCCTTCGAGCGGGTCGCGCGTGCTGCGGTCGTAAAAGACCTTGACATAGCGCGTGGCACTCTTGTCGAGACGGTATTCAATGGCCACATTGTCGATGAAGCTCTCGGCAGAGTTTTGAGCGTCTTCGCCTGTGCTGACCTTTCCTCCGATGATCACGCTAATGCGGTTGTTCCAGAAGCGTTTGGCAAACTGGAAGGAATAGTCGGTGGTTTCGGTGCCTGCGGCGCTCGTATTGTTTTCCATGCCGATGGAGAGGTCGATGGTTTTCAGTGCACTGCCAGCGATGTTCTGGATTTCGCTCTGCAAGAAGGCGTTGAGGGCGTTGGTGGCCTTGAATCCGCTACCTCCCGACGTGAGCATATCGTCGGTCACATACATGCCCGTGGCGAGCATGGCCACCGCTGTTTTGCTCCGCTGGTCGGCCGACATCGTGGCCAACTGGTTTTGCACCGTGAGGTCTTCCGTCGCCTCAATGATGAACGTCAGACCCATATTATTGAGCGGCTGCGTGATTTGCACACCCACATCGAAAGGCACGGTGCGCGGCTGATCGTTTTCAACCACCGTTGCCCTCACGCGCTCCTTGGCGGTGATGTTGAGCGTTGGGTTCATCATGTCGCCCGTGAAGTCAACATAACTTCCTTGGACGATGTTGAACGTCTTGAGCGGGATGATGGGCAGCGAGTATTTCATCTCGCCGCTGTTGGCCGTGAAGCGTCCCGTCAAGCGCATGTCGCCCTGTTGCGTAATGCGCATGGTGAGGTCGCCGCCGCCTTCGAGGTTCACGTAGTTCTGCCCGTCTTCACTCAGACTGCAGCGGAAGCGTGCGGCATCGCTGATGGAGATGCCCAGCGTGAGGTCGAATCCGCTGACTTCCAGCGGCGTGTTTTCCTCAACGGTGGCCGAGTCGCGGAAGGAAACAAACTGCACGAGGTCGTGCAGGCGGTCGTCAACCGTCAATGGTGAGTCCTTGAGGATGTAGGTCATGTCGGTGCGGTCGAGAATCTCGAGTTTGCCGCGGATGCTGATGTTGTCAGACGTTCCCTTGAGCGTGCCGAGATAGTTGGCATAGACCTTTCCATAGAGCAGCGACAAACTATTTCGCTTGGCATTGATGAGCTCGAAATTGTTGGCCCGCATTGAGAAATTGAAACCGATGCGCGAGAAATCGCGCATGTCGAGCGTGCCGTTGAGCAAAAGCGGGTTTTCGTTCTTCGCAGAGCGCAGGGCATAGTTCTTCAAGTTCATCTGACTCGCACGGATTTCCACCGGCGTGGGGTCCATCAGGAAGTCGAAACCATAGACCTCAGAATAGAGGTGGGCATCGTCGAATGCCAGTGCGCCATCAAGCACCGGAGCATCGGCCGTTCCCGTGATGTGGAGTTCGCCACCAGCTTCGCCACGCATGGCAACGTCAGTGCCAACGAGGAAACCGTTGACGAGGCGCAGTGGGCAATCGTGCAAATTGGCCACGCCGTCAAAACTCCCGTTGTTGTCGTCATAGGTGCCTTCACATTGCAGCACCTCCAAGGTGTCTGTGCTGACATAAGCGTTGGCATAATGCTTGCCGTTGCCCTGCGGCATATAGAATGCTTCCATGCCCACGTTGCCCAACTGGGCATCTTCGAAGACGAGGCTTTTGGCCTTGAACTGAGCAGCGGCAGAGAGGCTCCCGTTCTGGTGGTCGTCCATCACGTGCATATCGCCGCTCAGCATGCCCTCGAGTTTTGGCAGATAGGGCATCACGTTGGAGAGCTCGCCAAGATTGAGGTTGTTGATGCTCAATGTGATGTCGTTGACAGAGTCGGCCGGAGTGCTGTAGATGCTCAAAGCCGTGCCGTCGTCGGCCAGAAGATTCATGTCGGCCTTGATGTCTTTGTTCTTGCCGAGGAAGATGAAATTCTCGTCGTTGACGTTAAAACGCCGATAAGCAATGATCGGGTTGTTGGGCGAGAGGGAGAGGTTGAGACCATTGTTGATGAAGTCAGCCCGCAGCCCCAAATCAATACCCTTGCGGCCCTGGCTGTCGGTGAAGTCGATGTGCGACCCGATACCCGAATTATGGATATAGGCACTGAGACGCGCCGTGAACTTATTGGGGTTCTTGCGCAGATAGTTGCGAATGGTGCCATCGAGATTAAGGCCCGCCGTGTCTTGTGAGAGCGCGAAATGAATGGTGTCGAGCTGCAAGTTGCCCTGTTGGAAACAGCTCACATCGAAACGCCCGCCCATCCCGTTCAGAGGGTCAGACGAGAGTTCGAGACGCGCTTCCTGATAGTCGATTCCCTTGAAAAAAAGAAAGCGGCTGAGGGGGTTTTCACGCCCTGCCGCAAGATGGAACTTCATCACGGGGAAAGCGCGACGCAGCATCTCCTGGTCGATTTTCTTCTTCTCGAACTGGCGCATGAGCACTTTGGAGAAGCGGGAGAGATTGGCCATCAGATGGTCGACATCCCCTTTGGCGCCGAAGTCGAGGTCAAGGTCGCCCGCCGTGATACAGGCGGTGGTGGTGTCGGCAGCCGTGGCAACATCGAAGTTGAGGTCCATGGCTGCAAAACCGCGCGTAGGCGTTGAGAAATGGATATTGGAAAAACCGCCCTGTGCGCTGTAAGCCGTCAGTTTGCGGTTGGTGCGGGCCGTGACGTCAACTATCAGTCCGGCCTGCAACGTGTCTTTCACCATGCCCAGCGCCTTCAAGTCAACGTTCAGCAAATCGAGCATCAGGCGGGCTTCGATGTCGCGCCCGAGCGATGCCGTCAATTTTCCGTTTGCCTCCAGCAAGGCGTTGTTGCTGGCGAAATCCACCTCCACCTGTCCGCGGCGACTACTGGCTTTGAGCGACAATCCGCTAAAGGTTTGCCCCGATGCCACGAGGTGGTCCACCTGGGCTTTTGCTTCCAACGAAGACATCGCCGAAAAGAGGTCGAAATGGCGGCCAGCGCCTTGCAAAGTGCCGCTAAAGTCGCCGAGACCATAACCTGGCAAGAAACGCCCCAACGGGAAGGCATGCGCCACAGCTTTCAGGGCGTAGGTTTCGCGGTCGAGGTCAACATCGGCCTTGGCACCCAGCCAACCGCGCAAAGCGTTCACGCGGAAGCCTGTTGCATAATGGTTGCCCTTCATGCGGAAGTCACCGCGGGCCGATGTGCCGTTGGGAATATCGAAAAAGCCACGGGCCAGCAGCGGCAGGAATTTCTGGATGAAAGCGCCCTTCCCGATGCGGGTTTCAAAATCAAAATTGGCAGTGCGCCAGGCCTCAGCGATGTCGTTGGCGGAGCCTTTCAACGTGACAGACAGAAGCTGCGGCCAGGCCAAATGCAAACGCGAGAGCGACAGATGACTGATATTGCCTTCTATGCGCCCTTCAACCGTCAGAGGAACACTGGGAAACGCCTCCAAAATATAGTCGTCGGCATACCCCTTGGCCAGCGTTCTGACATCCTCAGAAGCGAGCGAGGCATTGAGCGCCAGCGACATGGTTTCGTGGCGACCTGGCGTGAAGGCGTTGAAATTGAGGTCGGCCCGCGCCTTGATTTTCGATGCAGGCGTAGAGAGTTCCAAGAGCGGCAGGAAGAGGCGTGTCGTGTCCATATAAATGCGGCCCTTGGCGTTTTCCACTTTCAGTCCGCTATGCTCGTTGAAAGCCAAAGCCGCCAAATAAGTGCGCAGCGTTCCCTTCTCATCGTAAGATAGCGTGTCGAGTTGGAGGCGGAGATTGCTGACGGCGATGTAATCGGCCGACAGTTTCTCCTCCATCCTGAATTTCTTCCAAAGCAAGGTGTTGGACAAGGCAAAAGCAGCGTTGCCGACGGCTTTCGCCGAAACGGAAACCGCTGAATCGGAAGGAAGCGCGGCATAGACCACCCCACCCTTTTCAACATTGAAACGACGCACGGAATAATACGGACGCCCCGTATCAAACAGGCCACCCTCCAAACGGGCCTTACCCATTTCAGCCATGAGGCGCATGGAATCGCCAGGCATGGAGAGGCTCACGCGTGAACGGTTGATTTCCACCTGTTCGGCCACGATGCGCCACGGCATGGAAGGCAGCGTGTCGGGTTCCTCGCGGGCCGTGTCGCTCAAGGCCACATAGAGATCGGCATCGTCAAGGCTGGCCTGGTTGAGTTTCACCACGCCGCGTGTCCACTCCACGCCGTGTGCAGCGGCCTGAAGACGTCCGATTTTTCCACGTATGTAGGTATTTGATATGAAATGCTTCGAATTAACTTTGGCATCATAGAGGCTAAAGCCGTCAATATCGGCACGGCCCTCAAAGAGCGGTTTGAGGCGCACGTCGAGGTGCAGACTGCTGGCGGAAACAATGGTGTCTCTGCCGTCAATCACCTCGACGCCCTTCACCGAGAGGTCGAGCGGGAAAGAAAGGCGCACGCGGCTGACACTGATGTTCATGCCTGTCGATTCGGAGAGGGAAGCGGCCACACGATGCACCACAAAGTTTTGCACAGGCGGCAGATAAAGCAACACGGCGAGCAGGAGAAAAAGAACGAAGGGCGACAGGAGTATGCCTATCACCCACTTCTTGGCTTTATGCTGGATACTTTTCTTCATAGTTTAAACTGATGAGTTGGGGCGGATTTCTCTGCCTCCAACGGAGATAATTTTCTTTAGCAATGGCGAAGAGCGGACGAAAACCGCCGCTGAACACAGGACAGGATTCTCCAATTTATTCTTTCACCATGACGAAAATACAAAGTTAAGAAATTCCGCTGAATCCACTGGCAGAAACCTCCCAAGAAGTCCATCCAAGGCCGTTGCCTGCTTTTTCATCAATGCTTTTTCATCCACCGTTGCCTCTCAGCCGCGTCCATCTTTTCGATGGCATATCTCAAGGCCGTTCTGGGCATTTCGCAATGGTGGTTTGAAAGAAAGGAACGCAGGACGTCGATGTCGCGCTTGCCCACTTCCCGCAACATCCAGCCAACGGCCTTGTGTATCAAGTCGTGGGGATGGTGTAAGAGTTTTTCAGCAATGCGGAGAGTATCAGCATACTGGTTTTGCCGGATGAGGGCAATCGTCGATACGATGGAAATGCGCTGCTCCCAAAGGTTGGAACTTGCTGCGAGCGTATCGAGAATGGTGCGGCTGGACAGCGAACCATCAGAAAGAGGATGAAGCAGAAAAACGCCAAGGATGTTTCCGCACGAGAGGTCCACAAGGTCCCAATTGTTGGCCTGGCACGCGTGGCGCAAAAAGAAATCGACCAACGCCGCCCGACGTTCCGGACATCCGGGATGACGGCGCTTTGGCAATGCCTCTTTCATTTCCTCCACGAGCAGAAGGAAGCCGCAGAGCCTCACTTCATGCCATTTGGAATGAAGCAGTTTGCTGATTTCGGGCAACGCCACCTGCAGCCGCGCGGCTTTCACGACCATTCTGGTTTGAGGAACCTTCAAGCCGAGAAACTGGTCGCCCTCGCCATATTCGCCCTTACCTGTTTTGAAGAAGCGGGAAAGCACCTGCCGCTGTTTCTCATCCTCCATGCTAAGCATGGTTTCCATGATGTCGTTTGCTGTAATCATCGGGGTATTGTTTTTAAGCAATGGTAAGTAGGTATTCAAAATTATTATATACTATCCATGCAGGGAACACCCACTTACCTTATAGAAAATATCAGGGATGCCCTATCCTTAGAGCACCCCTGCAACCATTTATATTATTTATATTATTCTGCACACTGCTCCCGCGTGGAAGCAATCTTTTCTCACATCACGACCTTCGTGCGCACCACCTGTGCATTGCAGGCCACGTTGACGTAGTAGTTTCCTGCGGGGAGTTTCATCTTCACGTTCACGCCCGTTGTCGTCATGATTTTCTTGACATGTCCGCTGAGGTCCGTCACCAAGATGCGCTTGGAGAGTTTTTCCGTACCAGGCATTGCAACAACGAGTTTGCCCTTGCTGGCAGCCACAGAGAAGCCCGGAACAGACAGCGGAGAAACGGCCTTCACGCCATTTTTCTTCTCAGCCAGACGGAATACCCTCGTTGCGTGACTTCTCACTTCTGCCGAAAGCGTTCCCTTGGCGTCGCTGAGCTGCTGCTCGGCCCAAAGGTCGCGAACGACGTAGGTTTTCTGGATATCAAGTCCTGGCACTTTTGAGAAATCGAAAACGGCCGTCTTGGCTTTTTCAGAGATATTGGTGACAGAGAGGGCCACGTCGCCGTTCTCACAGTCCTTGGCAAAGATAACGAGGCTGTCGGCCTCAGCAATCAAATCAGCCTGTTGGCCCATAGCGTCCTGGTTGAGGGCAATGACCTCACCGCTCTTCAAGATGGCTTCATCATCGGCCTGGAGCTCTTTGCGTGGGTCAAACGAGAGGGCCATCGGAGAAGACCACATACACCAGAGGGCAAACTGCGAGCGATATTCGTCCTGCGTCATGCCAGGGCCCTTGCCGCCGCAAAGCATACTTGAGGATTTGCCCGTGCCGTGAAGTCCCGTGCAAAGCATGTCGGCATCATTGAAGCGGTTGACACCCTGATAAGCAGAAATATTCTTCATGTCGCGGATGCTCTGCAGAAGTCCTTCGCCGTTGCCAGCGCCAGTCCAGCAGTCGCGCACGTCTTGCGAGATACGCCAGCAGCGTCCGCCGGCCTCAGCGCCCCATTTCCAAGGTTCGCGCTCGCCCCATTCACAGATGTAAAGCATCGTTCCATAACCAGCCTTTTCAAGGGCATCGGCCATAGCGCGGTAGCGTATGAAAGCCGTGTCGCGCTCCGACGGGGCATTGCAATAGTCACACTTCACAATGTCGACCTTCCAGCGGGCATAGGCATCGGCATCAATTTGTTCCTTGCCAAACGAGCCGAAGGCACCTGCACAGGTATATTCGGCAGCATCCGTGTAAATGCCGAAGCGCATTCCCTTTCCGTGTACATAGTCAGACACCGGCATAAGTCCGTTGGGGAAACGTTGCGGGTCGGGCAAAGGGCGTCCGTCAGCGGCACGGCTCTTGGCATGCCACCAATCGTCCATCATCACGGCGTTCCATCCGTAGTTTGTCAGGTTTTTCTCCGTAAAGAGGTCGGTCACATGCTTCACGATGCTTTCCGACACCTCGCTCTCCACTGCGTTCCAAGAGAGCCATCCCATAAAAGGAATGGGGTGTTGCAACTGGTCCGACACGTCGAACGTCACCTTCTCGCTGGTGGTCTTGCCATGCTCCGTCACATGGATTTGATACGTATAGCGGCCCGATTTCTGCGGCACGCCTTCCACCACACGCCGCGTGGCATTCCACGTCAGTCCCTTCGGCAAACCGCTCACGGAGAGCGTCGCCTGGGCGTTTGTGGCGCGAATTTTGTGCATAAATTTCACGCCGGGCTGTGAAAACACGGTTGTGGCGCAATCAAGTGGCGACGGTTTTTCGTCTGCACTGGCCACACCGGGGCATGTCCATGCCAAGGCTGAGGCAAGCAGAAAGGTCTTGTAGAGATTAGTTTTCATTGAGTTAGTTTGTTAAGTAGTTATAGAAAGATTAGGTAAATGTGTTGTCGTGGTATCTTTGGCGGGGACGAGCATCTTTAAGGCCATCCCCAGCATATTTTTCATTATCAATCGGCACAAATTTACAAATTAATATTACACCGAGCCTTGCTAAGGCTATAAAAAATAACACGAGAAACGGTCCGCACTTGTTTTGCTGCCTATTTGCAACCAGCTTGCAAAATTTTATCGCTACCTTTGCAGACATGAAGAAATGTTCGGCTCCACAGTTCTGGCGCGTCTGGTGTATCATCATCCTGACGCTCGTTGTGGCCATGCTCCCCCACCACCATCACGGCGAAGCGGTGTGCATGGCCTGGAGTCATTGTAACACGGCCGAACATTCCGTTCCGTCACACGGGGAAGGCATTCCGGCGCACGACAATCACGCACCATTGCACAAGCACCCCACACCGTCGCACGACTGCAACGAAAACGACTGCGTGGTTCAGAGCATGCGCACGTTCCTCCCCGCTGGCACGCGGCCTCAGTTTGCCGACGCGCCCACATGGCTGCCGTTCTTTCTGCCGCTGCAATGCGTGGAAGTGCCGGAATGCACGACACTGACAATCTCCAAAGAAACGCACGCCAGCGTTTCCAGGCTTTTTTATGGCTGCCGCCAAGCGACGGCCGGGCGTGCCCCGCCCTTTCTTTTGGCTTGAATAATGGTAAAAATCACCATTACTTAAGCTCCTTCTTATTTACACCACGACACTTTTCTGATTCACCGGACGCGGCAAAGCCCACGCTCGGCGGATGTGGCGTAGCCTACCTCAAAGGGAGGAGTGCGCCTTTTTTCCAAAAGAATATACCCCGAATTTAAATATCTTATGAACAAACATTTCATGAACAAACACTGGCTGCTGGCCCTATTGCTTCCGGCAGCCTTGCTGACGTCTTGCCATAACCACGACTCGCACGCCGACGAACACGACGGCGAGAAGCACGAAGAGAAGGCCGACAAGCACAACGACAACGACATCATTCTGGAACCCGAAGAAGCCAAGGCGGCGGGAGTGGCCACGGAGCGCGTCAGCCCCTCTGCGTTTTCGGAAGTGATCACCGTGAGCGGACAGATTCTGCCTGCCGCAGGCGGCGAAACGACCATCACGGCAACGATGGCCGGCATCGTGAAGTATGCTGGAAAGGCGGTGACGGAAGGCGAAGCCGTTGGCAACAGACAGGGGCTTTTCGTTGTCTCTGCCCAACAGATGGCCAACGGGAATCCTGCTGCTGCGGCGGCAGCCGAACTGCGTGCTGCGAAACAAGAATATGAACGCGCCAAGGCATTGGCCAACGACCGCCTGATTTCGGCACGCGAACTCGAAGCAGCCCGCCAGCGCTATGAGACGGCAACGGCCACAGCGGAGAGCCTGGGCGGCAGCAACCAGAGCCGCGTGGTGGCAAGCAACATGAACGGCTACGTGAAAGAGGTGCTGGTGCGCCCCGGCGATTATGTTTCCGCCGGACAGCCGCTCGCCACAGTGGCACAAAGCCGCCGCCTGCAACTGCGGGCAGAAGTGCCGGAACGCCACTACGCCATGCTCCCGAATATCACGGGGGCCAATTTCCGTTTCTCGTCGGGCAACGACAACAGTGTCTACGCTCTTTCGTCGCTCAACGGCCGCCTGGTGTCGCGCGGCAAGAGTGCGGAAACGGGAGACTTTTTCGTTCCCGTCATCTTTGAGTTCAACAATGTGGGCCACCTCGTTTCCGGCACCTTCGTGGAGGTCTACCTCCTGGGCCGCGAGCGCCAAGGTGTCATCAGCATCCCCGTCACATCGCTCACGGAGGAACAGGGCGTCTATTACGTCTATCTCCGCACAGGCGACCACAGCTACCGCAAGACCGAGGTGAAAACTGGAGGCAACAACGGGCAGCGCGTGGAAATCCTCAGTGGCCTGAAAGCGGGCGAAGAAGTGGTGACGCGCGGTGCCATCCATGTGAAACTGGCAGCTAGCAGCGGTGCCATTCCTGAAGGACATAACCATGAACATTAAAGGGAGGCCAAGAACATGCTCAACAAAATCATAGCTTTCTCCTTGCGCAACCGCGCACTCGTCTTGCTCGCCACTCTTATCTTGATTATCGGTGGCTGCTGGACAGCCAAGCACATGGAGGTCGACGTTTTCCCCGACCTCAACGCCCCGACGGTGGTGATCATGACAGAAGCCAAGGGAATGGCCGCCGAAGAGGTGGAACGCCTCGTGACATTCCCCATCGAAACGGCGGTCAACGGTGCCACCGACGTGCGCCGCGTGCGTTCTTCAAGCACCATGGGCTTCTCCGTAGTGTGGGTGGAATTTGATTGGGACACCGACATCTACCGCGACCGCCAAATCGTTTCCGAAAAGCTCTCCACCATCGCCGACGCCATGCCCGAAGGGGTTGGCACACCGACACTCGGCCCGCAGTCGTCGATTCTCGGAGAGGTGCTTTTCATCGGCCTGACCGCCGACTCCACCTCGCAAACCGACCTCCGCACGCTGGCCGACTGGACCATCCGTCCGCAGTTGCTCTCAATGGGCGGCGTGGCGCAGGTGACGGTGATGGGCGGAAACATCATGGAATATCAAGTGCAGCTCCATCCCGAGCGCATGCGCCATTATGGGGTGGGCCTCTCGGAAGTGTTGAACGCCACGCAAGCCATGACGCGCAACGCCACCGGCGGCGTATTATATGAATATGGCAACGAATATATCTTGCGCGGCCTGCTCTCCACAAGCGATGCCGACGAGATGTCGCAGTCTGTCGTGAAACTCACGCCGCAGGGCCGCCCCGTGGTGCTGGCCGACGTGGCCGACGTGCGCCCTGCCGTGAAGTCGCCCCGCATGGGCCTGGCCTCCATCTCTGGCAAACCGGGCGTTTTGCTGACCATCACGAAACAGCCCTCCGTCGGCACACTCGAACTGACGGAACGCCTCGACACGGCCATCGCCGCCCTCAAGTCGTCGCTCCCTGCCGACGTGAAGGTCAACACTGAGCTCTATCGCCAACAGAAATTCATCGATGCCTCGATTTCAAACATCCGAAAATCGCTCGTTGAAGGCGGCATCTTCGTGGTGCTCGTGCTTTTCATCTTCCTCATGAACGGCCGCACGACGCTCATCTCCCTGGCCACCATCCCGCTCTCGTTGCTCATCACCGTCATCGTCTTGAAACTCATGGGCCTCACCATCAACACGATGAGCATCGGCGGCATGGCCATCGCCATCGGTTCGTTGGTTGACGATGCGATTGTCGACGTTGAAAACGTGTTCAAGCGCCTGCGCCAAAACCGCGAAAAGAGCCTCACGGAGCGCCGTCCCGTGCTCGACGTGGTGCACGACGCCTCCTGCGAGGTGCGTATGCCGATTCTCAACTCCACACTGATTATCGTGGTGAGCTTCATCCCCCTGTTCTTCCTTTCGGGCCTTGAGGGACGCATGCTCATCTCGCTCGGCGTGGCCTTCATCGTGTCGCTCTTCGCCTCCACGGTGGTTGCCCTGACGCTGACGCCCGTTTTGTGTAGCTATCTGTTGGGACGCAAAACCGATCGCCACAACGAGCCGCGCTTTGTTCTCCGCATGAAAACGGCCTACACCGCCCTGCTCGCCCGCATGCTCCGCCACGTCCGTCCAGTGATTGCTGGCATCGTCGTGTTGCTGGCATTCACCATTGGCGGCTTCATGCTCCTCGGCCGTTCCTTCCTGCCTCCTTTCAACGAAGGCTCCTTCACGGTCAACGTGAGTTCGCTGCCGGGCATCTCGCTCGACGAGAGCGACAGCATCGGCCGCCGTGCGGAAAAACTGCTGCTTACGATTCCGGAGGTGACCGACGTGGCCCGCAAGACGGGACGCGCCGAACTCGACGAGCACGCCCTCGGTGCCAACACGAGCGAAATGGAGGTGCCTTTCACGCTGGGCAAACGAACGAAAGACGAAGTGCTGGCCGACGTGCGTAGCAAACTCGCCACGATTCCTGGCGTGAACGTGGAAATCGGACAGCCCATCTCCCACCGCATCGATGCCATGCTCTCGGGCACGCGTGCCAACATCGCCATCAAAATCTTCGGTCCCGACCTCATCCGTCTGCACACCATTGCCAACCAGATAAAAGAGGCCGTTGAAGACGTTGAAGGTCTTGCCGACCTCAATGTGGAACAACAAGTGGAGCGCCCTCAGCTGACCATCCGTCCGCGCCGCGTCATGCTGGCGCAATATGGCATCACGCTTCCCCAATTCGCGCAGTTTGTCAATGTGGCATTGGGTGGCGAAACAGTGTCGCAGGTCAATGAGGGCGGCCGCACCTTCGACCTCACCGTGCGCCTCAACCAAGAGGCCATGAACAGCATCGACCACATCCGCGGCTTGCTTATCGACACGGGCGACGGCCGAAAAGTGCCGCTCAGTCAAGTGGCAGACATCACCTCGACAGCTGGCCCCAACACCATCAACCGCGAAAACGCGCAGCGCAAGATTGTCGTGTCGGCCAATGTCTCCGGGCGCGACCTCCGCTCCGTGGTTGGCGATATCCAAAAACGCGTCAGCGAGAAAATCCATCTTCCGCAAGACTACCACCTGAGCTACGGCGGCCAGTTTGAAAGCGAGCAGAAAGCCTCGCGCACCCTCCTGCTCCTCTCCTTCGTGAGCATCGCCGTGATTCTCCTGCTGCTCTTCATGCAATTTCGCTCCTGGCGACAGTCGGTCGTGGTGCTCCTCAACCTCCCGCTGGCGCTCTCTGGCGGCGTAGCCATCCTGGTTGTCGGCGGCAGCGAAATCAGCATCCCCGCCATCATTGGCTTCATCTCGCTCTTCGGCATCGCCACGCGCGGCGGCATGTTGCTCGTTGACCGCTACAACGAACTGCGGAAAACGGGCATGCCTCCTCGCGAATGCGTGCTCCGCGGTTCAGCCGACCGTCTGCTACCGATTCTCATGACCTCCCTGGCATCTGCCTTGGCGCTCATTCCCCTGGCGGTGGGCCACGACCTCCCAGGCAACGAAATCCAAAGTCCGATGGCGCAGGTGATGCTCGGCGGTCTCCTCACGAGCACACTGCTCAACCTCATCGTCATCCCGACCATCTATCTCCACCATTGCTGCCACACCAAGCAGCCCTCAAACCCTCTTTCTTCTCATGAAACGACCTAAGCATCTCTTCTTTCTCGTCGCCCTCGGTCTTCTCTTCCCGCAGGCGATGAAGGCGCAATCTTCCGCCACCACGGCGCGAGAGGCGCTGCTTGATTCCATTCTTTCCAACAACACTTCGCTCGCCGCGCTGAGGGCACAGACTTCTGCCGGCAAAGCGGAGGCACGCGCCGACCTGCAACTGCCCGACCCCGAAGTGGAGGCTGGCTATCTTTGGGGAACGCCGAAGGGCACACCGGCGCGAAAGGATTTCGGCATCAGTCAGGAAATCGACTGGGGAGTGGTCACGGGCAAACGTCGCCAACTGGCCCGCGCCGCCGACCGCATGCTTGATGCCGACTATGCCCTGCAAGTCACGAACCTCCTGGCCGAAGCCGACGCGGAAATCGTCAATGCCACCCATCTGAACCGCCTCTGCCGCCAACTGGCGCTGCGGCGCGACCTCTCGCAGACGCTACTTCTGCTCTACGACAAGAAGATGGCACAGGGCGATGCCGACCAACTGACTTACAACAAGGCCAAGCTCAGCCACACGCTCGCTGCCGCCGCCCTCGCCAAAGCGGAGACGGAACGGGCGGAGACAATGGAACGCCTGCGAAGGCTCAACGGCGGACATCCCGTTGCCTACACCGACACGCTCTACGACGCGACGCCCGTGCCGACTCTTCCGACCTTACTGGAACGCGCCGCGTCTGCGCAGGCGGCCACACTGGTTGCCTCCGCCAAGGTCAACTGCCAGAAGCGTGAAGCCAAACTGGCCCGTATGGAGGCCCTGCCGAAACTCTCCGTGGGCTTCACAGGGGAATACATCGCGGGGGAGAACCACAGCGGCGTGAGCGTTGGGCTCTCTCTCCCGATTTGGGGCAACGCGCGGCAACGTGTCCGCCAAAGCCAAGCCGCACTGACTGCGGCGCAGCTCGAACTTGCCGATGTGGAAACGCAACTGAAAGCCACCGTCGAACAGCGCTATGCCACCATGCTGCGCTGCCAGCAAACGGCGGAAAGGCTGAAACGCGAAATGGAGGGAAACGACAATGTGCACCTCCTGCAACGCGCCCTGCAAACGGGGCAGATTTCAATGACTGACTATCTGCTCGAACTCTCCTTCTTCAATGAGGCACAAACGGCTCTGCTGGAGGCCGAGCGCGACGCGGCGCTGGCGAAGTCGCAGTTGATGAGGATGTTCTGAGATGGCGGTCAGAAGCAAGTGTTCATTATTAGTCTGATAAGTAGGTGTTCAGAATTAGTTTATCCCTGCATGGATAGCATAAACTAAATTTGAACACCTGCTTACCATTACTTAACAAATAATCACTATATTTGCAGAAACTAACACCACGCACCTATCATGAAGCACTTAGTCTGCATATACATTCTGCTTTTCGCACTGGCCATGCCGCACCTCAACAGTTGCCAGCGAGCCAACACGCGCCAAGAACTTGAGCGCGTTGACTCCCTGCTCGAATGTGTACCGATGGACACCAACGCCATCACCGAACTGCTCGACAAAGTCGGTGCCAAGCCCAACGAACTGAGCCACAACGACAGCATGTATTATGTCATGCTCAAACACGACTATCTGATAAAGCGATTCTACCGCCTGAACAACGACTCCATGATGCGCCAGGCGGTGAGGCATTATGATAAACACGGAACGGCCTACGACAAGATGCGTGCACACTACATTCTGGCCTGCATGCTCTACGATGACATGAAATTCAAAGAGTCGCAAAAGGAATGCTTTACGGCCACGCAATGTAACGACACCACCACATTACGCAGCATCAAACTGCTGGGAAAATGCTATATGCTGCTGGGAGGCATCTCGAAAAAACAACCAGACAACGACATCGTCCGACGGAGCTACGAAAAGGCGGCCTACTACGCAAAAGAGACCCAAGACAGCTGCACCCTGGGCGATTGCTACGGGCATTTGGTGGATCATTTCAGATGGGAAAACAATTACGACATGATGTATGAGTATTCCCGAAAAGCCTACGACTTATATACGAAATTAGGGTTGAAAAAAGATGCCTATGACGAATTGCTACCGATGAGCGAGGTGTGCCTGCACAGAAACGAACTGGCAAAAGCCAACGAATTTCTTTTGGAATACGAAAAGAACGTGATTTGTTCGCCCGACGCCAAATACCGTTACAACCAAAGTGAATTTGGCGTTTACTACTCCAACAAAGGGGATTACTATCTACTGAAAGGAATGACCGATTCCGCCATCATTTGTTACCACAATGAACTGAAATATTGCAGTGAATTGGTAAAAGCCAGTACCTACGGGGAACTGGCCAACGCATATAGCATTAAGAACCAAACGGACTCTGTCAACAAATATTTAACAAAGTATATAATAGCCCATAGCAAAGCAGACAGCTTGAAAAACTCCGGCACATTGAACCACAATTTCCACGTTGATGAAAATGAAAAGCTTCGCAAGGAAAACGAAGCTCTGAAAAACAGGACTTTTACATCGTTCACATGGGGCGCACCGTTGAAATGGGGCTTCTTATTTATTGTGGTGTGCATAACGGCTTATTGGTGCTTCAAGAAGCGCAATACCATTTACGCACAAATCAACCTATTTTTCTTCTCGACCTATATTCTGATTCGCTCCATATTCAAGAAAAGGAATGATGCGTTAGCACATCTTACAGACGGCCACAAGCGGTTTCCTTCTCTCGAAAATATCAAAAAAGAAATTGACAATCTCGCCCGCAAAGAAAAACCTATAACAGACCAAAACATCTGGGACGGTCTGCTTTTTTACATGCAGACCTACGACCGGGATTTCATCGTTTTTCTTAATTCCTTCTCAAATCAAACAGACGAACGCGACATACATATATGTATGCTTACGCGTCTTGGCTATTCCCCAAAAGCCTTGGCCGCTTTGCTTTCCATCAGCAAACAAAACACAACAAAGTTACGGGCGAATTTATCTAAAGTCCTATTCAACGAGGACGGGAAAAGCAGCAAAAATTTCGACAACCTTATCCGTAATTTCCAAGGAAAGCCCTAATAATTCAATAAAGAGCAACGGGAAAGCCCCGATGAAGGCTCTTCCTTAGGCACCTGTATTTCAATCCGTTGTAAAAAATGTACTAAAAGTGTACTCCATTTTTAGGCGTATTTTTGGGTGTTTTGTAATTTCGCTGGCAAATTATATCACCCATGAATACGTCTAAATTATTTTTATTTATTGCAGCATTGACATGTTCAATAAATACCTCTATCTGTTTAAGAGCGCAGTCTTGTATTTCCGATAAAATCCCCACATCAGGAGATGAAGTTATTTTAGTTCCAAAAGATGAAAGCAAGAGCAAGGGCCAATGGCACCGCACTCCAGCTCGCATCCCCATAATACTCTACCTTGACGACCACACACTTTACAGCATTGGAAATGACGAGTGTTATCTCATTACAATTGAGGTGAAAGACGAGCAGGAAACCCCCATTGCTCTATACACTATTCCTGACAACAAAACTGAACCGATTGTTTTACCTGAATCATGGAACGGCAGATTCAAAATTTTGGTCAGCTATTGTGAACGTATCTATGAAGGCCATATTGACCTTACAAGATAATTGTGAGATAAGAAGTGAAAGAACTGTGGCACATCTCAGCATTTAGGCAAACGTATCCAGTCTACTATTTAGCGACTAAATCTGAGATAGCCACAGGCCTTTCTAAACACTTCACACGTCTATCCATAAACATGAAGGAATTGTATGTAAACAATATCATCAATACTCTGTGCGCATTGTCACTACTTTGCGTACTATTGGGAAATGCCCTTTTACCTTATTCCTCCCTCCCACTTCAAAGAACAATATGGCTACCCATGCTGATTATTGGCATGGCTTCTTTTTTCAATGGATTTATTAACAAGCAAAAGAAGGGTACATCACTCGATTGGTATTTTATACTCACACTATGGACCATCGCTATTGACATTTATTGGAACTCCTTTTCTATTACCCACACAGCATGGATTTTCACATGCGGATTGTTCATGCGTTGCACAACATCATCACTGTCAAGTCGACATTTTTTAACAACAACCATCTGTTTGTGTTGCGTGATTTGCGCTGTTGCAAAAATTGCTGATAGATTTTTCCTGCTTCCGCCAAGTTTCAAACTATTTGACAACGAAGCAGGTTACGCTGCTGCGCTGATATTGGGTATGCCATCCTGTCTTCACGTTTTCCACTCACATAAAGCAATCGGGGTTATCACATCAGCCCTTACGCTGGCTGGCATCGTAGCCACCGACTCCCGCACTGCGTGGATAGGCGCTCTGATGATATTGTCCTATTGGTGCAAGCGCACATTCTTTCAAGACTTCAAATTCAGGAGATGGCATTGGTGCATAGTCTCAATACTATCAATCATAGCCATTTCCACATTATGGATGATGCGTCCAGAATCAGTTTTGGGGCGATGGTATATCGACAAAATATCCACCAACCTTATTGGAACACATCCTCTCACAGGATTGGGACACTGCGGTTTTCATCGGGAATATATGAACGCGCAAGCCACCTATTTCATATCTCACGATGCGAACTCCAGTTTTGGCGTATTGGCCGATAATATACCACATGCCTTCAACGAAGCAATCTCCTTCACTATCAACTATGGAATAATCGGATTCCTGCTGCTTTCTGTATGCCTATACAAAAACCTAAGACAAACCTTCAATAATTCTAACCAAACAAGCGTTTCCACATATAATAAAAGCACCTACATAAGATGTATGTTAGTTGGCGCCGTTATTTTATCAATGACATCCTACCCATTCAAATACTCCTATGCGGTGTTAGTCACATTGTCGGCTGCGTCTTTTTTAGATTTTCCTTCCAAGGATTCCAACAGAAGATACCGTCTTTTCAACATCGTCATCGCGGCATTTATTTGCATTTCAGGATGCCTCACGGCCATTGGAGAATATTTTTGGCTGAAAGCAGACAGGGAAAGCACAAACGGGCTTCCAAGCCAAGCTATCAAATCCTACAAACAAGCGATGAACCTTCTGCCAACACGGGTAGAATTGGCATATAATTATGCTGCTGACCTAAATATTTGGGGACGCTATGCTGAAAGTCAAGAAGTTCTAAACTGTCTTTCGTCCTACCTCAACGACTACGACACTGAGCTTTTGTCTTCAGACAACGCCTACAACCTGGGACAAACAAAAAAATGTTTTCAACATTTGGAAAAAGCAAGCTTGATGATCCCCAATCGTTTCTTTCCCCTTTGGAGTAGATTTGATCTCGCACGAGAAACGAACCAGACCAAAGAAGCCACACAATTGGCATATTCCATTCTAAGGAAGCCCGTTAAAATCGCTTCTACCAAAGTGGAACAAATGAAAAAAGATGCCCACGACTGGCTAAAAGAAGTCACCCCATCTAACGCAACACGCTCAATCCCACCAATGCAATAAAAGCCCACCTCCAGTATTTTATCTACTACGCAAATTCGCTATTCCCTATATAAGTAGGTATTCAAAATTAGCTAATTCTGAGCACCTACTTATCATCTCCCGAATTACCTATCTAACAATATTTATTAACTACTTAACCAAAAAATTATGAAAGGAAAAATTTCAGTATTCATTATGAGCATCACATGCTTAATGACAATCTTTACAAGTTGCGAAAGTGACGAAACGGATTTTGAGCCAAACAATAAAATTGAATTGCTCAAAGCCAAAAGCAAAGAATTTGCAAAAAAATATGATGTAGATGTAACGCTCAACGATGACAGCATCGCAAAATATGCTGACCAAATGACTGTCGAAGGTATGGAAGAAGACTACAAGGCTTTTGCAGAAATGAAAAAGAGTCTGCAAAATATCAGCACAGAAACGATGCCCTCTGTCCCGACAAAGCTGCTTTCAAAAAGAGATTTTTTGAAACGAAGAAAAGTAGAAACGGAATCAGACGCTTTAGGGAGATATGACAATTCTGGTTCTTTTGAAACATCAGGCACTATCACTCAGAAATGTTGCGATAACTTTATCCGATATACTGCAAACGTTGAATGGGAATTAAAGATTGGCACACCAAGTATGAAAATATCATCCTTACAATTAGAATGTTACAACTCTAAATGTCTGAACAGTAATAAACATCAGTGTCTTTCTTGTAACACCGAAATCAAAAATATATCTCTTCTAAGTACAGCATGTATAATAAACGGGAAAATAAACATATCTGGTTCCGGAAGCACAAGCGGGAATGTCTGCATGTATCAATTCAAAAACATCTACATCTCTGCATACTACAATGAAGAAACTGGAGCTAAAGGATGCTCAATAAGCATATAAAACCATGAAACGACTCATCTTGCTCATCACCATCGTGCTTCACGCTGCGTTCTCTTCGGACTTTGTAGCATACGCACAGACCATTCAACGGGAAGACATCATCAAAAAGGATTCCGCTTTGTTTCACTATCTGGCCATTGACGATACCATCTGTCCCATGATGAATTTCCAAATCGCCATGCAGTGTTACAACTTTCTAAAGGGATCCCGCTATTGGGAAACGACCAGACATGGTATTCATTCACGGACGTCTACTGCTATCACTTCGTCGTTAACAGATAATATGGCATATTATATGTACCAAAGTGGACCATACGTAAACCCTCCCATAGAGCAAGCTTATGAATATGAAGAAAACAATATAAAATGGGATTTCTACAAAGCCATCTGGAACGACGCCTTTGAAAAACGTCACAAGGCGCCCTACAATGAGAGCGAAGAGAAGCGCGACTTTGTGGAGCGGTTGAAGAAGTTCTCCCAGTCGGCCACCTATCAGCCGCTCATCTTTAAGATTATTGCGGTCAAATACAACGGGTCGATTGAAAGGTATGTTGACGACCTGTACAAAAATTCCATCATGAGCAACAAGAAACGGCTCAAGCGATTTGTCAGAACACCAAGTTACAAGCGACTCGACAAGGATTATGGAGCGCAACTGACCCTCTCCTTGATGGTTTATAAATATTGGCTCGAAAACCGCGCGACCATCAGACCAAGACTTACGGGGGCTTATGTTTACGTTGCGAATCAAACGGGCGAATAGCCAGCAAGCAACGGATAAAAGCCTGTGCTAAAGGAGTCAGAGGATGCAAACAACAGCTATATTAGTCAAGTGATATATCTGTTGTTTTGCATCCTCTCCTCTACTAAGCCCTCCTCAACAAAACAAGCCTATCACAAACCATAAAATGAACACTATCAAACAGTACGACACCATAAAAAGATAATTCTACATGACCTTAAAACATATATATGGCGTTCTTTGGCTTTGCTTATTGACAGTTCCCTCACATGCGCAATCACTCGTTCCTGACAGCATTCAAGATGTGATAGAAAAAAGCGGAGACAACAAAAAATCTTTACTCTATCTGCTTGAAAAATATAAGAATAACAAAGAGAAATTTTCTGCCACATGTTTTCTGATTAACGGAATGCGATACCATGAGCAAGGCGGCCGTGTATTGTCGTATGATACGCGCATAGACAGTCTATGCCAAACGGCAGATAAAGAATACTACAGCATTATTCAAGGGAAATCTGTAGAAGAGCAGGAAAGCGATTCCATTTTAGCACTTCTGAAAAAACGTTCTGACGAAGCGTCCAAAAGAAATGCCGATCTAACTTTTCAAGAACCAGAGATTGAAGGATTGGAAATGCCAGATTCGCGTTTTGTTTCTGGAGAAAAAATTGAATGGGTGATAAACCACGCATTCTCTCTACGACAACGTTTCCCACGTTTAAAACGCCTGCCACTACAAACGTTTTTTGAGTATGTCCTTCCCTATCGAACGGTCAACGGCTATCCTCTTCTGACAGACTACAAAACGCTTTATGAACGTTTCAATAAATATCTTCAAGTAGGGGCTTCCATCAATGTGGAACAACTGACTGAAACTTATAACCGCACCATAGAATGGCTAAGACGTTGGAACGGGCCCTACCCCTATGATACAAACATCGGCCTGAACGATTTGTATTGGAGCGGTTTCCACGACTGCGTAGACATGGCATACTATTGTGCTTCTATCCTAAGAGCGTGCGGCGTGCCAGCTGTTGTGGAATATAACGCAGCCTATAGAGTGAAACAGGGACGGCATTTCATGGTTAACGTGCTTGACGATAAAGGAAAGTGGGTTGCGTTTAGTCCAGAAAACGGACTTCCATCAACAGCGGAAGAGCAAATGCAAGACGCTCTCAATATTTTCAGACAACATTTTTCTCCGCAGAAAAATAATCCAGCAGCATTAAAGATGGAGGATGAACATATTCCCGATGATTTTGACGACATCTGCACGGAAGACGTTTCCAGACTTTATCATAAAACTCAGAAAATAACCATTCAAACCAGCAGTTTACCCAGTGACAATGCCTTAGCGTATCTCGCCACCTTTAAGCCTGGAATTGGATTGACACCCGTGACATGGGGATTAATTGACCACAAGAAAAATGAAGTCGCATTCGACAATGTTGTGCCAAACAATATTTATTATCCTGTATTCTGCAACAAAGCCGGATTTCTGATCCCATTCTCAGCACCATTTCGCATGAAGAAAGACGGAACATACATTCCTTATGACTTCGCAAACGGAAAAACATTGTCAAACGTGATGCTCACCCGTAAATATCCCTACAAGCCACATTTAATGCGGAATATAAATACAATGATAGGGACATGTGTTCTGGCCTCAAACAGAAATGATTTCCAAGAAGCCGACACTATCGGTATGCTTATGGAAGTGCCTAAAGTTGCTTGGACGGATTTGCAACTCAACACAAAACGCGCTTATCAATATTACCGCGTGCGAGCTCCACAAAACCACCCACACCTCTACATGTCAGAGATTCAATTTCTTACATTAAAGAATTATGGGTACGCCAATACAGCCGTTGCCACTTCTCTTAAAGGTGTACCCGACAGCGCCAGCCAATATGTACAACTATTGGATGCCTCGCCAGAAATATTCTTTTCTAAACCTGAATACGATGGCAACGTACTGACATCTCCCTATCTCTATCCCGATGTAACACTTCGTCTTAAAGAGGCACAAAAGGTGGAACGTCTGCGTTTCATTGTCATGAATGCCGACAACGGCATACGCCCTAACGACCATTACATTCTCCGACATTGGACTGCAAATGGTTGGCAAATATTATGGGAAGGAGTTGCTCAATCAAACTCTCTATCAATCGACAATCTAAAAACGGAAACATTCTATTGGCTCTCAAACACCACACGAGGACAAGAAGAACTGCCGTTCTTTCTAACGGACAAAGGAGAGCAGGTGTTTCCTCATCAGATTTTCTTAGAAGAAAACGACAAAGGCAGATAAGCCATTCAATAACAAGCTACCCAATAGAACTTGACAAAGATGTCTGCCTCTCAATGGACTTCTATATGGGGGGACAATTCAAAGAATGCTATGGTTTTAAAAAAACAATAACTGGAGAAAAGACAAACCCTATCAGGGCCGACGCATTACTCTATGGTATCAATTTGGCAAGGAAAGAACTGTCCCATCCTGCTCTCTTTCTTTTTGCCTTCATGCTGCCCT
>OCSG01000533.1_pt1 | contig 33098 bp, 30 predicted proteins | sample 1538831 | NCBI WGS metagenome assembly OCSG01 (sample SAMN04571729, study PRJEB22368) | human gut metagenome | biome: human gut; material: stool | host: Homo sapiens | place: Luxembourg | collected 2012-09-20 | reverse complement strand
CTTCGCGATATCCTCATCAGAAATCGGAATGATCTCACCCAACTGCCTCGCCGCCCACATCGTATGAGCGACCTCCTCCGTCATCGCCGCGGCCTTCACCGCGGCCTCCGCGTCCTTGCCGACCGTGAACGGACCATGGTTCTGCATCAGCACCGCAGGAGACTTCGGATACTCCCTGAGCGTCTCGACCACGCCCTCGCCGATCGCCTCGGAACCGATCAGACGGAACGGACCCACCGGAACAGGACCGCCGAACTCGTCGCCCATCATCGTCAGACCGCACGGAATGTTCTGCCCCGTCGCCGCCCACGCCGTCGCATACGTCGAATGCGTATGCACCACGCCGTACACGTCCGGCATGTGACGGTAGATGTACGCGTGCGACGCGGTATCGGAGGAAGGAGCCTCCGAGCCGTCCACCACGTTGCCGTCCAGATCGCACACCACCATGCTCGACGGGGTCAGGTACTCGTAACGCAGGCCCGACGGCTTGATCACCATCAGATCCGCGGTATGCAAGCGCTGCGACACGTTGCCAGCCGTCCACACCACCAGGTTCCACTTGATCAGCTGCTCGTGCAAGGTCGCCACGACCTCGCGCACCTGCTTGACCTCGGCACGAACCTCGGGACCATAATCAGCCAAAGTAGCCATAATCATTTCCTTTCAAATTGAAATAAGTTTTTAAAATATTTATTTACTTGGTTTCCAGCGGAATGCTTTCGATTGCAACATGCTCAATCGGCAGTCCCTTGCGGAAGCGATCGAAGAATTCCTCGAATCCTGCGACATCGCCTTCATCCGGATTTTCCGTGGTCGAAGCGGCATCGGCGAACACACGAGCGTCAAGGAATTCGTCGAGCGGCTGGTCAGCATGCCACAGGTAGTCGGCAAGCACGGCCATGCCCCATGCGCCGCCTTCGGCAGCGGTGGACATCACCTTGATCGGCGTATCGAATGCGGCTGCGAGGATCTTCTGGGCAACCTTCGGGGTGGTGAAGATGCCACCGTGGCCGACGAGGGAGTCAACGGCAACACCTTCGTCTTTGGTCATCACGTCCATGCCGATCTTCACCGGGGAAAAGGCGCTGAACAGCTGGGCGCGCATGAAGTTGCCGAGGCTCATGCGGGCTTCCGGACCGCGCGCGAACAGCGGGCGGCCTTCGGGCAGTCCTGCGAGGAATTCGCCGGAGCGGAACGGGTAGTTGATGAGTCCGCCGCAGTTGGAGTCAACATCGTCCGCGATGGCGGCGCGGAACAGCGTGCCATACAGGGTGCCGGCGTCGACCGGAGTGCCGATTGCAGCTGCGAACTGTCCGAACAGACCAACCCATGCGTTGAGGTCGGAGGTGAAGTTGTTGGCGTGGCTCATGCCTGCGAGATCGCCTGCCGGAGTGGTGACGAGGTCCACTTCCGGGTGCAGGCGTTCCAGCTTGCGTTCGAGTACAACCATGGCGAAGATGGAGGTGCCGGCGGAAACGTTGCCGGTGCGCACGCGTACGGAGTTGGTGGCCACCATACCGGTGCCAGCATCGCCCTCCGGCGGAGCGAATGTGATTCCCGGCTGCAGCGTGCCTGTCGGATCGAGCAGCTTGGCGCCCTCTTCGGTCAGCGTGCCCGCAGGAGTGCCTGCAACCAGCGGTTCCGGCAGCAGGTCGGCAAGCTTCCACGGCTGGGCTGCGACTTCCGGAATCGCATTGAACTTCTCAATGAATTCGGTTTCGTAGGTGTGCGTGGTAGGGTCGATCGGGAACATACCGGATGCGTCGCCAACGCCGAGCACCTTCTTGCCGGTGAGCTTCCAGTGCACGTAGCCGGCGAGGGTGGTGAAGAAATCGACCTTGCCGATGTGCTCTTCGTTGTTGAGCACGGCCTGGTACAGGTGTGCGATGGACCAGCGTTCCGGAATGTTGTACTGGAACAGTTCGGAAAGCTTCTCGTGTGCTTCGGAAGTGTTGGTGTTCTGCCAGGTGCGGAACGGCACCAGCAGTTCGCCATCTTTGCCGAAGGCGAGATAGCCGTGCATCATGGCGGAGAAGCCGATGCGTCCCACGCGGGTGAGCTTTTCGCCGTAAGCGTTTTCGACATCTTCGGCGAGCGCCGCGTATGCGGTCTGCAGCCCGGTCCAGATTTCTTCCTGCGAATAGCTCCACAGGCCGTCTTCCAAGTGGCTGGCCCAGCCGTAGTCGCCGGCTGCGATGGTGGTGTACGTGTCGTCGATGAGCACGGCCTTGATTCGGGTGGAGCCGAATTCGATGCCCAGACTCGTCTTGCCAGCGCGGATTTTCTCGGCGGTCAGCGCGATGCGATCGTCAAGTCCCTGCTCTTGCGCCATAGTTTCAAACTCCTTGCATCCGAGCGCCTCACAACCACATTGTCGACGGAATGTTAGCGCTCACTGTTAACGCTCACTATTCTAAACAGAAAGTGGCGACTATACAAGTTCGACGTGTCACGCAATCGTCAACGCACTACCGGCAGATCGTCAGCCGATTTTCTTGATATACCGGCATTGCGAAATCCGGCAATCGCAGCACATGCGGCAAAAAGAGATACGAGAATCACAAGAAATACAAAAATCGCAGGAAATATTCAGCGACGGCTGGCGGTGCCCAAAGAAGTGCGGCCGATCACCTTCGCGGGAATCAGGCCGACGCCATGCTGCGACGAGGCGAACGAATTCTCATCGCCCTCCCCCAGCAAAAACAGCGTCTCACGCATGGCGGCAACGCCAAGCTGTTCAAAATCCGGGCGAACCGTGGCCAGCGGCGGGTACATGTTGTCCATGGCGGGCATGTCGTCGAAACCGACCAAGCTCACATCCTGCGGAATACGCATGCCATGTTCATGCAGCGCACGAGACACACCAACCGCCTGGCTGTCGTTCGCACACACCATGCACGTCGGCAGATTTCCGCCGGTACGACCGATGTTTTCGAGAATATGGTTCATCTTGCCATACGCTTCGGTCGATTCCCAGGTTTCGCATTGCACGGTGACGGAACTCACCGCATTGGCCGCGCACAGCTTATTCCACGCCATCAAACGCGTGGCGGCGTCACGCCATTCCTTCGGACCTGCGAAATAAAGCACGGAACGATGCCCATGCTCGACCACCAAATGCATCACGTCGGCCATGGCCGACCATTGGTCCACTCCCACTACGGATACTCGGCGACGGTCGGCCGGTTTCATCAAGCGCAAACCATCCTGCACGCTGATGCTGCCGTGCGTGGAGGTGACGATGACGCGCGGCTGCGTGATCTGCGCACGGCAGGCGGCGGAAAACATAACATCCGTCGGCGTGAGGAAAATGAACGCGTCCACGTTCATCTCATCGAACGTTGAGCACAATTCGTCGAATTCCGTCTGCGAGCAGAGCGCCTCGTGCACCATGCTCACCGACATGAACAGTCCATGCTGCCTCGCCATCGCCTCAATCGAGGAGATCGCGGAAATCGGACCATAAAAGCGTTGCCCGCCCGCAACCAAGCCGATGGTGCGGGAGCGATGCGAAGCGAGGGCACGCGCGGAATTGCTGGGACGGTATCCAAGCGCGTCGATGGCTTTCTGTACTTTTTCGCGGGTGGCATCAGACACGTCGGGGGAATGATTGATGACGCGCGACACCGTTTGATGGCTGACACCAGCCATTTTCGCCACTTCGAACATCGAGGGGCGTTTGTTTGCCGCATTGCGCTTGCCTGCCATGCTCCGTCGCCTTCCGCACACTACCGTTGGTACTTTCGACTATTCTACACGCAACTTCGGTTAGCGCTAACAGACGCTATTTTTCAGCCATTTGAGCGAGTCGCGCAGCGAAATTCGGCCAGTCGGTACGCATGGCGGTCAACAGTTTACGATTGGGGACTTCCTCAATCGGCACCCATTCGATTTCCATGCTTTCGTCGTCGTTGGCCTTCGGATCCACGCGGTGCCCCGGCTTTTCGAAAGCGAACACGGTGGTGTAGGCCCACGGTCCGTGGTCTTCGCAGTATGATCCGACCACGTCGATATCTTCCGGCGTGATGTTGGCTTCCTCGTACGATTCGCGCAGCGCGCCCTCGATCGGGCTTTCACCGTCGGCGGTGGCACCTCCTGGAATGCCCCATGTGCCACCTTCCGCGCTCCACACCGCGCGATGTTGCATGACAACGTGCGTCACTTCGCCGGTCTGTTCGCTTCGGCGGGCCAAGAGCACGCCGGACGCGCCGTTCGTGCCCCAATGCTTGCGGCCGCAATCGCAATCAATCCAACCATCACCCGGCTGATGCACGTTTTCCTTGGGAGGAAGCGGCTTCGCGGCACCGGTTCGCGAATCGTGTTCGACGTTCGGTTCTTGATCGGCTCGCGTCACATTCCACAGATCGGTCCATTCCACGCCGAGCTCGGCGGCCAAACGGCGCGCCAGCGGAAGGCTCAGGCCGATAATGCCGTGCGGATCGCCTTCGATGGAGTCGATGAATGCTCCGCCGAAGCCCTCAAGCGTGAAGGAACCAGCCACTTCCAACGGTTCTCCGGTGGCGATGTACCGTTCGATATCGGTGTCGGAATATTCGCAGAAGTGCAGCGTTGCCCTGCTCGCGCCTCGCGCGATACGCCCGGTGGCGAAGTCGATCAGGCAATGGCCCGTCCACAATTCACCGGTGGCGCCACGCATGGCACGCAGTCGTTCCCGAGCCACCTCAGCGCTATGCGGCTTGCCGTAACATTCGCCGTCAAGCAGGAACATGGAATCGCAGCCAAGAATCAGCGGACCGACTTCCGCACGGGTCAGGCTCGGCTTGCCATCAACGAAATCAGCAATCGATTCGGTGATCGTAGGAATGGTGACTCCCGAAAAATCGCGGGTCTTCACATCGGAGGCGGACTGCACTTCGTCCGCACGCAACGTAACACGATGATGTTCTAAAGATGCGGAATCCCCAGTATTTTCAGCATTATCCGAATGTTCGGAAGATTCGGCAACTGCTTTCAGCGGAAATCCGACCACACGATCGCCGTGCGCCGCCGCAGCGGTGGCGGCAACGTTCCGATACGCCTGATGTACGGCTTCGGCTTTGGCCGTAGCGAGAATCATCACCCGCTGTTCCACGCTCAGATCGCTTACGGCAACGCCCATGGCGGCCGCCTCACGTTCGAGCGCCGCCGGCTCGTCCACGTTCGATACGCGAATCGTGGGGCAAATGCCCGCCGAGAAAAGCACGTCACGGCGAGGCTTGGATTTGGAAGCGAGAATCAGCGGAATGGAGTTGTTCATGCGCGTTCCACCTGCACACCCTTGGTGTCGACGCCCAAATGCAGCACACGCCAATGACCGGAAGCGAGCTCTTCGGAAGCAAGCTGTCCCAGCTGTTCGCGAGCGTCGCCATGATGCAGCACGAGCACGCATGGGCCAGCGCCGGAAACCATGGAAGCAAAACCATGGGAACGCAGCTTTTCGATCAACGTCCACGACGGTTCCATCAAAGGAGCGCGATACGGCTGATGCAGACGATCCTGCGTGGCGGCGAACAGCAACGCGTTGACGTCCTGACGCTGACCAGTCGCCAGCATCGCAGGATTCATGGCGGCCGGCAGCAGGCTCACGCGAGACACATTGTGCACGGCATCCTTGAACGCCAGCTGGCCCGGCAGCGCCTGGCGTGCCTTTTCGGTGGACAGCTCATAATCCGGCACGAACACGGCGGCGGTCAGATCGTCGGCAACGCGATAGTTGATGGTATGGAAGCCCTTATGCAGCGGTTCGCCGCCCGGAATCGGCACGGAACCGACACCTTCGGGGGTTTCCATGTCCCAAGACATGGTGAGCCCGCCGTACACGGCCGGAGCCACGTTGTCCGGATGGCCTTCGATGGCCGCAGCAAGCTCAAACACGGCATCACGGTTGAGTTCGTCGTCCTGCGCGAAGGCGGCCGCGGCTGCGATGCCCGCCACAATGGCCTCTGCGGAAGAGCCCATGCCTCGTGCCTGAGGAATGTTGTTGTGAGCCTGAAGAATGAAGCCCACACGGCCCAGACCAAAGGTCTGGCATGCGCGGCGGAACGTGGAAACCACCAAGTGGGTTTCGTCACGCGGGAGAGTATCGGCGCCTTCGCCTTCGATCATCACCTGAGCCGCAGTGTTCACCGGATCGGCGCTCAGCGTGAATTCAAGTTCGTCGTGGTAGTCCAGAGCAAGTCCGACCGTATCAAAGCCAGAACCAAGATTGGCGCTGGTAGCCGGAACACGCACACGCACTTTACGAGTAACTGGAGTCATATCTCGTCGTCCTTCGTCACATCTTCTTTACAAATGTAGCACCGTATACCCGAAAGGGTACAAGAGTCAAATTCAAGCCCATAATCGGCGGGCGATTGAGTAAACAATCGGCAAGCAATTGCCCAACACAGCAGCCGGAATATGAATAAAGAGACGGCCGCCCAATCGCAACGATTTGAGCAGCCGTCTCATAACTGTTAGTTGAGCACGCGGAGGATGGAAGGCTCGCCAACCACGCAGTCGAGTGCACACACGTCTTTCACGGTTTCACGCAGGGTAAGCTCGTCGGTCATGTGCGTGACAAGGCGCAGCTGCTGCAGTTCGCCGTCGTAGCCCGGATCCTTCAGCGTGGGCTTGAGATCCTGGTTCACACCATTGATGGACACGCCATGCTCGGCGAACTTGGCCGCAATGGCCGCAAGTACGCCCGGATTGTCGTGAATCACGAAACGCACCGCGAACTCGGCCTTGGAAGCCTCGATCGGAGCCTTCTTCAAATCCTTATACAACGGAATGGTCGGGCCGGTACAGCCCTGTGCGATGTGACGCGCCTCGGTCACCACATCGCCGACCACTGCGGAAGCGGTCGGAGCGCCGCCAGCGCCACGACCATAGAACATCAGATCGTCAGCCGCTTCGGCCTTCACAAACACCGCGTTAAAGGAACCATGCACGGAAGCCAGCGGATGCTCGTTGGAAATCAGCGCCGGATACACGCGGGCAGACACACCGGCCTCGCCATTCTCCACCACGGCCAGCAGCTTGATGACCTTGTTTTCGGCGGTTGCGGCAGCAATATCGTCGGCGGTGATCTTGGTGATGCCCTCAACGGACACATCATCGATGGTCACGTTGGTGTGGAAGCCGAGCGTGGCCATGATGGCCGCCTTGTTGGCCGCATCGTAGCCTTCGATGTCCCCGGTCGGATCCGCTTCGGCGTATCCCTTGGCCTGAGCGTCCTTCAGCACGTCGTCGAAATCAAGACCCTTGGTGGTCATTTCGTCGAGAATGTAGTTCGTGGTGCCGTTGACGATGCCGAGCATGCTCGTCACCTTGTCTCCGACGAGGGATTCACGCAGTGGCTTGAGGAACGGAATAGCACCGCCCACGGAAGCCTCGAAGTAGATATCGACGCCCTTGGCTTCGGCGGCGGCATAGATTTCTGGACCATACTTGGCCAACAGCGCCTTGTTGGCGGTAACCACGGAAGCGCCGGATTCGATGGCCGCAAGCACGAACTTGCGGGCCACGCCGGTTCCACCGATCAGTTCGACCACAATGTCAGCATTGGTGGCCACGCTCATGGTGTCGGTGGTCACCACGGACTTGTCGATCCACGGGAACGGGTCGGTTTCCGACGGATCAAGGCAGGCGACGCCGGTCAGTTCGATCGGTCGTCCGATGCGTGCGGCGAGCTCATCCTTCTGCTCCACCAGCAGGCGTGCGGTCTGAGAGCCGACCGTGCCCGCGCCCAACAATCCAACGCGAATCGGCGCAACATCTTCCTGTACCAAGGCATCCTCCCTTGAATGTGAAGTATTGGTGTAACCCTGCCTATTGTACGGTCCCGATATGACGTAAGACCGCGAAATCATACGAAAATGGACGGTTTCCGAGCTTTGCCCCGAAAACCGCCCATACTGCATCCACGCTGCATCCGTAATTTGAGACGAATCGCCATGAACAATACGAAACACGAGCGAAACGCCACGAATCGCTATTCGCTCACATCCCAATCCAGCAGATCATCGACCGTCTGACGGCGAATCATCACATGCGCGTCTTGCTCGGATACGGCAACAACCGCAGGAATCAGCGCCTGATTGTAGTTGCTGGCCATCGTGCGACCGTATGCACCCGTAACAGGCACCGCCAGCACGTCACCACGCTGAATATCGGCAGGAAAACGCACCTCGTTGACGATGATATCGCCCGATTCGCAGTGCATGCCGACCACACGGCACAGCTTGGTTTCGCTGGAACCCTCACGATTGGCGATTCTCGCAGTGTAATCCGATCCATACAATGCCGGACGAATATTGTCGCTCATGCCGCCGTCGACAGACACGTACACGCGTTCCGTAACCGGATTGCCAGCCTTGTCTTTCGCGGTTCCGGCAAGCTGCACCGGCTTGACCGTGCCCACACGATAGGAGCGGGCATGCCGAGCGCACGGTTCACGGTGGTGACCGCATCGGCAAGGCGGGCAAGTTCCGTATCGAGATCCATGGAATCCTCGCCATCGGTGTAGGCCACGGAATAGCCGCCGCCCAAGTCGACCTCCGGCAGGGTGTATGCGTCGGTGGCGTAGAAGGTCTTGCGCAGCAGCATCATGCGCTTCGCGGCCTGGATAAAGGCGTCCGCATCGTGAATGTTCGATCCGATATGCGAATGCACGCCGACCAGTTCGAGCACGTCCTGATGGCGGTAGATCTCCTTCAATACGGCGAGCGCGGGGCCATCAGCCACCATGGTCATGGCTTCGGCGAGTTTGCGGTCGCCTTCGGAAACCTTCTCGTGGCTCATGTCGTACGGGTATTTGATGTCGTACTGCAGTTGGCGTTCTGCGCTTTCGCCCGGAGTGGCTTCGCTTTCGCCTAGGCGTGCGTTCGACCCTGCGGGGGTCACGTCAGCCAAATCGTCGAGCACGTTCAGCTTGCTTGCATCGGCACCAACCGGCAGCAAGGCGACACCGAACTTCTGGTCCTCATGCGCAGTAGACACGAATTCGTGGCCGCCCGCATGAATGCCTGACGTAACACGCAACATCACGCGAGCGCGCTTGCCGAGACGCTTGGCGATTTCGGCGATGCGGGCCGGCTCGTTCGGCTCGTCCACCACGATTTTGGCGAAGCCTTCGGTAATGGCGAGTTCGATTTCCGCATCGGACTTGTTGTTGCCGTGCAGCACGAGTCGCCGTCCGGGAACGCCCGCGGCGAGCGCGATGCGCATCTCGCCCATGGTGCAGGTGTCGATCAGCATGCCGGATTCGGTGACGATACGGCAGATTTCCTTGGAAAGCAAGGCTTTTCCAGCGAAACTGACGTGGGTTACGGTGTTGTTGAACGCATTTGCCGCGGATTTGACGAATTTGGCGGCGCGGGCTCGCACGTCATCGGTGTCGATGACGTAGAGCGGCGAACCAAATTCGTTCAGCAGGCTTTCGGCAGTGCGGCCATGGAACGTGATTTCACCTTGCTCGTTCACGTTGGAGCCGGCCGGCCAGATGGGGGTGACTGCCATGGCGATCACATCCTGTCTGGGGCTGCAACGCCAAGCAGGTCAAGGCCTTCGGCGATAACCGTCTTAACGGCGTCATTGAGCTTCAAACGTGCGGCTGCACGAGCCGGTTCCGGAGCCTTGGCGATGCGCAGAGCTTCAGCCTGTTCGCCGCGAGCTTCCGGATCGGTGAGCTCCATGGGAACCACGCGTTCCACGTTGTACCACTTGTGGTAGGTGGCGGCGAGGTCTTCCAAGTAATGGGCTACGCGATGCGGGGCGCGCAGGTCTCCGGCTTCGCGCAGCAGGGCCGGCCACTGGGCGAGCGCGGCAAGCACTTCGCCGTCGGCGGCGGTGTCGAGCAGGCTCACGTCGGCACCCTCGTAGGTGATGCCGGCAGCAGCCGCATTGCGATCCACATTGCAGGAGCGGGCGTGCGCGTACTGCACGTAGTACACCGGATTCTCGTTGGAATGCGAAGCGAGCAGGTTCAGGTCGATGTCGACCGGGGAATTGTAGTCGGTGCGTGCCAACGAATAACGGGAGGCATCCACGCCGATAGCGTCGGTCAGATCGTCGATGGTCACCACATTGCCGGCGCGCTTCGACATGCGCACTGCCTTGCCGTCCTTCAGCACGTTGACGAGCTGGCCGATAAGAATCTGCATGTTTTCGCCAGGTTCGTCGCCGAATGCGGCGCACATGGCCATCATGCGGCCGATATAGCCGTGATGGTCGGCACCCAGCATGTAAATGGCGATGTCTGCCGGATCGTTGTCACGATGACGCTTGTTGCGATAGTAAGCAATATCAGCTGCGAAATACGCGTAGTTGCCGTCGGACTTGATAATCACACGATCCTTGTCGTCACCATGCTTGGTGGATTCGAACCAGGTTGCGCCATCCTTTTCGTAAATGTCGCCGCGTTCACGCAGATCGGCGATCGCCTTGTCGACTTCGCCATCGGAATACAAGCTGTTCTCATGGAACCACACGTCGAAATTCACACGGAAATCCTTCATGGATTTGCGGATTTCGTCGAACATCATCGGCACTGCACGCTTGCGGAATTCCTCACGCTGTTCGGAATCGCCCTCACCCAGCGGATTGTCATCGTTGTCAACGCCACCGTCGACGCGCGGCAGGTCGAGAATCGCAATACCGTCGGCATTTGCCTCATCGATGACGCGACGTGCGATCTCATCGATATAAGCGCCCTTGTAACCGTCGATCGGGGTTTCCTCACCGTGGGCGGCCGCGACCAGCGACTTGGCGAAACGGTTGATCTGCTCGCCGTGATCGTTGAAATAGTATTCGCGCACCACCTTGGCGCCGTTCGCCTCAAGCACGCGGGCCATGGAGTCGCCGACCGCGGCCCAACGGGTGCCGCCGATATGGATCGGACCGGTCGGATTGGCGGACACGAATTCAAGATTCAGGGTCTTGCCGGAAAGATGGTCGTTCTTGCCGTAGTTCGCACCCTCGTTAAGCACAGTGTCAACCACGGCTGCGGCGGACGCGGAATCAAGCACAATGTTAATGAAGCCGGGGCCGGCCACTTCCACGGACTTGATGCCATCGGCATTGGCGAGTTCCGCGGCGAACAGTTCGGCGAAATCGTGAGGCTTCATGCCGGCCTTCTTGGCCAGCTGCATGGCCGCGTTCGACGCCCAATCGCCGTGCGCGCGGTCCTTCGGACGCATGACGGCGAATTTGGCCTGCGGAGGGATGAGATCGGTGGTCAGGGTGCCTGCCTTGCCTTCATTCACAAGGTTGTTGGCAATATTGAAAATCAGTTCACTAAGCGCTTCTGGACTCATTCCTCCAAGTCTACCGATTATGCAGACAGAATCAGCCTTGCGTATCGCCCCGCGTATCATCCTGCAGTTCGCCATGCTTCCTGCGCCAAGCCACCGAAGCGTAATAGCCGATATAGCAGATCGCAACGAACGGAATCATATACAGCAATGTGGAACGCTGCGACGAATCGCAAATCACCAAAACCAACGCGCCGATACACATCACAATCGCAGCAATCGGCACGAACGGGAAACCGGGGGCACGATACTTCAAATCGTCAGCCGAATGCCCTTGATCAAGCCACTGCTTGCGGAAACGCAAGTGGCAGACGGAAACCGACGCCCACACCACCAGTGTGGCCAAGCCGGAAACCGCAACCAACGCCAAATACACCGTCGAAGCGGCAACCACGGAAGACAACAACGCCAACAGCGATCCAGCCATGCTGAACAGCACCGCGAACACGGGCACACCATGGAAATTCGTCTTGCCGAGCACGCGCGGGATCATACCCTCCTGCGCAAGCGACCAGACCATGCGCGAGCACACGTACAAGCCGGAATTCGCAGCGGAAAGCACTGCCGTCAACACCACGAAATTCATCACATCGCCGGCAAACGGCATGCCGATCGACTGGAACACGAGCACAAACGGACTCGTGTCGACGCCTGACCGATGCCACGGAATCAGCGCGGACATCACCGCAATCGAACCGATGAAGAAAATCGCAAGACGCAACACCGTGGTATGCACGGCCTTCGGAATCGCCTGCGCCGGATCCTTCGTCTCCCCCGCCGCGACACCAACAACCTCAGTGCCCGAAAATGCGAACACCACCGTCAGCAGCGTCGAAAAAATCGGGATCACACCATTGGGGAGCCAGCCGTCATTATAGAAATTCTCAAACAGCGGTGCGTGATCGTAACCGGCAATCGGAATCGCACCAAACATGGCAAGCAAGCCGATCACAATGAACACGATAATCGCAAACACCTTAATGGATGCGAACCAGAATTCCGACTCGCCATACAGCCTCACCGACAGAATATTGAGCATGAACACCACCGCAATGAAGGCGGCGGACCAAATCCACGCGGGCGAATCAGGAAACCAACGTTGCATCAGCAGACCGGCTGCCGTGAATTCCGAAGCGAGCGCCACCGCCCAATTCAGCCAGTACAGCACGGCGATGGTGAACGCGGTGCCGGGGCCGATGAAACGCTTCGCATACAGGTGAAAGCTGCCCGCATACGGCATGGCCACCGACAGTTCGCCAAGGCTGAGCATCACAAAATACACAAGCATGGATCCGATGCCATACGCGATGATCGCGCCAAGAGGGCCGGCTTGGTGAATCGTGTAGCCGGAGCTGAGGAACAAGCCCGTACCGATCACACCACCTAGCGAAATCATGGTCAGATGGCGGGTTTCCATCTTGCGTTCAAGACCGCCCTGCTCGGCTTCAGCGGATTCAGCGGCGTCAGTGTCTGCAGTGGATGCGTTGACTTGCGATTCGGCCATGCGCGACTGCTCCTTCATATTTGGATGGGCGCGTTCTTGCGTTCTTGCGTTTGCATGCGTTTGCACAATACCCAATCGCATTACTATACGGAAATCGGTGGAATCATGTTGCCTGCCGTTCACTTTTAGCGGCAATCCTGAGATTGCATAAACAAAAACAGGCTCGCATGCAGCGTAAGAAACCGCATACGAGCCTGAAAAAGGATTTTCTGGAGATTTGCAATCAGCGCACTGAAATCAGAGCACGGCGATGGCGTCGATCTCAACGAGAGCGCCCTTCGGAATGTTGTTGCCGCCGAACGCGACGCGGGCCGGCTTCACGGAGCCGATGAAGGTCTGCGCATACACGTCGTCGATCTCGTGGAAGTCTTCGACGTTCTTCATGTAGATGGTGGCGCGGCAGACGTGTTCGATGCCGGTGCCTGCGGCGTCAAGAATATGCTTGATGTTCTTCAGTGCCTGGGCTGCCTGCTCGCCGGCGGTTTCGCCAGCTAGTTCGCCGGTGACTGGGTCGATGCCCAGCTGGCCGGAGACGAACACGAAACCGTTGGCCTTCACGGCCTGGCTGTATGCGCCCAGCGCCGCCGGGGCTTCAGAAGTCGCAACCGCTTCCATCTTCTCGCTCATAATGTTCTCCTTTGAAGAATGTGTTATGCATGTTGCTTGCGTTCAGGCCGCGGCAAACCACGACAACGCAATCTCAAGCAATCACTGTACCCATGGAATCGACACGCATCGCCCCATGTTCCAAATACCGGCTCCCTGCCCCGGCTCTTCACTTGTCTTTGTGGTGGGCTTGATGGGGATGTAACCAGCTACCTTAACTATTTGCTTTTGTCTGTTTCCGTATGATATAATTAAGCCATGCGTGTCAGGGAATGGGCGAAACGAGAGGGCTTCAACGAGCAGACGGTGTGGCAGTGGTGCCGTGAGAACCGTATGCCCGTCCCGTTCGAGCGCATGGCGACGGGTACGATAATCATCCACGACCCGAAATACGAGAGCCAACCCGTCACCCCCACGGCGAACGGCAGGACGGTGTGTTATGCGCGTGTCGGCTCGTCCGACCAGAAGTCCGATTTGACACGTCAGGCCGACCGGTTGAAGGCGTTCGCCCTTAGCATGGGCGTCGAGAAGCCCGAGGTGGTCACGGAGACAGGTTCCGGCATGGATGACAGGCGGCGCAAGCTCAACCGGCTATTGTCCGACCCGACCGTGGGCACGCTGATCGTGGAGCACAGGGACAGGCTCGCCCGCATGAACGCGGGGCTGGTGGAGAGCGCGTTGAAAGCGCAGGGACGCCGAATCATCGTGGTGGACGACACGGAGCTGGACGACGATCTGGTGCGCGACATGACCGAGGTGCTGACCTCGTTCTGCGCCCGGCTGTACGGGCGTCGCGCAGCCAAGCGCAAGACGGACGCGGCGTTGAAGGCGGCACGCGATGCTTGAGGCGGTCAAGGTGGCGCTTGACCCGACGCCACGGCAGGAACGACTCCTGGAGTCCCATGCTGGCGCGGCGCGGTTCGCCTACAACGCGGGACTCGCTCATATCAAGGACATGCTCGAACGCGGCGATAAACCCGAATGGTCGTACTACGCCCTGCGCAGGTGGTGGAACCAAGCCAAGAACACACTCGCCGTGGACGAGACCACGGGGGAAACATGGTGGCCGGAGAACAGCAAGGAGGCATACAACAGCGGCCTCGAATCATTGGCCGACGCCCTGAAGAACTTCTCCAAGTCCCGCAAAGGGCAGCGGAAAGGCCGCAGGATGGGCTTCCCACGCTTCAAATCCAAGGACAAGGCGGTTCCCGGATTCGCGTACACGACGGGTTCGTTTGGTCTCATTGACCGTGACCCTCATGCGCTGCGGCTCCCGAAGATAGGCCGCGTGCACTGCATGGAGAACGTGTCCAAGCGAGTGGACGGCGCGAAGGTGCTGCGCATGAGCGTATCCAAGCGTGGTGGACGCTGGCAGGCCAGCCTGACCGTCGAACGCGCCGACCTGCCGATTCCATCGCCGCCGAAAGGCGGGAGCGTCGGCATCGACTTGGGCGTGAAGGAACTCGCCACATTGTCGGACGGCACCGTGATACACAACCCGCACGCGCTCAAATCGAACCTCGGACGGCTGAAGAAAGCCCAACGGAATCTGAGCCGCAAGCAGAAGGGCTCCAACCGCCGCCGCAAGGCGAGAGCGCAGGTCGCCCGACTATGCGCACGGGTGGCGAACCTGCGTTCGGACGCGCTCAACAAGACCACCGCCATGCTCGCCCATACCTACGCGGACATCAGCATCGAGGACTTGAACGTGGCGGGCATGGTGGGAAACCACAGGCTCGCCCAATCGGTTCAGGACGCCTCGTTCTATGAATTTCGCCGTCAACTAACTTATAAGGCCGCACGCACCGGCGCAAGACTCCATGTCATCGACCGCTGGTATCCAAGCTCGAAGACCTGCTCGAACTGTGGGATGGTGAAAACCAAACTGTCCTTGTCCGAGCGCGTCTACCATTGCGAGGAGTGCGGGCTTGCCATTGACCGTGATGTGAACGCGGCCATCAACATCCAAGTCGCCGGGAGTGCCCCGGAGACGTTAAACGCGCGTGGAGGAAGCGGAAGACGGGCCAACGCATCGCGTCGGGCAACGCGGCATCCGGCGAAACGCGAACCAAGCGGCGGCGAGAGTCGCGTGAGGCTTGGAGCTGGCCTTGGCAACGAGGCCATGCAGATGACTTCGCTCTAGCGACAAGCTAAAACAAAGTCATCTACAATGGATCGAACCCACGACCTTCTGTTCAGATCTAGGATAGATTGGTTTGGACGACTTGGATTGGTTCGTGCTGGAATCGTTGGAAAATCAACGTTTTCAGACCGCGTGTTTCTTGATTGGCTTTGCTCGTGACAGCGTATCCGAGAGATTATTGTGTCTGAATCGTGTCTGGAGAGGCGCTGCTCGTAACGCAACAAACGACTCTCCAACGAGCGATTATGCTACGCCCATACCCAACCAAACTGGATCGGCAACGTTCAAATCATCAGCAGCGCAATACGCATCTTCTTCTCAAGATAAGAAATAATACAGCAAATAATTATCAGAATTACAAGAAATGTTGCTTTACTCTGGGGCACGCCAGCCAAATATTCTAATATTTCTTGTGCCATAAATGCTGCTACTATAGTATTAGTCGGTCCAAATGAATATGAGATACCACGCTGATGCTCGTAAATTTCTCGACTTGTATTCGACAATTCCGTCCGCACGGGACCAAAGAACCCTTTTCGTATGCCAACACCACCGAAAATGCATGGAATACCCTGACTTATCAAGGCCTGTTCGCAGATACTGCTTATTACACCTGTCGGTCGATCAATACAGATGGCAGCCAGATCAAATTTTCCTTCTTGCTCGATAATTCTATCTAAGTCCTCTTTATTAGTGATACTTTTTTGCAATCCTCTAACATATGTACTAGCACCAAAGTACGTAGTAGCATAACACTGTGCCGCATTAACTTTGGTTTTTCCAATATCACTGTTCTTGTATATGAACTGTCGGTTCAGATTCGACTGCTCAACGCAATCATCGTCCACAATTGTGATGTTCTTGATACCAGCAGCTAGTACATGTTGAAAAATAACTGATCCAGTACCACCCATTCCTAGTATCAGCACTTTAGAATTGGAGATCTTTTCCGATGCCTCTTGAGGATCTAGCCCCTTCGCGGCCCAATACCCGAGTGTTCTATCGTCTTGGGACAAGACTTCATTTCGACGAATATAAAGAAGCTGCCTATCTTCGAAAATCTTTACAATGCTAGCGATTCTTTTATGCGACTGCAGATACGACTCATATTCCTGAGTATCCAAGCCTATTTTAAGCTGATTAATGAACTCCATATCTCGTTCAGAGACGTTTTGAACACTCACAGTTCGTGCTTCGTTGGCTAAAAGTAACTTCCCATTTGTATAAGTTACTTCCATATCTGGTCTAAACGCTATATACATTTCTTGCCCTCACTAATGTGGGGTGCCATCCACGAATGAATAGCACCCCACAATCGTTTTTTGACGAATGAAAATGTATTAGCAACGGTGAACCATTACAACATGTGTATCATCAATCAATTCATCTTCAACAACAAACTCGTCAGTCTTCTCGTCCATAATCGCCCCCTTTCGTTGAGTGACGCTGTCATTCTATGTCCTGTTTCACTCATTGTTCTCTGATGGTCACATTGTGACCTACCAGCCCGACGAATGGGCGGCAATCGCTCAACCCAACCAACGTGCCTCATGGACGGAACTGCCGGGATCCTTGACACTTCAACCGTCAGGCCCGCAATCTTGCACGCCAACGAGTGCTCGCACAACAAACGCCGTGCGGCATCTGTGGTAAACCCATAGACGACACGGTCAAATAGCCGGATCCGATGAGCGTGGAAGTGGACGAGATCATTCCCGTCAGTCGAGGCGGCAGCGCGACGGACTTGAGGAATCTGCAGAAGACGCATCGTTGCTGCAACCAGTTGAAAAACGACAAGAGCCTTGCATGGGCGCGACGGGCCGCCAACGGTACGCCGGCGCTTAAACCTACGGCCATCCCGTTCAAAACGTCGGTTTGGAGTTTCTAATCCAAATAGATGTGGGTAAACAATTAAGGGAGAAAGAGACATGGCTAGGTCAAAGCGCAAGAGACAGCGCGGCAAGAATAAACCTAAGGACTGAAAAGTGAACTTGAATAAGAGCGATGTCGTTTGCAAGAACCGTGCCGAAGATATAAAGGCGGACAAACAGTCAAGAAATGTGGATATTGCAAGTGTTAACGTATTCGTTCGTCTTAGTCTTCATATTCATGCCACTAGTTGGTATCAAAAGTGCAGTTCGGAATATCAAAAAAAAGTTCAAAGTATAAGTCGAAGCGTCATAAGATACATATAATCATTCTCGATATTTCATGGTTATTTTGGTTGTGCTTCGTCGTGTTAACGATCGAAATGTGGATTTTGGCCTATATGAAGATAGGTGACGATAACTATAAAATCCTAGGAGTTTTCGCATTTTCGATACTCTTAATATCCACACTCTTATACCCACTATTGCTACTAGCAAGAATACTGTTCCCATCTCCAAATTCTGCGGGTAACAAATAGTCGAACCACCTGTTACTTGCGGAATTACTACATTAAGGACTTTTATTCTTCTTTGTATCAAGGGTAACGGGAGCCGCAGAAGGGAACGCACTTAGAACGCAGACATACGAATGTCCATATAGCTGTGCGCTACTTGAGCTACCTGAGATCGTTTATCCGTTCATATGGCAGTGCCCGTTAATTGACGGGCACTGGTTATGCGGCTTGTGCCAGCGGTACGGTTCCGCCAACCGGGGCAGCGGGAGTAAGTGCTTTGTCACGTGCACACCCCACGGCCTGAGCGACTTCGCCAAGCCGCTCAGGCCAAAGCGCCGCATATGCGTCTAGGGTCATCGCCGCCGCGGCATGACCAAGTTGTTTCTGCAGGGTCTTTACGTCAACGCCGTTTGCGATTGCTATCGACGCGTAGGTATGACGCAACGAATGCGGGGTGATGCCATTATCTTCCATGCCTGCATTCCGAACTGCTCGATTGAAGACTCAATTGCGCCATGTACGCACGTACAATGGGCCGCCGTGCTTACCTCGGAACACGTAATCGCTCTCCGAAAGACCCGCCACGTATTGTCGCAACGCATCCCGAAGGAATACGGGCATGGCAATTGTTCGAGACGTCCCGTTCTTCGGCAGTCCCAATGTGGCGTTGCCGTTTTTGTCATCTGTCCATGTTCTGCGGATCCTTGCGCGGCAATGGGCGAGGTCAAGATCCCGAACCGTCAGCGCCATCGCCTCGCCAATACGGACGCCGATATATGCGAGGAAACGGACGAGCAACGCGTGTGTTGTTCGTCGTGTCGTCCGGCCATGTCTCGATTCCCTTAATCACTTTGGGGTGTTTGCCGTAACGTCCCGCCTGTGTGGCGAGTTGTTCGACTTCGGGAATGGTCAGGACACCATATCGTCCTATTTGACCCTCTTGGGCGTGATTACTTTGTCGATAACGTTTTCAGCAAGATAGTCGTGTTTGACTACAAAGTCCAAGACGCTGCACATGACGACTCTGACGATGTTCTTGATGCTTGATGGCGACAGAGGTTTTGGCTTGCGCATCACGCCATGCTTGTCCAGCGGAAGTTCGGTCTTGTAGTTCCCGGCCACGAGATCATTGACCCAGCTTTGCACGTCTTTGACGGTGATGCCCGAAAGCAGTACGTCGCCCCACTGCGGATAGACATACACCCGCGTGTCCCGCGTATACCGACCCAGCGTAACATCCTTGATATCAACTTTGGATTGGGGCCATTCCTCCGCAACCACTCGGAAAAGATGATGCCCAGCATTGGGATCGCGGTAGCGTCCCGCTCGGATATCGTCCTCCATCGCGGCCTTGAAGCTTTCCGCATCGGACAGTTTCTCGAAATACCTGCTTTTCTGGATGTTCTTGCCGTCGCTGTCGGCGACGTACCAGCGAACGCGCCAACGCTTGCCCGTGCCGTATATGCTGGTGCGCCATTTCTCCGGTACGCGAGCCTTTGCCAGATCCTTGGTGTTGGCGAGTGAGCGTTTTGCCGCACTGCTCGGCACTGTGCCATCTTCGGCGGTTCGTAGCCAGCGGTCATCGATGATCACGCGTGCCATTGTTTGTCATCTCCTTTCGTGGTTCGTAGTTAGTTTGTTGGTTCAGTAGCTGATGACGATTCGGAATCGCCATGGTTCGTTTTCGAGGATCTCCTGCATCGTCATGATGACGTTGAACGTGACGTGCAGTTCGTTAGCGATCCTGTACGGGCTGGCTCCGTAGATCCGTTCGGCCCGCGCGTAGTAGTTAGGTCGATGAGGCGCAACGCCGTCTCCCACCGGGTCCCGCACGGAGTGGAGTTCTCCAACCTTGCCTTTTATCGTATGAACGGACAGGTGCAACGCATCGGATCCGATGACCCGATGTTTGGCAACCCCTATGAAATCTCTTTGGATGCAGCGTACGGCGATAATTTGGTCGCCCAAGCCGGACACCTGCTTCATTTCGTGACGGCCGACAGTCATGGCGCGGAGAATTTGGAGCGTCTGTTCGCGGCTCCGCTGCTACAACCGCATCTGCACCTGTTTTGGGTGATTTATGGCGGTGGCGGTAACGGTAAGGGCATACTGCTGGGTTCCCTCCGCCAGACTTCTCCCTGACTGAGTTCTGCCGTGAACGCGACCGCGTTGTTGGGCGGAGGAAGTGGGCGCAACCCGTTTTCCATAACCGTGCGACCTTGGCGATCGCGTCCAACACTGCAATCCATCGAAGCGTTGAACCGTCGTCGGGTATTCGTGCGGATGCGTGACGGAAGGCAGGAAAACGAGTTTGCGGAACTGCAAGGCCGGAATCCGTCTTCCCGCAAGCACCATTCGCTTATGGATCCGCAGGGGCAGACTCCAACCCGAGCCGGACGGCACCCTGCAACTCAGTGCGCTCGCCCCCTCTCCGGCAACGTGCGAAAATCGGAATGAAATAGCAAAAAGTCCGCCTCCACATCAGGAAGCGGACTTACTTGTGGGCCCGAAGAGATTCGAACTCTCGACCTTTCGCTCCGGAGGCGAACGCTCTATCCAGCTGAGCTACGGACCCAAACAATCTGTTTAGTGTAGCACTTCAACCAACCAAATCGTCGGTCGACCACACATGCCGATTTCTGACCGATAAACCTGGACACCGAAGGTAATCCGTCATCGTGTCTAATCGTGTCTGGCTCAGATTTCACCAGAATTCAATTATCCGTACTCGCCAAGCAGGAGTAGGGCTGGGAACACATGCCAGCAGATATGCTACCGGAACCTTCTGTTCCGGAGACAGACGCTCTATCCACTGAGCTACAAACCCGTGCGTCAACCTACTTTACACTGCCTTGAGGTGAGAGCGACACTTTTTACGGAAAAATGGTCTTTGAATCTTAATCATCATGTTGGCAAAGTAAGCCTGAATGGGTTTTTCGGCAACATACCCAACTATGAAGGGGAGGTGACGGGTATAGAACGGGGAACGAAGAGTATTACGTCATAATTTGCGGCACAATAACGTCATTTACCGCGTATTTTCCACTAGACTGAGAATATGGTTGAGGATTCAGGCAGAAATATAGGCGATTTCGAATACATGCGCCGTTTTTTCTGCCGTGCTTTGCCAACGCAGTTGGATGACAGCGACAGTCCGACATTAATCGTGCAAAGTTATTACGTTCATCAGGATAATTACGCGTTGCGCGTACGATTGAAAACAAAGTCCGTTCGCATCGCCATGACTCCGGACCTCGACCCGCTGGCCGTGCTCGAAAAGTATCGCGACGAATTCCAGCTTGGATCAGTCACCGTGAAGGGGCCATCCGTAGGAGGCACGCGCTATGAGGCGAGCCGAGACTTGGATTCGCGCATCGCAGGAGAGCTCATCAAACGCGGCGGACACGTAACCATCAAAAACCGTTTCACCGACTGGATCGACGAAGATGGCTGGAACATCGACGTATTCGGCGGCACCAACGCTCCCCTGATCATTGCAGAAGCGGAACGTATCGGACCCGTCACCAATCTGGTGATCCCGAAATTCTGCACCACCGAAATCACCGACCAATCGCGGTTCAGCAATGAAGGACTTGCAGCGAATCCATATTCACGATGGAAATCCGAATTCGAAGCCGAACTGGAAGCGGACGGACCGCAATTCCTTGACTATTTCGGCACCAATCGTATGGAATAAGTCTTTTTTTAAATATAAAAAACAACCGTAGGCTGTAAAGAACGATTTGGTTGTCAGCCTACGGTTGAACGGTACCCAAAACGGTATCTAAGTCAATAAACGAATCAGTACATGAGCGTGGCGAGGCGACGGCGGGCGCGCTTCAAACGCTCGTCGGTCGGCTCAGGAATCGTGAAATATTCCAATAGACGCTTGCGCACCGGCTCAATATCGGCCTTGTGACCGGCTGCGACGAAATCAAGCAAACGGTCGAACGCATCCTGAATCTGACCGCCGATCATATCAATGTCGGCGACGGCAAGCTGCGCTTCAACATCATCGGGATTGTCAGCAGCGGCGGCACGCACCTCACGCACGTTCGCATTGGCGGAACGGGCCAACAGCAATGCCTTCGCACGCTCGCGGGCGGCACGCGCATCGTTCGGATCGGCTTCAAGTACCTTCTCGTACGCGACTGCGGCACCAGCGTAATCGCCCTGCTGGGCCAGCATATACGCCTCCTGATGCTCCGGAGGCACCTGCTCCTGGGCGCCGGCATCGGAATTCGCCGCATCGGAATCCGGATCGCCCGAATACGGCGCGGAACCGGTCACGCCAGCCTGTTGGGCGGCGGCAACCAGATTCGGAATCACCGCGTCCACAAGCTGCTGCATTTCCTCAGCGGACGGCAAGCCCTGCAGAATCGGCATCGGACGGCCGTTGATCAACGCGAACAAAGCAGGAGCACCCTGCACTTGAAACGCCTGCGCGATCGACGGATTCGACGCGATATCGATACGAGACAGCTGAATCTGGCCGTTCAGCTGGTTCACGGCATCGCCCAACTGGCGTGCCATATCGAACAGGCGATCATCGGTCGGCACCCACAACAGCAGCAGAATCGGGAACGTGGCCGACGTCTGCACCATGGCCTGGAACGTGTTCTCCGTAGTGTCGATCACGTAACCGCCAGCGGCCGGAGCTCCTCCAGCCTGCCCCGGCTCAGCCTTCACCTGATGCTTCAACGCTTCAAGATCGACGGCTCCCGCCAAGGAAACTCCCGGATTAAACGGCCTTTGACCTGCCATGCTTGCCTCCTAAATATCAACAATCAACAACATTAAGCGCCCAGCGCAACATGCATTGCAAACGTTCGCCCCAAGCTTACGCGCAACCGCCACGATTACAGCGCCTCAACCTTGACCGGCTGACGTTCAGAACCGACTGCGGTGATTTTCTCGCCGGAATTCGCCGGAGGCACGTACAACGCGATCACATTCACATACGTGGTTTTCATGGTGCTGGTGGCCCGACCGTCGCCAAACAGCGCTTTTTCCGCATCGGAAGCGGGCTGCGACTCACGTCCGGAGCCAGCTGAACGCGTCCATTCGGAATTGATCTGCGCCACTACCAAGTCGCCACCATCCGCGGAACGCATAACGCTGATGGCACCGTCAACCGGCGTGAACGCCTGCTGCTGCGATCCCTCGTTCAGCTCCATGGCCTTCTGCACCTGTCCGGTCAGATCGGCAAGCTTCGTACGCAAATCGTCGTCGGCAAACTTCTGCGCATACTGGCTGGACGCACCGTTCTGCAACACGTCGGCATATGCAGCAACCGCATCCTTCGGAGTCATGACCAGACCAGTGTCTTTTTCCGTTCCCTGCGCGCTACCGGTTTTGGAAATCTCAAAACTCGGCATTTTCACGCCCGAGAACAGTCGCGCCACACCCCACAACTTGTAGTTCTGGCGTGCGGAATCCTGGCGGAACACCAGCAGACGCTTGGACTGCTGGTCGTCTGTGGTGGAAGTGATGGAAAACACCGAACGTGGCCATCCACTGTCCGTGGAAATCACGGCCTGCGCCAAATCGGTTGGAATCGCGGTCTTACGATCAAGATTGCCCGTGACCTGCGCCACATGAAGTTCACTTGTGCGAATCTCAAGTTCCGGCCCCTCTAGAATTGAGCCGAGGGCGTCGATATTGCGATCGTTATTGCACTGGTCAAGCGTTTTGAGAATATTCGTGCGGATGGTTTTCTCCTGCTTGGCGGTCAGATTCGGCGCATCCTGACGTTGCGTGGCTTTCGGCTGCGGCAGCTGCCCCTCGCATCCGCACATGCCAACAACCATTCCCAATGCGAGCACGGCCGCCGCGATTACGTTGAAACGCTTCTTCATCACTTGGCCTCCTCGTTGTCGGATTCGTCGGATTCGGATGTTTCGTTGGATTCGACCGGCTCGGCCGTTACGGCCATTTCGTCGACTTCGTTGGGCACGTTGATTTCGTCGGATACCGCAAATTCCACAGATCCTGAGGACGCTGCGGCCGCACTGCTTTCCTCTTGTGCGAGACGTGCGAAATATGCGGCAAGCTCGTCTTGCGAAATCACGGAAGTCTGTTCGAAATCGTCGTTTTCACCAACGCCATCAGTGGCGGCATTCTGCTGGTCGGCAACCAAATTTCGAGCGGAAGGATCGATAATCGTAGGTTGTGCCATCTCATTTTGCATGTTTTCCGAACCGGTCGCACGATGGCTCGCATGGCGACGGCGCTTACGATTCGACCCGCTCTTATCACTACGGGCGGCACTTGCTTCGGCGTTCTTCACCCATGCGGCAACCTCGTCATCGTCACCCTGCGTGGAACCGATGCCGTCAACCATGGCAAACACGCGCTTGTTACGGCGCTTATGCGGAGGCATGGCAAACACAGAAGCCGAAAGCACTGCAAGTATTGCCAGCAATCCGCCGGAAAGATAGAACGGCATGGCGAAATTCAGCAGCAAACGACGGGTCCAATCAAGCGTGACCGAGCCTCCCTTGCGATTGCCGTAATCGATAATCGCAACGGAATCCTCGGCATTATTCGTATTCGTACCCTTGATCTGCATATCAACGGAACCGGCATTGCATTTGACGGTGCGCCACATGTCGGAATCCTGGAACGCGACCTGGCCTTCAGAATTATCAGCAGTGCCCTGAGCCGTGGCCTTCAGCGTGGACAGGGTGGACCAGTCAGACAACCCGGTGACGCGCACGTATTTGGATCCCGCGATCCATCCGGCAACATCACGGGCGGAACCGATGGCGATGCACACGCTCGCGGATTTGTCTCGGGACTTCGCCGAAATGGTGACGCGATCATCAACCAATTGCAGCACATTCGGATCGGTGACCACATACTGTGGTCCCGTGACCGTGGCGGACGCCGAGACCTGCGTCGAGGGCTTCCAGATCGTCGCGTTCAAGACGCCAAGCACGATGCAAGTAATGGCAAGCAAACCGAAAATAGGCGTGACAATGCCGCGCATGATCTTGGCGTGTCGCGTGGGACCCGCCTTGGACTGCGGCTTTTCCTGTTCTTCCTGCAATAAAGTCATAGCATTCACTATTCTACATTGCCCCTCTGCAAAAGCCTGAAAAAACTATGAAAATCAATGATTGCCACTAAGGTGGAACCTATGCGCAAATCTACTCTTTTCAAAGCCGTCGCAGCCGCTTGCACGACGATCATGTGCCTAGGATTCGCGGCATGCGGAAGTTCCGACGCGAAGTCAGATTCATCTTCCGATTCGTCATCGTCTTCCTCCAACTCCTCGTCGAAGATGAACCAGATTGCTGGCGTGACCGCCACGGGCAAGCCCGGCGAGAAGCCGACCGTCTCCTTCAAAACCCCTATGACGGTAGAAGACAACAGCTACGTCGTACTGCAGAAAGGCAACGGCGACCAGATCGAAGACGGCGACCGCATATGCACGCAGGGCATCGCCATCAATGTCAAGGACGGTTCCGAATTAGCGAGCACATGGGAGAAAAACACCCCCGATTGCTCCACGGTGGTCACTTCCGACACCAGTCAGATGACTGAGAATTATTACAACATTTTCAAGGATCAGAAGCTTAACGCCACGATTGCGTTCGGTGTGAACGATTCAAATTCCGCAGGCACATCATATTTGATGGTGCTCACGATCGTGTCGAAGTCGAAGGATCTGACGAAGGCAACGGGCACGAAGGTGCATGACGTGCCTACCGATCTACCGAAGGTCACGCTTGCAAAGGACGGCAAGCCGTCGATCGACATGAACGGTTACCAGGGTTCCGACACGTTGGTTTCGCAGGATTTGATCAAGGGCGAAGGTGCCGAGGTCAAGGATACGCAGACCGTAGTGGCGCATTACACCGGCTGGCTGCTGGACGGCACGCAATTCGATTCCTCGTGGGATCGTGGCAAATCCTCCACGTTCTCGCTTGACGGCGTGATCAAGGGATGGAAGCAGGGGCTGGCCGGCCACACCGTCGGTTCCCAGGTACTGCTGGTGGTGCCACCGAGCCTCGGCTACGGCAGCAAGGCGAAGGATAAGATTCCGGCGAACTCCACGCTGGTCTTCGTCGTCGACATCCTCGCCGCCTACTGATCTACATCACGATTCGTGCATAAAAAACTCCCTGCATAACAACAGGGAGTTTTTTATAAGCTAGAAGAGTCGTAAGGAGTCGTCTTCGGTGCCCTTCATCTCGTCATAGTCGAGGATCAGGCAGTCGAAGCCGCGGTCTTGGGCAAGCACGCGGGCTTGCGGAGTGATGGTCTGCGCGGCGAAAATACCACGTACGGGGGCTAGCAGAGGATCGCGGTTGAGTAGTTCGCAGTAGCGAGTGAGCTGCTCGACGCCGTCGATACCACCGTTTCGCTTGATTTCGATGGCAACGTGCTTGCCACTAGCGTCGATGGCCATGATGTCGACCGGTCCAATGGCAGTCGGGTATTCGCGGCGCACGAGCGTCGCCCCCTCGCCGATGCGTTCGATCTGTTCAGCCAAGTATTTTTGCAGATGGTCTTCGACACCATCTTTGATCAGTCCCGGATCTTCGCCCAAATCGTACGTTTCATCGGAATAAATATGCTGCAAGGTCACTTCGAGCACGTCGTTGGATTTATCTGCCGAAGCGCGGATGACTTTCTGCGGAACTTCCGTTTCGACATCGTCGTCAGCATGGTTCGGAGTGATGTCTTTAATGGTGCAGGGCGCTGCCATCCAATTAAGCGGCTTGTATGATCCAAGTTCGGAAAAAATCAGCAGACTGTTGTCGGCTTTGATGAGCAACACACGCTTGGCGAGCGGCAGGGACGCGTTCAAACGTCCGGAATATTCGGCAGAGCAATCAGCAACAATAATTCGCACGAGGCACTACCCTACCATGATTGCCGTAAGCCCCGAATCAGTGATAAGGCAATCTTTTTTTATTTTGATTAATACCGTTTTTTGAAAAGAAAAACGACCTGTCCACTACAACTGCAGTAATCGCAATCATATGCAAATTGCTGCAATCGCAACAGACAGGCCGTCAGAAGTATGCTACCGAGTGCTACTCGGCCATCTTGACGTTACGTCCACGCTCAACCGCAACGGTGAGCTTGTTCGAATCGAAGGAGATGAAACCGTCGGTCACTTCGAAGGAGCGACGGCTACCATCCGGATCCACCACAACGATGGTTCCTTCCTTGATTACGGTCAATACAGGCTCGTGGTTGGGCAGGATGCCCATTCCGCCTTCAAAAGCCGGAATGGTGACGGACTTCGCCGTACCGTGCCACACAGGGTGGTCTGCGGCGACGATGTTCACCTGCATTGTCAATCCGGCCATCACGCACCGTATTCCTTCTGCATGTCGTGCCACTTCTTCTCGAGATCGTCGATGCCGCCGATGCCGGAGAATGCCTGCTCAGGAACGTCGTCATACACGCCGTCGCAAATACGGGTGAACGCTTCGATGGTCTCGTCTGCCGGCACGTAGGAGCCCGGGCGACCGGTGAACTTTTCAGCGACGTAGAAGTTCTGACCGAGGAACTGCTCGATCTTACGAGCACGGTTCACAGTGGTCTTGTCTTCTTCGCCGAGCTCATCAATACCGATCAGGGCGATGATGTCCTGCAGCTCCTTGTTACGCTGCAGAATCGCCTTGACGCGGTTCGCGCACTCGTAGTGAGCCTGGCCCACGTAACGCGGATCAAGGATTCGCGAAGTGGAGCTCAGCGGGTCCACTGCCGGGTAGATACCCTTGGAAGCGATGTCACGGGAAAGCTCGGTGGTTGCATCCAAGTGGGCGAAGGTCGTTGCAGGAGCCGGGTCGGTGTAATCATCGGCCGGCACGTAGATGGCCTGCAGCGAGGTAATGGAATGACCGCGGGTCGAAGTGATTCGCTCCTGCAGGGCACCCATTTCGTCAGCCAGGTTCGGCTGGTAGCCCACTGCGGACGGCATACGACCGAGCAGGGTGGACACCTCGGAACCAGCCTGGGTGAAACGGAAGATGTTATCGATGAACAGCAGCACGTCCTGGTTCTGCACATCACGGAAGTACTCTGCCATGGTCAGTGCGGTCAGCGGCACGCGCAGACGGGTACCCGGCTGCTCATCCATCTGACCGAAGACCAATGCGGTCTTCTCAAGAACGCCAGCCTCGTCCATCTCGCCAATCAGATCGTTACCCTCACGGGTACGCTCGCCGACGCCTGCGAACACGGACACACCGCCGTGGTTCTGGGCGACTCGCTGGATCATTTCCTGAATAAGCACGGTCTTACCGACGCCTGCGCCACCGAACAGACCGATCTTGCCGCCCTGCACGTACGGGGTCAGCAAATCGATGACCTTGATACCGGTTTCGAACATCTGGGTCTTGGATTCCAGCTGATCGAATGCCGGCGGGTTGCGGTGGATAGGCCAACGCTCAGTGACCGTGATGGTCTCGTCATCCTTCTTGTTGAGGATGTTGCCGGACACATCGAACACATGGCCCTTGGTAACATCGCCAACAGGAACGGAGATCGGGCCGCCGGTGTCAAGCACGGTGGCGCCACGAACGAGGCCGTCGGTCGGCTTCAGCGCCACGGTACGCACGGTGGAGTCGCCGAGGTGCTGTTCGACCTCAAGCGTGATCTTCTTCGTGGTTTCGCCCTCTTCGTTGGCGGTGTTGGTCAGCTCAACGGTAAGTGCGTTGTAAATGTCGGGCAGGTGGCCCACCGGGAATTCGACGTCGATGACCGAACCCTGGATACGCGTGACGCGTCCAGCGGTCGGCTCTGCAGCCGTCTCGGGAGCCGCTGTGGTCTGATTCTCAGCCATATGCGTTCCTACTCTTCCTTCTTATTCAGCGCGTCGGCGCTGCCGATGATTTCGGTAAGTTCCTGGGTAATCGAAGCCTGTCGCGAAGCGTTGAGCTTGCGGGTCAGGTCGTCGATCAGGCTGCGGGCATTGTCTGTAGCCGTATGCATGGCGTTCTGTCGGCTTGCAGTCTCGGATGCCGCCGCGGTGAGCAGGCATTCATGAATACGGGACTGGATGTACTTCGGCAGAATCGCGTCAAGCACTTCGTCGACGCTCGGCTCGAACGCATAAAGCGGGGTCGCGGCATCGGCATCGGATTCGGACACAGGGCCGGAGTCCTGCTGTTCCGGAAGCACGAGTTCAACGGGCAGCATACGCAGCACGCGCACCTTCTGAACAACCATATTCACGAATTCGGTGAACACGATGTAGAGTTCGGAAACTCCACCTTCGCTCGCCGGCTTCATGTAGGCGTCCATCAGTGCCTTCGAGATGGACTCTGCGACTTCTACGCCGGGCTGGTCGGTATCGCCTTCCCAAGTACCGGCAACATCACGATTGCGGTACTTGTAGTACGTCACACCGCGACGACCATACACATACAGTTCCGGCTGCTTGCCTGCCGCATCGAGGCGGGCCAGCAGCGATTCCGTTTCGCGGATGATCGAGGAGGTGTACGGTCCTGCCATACCACGGTCCGAGGTGAGAGCGAGGACAGCCACGCGAGGGTTGTCCTCGTCCTTCTTCACGATCGGATGGTCGATATGGGTATGGGCCACCAGCGCTTGCACGGCGTCGAAAATCGCATCGGTATACGGCTTCGCGTTCAAGGCCACGTCACGTGCCTTGGCGATGTGCGAAGACGCGATCATCTCCTGCGCGTTGAAGATTTTCTCCAACGACGCGGTGGAGGCGATCCTAGATTTCAATGCGAGTTGCGAGCCCATGGATCACTTCTCTCCTGCGACGATCTTTTCCTGCTCGACCGGAGTGGCGTTCTTGATGTCAGGCTTCTTCTCGACCAGCGGCTTGCCCGCGCTGGTCACGAAGGTCTCACGGAACGCTTCCACAGCCTTGTCGAGGGCGGCCTCGGTGTCGGCGGTGAAGTCTTCGGTCTCGCGGATGGTCTTGAGAATATCGGTGTTGTGGTCCAAGTAGTCCAGCATGGCCTTCTCGAACGGCAGCACGTCATTCAACGGCAGGTCATCCATCTTGCCATGGGTGCCGGCCCACACGGAGACGACTTCCTGTTCCATGGAATACGGGGAGAACTGCGGCTGCTTGAGCAGCTCGGTCAGGTGGGAGCCACGGTTCAGCTGGGCCTTCGAAGCCGCATCCAAGTCGGATGCGAACATGGCGAAGGATTCCAAGGAACGGTACTGGGCCAAGGAAATCTTCAGTGTGCCGGAGACCTTCTTCAACGCCTTGGTCTGTGCCGCGCCACCGACTCGAGACACGGAGATACCGACGTCGACAGCCGGACGCTGGTTCGCGTTGAACAGGTCGGACTGCAGGAAGATCTGACCATCGGTGATGGAAATCACGTTGGTCGGAATGTATGCGGACACGTCGTTTGCCTTAGTTTCGACGATCGGCAGGCCGGTCATCGAACCGCCGCCGAGGTCATCGGAAACCTTGGCGCAACGTTCGAGCAGACGGGAGTGCAGGTAGAACACATCGCCCGGGTATGCCTCACGTCCCGGCGGACGGCGCAGCAGCAGGGAAATCGAACGGTAAGCCTCAGCCTGCTTCGACAGATCGTCGAAGACGATGAGCACATGCTTGCCGTTGTACATCCAGTGCTGTCCGATGGCGGAACCGGTGTACGGTGCGATGTACTTGAAGCCTGCGGAATCAGAAGCCGGTGAAGCCACGATGGTGGTGTACTCCATGGCGCCGGATTCTTCGAGGGACTGCTTCACCGATGCGATGGTGGAGCCCTTCTGACCGATGGCCACGTAGATGCAACGCACCTGCTTCTTCGGGTCGCCGGATTCCCAGTTACGCTTCTGGTTGATGATCGTATCGATTGCGATAGCGGTCTTACCGGTCTGGCGGTCGCCGACTTACCGGTCTGGCGGTCGCCAATGATGAGCTGGCGCTGGCCACGGCCGATAGGCGTCATTGCGTCGATGGCCTTCAGACCAGTGGACATTGGCTCGTCAACCGGATGACGATGCATAACGTCAGGTGCCTGGGCCTCGAGAATACGACGGCCTTCGGTCTTGATCTCGCCAAGACCATCAATCGGGTTGCCTAGCGGGTCCACGACGCGGCCAAGGTAGCCGTCGCCGACGGGCACGGAGAGCACTTCGCCGGTACGACGCACTTCCTGGCCCTCCTCGATACCTGCGAAGTCGCCGAGGATAACCACACCGATCTCGCGGGCGTCAAGGTTGAACGCCAGGCCAAGCGTGCCGTCTTCGAAGGTCAGCAGCTCATTGGCCATGCAACCAGGCAGTCCCGTCACGTGCGCAATGCCGTCGCCAGCAGTCGCGACATAACCGACCTCCTGGGTCGGGGTGTCCGACGGCTTGTACGACTCGACGAACTCATCGAGCGCCTTGCGTATCGTGGTGGGATCAATGGTAAGTTCTGCCATGATCACTCCTTATTGTTGTTTATAAATTCAGTCAAGTCTTGTTTCAGGCTTGTTCACCGTGCGGCGAACCGTCAGGCGGTTGCCTTCACCGTGCGCTGAAGATGCTGCAGCTGTGCGACCACCGTGTTGTCGGTGACCTCGTCGCCCACCTGGATGCGCATGCCACCCATGACGGTCGGATCGACCACAGAGTTGATGTGCACCGGATGGTCGGTCTTCGCCGTATAGATGGCGATGAGCTTTTCCACCTGCTCCTTGCTCAACGGCGTTGCCGTGGTAACAGTGACCATCGATTCGCCCATATGGCGGGAGAACTTGTTGATCAGCCACTGAATGGTCTGCAGGTAGCGGCGATTGCGCAGATTGCAGGTCGCGTGCTCGGCCAGGCGCTTGGTCACCTTAGTGAAATCCGCGTCACCAATCAGGCTGTACAGCAGCTTGACACGGGCTTCACTGGAAACGGTTGCGTCATACAGCTTGGTGCGCACGACCGGAAGGTTGAGCAGTGCGGAATGCAACTCGGCAAGCTCGACGGAGACCTGCAAAGTCGTATTGGTGTGGTCCGCGTAGTACATCATGCCGTCAACGCCGAAATCCTCAACGGCATTGGCGATATCAGACACGCGGCTCCAACGGCGGGACACCAGATCGGACATAATCTCCATCACCAGTGGATGGGCTTGATCCCCAATCAGGGTCTTGACTACCGCAACCTTGTCTTCGACTGGGCGCGACGGGTCGGTGAGGGCACGTTCAAGCTGGATGTTGTGGTCAAGCGCGCTGGTGATCGTGAACAGCTCGTTCCCGATACGCCATGCGTCCTCACCGCTGTTACGCAGCTTGGGGGCCAGCGAGTCACGCGAAACGCGATCTGCGATACGCGATGCCTCTCCTCGCATTGGTCACCTCCCTTTCTTGAAGGTTTCGATCACTTCTTGTCGCTGTCCATGTCGGCGATCATCTGGTCGATCATCGACGACTGCACATCGTCATTCTCGAGCCTGCTACCCAGGATCTTGCCGGCCAGTGCCGTTGCCAGCACGCCGACTTCACCCTTGAGGCTCACCAGAGCCTGCTGCTGCTGCGATTCGATGGAACGCTGGGCAGTAGCGGTGATCTGCGCCGCATCGCTTTCGGCACGGGTACGTGCGTCCGCGATGATGTGCGATGCCTCCGTACGTGCGTCGTCACGGATCTTGGATGCCTCGACGCGCGCCTTGCTCAGCTGAGCCTCATACTTCGCCTTGGCTTCATCGGCATCTTTCTGGGCCTGTTCGGCCTTGGCGATGCCACCTTCGATCTTGGCAGCGCGCTCATCGAACACGGCCTGGAACTTCGGCAGGAAGAACTTGTAGAAGAACACGGCGACGATGATCAGAATGACCAACGACCAGAAAATGTCGTAGCTTTTCGGAAGGAACAATTCCATTTCGCTAGCTGCGGTCACCATAGTGTCTTCCTCCTTTCATGTTCGTTTGCGTCTTCGGTGTTACCTTGAATCAAGTCTTACTTGATGAAGGCGAGCACGAAGCCGAGCAGTGCCAGCACCTCAACGAATGCCAGGCCCAGGAACATGAGGGTCTGCAGACGGCTGCCGAGCTCAGGCTGGCGAGCGGTGCCTTCGATGGTCTTGCCGATCAGGATGCCCAGACCGATGCCAGGGCCGATGGCGGCGAGGCCGTAGCCAACGACGTTCAGGTTGCCGGCAACCTCAGCGAGGGTAACGATATCCATGATTGTTTCCTTTCTGGTTATTGCTTGACAAGAAGCAACA
>OCSG01000502.1_pt1 | contig 34612 bp, 28 predicted proteins | sample 1538831 | NCBI WGS metagenome assembly OCSG01 (sample SAMN04571729, study PRJEB22368) | human gut metagenome | biome: human gut; material: stool | host: Homo sapiens | place: Luxembourg | collected 2012-09-20 | reverse complement strand
CAAAGGACTATAGATAGACAATTAACCTTATTCTAATTCGTCGAACTCACGTTATATTAGCATACTTTTGAACGATGCCCAATTCATCCCACAATTCATCAATTGTTATTTTGAGTCCTTGCGTTTCATTTATCAAATCTTCAAGTATCTCTTCTCGTTTTTTGTGGCCTTTTGATGCAATAAACCCATATAGGAAATGTTCCAGTTTTGCCATTGTATTGTCAAACGATTCTCCCATGTAGCAACCTTCTATCATACCGAATGGATACATGTTTTTATACCTTTTCCATTCCAATTCGCCATTTGCAACCTTGTTTATTAGGTCAAAGCTACTTTTCTGATATATAAGGACCTGATGTCCTTTACGGAATATAGTTCCTGGAAGGTAAAGGGCTGTTGCTATAGCCTGTTGCGGATGATTCAGACATATGGCTATTGTAACAATTTTATTTGGGTTGCTAGTGAGACTTATAAGGTAGTCTTTTATTTTATCCTCTGCCACATTGCCCTGAATGAACTCCCATTGCAAGTCCATAAAGTTCTCTCCCAAATGGGCGTATCTACTACCTTTCTCCATTGGGTCTGTGAATGGAACGTCCTCTATGGGTTTTCCTTCATTTTGCAAGTCGTCCTTTTGACAGACTACATATTTGTATCTGCACAAGTCGAAGAGCGAAGCGAATCTACCTCTAAGGTAATCACCTTCTGCTTTGGCATTGTCGTCTATAAATGTAATGGTAGTTCTGAGTTTTTTGTCTCTTATAAAGTTCGGGTAGTGAGCAAGTAAAGCTGTTTGCATGCCAAAGGCAGTACCCATTTGATTCATGCCAACAATAACTATATGTACAGTCTTTTCACAGTCGTAGTTTATACCGTTAGCTCCATCTATAGGCAAATACCTCTGTACCTTTACCTTTCCTTTTTCACCATCAGGATAAATTGCAAAATTATCTACCAACACTTTCTTTGACCATAACTCATGAATATTGAATGGTATAAATTCAATGTCTTTGTCCAAACGTCGATATATATGAGTTGCTTTAAATGCTGTGAACGTACTTTGATATTCAAAGTTCACATGGCATTTGATTTTGTTCTCATTGTTAAGCTTTCCTTTACGATATATCTTAACATCATCCTTGCTCATATACTTAGAGATGTTCTCTAAGCAGTCAATATTGTAAGCATCGTGGTCTTCTTCATTTTCTGCCGTAGCATCTTCGCCTAATATGTATATTTCTTTTGCTTTCTCTAAATGCAAAGATTCAATGTCTTCTATTGAGGTACGCTCAGCAAAATAAAAGACAAGTTTATTTTCTTCCTTTTTGTCCAAATCAAGATCTAGTCTTTTGCGCATTTTTTCTACATCTTGACGTGTTTGAATCAATATGTATTCTACATCTTTGCGTTTAAGGGAAAACTTTATAATATTTGCTGTCTGTTCATTACAACCTATAATTACTATATAATTATTAAAATTTCTATTATAATGAATCATTCCTTGTTTCCAATCTTGCGAACGACGAGTTTGGTAACTTACAATTGATGATACTAGAAGTCCAGACAAACATACCACACCAGATACAGCACTGATAAATGCGATAATACGCCCATTACCAGAAGATGAAGGTAAGTTTCCAGGATCAGCAAATTGACTAATAATAGCCCACCAGTGTTCAACTACAGTGGTTCCATCATTACTCCAATGAACAATGTTATTGCTATCAAATAGTTCACCAAATAAGCATAGTGTAAGTACAAAGCAAATAATAAAAACAGACATAAAGACAATCAACATGAATGGCTTATTGCCATACATGAGACGGTCTTTCTCTACAGGTCGTGAAAACCAATAAAAAGCAATTAATAATAATCCAAATGCTCCGAGAATTTCAAATATCAAAGGTATGTGTTCAAGCAAATACATATCTCATTCTTTTATAATAGTGACCAAAAAACTCCATTTCTCCATACTGTTCAAATCCAATAGATTTGTAATAGGCTTCAAGTCTTGGTTTATTGACATCAACTAAGAGGGTAGAGTATATGCATCCCAAATTTCTTCCTTTTTCTACTGCATACATCAGAAGCATTCTGCCTATGCTACAGCCTCTATATGCGGGTAGAATAGCCATAGAGTCAAGATAGAATTCACCGTCTACTGTCTCTGCTTCTATTGTCTTTAGATATTCAGAATCCATATCATCCCACAATTGAAGCCACGACTTGTTCCTCAGTTCTTTGTAGCGGCTACCCTCGTATGCTATCAAGCAACCAACCGTCTTTCCGTCGACAGTTGCAACTATTGAATTCCGCCATGAGTAGATGGTGTCTTCTTCCGAGCAAGACTTGATGAATTTGTCCATATCATCACAGTTCATATCCAATGCTGTCAACACTGTCCAAGCGACTATCTCAACATCTTCTTTCTTCGCGTCTCTTATTTCGATGTTCATTCAATATCCTCCTTGATTAATAGTGTTAGTCGATGACGACATCATCGTCATCGTTCCAAATAGGTTTATGAGGCTTCTGAAAGGGCTGGTTATAGCTTCCGCAATCACCCATGGGCCTGTAGCCTTGTGGCTGTTGCTCTACATTAATAGGTTGGGAGGTATAACCACCGAATTGATTGCCGTTATTTTCTGGAATATCAGCAGTTTCAGACTGTGTCGCATTTCCAAACCAATTTGAGAGAATATTATTCACCTGATGCTCAATTTCAGGAGTTACAGACGACTTTACTCTGTTGTAGGCAAATGCCAAGGTAACGCCGTTGTCCAGAAATCCGAGGAATCCATACTTGTCGTGAGGAAGTGCATCTTCCGGCAGAAGCTGATAGCCGAGGGCTGCCACGATAAGCGTTTTGTCTATCATACTTGTATTGGGGCTTTTCAATACGTAGAAGAGTTCCAGCATGGTGCGTGTCACTTCTATGCCGACTTTAGCGGCATTCTCTTGAATGGCATTCCAGATATTCTCTGCGCCACCGAACATTTTTAATATCTCGTCCATATTGCTATTTCAATTTGTTTACATCATCAAAAGTGATAATCATCAAGTCATCATTAGAGATGTTACTTAGCCTTGCTAATCTATCAGCCTGATACTGCACAATTTTCTCAAAGGTATTTCGGATGAAACGGGCATTGCCGAAGTTCTCGTCCTTCATCATCACATTTGTGCGAATATAATCGCTTATCCACTCAAAGGCATCTCGTTTTATCTTATAGTGCGACTTCTTCAAATGGCTGCGGAGAATCTGTATCAGTTCATCTGCGTTGTAGTCTTCAAACTGAATGTATCTGTTGAAACGCGACTGCAGACCTGGGTTGCTGTCAATGAACTCCTTTATCTCGTTAGTGTAACCGGCAAGAATTACCACCAATCGATCTCGATTGTCCTCCATGCGCTTGAGCAAAGTGGCAATGGCCTCAGCTCCGTAGTCACTTCCTTCTCCAACAAGAGTGTAAGCTTCGTCAATGAAGAGTACACCATCCATAGCTTCATCTATCTTAGCGTTAGTCTTGGGTGCTGTCTGTCCCACATACTCAGCCACAAGACCAGAACGGTCGGTCTCAACCAAATGACCTTTCTTCAGGATACCTATCTCTTTGTAAATGCCAGCAACAATGCGAGCCACAGTTGTCTTTCCAGTACCTGGATTGCCAGTAAACACCATGTGATAACTCATATTGGTATTGGGCAATCCCTTCTCTGCACGCATTTTTTGAATCTTAATGAGATTACGAAGCGACTCTAACTCCTGTTTTACGGAATCAAGACCTATAAGTCCATTCAACTCGGTCATGTAGTCATGATTATCTGTAGCAGGATTATTACTTGATTGGACGTTCTGTCCATATTGTCGCTGCTCTTTAGGATTGAACGGCTGACTCAACATTTCGTTAAGCAATTCGCGAGCATAGAGACAGCCGCATTGAGCGGCATTTCTCAGCCACCCAATAGCATTTTCCCTATTCGCCTGTATATATTTCCCTTCGAGGAACAACTGACCGACGAGTGCCTGTGCAGTCACATCGCCCTGTCGTGCTCTATCGAATAACTGTTCTATCGCTTCTCTTGTCATGATAGTGGCTCCTTTATTATGCTAAGTTTTAGAACTGATTTGAGAATTTATGATTTCTCTAACATGTGTATCCCCATTCTTGTCTTTTATAATGAATATCCTGCTTATTTTGAAACTCGTATCTGCTAAATACGTTTCTAACTCTTTTAAGCCAGTCACCAAATTGCGCTCTACTTCTGTTTTAGAAAGAGTGTCTATGACGACTTTTTCTTTCTTGTCAAATATATAACTGACAACCATTTTCCTTCTCAACCATTTTTCTTCGACATATTTAATCCAATTCCTAATGTATATAAGTAATCGCCATCCTGATTTATCCATTAGTAAGTCATCATAATTGACTGGAGTATTAAGCTCTATCAGCCGGTTGTGGTTATTGGCAACACTCATGTTTTTTAGCCACATGAAGGTCTTGTTACTAAAACTAAGTTCAAAAACCCTTACATTGGCTATATCATCAGATACTATCTGATAGAATACATACCACCCCATTATCATAAAGGCAACAACTAAGAACAACAACATAGGATTTTGTGTTATTGAAGCAAGGATAAGCAGCATGAAAGCACCTATGCTAAATAGAATTGCTCTTGTTCTAATTTTCATTAGTCTATTGTATGTATCGTATTTTGATAACTCCTTTAGAAATGGTAATTTGTCATAATATGAAGGCGATGTGCTTTCGCATAGAAAATGTAGTGTCAAATCTTCACATTGGTCATATGACATAAACCTCTCCATAGAAGGGCAAGCTTTGCATTTAAATAATTTATCCATGGCCTATAACGTTTTAGCTTCGTCCTCAACTTGTTTCTTAATATGCTCAGCTTTATCTACTTCATCATCTATGCGTTTTTTTTCAGAATCGATATTCTCCACATAAGTTTCTATTTGCCCATTGGATTCTTTCATAACCTTATAGATGGAACTTTTGTACTCTGTATAAATCTTATTGTACCAAAAGGCCTGAAGTGATTTAAAAACTGCGATTGACTTTACAATAGAAGATAAGCATATCTCATTCATTAAAGCTGAATTACACCTATAATCTTCTTCCATATTGTTGCCAATATATTTTTGAGATGACAACAACAATCCTAAACTCTCTTTGGGATACATTTTAATCTGTTGGTTTGATGGAATGTATTGCTCTAATACTTGTGCATGCTTCCTTTGCGTTTCATCGCCATTCTTTAAGTCGCTTATTAATTGTGCTATATAATCTCTGAGGATAATAACCGTCGCAAATAGCATTGTGTCCTCTGAATAACATTCAAAAGGATCATCATCCTTGATACTTTGGAAAGATTCATTCTCTCTATGCGCAATAGTTGATATATTTGCAGTTGTTTCTTCTTGGTAACGCTGGATATTTTCTTGAGCTAATTTTGCTGTATCTTGAATGACTTGTATCTGTTTTGATAATTCCACTTGTAGACGTTTTAGTTCTGCTGTATTTATCGAATGTGCACCTTTCTTTCCTAGCCATCCACCAATCATAGCACCAATCATGGTACCAACGCCCGGAAACACCAATGTTCCCAAAGCACTACCAAGATAAGCTCCACCAGCAGTCATTCCAATTTTGGTTGCCGACTTTTCAAATGCACTTTCCATATTAATATCATCATCACTGAAGTATTTAGAACCTAATTTAAAGGTTTCAATAGCGGTGGTAATTAAGGGGAAGTGGGCATCACAATTAAAATCAGGATTCCAAATGTCTATATCTACGTCAGTAGGCATAGATGATGTGATATCATCTATGTGTTCTGAAAAATGTTCTGCAAAATTATGGTTGATTTCTTCCAGTTTATCTGAATCAAAGAAGGTTTCTACGCTTCCCTTTCCCGTGTCAGATGCTAAATGTTTGAGTACAGTTCCCAACTTATCATACTCTCCATGTGCATGTGATAAATCAAATCTAAATTTTGCCCCATGGAAATCTGAGTATATGCAGTGTTTGATGTTGTCTAGTAATGTATGGGTGGTTTCTTGATCATGGTGTGACAAATAATCAGCAAATGATTCTTTGCTACCAAGAAGGATATCCTTTAAATCAACAACATAATCTACTCCATCCTTAGCTAATCCCTGTAAATTATCAATGATTTTATCGTCGAAGTCATATAAACCACTTTTATCCGCAATCGCCAACGCAAACTGTTCAAGTGAAGCCAACGATGCATGAGATTTTGGCATATCTGACAATTCCTTCAAGTAGTCAACAAATGGAGTTTTATTTGTCTCTGAAGGTTCTTGAGGCACAGGAATACTCAACTCTCTAAGATCTTCCATTTGCATATGATGCAGAGAAACAATTTCAGAGTATGATTGCGTGGCCTCATAAATACAATTTGCCTCAGCAGAAAGATTCTGCGTTTCAAATTTAGGGGCTTTTATGTCTTCTTGGGAATGATTTTTTGTAAACAAGAATCCCTTGATGATCAGATAATTCATCAACAAGTAAGCTAACACTATAACGGCTGTGCATAGTTTAACCAAAAGAGTACAGCCCTGTATTCTGTCAAAGCTAATAATATGGTATCCCAAAATAGCAATAGATAATACTGAATATTGTATAGCTAACAGATAAATCGCCCCTCTGGATATTTCATATCCGATTTTCTTCTCTATATCAAATAGATTCTTTGGAATTTGATCTAGGATAAATAACGTTATTGGCGTAAACCATATTAGTAAAAGACTAATGGTTAGCGCCACACGATTCATAAATGCTCCAATACAAACAAATGGCAGCAAACAGATAATTAGTAGCCATCCTTTATTGATTCTATTTACTATTGCATTTTCAAACATACTTCTTCAAAAGGTCAAGTCTTGCTTCACGTATAAGTTGATACCAACCCACAATATTTTTTCTTTCCAGTATTTTTTTAAATGCGACACCATACATCGGATCGTCATTGTCTCTTTCGTTTTTAAGTTTATAACGACACAATCTCATGATTTCTATAGCTTGTTCCCTTTTATCTAAGCTTGTGGAATGTTCATATAGATATTTTGCCTCTTCATATCGTTTTTTCATAACTATGTATGTGCCTAGCTGTGCAAATCCTTCGCTACGAGTCTTTCTATTTATGTCGTCATCATATCCGTTACTGTCCGCTATGTTCTGCTGCAATTGCCATCCATGAATTAGCTCATGGGCTAAAATGCCCTCAAAAATAATGTAGTGTAGATGTGATAGAACATACACATTCTGCTTGAAGCCTGTTCGCCCATTTTGGTTCCATACCTGAGAATATCCCGTATGTAAACCTACTGCATCGACTTCTGAATACAGCTTCTGCATTTGTCCCTTGCTAATTATTTCTATCTTTATGTGGTCTCTTTGAATATCATTAAAGCCCTTATCGTATAATAACTTGTAAACGAAATCAATATGGGATTGCATATTGTCTGGAGAAACCTCCTGTCTCAAACAATTACTGCAGACATATCTGTCATGTTCTACCTGTCTTCCATCTCTATCAACAAAGCCAAAGCAACAGCAACAACAACAACAATTTATGTATTCGTAATGCTCTAAACACACTTTATTATCATTCCAATCTCTATAGTATTTATAGCTAATTGGCTTGCCACAATGTATGCAAATATCCTTGTTCATATTACGCATTTCTTTAGCGAGTTACACCAAATGGAGATAGATGGGATGTCATCCAGCCCTTTTGTGAAGGAATAATCAAGAAGCTCCTTAATCGTTGCGGGCAACTTGTCAAAATTTGCATGCAGATTAAATTCTGGAATAATCTTCAAGAACTTACCTTTCTCGCCTCTGAGATACAGATTTGCCTTTATCATAGATGACAATTTCTGGTATTGCTCTTTATCATATGGTGACAGATTAATTACATTACCATAGGGGTGTGTACCTGTTAATATCATGTATACAGAAACAGCGAAAGAAAATGCATCAAAGTTTCTTGGCATATCAAAGAGTAACGCCTTATTTTTATGAACATCTGCGTGACAGAATTCGGGACTGTGAGCAGTCCCTATATACGTGTGCCCACAATGCGTGTACTGCATCGAATCTATATCAACAACAGATACTTTGCCATCCGCAGTACATAATATGTTTGAAGGCTTCACATCTCCTATAACAACATTTGCTGTCTCATGAAGTTCAGCAATTGTTTTTGCCCAGCTATACAAAAGTCTAAATCTATTTTGAAGGCCAAAGTCGGAATGCAGTTCATATTTGTCATGCCATTCTATTTCATTTGGAAATCGGTTAGCTATTGTGTCATTCACATAATATGTACTCAGAATCTCCAAATTCCTGCTTCCACTAAAGGCCTCTTGCATTGCAAAACCATAAAACTCATATGTACGATTATCATACACCAATCCGATAGGCCAGCAAAAACGTACATTGGGATCTGCTGACTGAACGGGATTGTTGAACATACAGCGGACTTTAGCCTTATTTCTTGCTGCCTTATGAGTAGAATGATACAGTTTTAAGATAAAGGTGGAAATCTTTTCTTCCTCCTTATGCTCAAAACGATATATGACACCTTCACCTCCACGTGCAATAGGGTCTTCGACAATCTTATGTCGTAAGATTGTTTTGTCCTTCAGTAGGACACATATGCTTTTCCCTTTGTAATCCATAATTGCAAATTAGCATTGTTCTGTCATCTTGCTCAGTTACACAAGCATCATTGGCAGAATTTAGTAAAGAACTGTATTTTCCCAGCTTTTCTTCCCCCGTTAGGTAGTCCAATTTCTCAAACAGAGGATTCAAGAAACTTTCATAAGGCTCATTTCTGTCTATATATTGACCTTTTTCTTCATTATATGCAACACATTTCCATGAGAAATTTTCGCATCCATCAGTCATGAGAACAACCTTTGCAGGGATGGAATTGACGACTCTAGTCTCGGGGATATGTACACCACTCATTTTTGCAGCCGGTATCCTTGGTTTATCCCATCTGTTCATCAGGAACACGGTAGAGTTAGCCTCTTCACCTTTATGTGGGATAATCAAGCTGTGCCAAATTCCATCATTGTCTTGAAATCCCATTCGACCGTCACCGATATGACCGACTAGCATCCCATTGGGAGACACTATCAGTACTTGAATCGTTGCATTAAAATCTTTTGAGGAAACAGGCTCGTCAAGAGTTTCAATTTGAACTTCTATCATGCCCTTTATCCCTCTACAGATATTAGAGAATTCTATATACCAGTCTATGTCCGAAGGCAAATCCTGCTGTAATTTCCATTGTGATTTCTCTAATAGTTTCCGAATGGCTCTAACCATTAGGTTGCAGGTCATACGTGAACCTCGATGAGATTCCCTTGCCGAGCCTGCACCATCACTAATAATGAATACGTTCCAACCATCTCCAAGGTCTTCATATATATGAAAATCTTGACAAGGAGTTTCTTTTTCCTTATGAGAACGCCCCAGAAGACTGATTCCTAAAACCCATTTCGACGAACTTTCAACTTGGGTCTTTAGTGATACTGTTGGGACTTCTGTTTGGTTGACTGGTTCCTCTTCCTGGTTGTATTCTATGACCTCTTGCTGAAAATTACACTCTAAAGACTCTTCTTCCAGGCCTGTGATTTCCTCTTGATTACAAACATGGAGTTCATTAGTGTTATCTTTTACATGTAAACCGTCCATAGCTTATGTCATTATAAGAATTCATCTTCTGCATCCATTGCCCTATCGAAATCATCATCAGATTTGAATACCTTATCGGTACTTTGTGCTAACCATTCAAAGAATTTTGAAAATGAGAATCCTTCCAATTTTGTGGCATTGCCTCCAGATAGTCTATTAAGAAGGGAGATATTAATTTGATTCCCGACACCGACAGCTGTCATAAACAAATGTTTATTGGCTAAAGCAACTCTAATTTTCTTGCTTATTCTTTCCATCTGTTCTTTGCTTGAGGTCGGATTCCCATCTGTCACAAGCACAAGCCAAGGGCGATAGTATTTTTGTCCTGTACTCAACAACATCTTCTTGTGAGTCTCTATCTCTTCCATTGCAAAATCAATAGCCCTCGCAGTATCGGTCGTAGATCCTCTAGACTTTAATACAGGAGGCATTGTACTTTTGCTAAGCAGCATATATGGCTGGATTCTGTGAGGAGACTGATCAAAAGAAATTACTTCTACAAAGAGTTGATCTTTGGTAGAAGGTGCTATTCCATTTTTAGCATTGACTATATCATCATACAATCTTCTTACGGCTTCATTCAGAAGACCAAGTTTATTGTCCTTCATCATGGAGCCAGATACATCCAACAGAAGTACGCAGAGGCACTTCTGTTGATAGTTATCTGGTGCTTGTCCGAAATGTGGCATAACAACTATTTTTTATTATTTATATTGTCATCACCATCATCTTCAGGGCATTCATGTTCATCCTCATCAATCGTAGCTTCTTCATCATCGTCATTTGAATCAGAAGTGTTTTGCGACGAATTTTCATCTTCTGACTGAGGATTCTCTTCTTCTGAATCATTATTGCTATCTTCGGAAGTATTGTCCTCAGAATCATCCTCCGACGTATCTTGCGTGTATTCATACGAAGATGTGGTATCAGACTCATCGCCATCCACATGTACACGTTCCCCTTTTGAATCTATATCTTCGTCATCAAATGGTTCCTGACCTTTATTTTCGTCGTCTACGTCATCACATATAATACAATCATGCTGGGTCTTATACCATCTGCGGTACGAGGCTAATACAAGTTTCTTCTTCATATCAAGAACTTCCTCGAATACCTCATTGTTTACAGACTTAATCTTCTCCTGCTCATCTGTAGGAGCTTTACGATCCAAAATGATTACAGGGGCAGTTGGGCGATCCTGTTCTTTGTAGAATAGCCACCTAAAGAAACTGAATGGCCATATTCTCCACCACCATCCTGTATCCTTTTGCTCCTTAATTTCATCTTTAAATTCTTTTTCTGTTTTAAAGACGTATGAATCACCAGCCATCTTCTCATAAATATCGCCCATGATAAATGGCGCAACACGTTTCAGTTCGCCCTCATCGAGTTTCTTCAGCATTTTGGAGAGGCTAAGTCTAATCTTGTCCTGTGCCAATAGCTTTTCTTGATGCAAGTAGTTATCATACTTGCCATCTGCAAGCATCATCTTATATAGAACTGGTGAAATGTCTATAAGTATAAACAGAAGCATTATAAGACCGATGGCAGAATTAAAGAGATACCACCACCATGCATGTAGAATACAATCAAAAGAAGAGCCACACCATTCCCATTCTTTATAATCTTTCATTGCTATTTTATGTAAGGCAGAAAGATGTTCATATAATCCGAATTTATTGTTTGCATATTCAATTTTTATAGAATCTTTAATAGCTTCTTTTTTTTGATCAATTGAATTTGCGTAATTCTTGAGACATTTGTTCAATGAATCACTAAATTGTCTTATTTCGGTTTTATATTGCTTGTTGAGTTCATTATACTTATCAACATCCATAACTACAGAGTCTGTAGGAAGTAGTATAGTAGGATGAGTGTATATTGGATTTCCTTTCGTATCATATCCTGAGAATTGCCGTTTGCCAGTTCCTGGTTTATTCACTTTTATTGTCTTCGTGATGTTTTTTTGATCGGGTTTGTTGTCCTTTTCAAAACTTGATATCTGTGATGAAATATCATTTTCAAGAGCATGGTATTCTCTCTCAATATTAGCATATTCTTTGCTCTTTTCTACATTTTCAGTAGCAATTATATCGCAAATTTCTTGATCAAATATTTTAAGTTCAAGAGGGGCTGAAATAACTACTCCGAGGAAAATCGCAATAACAATACGGGGAAGTCCACAGATCAATTCTTGTTTACTAATCGTTACTTTACCATCTGAATACATGGTATTTGTAATGAATCTATCAAGGAAGAATATCATTGCAGCCCAAATAGTCGCAAAGACTATTGGTATGATAGGCACCGAGATTTCCTTTACGCCATTCTCGGTATTTATATAAAAGGTGGTAGGGTCAAATACTAACTGAATAGCTATAAAGCTAGAGAACCATGCCATCAATGCTGTGAATAGGATGACAGTACCCACTCCTGCATACTTAGCATGGTCAGAAGGACACATGGTAAGCAAGTCTCTATCTACTCCTGCACACCACCATGTAAACTTTTTGAACCATCCAACCCTATTCTTAGCTTGATTCTCTTTTTTATGTCCTTCTTCACGTAATTTCTTGATTTCTTCAATACGTGATTCTATAATCTCCTCAGGACTCTCTGTAGGAGTCTCGGAGTCAACAATTAAATCTGTATCGATCTTCTGAATCTTACACGTGAAGTCTTCCACATCCTTAAACGAGAAGTTTGCAGGAGGTGCAGGCGTACCTTTCTCTCCTTTCAAAGAGTCCAAGAAGTCTTGTTCTGTACCTCTGTAACCCTGCTTTAACCAAATTTCATAGGCAGACAATCCTTGTGGACCCACATCGCCCCTATCTCCTTGTTTTCCAGATATCTTAACAGGTGAGATGTTGCTGGCAAGTCCCTTTTCATCATACCAATAAAGGACTCCGTCCTTAATGACAGGTTGATAGGTGACACCGGCATCACCAGTATCACCTTTTTCTCCTTTTATGTTTACAGGTTTAGGATTTGTCAATCCTTCACCATTGTTTGACCAACTTAGTAGTCCGTCAGAGTTTACACTCGGAATAAAGACTGCACCTGGTTGTCCCTGTGGTCCATGAGGTCCTTCAGATCCTGTATCACCTTTTGCTCCTTGTATAGGATACCAAGGTGTCACGTTCGATTCATCATTAGCATCTACAAAACGAAGGCTTTTGCTATCGCTTGAAATAACAGGCTGCCAGTAAATACCATCCTTGCCTTTGGGACCAGGCTCGCCTTGCAAACCTGGTGATCCATTATCTCCGGATTTACCCTTAATGGGATAATTGTCAGAGATGCGTTTCCCATCCCCATCTACGAAGAAAATATTTTCTCCATCTTCGGTGACTCTAGGGAAAGAACTAACTCCATCCTCACCAGGTAAACCTTGTGGGCCTTGTGGCCCAAGTTCTCCTTTCCCCCCTCTGGGCCCTTTTATGTTTGAAGATGTTACTTCGAAGCCCTTGCTATTCTTAATGGATAAGTTTCCCTCTTGGTCAACCTCTATAGTATACAGAGAGCCTTCGTCATTTTTATGCTTCTTTGAACTCGACTTGTCATTATCGACGGTTTCATCTTCCGAATAACCTTCTGGAGGCCACTGAGAGCGAGGAAAATTTTTCTTAAATGTCGTTTTTGTACCGTCTGGATTTATCTTTACAGCAACGAATTTTGAATCATCCTTGTCAATGATTTCAAATTGATATTCGCGAATTTTAAATCTATGTCCAATACTTGGTTCCATTATTCATGTGATTTAATTAACTGGTTCCATTTCTGTACTAGCCCTCTTTTTTGCAGTACTTCGTCGTCCTTAAAAACTTCAGCCGCATGATTCTCATAAAAAGCATACAATTCCTCTGCTACATTATCAGATTTTACAGTTTCATTAGTGATGCCCAATCTTGTGAGTCGATAATATATGTTTAGAAAATCACGCTGTAGAGGAACAATATCGCTGCTAATGACCGCATCGCTAATGAGTCCCTTAGCTATATGCTCTATATTGAGTAGACTATGTAGAATCGTTTTGCATGCTTGGTCTGGATCTTCAAAATTGTATTCCATTGTATCACCAAAATCATCATGATGCATACATTGAGAAGTGACAGAAGTTATATGTTTATTAAACATTACTTCTGTGTTAATTTCATATTTCATGAAATCTGTGAGGATATGTAGAAGATTCGGATACTGACCCTCTTTTTCAAAAATCTTCTGAGCCTCTTCAAACCAATTCTCTGAATTATGACTAATGAACGACATTTGACCACTGTTGATAAAAATCAATGCTATCGTTTCCTTAATCTCTGAAAGCAGTTCATTGGCTTGCTTTGAATCTATTCGTTTTAGAATATCTTCTTCGATAATGTCCTTTAAGACATCTTTAATATTGTTGTATTCGCGAAAATCGTATCCTCCATACCAGCTTGACTTTTGGTATTTCTTCCGAATTTGTTCGCCGTATTGATCAAAAAGCGTCTCTGGCGTTTCTGCATTCTTATTGTCAGAAACTTCCACATCAAACGCCTTACAAACAAGGGTGCCGTCTTTTTGACTACAAAACTCTTGTATCTTATGTTCTATCGCATCTAGAATTCTTGGTTCTTTAGCACCTTCATTCTGCAATGCCGACCGTAAACTGTTTATCAGCCCCTGAATTTGACCATGATCACTATACTGATTAAGACCTACACTTCTTAATTGATTATAAACAGAATCAAACTTATCTATAATAGAATTATATACCTTTTCTGACTTCTTAAAGAAGTCAACATCAATAGTCTTGATTTGAGGTATTAATTTCTCAAATATAACATGCAGATATTTGCCTAATGGATTGCCTGAGCGCTTGTCGTCATTAGGCAAAAGCTCATAACCATCCTTAAGGTTAATCACGGCAAAGTGATCGTCTTCAAGACCTATCTGGGAAGACTCTGAACCGGTCTTGAAAAGTACCTTCAGGTCATCCCGACAAGACATTGCAGTCTCATAGTTTTGGTCATCCCAGACATTTAAAATATAATATATCCAGTCTTTTGCAGAATTCTTTCCATTTAGTTTCTTTTGCAATATATTGACGAACTTCTGTTCCGTATCCTCTTTTGCAGAATTATTTATTGCTCGTATAGCAATAATTATATCCAAATTCATGGTCACAGCTTCAGAGAGAATTTGGTCAACACCAACTTTGACTTCACCTATACCAGGAGTGTCAAGAAACTGTAGGTTCACCACACTTTCACCATCAACATCAAAGTTGGTGTAGATTTCGGCTTTTTTTGTGGCAAAACTATAGAATCTTTCGTTTCCTTTGTTCGCATTAGGGTCATCATAATACGATACAGACGAATAGTATTTTCGGCCTTCTTCTTGCCCTTTCTTTACCTCTTCAATGTCAAAGTCAACGAAAAAAGACTCGTTGTCAGCGTCCTCATAGAGCTTGCTAATATAAATATCTAGATGATCTAGATATTCGTGAAATTTAATTTTCAACTTGCCCTTTTCTGCTGGTATATCCTTGTCAAAAGAGTAATCGCCTGGCTTGCCATCCTTTGGTTCGTGGAGGCATACTTTATTTCTCCACGCTACGAGTTCTTTTTTATTCTTAATACCTTCAATTTCTTTTGGTCGATCTAAACCGAACTCTTCCATATAGTCCGCAAAAATAGACGCAATCTCTCTAACTGAATAGAAGTAGACACGTATAATATTTGACTTACCGTCATAAGTTTTACCATTTATAACATTAATGGACGTATTCGTACATGCATGCTCACCTTTTTTTCGTGGCAATATCCAAGGATGTAGATTAGTTGTTTGAGCGATAAATTCACTTTTACCCTCACGCATAATACCAATGGCTCCTACATTTACAAAAGACCTTTGGGCACGACTATTTGCTATTGTAAAATCACCATCTTCACTGGTAAAACGCTCTAATTCGGTTTCTAGAGATTCCACAGATTTATATATGTGATTCCATTCACTGTTCTTGTTCGAATCAGCGATAACAGCTCTCCATAAGGGAGAACGATTTAGTTGTATAACACTGTCAAGAAAACTAGAAATTTTATCTAGCTTATCCTTACGCGATGCAAACAATTTTTGATTTGAAAGTCTATTTTGGACTATCAAATCTGTCAGTTCTGATAAAGATTTCTCTTTTGTCATGTTACTATATATTGTTGATTATTTTGTCATATTCTCCACTCTCAATCCACTTCAACAGTTCTGCGGAACGCATTACTGTCCATGGATGGGTACTGTCGGCAATAGACAAGAGTTTCACTACTTTGTTCATGCCTTCCACATCAAGAGCCTTAAAGTCTCTCGCCTGTTGGATGAATGACTCGGTAGGAATGTTATTATATTGTTCTTTTGGTAATCCAGCCATCTTGATGAAAGCACGAATCATTGCATCCTTGTTCTGGCAGCAGAGTAGACCTGCACGGTCTGCTGTAAACTCAGACATTCTACTCCAATAGAAAAGTGCATATTGGAGTCCACCTGCTAACAAACTGCCACCTGGAATTGCATCAATAATACTGTTAATTGTCTGAGCAAGAAGATGATACAGCATATGATACGACAGATAGTGACCCAATTCGTGGCCTATAATGAAGAGTATCTCATCACCGTCACAAAGGTCTATCAAACCGGAGTTGAGGACGATGATAGGATTCTCTGCTCCAATGGTACAGGCGTTGATGTCATAGCCCCAAGTGATGTACAGTTCGGGTACTTGCTGGAGGTCGAGAATACGACAGGCTTCCACAAGATACTCGTATATATTGGGATAGTTTTCCTTCGTGACCTTCAGGTTACTGCCTGTATATTGAATGTTATACACTCGCTCAATGAAGTTGGAGGTCACCCATTTGCAAGCCGTGGTGAGGAACGGGATGCTTTCAAGTTTCTCCAAGGCGGATCTGTCCAACGGATGCTCATATTGGTGATGTTCTAGTCCTGTAAGAACTCGTTTGCTATTTATCATTATCTTTCTTAGCTTTTAAGGTTTTATATATTTATTAGATTCTCCAGACGTGCCTAAAGGTGTAGATGATCATTTTTTAACTCAATATTTATTGTAGTCTGAGTACATTGATGCCATTGATTTGACCTATTACAGATTGTTTTATTTCACATCATTTTGATTTTCTCCATAAAGTCGTTGGGAATATAGGCTGTAACAAATGTTCCCAATCCATCTATATCTATTGCGATGCGCTGTTGTCCTGAGGCTCTTGCGACCCTGCCTATCACACCTGTAAAATCACCCTTTATGACACGTACTAATTCGCCACTCTTGTAATGAACACGTTCCTTAGGTATCATGCCGCTATGCTCACTTGGCACACTGGTAGCATTGATGAAATTTTTCATTTCATTGTCGGGGATAATCATAGGAGGGTTAAGACCTGTTTCTTCTACAATAGGTTTTGTCTTGTCGGTGTAGTATTTTATATAGGATGCTGTGCGAGCTGGCTCTTTTACAAATTTAAGAGACTGCTCACAAGTCATATACGCAAAAACAAGATTGGGAAGAAGAGGCTGTTGAACAAGCTTCTTCTTCCCATTTATTTCTTTTTTGACCACAGTCATCGGGATATATGTCTCGATGCCTTTTTTTGTATTTCCACACATGCCAAGGCTGTGCGTCCATATGTGGCACGAAAAACGTACCAAACTTTCTTACCACTTGGCACACAATCCAAGGACACCCCTGTATGGGAGTTCTCCGTCTGATGACTCGGAACTTCGGGGGAGGTGCAGGAGGTAAGTCCAGCACAAGAGGGATTTTTACCGCCTCGTCGGGTGTCAGCATTAGGCAATGCTGGCGTATATTTCTTAGATTCGTTATTCATAATCTAAGGATCAGTCCCTTTACAAACATTAATGCGCTGACAGAATGTTTAGTTCCCCAGTTGGTGTATTGTTTATGTCAATTGGTTAACTATATATGGTTTCCACTCGTCAAGCGGTTGTTATAGGTTTGTTAAATAGAAAGTCCGGGACAAAATTACAAATATTTTTTGAGAACCCGCAACTTTTCTCCAAGAATCGGATAAACTTTTTAAAAATATTCTCAAAGTAAATGAAAATCGGCGTCAGAATTTGTTATTCACGAACATTTTGTATATGAAAAATTCTATAAAAACATTAAACGAATATTGTTCCAACAGACTATGCTATCGCATGAATACTCCCGAGATTTATTGAAATTATTGTGCAAAGGTATTCGTTATGCCTTATCGCTTTGTAAGGTCTAGGCTCTGCTTGGCTTCCAAAATCTCCACACCTACGGGTAGTATTTTGTTGCCAAACCTTGCATCGATGTGCATAACACCTTTTTAAGGCACATAATTTCTAACAAATCCCGGAAGTAGTTTTCTACGAAAGGGAAAATAAAAATTTTGAAGTATGAGCAATATTTGTGACACGCAGTACAAGGTGAGAGGTTCACACAAGGCATTGAGCGACCTTTGGAACACCCTTCAGATGATGGAGGTGAATAGTAAGGATGTCTATCTTTACAAGTTGGCAGAGCACTATGGCATTGACTATGAGCATAGCGGTATATCTGTTCGTGGAAAAATCTACTGGGCAGAGTTCGAGGATGACGAGGATGGAGGGCTGTTGTCGTTTGACACCGAAAGTGCATGGTCGGCTTGCGACCTGTTCTTTGATGAATTGAATAAGGTACTTGGCAATGAACTTTCTATAAGTTACCGTGAGATAGAATGTGGATGTGAGATATTTTACGTCCACGATGAAGGAGGTTTCTTTCCTGAAGAGTGTTGTGTAAGTTCTTCAGGAGGCAGCTTTGATGATGTTTGCGAAGATGTTTATGACACCATCAGCGATGCTATTAAGGCATGGGGTGAGAAAACCGGCATTGTTCAAGGTGAGCGAACAAACGAAGAGATGGTTGACTTCATCAATGAATACACCTATGATACAGAGGACACCTATTATTATATACACCCATTTGAGTTTGATTAGTACTTACCGCAAGGGGTAAGGTTCACTGCTTTGCCCTTTGCATAACCACTTTGAAATATGAAGAGATTAAGTAAGAAACAGATTGGAAGAGCTGTATGCACCATCTTGCAGCAGTTGGCTCTCACCACACCGCTTAATGTGGTGTATAGTTGGGGAGTAACAAACAAGGTTGCAACTCAAATAGAAATCACGGTTGATGGAATGGAGAAAAAAGTGGCTGCCTTGATGATGGATGTTAATGGCTTCAACTACCAAGGCAGGCTCTATGTAACCAATAACCGAGTTAAGCAAACCTTTGGCTTGTATAGCGAACAGAACGGAATGTTGCATGAGGAAAAGAAGAGTATTGCCTATAAAGACTTGGGGCAAGTGCTCGATACGGTTATTGAGACAGGCGGCATGAGCCAACAGGAGCACCTGCAAAGATTGCGTGAATATGCAAAGAGTCTTTTGGTTTAGTATAAGAATATCCACTTAAAAGATTATACGAATGAAAACATTAGACAGAGAACATGTAAGAAGCGTTGTGAACACCATCTTCTCCCAATTGCTTCACACAACCTCGATAGACGTTATCAATAGTTGGGGCATCTCAAAGATGTATGCTACCCAAATTGTCAAGAATGTCAATGGCGAAGACTTCACTATGGCGGCTCTTGTCATGCAAGTGAATGGTTTCCAATTTCAGGGCAAGGTATATATTGCTTTGGATGAAGGCTCTGATTACTACCGTATCTATGGAGAAAAGAATGGAACGACTAAAGAATATCATCATGATATTGCTTTTGATGAACTTGGCGATGTACTTGACTCATTGATAGAGACAGGAGGTATGACCAAGGAAGAATACCAAGCAAAGGTAAAGGACTTTGTTTGTAGCCTCTAACATCAGTATTTTGGTGCAAAGTTAGTGTTAAACACGAGGAATTTATCTTTATTCTAATTGTTTTATACTAACTTTGTACCAATAATAGGATATAACGCTACATCGTGCTACAAGACGCTACAAGTAGGCTACAGATTTCAATGCCTATAAAAGTTATGTAACATCTTGAAAATCAATAATGCTATATGACGATACAACTTTCAGAGTCATATTTGACTTATAGGCATTTGAATAATAATGGTAAGATAGTGGTCATGGTGTAGTATTATCCCTCTTTCATAAGGACAATTCATAAACATAATACAAAGGCAATGAGATGATAAACAGAAAACAATGGCAACCGACTTGTTTGAAAGTAATAAGCGAGTATCGTAATGCCATAATCTCCTCAAAGATTTGAGGAATGGAGTAGGAAATAGAGTCGATAGATTTCTTAAAATAGTTAAATTGTGTAACAAAAGTCATTCATACACAGTGTTTTAAGACGTTTTGTCTTGCGCCAGTTCTGCGCCATTTTTCGTGCAAAATAAGCGAAAATGCCTAAAGACGGCACTTGAATATCAACGAGTTACAGAAGATGGTAGAGTGGTATAAAATCCCTCTCTCTCCGCAGCTGAGTCCTACAAATCTTTCGATTTGCAGGACTTTTTTATTATAGCGCCTTTCGGGCGCTGGCAGAAAAGAAAATTTTTGCTTAGAAGATGTTTTACAAAGAAAACTCGTTGCACGTCTTAGGTCAAGGATGAGCAACGAGTTTTGTAGCTTATATTCGGAGCATTGGTCGGCTCCTTTCAAATGGAGTGTTGGGGCTTGAAATATTATTTCATTACCTTTCTTGTGGTGCCGTCGTTGAAACGCACAATGTTGAGGCCCTTGGTGGGGGAAGCCAGGCGTCTGCCGCTGGTATCATAGCGTTCCACCTCGCGGCGTTCTGCGGCAGAGTGTACTCCGTCTATGCCCGTTGGGGAGAACTCTACGATGTGGTTGAAGGCATTCCACTCCTTCCAATACTTGTAATTGTACATGGATCCTTCAGGTACGTAGAGCGTGCATTGGGATTGTGTATATTCCTCGAAGGGCTTTCCTTTGATACCTATGCCCTGTGGGTTAAGGGTGTATATGGATTTCAAAGAGTTGCAACGATAGAATGCAGCATCGCAGATGGTCTCTAAGGTCGAGGGCAACGTAATCGTGGTGAGGAGCGTGCAGCCAGTGAAGGCATAGTCGTGTATGTCGGTAGTCCCTTCCTGCAAGGTAAGCGACTTCAGTCCTGTGCAGTATGAGAAAGTCTTGCCTTCAATATATTGCACTCCTGATGGTATAACTATCGAGGTGAGGCTCGCGCAGCCGAAGAAAGCTCCGCTTTGTATATTCGTCAGCCCCGCAGGCAGGGTGATAGATGCCAATTTGTGACAGTTTCCAAAGGCATCATAGCCTATGCTTGTTACTCCTTGCGGTATGGGTGCCGACTCCAGTTCGTTACATTCTGCGAAGGCCTGGTTGGGGATGGCCGTCAAATCAGTGGGCAATGCAACGGAGGCGAGGCGACATGTCGCGAAGTCCCAATCATCGGTAACAATGGTTGCACCGCTGAGGTCGAGATGCTGCAGGCGGCCGTCGTAGCGCATGTATGCGCCAGGGTCATTGTAGCCACTCATCTTTCGGATGGTGTGTATGTCGGCATTGTCGATGTTGCCAGTCACCTTCAGATTCTGTATGCGGTATTTGCGGAAGCAGTCGAGCATATTGTGGAGCGTGCCAGCCGTCTGCACATGAATGCTCACCGGTTCTGTTATCAGGGCTTCGGGGTCAAATTCTGAAACCCTGTTCAAGTCGCCCCATCCGTCTTTTAGCCAGTATTCCTGTCGGGAACCTTGCGGTACGTACAGCGTACACTTGTTTACGTTCTCAAATGTGTTGGGGGTTATCGCTATTGGCGATGCGCCGAGCACATAGAGTGTGGTCAGCGCATTGCAGTCTTTGAAAGCCTTTTCGCCGATGCTCTTTATGCCTGAAGGAATGGTGAGGTCGATGAGCCGACTGCATCCGCAGAATGCCTCGCTGCCTATCTCTGTTACGTTTGAAGGGATGTCCTGTCTGACCAGAGCCGTGCATCGGTAAAAAGCCTGGTTTCCTATTTTCGTTACGGTGAGGGGCATTTCTACAGAGGTGAGGCTGGTGCAGCCATAGAAAGTGTAGTCATTGATGTATCTTATGTTCTTGGGTATGGTGACAGACGTGAGTGCGGTGCAACCGTAAAACACGCTTATGCCCATGTTGTTCAGACTGTATGGCAGCTCTATGGACTTAAGACTTGTGCATTTACTGAATGCGTTGTGCCCTATTTCCTCCGTGGTGTATGGGATGTCTATCGACGTGAGGTTCGTACAGCCAGAGAGAAGTCCAGACTTTATTTCCGTGATGCCAATCGGCAATTTCATGGATTTGAGACTGCTGCATCCGAAGAAGGCTCTCAGGCCGATTTTTTGTACGCTCTCGGGAATGTTGATTGATTTCAGGGATCGGCAGAAAATGAACGCGTCATCGCCTATGGATTTGAGTTTGGCTGGGAGCACAATCTCCTCCATGTCGTATAGGTAGGCAAAGATGGCCACTGGTGTGCCTTTGTCGTTGATGTATGCCTCAGCGGAAGGCCACGGCGTTCCCTCATATTCCGACGGGTCGCGTGGGTATATACTCACCTCTTTGTTGTCGGTGTTGGTGAGGGTGGCGCCGCTGATGTCAAGATAGCGCAGGTGGCCGTCGTATTTGTGCCCTTTTGTATCATAGTAACATCCGGCCATTTCGCGTATAAACTGTATGTCGTCAATGTTGAGCATGCCTTTGAGCCTCAGGCATTCAATTTTCAGTTTCTTGTTGTTGCCGATGCGCTCGTGCAATGTGCCGGCCTCCGTTAAACTTAGAGTGATGGTGTCGGGCTTCAGTGTCTCCGTGCTGGCTGCGTTGCATACCGTGCAGCTCAGTAGCAGACACGCGAAAAGCAGTGTCAGCCACTTATTGGAGGAGGGCGTTGATTTTTTTCTCATTGGAATCATATGAAAAAGTACTATGTTTGGTTGTTGTGTGATAGAGTAGCCTATATGCCGTGCCTGTGGTAGGCGCAGTCAAGGAGTGCAAAAATACATATTTTAAATGTAACGTACAAAACGTGAGAGTGTTTTGTGAGGTATGAGAGGGCGGTGTGATGGTTGGGGCGCTTTTGGAGAAACTAATCCTAAAGGGTGGGAGATTTCAGGGATTAAGACTATCTTGGCTATCTGCATAAAATAGAAAAAGCCACGTGGACATTTTGAACATGTCCACGCGGCTTTTTCTTTGAGATGTATTCTTGTCGTTGAATACTTGGCTTTACTTGTTGAAGAACTTCTGGCCGTTCTGGATGTAGATCTGGCCCTTCAGCAGGTTCTTGGTCTGGTGACCGCTGAGGTCGTAGATGGCGTTTGAAGTCTTGGCTTTGTCGGTGTTGACGTTGCTGATTGCGCTGACAACAGGCGTACCGTCGGCCACCTGGGTGATTTCTCCAGTCGTTGTGTTGTAGCAGTGAACGCCGGTTTCTGCCGTTCCGATGAAGATGTATTCGCCGTAGGGGAAGAGGCAGGTGATGGCATCGCGGGGATGGTCTTCGTTGGTAACAGTGCCGGCAACAACCATGTAATCACCACTGAAACATACCAATGATTTGTTGAAGGCATAGTAGATATCGCCGTTGGTAGCCTGGCAGAGACCGACAGTGGCGTTGGTCTTGATGTTGATGTCGATGTTGGCTTCGCTGTCTTTGTTGTAGTTGACGAAGGTGCTGCCATCGTATTTGTAGAAGCCCTTGTAGTCAGTGCCAATCCATACGTTGTCGTTGGCATCAACAAACATGCTGTTCACACCGTCGTCAGCGAAATCGCAGGCAACTGGCGTCTGCTCGCCCTTCACTGGGTCGAACTCGCCGAAAGTGGCGTTCTTTTGTCCGTCCTTTCCTGCAACCCACACAGTGCCGTTGCTGTCGAAGGCAAAGCGCTTATAGTAGATGCGGCCGAAGTTTGAAGCCGGGCAAGTGTAGTTGGTCCATTCTTTGCCGTCGAACTTGTGGAAGAAGCCATAGGCGCCAAACCACACAGTGTTGTCAGGACCATAGGCCAAGCCTTTGGCAGAGTAGTCGGCGTACTGGCCACCCTTGATGGCTCCGTTGGCTACGCTGTAGGTGGTGGTCTCCGTGCCCTTGACGTGGTTGATAGTGCTGCTCATGCCCAAATTGGCGATATACCAAAGATCGGTCTGGTCTTTGGCGATGATGGACGTGAGGTTGCCAACGGTTTTCATTTCCTTTGTTTCACCAACCTTGGTGTCGAAAATGAGGTAGCCTTCGTTGGTGGCTACGTAGAGGTCAGAACCACACATGGTCATGTCCTTGACATTACACTGGTCGATCGGTGTAATTTGTGCGATAGACGCTACGTTTCCCATTGCTAAGGAAGCGAAAGTGAGTGCGAGTAATTTTTTGAAATTCATAGGCTGAATATTTTATTGATTGTGAGATTTGCCGCAAAATTACGAAATAATCTTAGTCCAAGAAATATTTGCGCTGGGTTTTTAAGCTGCAAACGTATTTTGTCTCTATCTGTCACTTTTCGAGAGGAAAACAAGACGTTTTGCTAATAAATAAGCGCCAAACCGAATCAATATGTCGGTTTGGCGCTTGAATTTATAGGGAGATTATTTCAGATAATCATCGAAATAGCGGGTGATGCGTTCGTGGAGGTGCACCATGTCGTGTCCCATCATATTGTGTCCGTCGCCTGGGTAAACGAAGTAGTCGGGCTGCGTGCCAGCGTCTTCACACTTGCGGAGGAAGGAGAGGCTGTGTTGGAGCACGCAAGTCGGGTCGTTGTAGCCCACGATAATCTGCAGGCGTCCCTTGAGGTTTTTGGCCTTGTTGAGCAGGTTGCTGCTTTCATAGCCTTCGGGGTTTTCCTGCGGCGTGTCCATGTAGCGTTCGCCATACATGACCTCATAGAATTTCCAGTCGATCACTGGGCCGCCTGCCACGCCCACTTTGAAGACGTCGGGGTAGGAACACATCAGGTTGGTCGTCATGAATCCGCCGAACGACCAGCCGTGAACGCCAAGGCGGTTGGCATCAACGTAAGGCAGTGACTTGAGGAACTTCACGCCCTCCATCTGGTCTTGCATTTCGACGTCGCCAAGGTGGCGGTGGGTGCAGCTTTCAAATTCGAAGCCGCGATATTGCGAACCACGGTTGTCCACCACGAAGACGATGTAGCCACGTTGCGCCATATAGATTTCCCAAGGGCGTGAGGCATAGTTCCAGCGGTTTTCAACGTTGTTGGCGTGCGGGCCGCCGTAAACGTAAACCACTGTTGGGTATTTCTTCGAGGCATCGAAACCAACGGGGAGCACGAGGCGGTAGTAGAGCGGCGTTTTGCCGTCGGCAGCAAGGATGGTGCCACCCTTTATTTCAGGCACGTTGTAGCTCTTCCAGGGTGAGTCGTATTTCTTGAAATTCGTCACCACCACTTTTTCGCTATTCTTCGCTGTTCCGACGAGGTCGATGTGGCGGAACGTGTCGTGGCTCGACCACGTGTCGTAAATCCATTTGCCTGAAGCAGAGAGCGAACCGTTGTGAACGCCGAGTCCGTTGTCGAGCAGTTCCATGCGAGCATCTTTGACGCTGACGCTCCAATGAGTGTGGTCGATGTCTCCCGTTTTGTTGCAGTTGAAAATCGCGCTCTGCGTCTTGGTGTTGAATCCCATCAGGTCAATCACTTCAAAACGTCCCTTCGTGAGCTGCTTCAGCATTTTGCCCGTAGCGTCGAAGAGATAGAGGTGGTTCCATCCGTCGCGGCGCGACTGCATGATGAATTTCGAGTCGTCCCACGGCAAAAACACGATGGGGTGCATCGGTTCCACGTAGCGCTTGTTCTCCTCCGTGTAGAGCACACCTTTGCGGGCTCCCGTCTGTGCGTCATACGCCACGAGTTCAGCCTTGTCCTGCGTGCGTGGGAGTTCAAACATGTAGATTGTCTTTTCGTCGGGACTCCATGCGATGTTGGTGAAATAGCGGTCGGTGGGGTCGCCGGCTTGCAGGAACACCGTCTTGTCGGTGGCTGGGTTAAACACGCCGACAGTCACCTTGTGGCTCGTCATGCCGGCCATGGGATATTTCTCTGGTGCAAGTTGCGCCACGCGGTGGGCGATGTCCACCATCGGATAGTCGGTCACCATCGTCTGGTCCATGCGGTAGAACGCCAGCAGGTTGCCCTTGGGGCTCCAGAACGTACCTTTCGAAATGCCAAACTCATCGCGGTGGACGCTCATGCCATATTGCAGTTCGCGTGTGCCGTCGGTGGTCACCTGATGGCGTTTGCCGTCGGCCGTTGTCACGAAGAGGTTCCAGTCTTTCACGTAAGCCTCACTGCGGCTTCCGCTGTTGTAGTCGCGTGCTTGTACACCGCTTTCGCGCGGTGCTGTCCATTCTGTCTTCTTCGTCTTCCAGTTGTAGAGCACGTTGGCATTCTTTGTGGTCAGGAAAGCCAAAGTCTTTCCTGCGTAGGGGAAAGTGGCGTAGGCGAGGTTGTACACCTTGCCCACTTTGGCCGTGTCGATAGCGGCGTTGACCTCTTCAACAGTGAAAAGCACGCGTTGCTTCTTTTGCTGTTGTCCTTTCTCGTCAAACAGCGTACAAACCTTGTCAACTTTCGTTTCGAGGAGACAGTCGCCCCACCAAGCCGTGAAGGGGCTTGACGGTATGATGTTCCAATAGTTGTTTCCGCCCCACATGAGGTCTTCGAGCGTGAAGCTCTTCTTGTCTTGTGCCATGGCGTTGAACGGCAGCAGGCACAGTGCGGCCACAGCTGCCATGATTATTTTTTTAAACATGTCGGTTTGGGTGATAATGTGTAATTGCAATCACACATTATAAATAGGTAGCCAAAACATTTTGGCCACCTATTTATATATTAAACATTAATCCTTCGGTCCTAAAGCATTACTTAGTCGCGGTCTTCTCTGCGTGGGAACGGCTTGCGTCCGCCATCGAATTTGCGTTTGCCGCCAAACTTGCGGTCGCCGCCAAATTTGCGGTCGCCGTCGAAGTCGCCGCCGCCGTCAAATTTGCGTTCCCTGTCGAACTTGCGGTCTTTGCTGAACTTGCGGTCGCCGCCGCGTTTGCCGCCAAATTTGCGGTCGCTGTCTTGGAAATCGCGGCGTTCGCCCTGCCGACGTGCCGGACGTTCATCGCGCTCCTTGAAGTTGCGGCTACGTTCAAACTGGCGGTGCTTGCTGCGCAAGATGGCATATTCTGGTGGCAGGTCATCCTCTTCTTCTCTGTTGGCGCGTGGGTCGCCATCCGCATATCGGTTGTTGAAGTCACCTCTGTTTTGCTTGAAGCGTTTCTTTTCGCCCATGCGTCGGCGCTCCTCGTCGGTCTTCACTTCGCCGCCGCTGGCGCGGAAGTCATCCAGTTTGCCGCTGAAAAGCTGGTATTTGCGCAGTTCGCAGTCGAGCGAACCATTGTAGAGCGGAATTTTGATGCTCGGCTTCAGTCCGATTTCGTCGAAACATTCCTGCTTGTAGCTGATCACCCATGCCTCTCCGCCTTGGAATTCGTGTTTCAGGCGTTCTCCGAGCGTGTAATAGATGTTCAGGATGTCGGGCGGCGTCAAGCGTTCGCCATAAGGCGGGTTGGTGATGATGATGGCCGGGTTTTCTGGTTTGACGAACTTGCGGATGTCGCGCTGCTCGATGCTGACGATGTCGGCCACGCCGGCGCTTTTCACGTTGTTGCGTGCCGCTTCAACGGCGTGCATGTTCAAGTCGTAGCCCAAGATGTGGTGTGCAAACTCCCTTTCTGCCGAGTCATCGTTGTAGATGGCGTCGAAGAGGTTGCTGTCGAAGTCTTTCCATTTCTCGAAACCGAAACTCTTGCGGAATACGCCCGGATAGATGTTACGTGCCATGAGTGCCGCCTCGATCAAAATCGTTCCCGAACCGCAGAAGGGGTCAATGAAATCGCTGTCGGCCTTCCATCCCGAGAGTTTGATGAGGCCAGCCGCCAGCACCTCGTTGATGGGCGCGTCGACAGAGGCCACGCGGTAGCCTCTCAGGTGCAAACTCTCGCCCGACGAGTCGAGAGAGAGCGTGCATTTGTCTTCAGCGATGTGCACGTTGAGCTTGATGTCGGGGTTGGTGATGCGGATGTTGGGGCGCTTGCCCGTTTTCTCGCGGAAATAGTCGACGATGGCATCCTTCACCTTGTAGGCCACAAACTTCGAGTGGCGGAATTCCTGCGAATAAACCACCGAGTCGACCGAGAACGTCGTGTCGATGTCCAGATAATCGCTCCAGTTGATGGCTCTCACGGCGTTGTAGACGTCGTCGGCATCTTTGGCCGTGAAATGTTTGATGGGTTTGAGGATACGCACGGCAGTGCGCAGGCAGAAGTTAGCGCGGTACATCATTTCCTTGTCACCGCTGAACGACACCATGCGGCGGCCGATTTGCACATCGTTGGCGCCGAGTTCCGTCAGTTCCTGTGCCAGCACTTCCTCTAAACCTTGGAATGTCTTGGCAATGAGTTCGAATTGTTCCATTGTTGTTTGCTCAAACCATCGGGGCGCTCACGGTTCCGGCGGCAGCCAAGCAGTAAAGCCTTGATGGTTTTGGATGTTCTATGATATGATTGTTTGAAATTTCAGTTGAGTGAGAGAGGTGCGTCGGCTATCTTCCGTTCGTCACCTGGCTACCCGCTTCCACGTTGTGCGTGATCCACACGTTGGCGCCGATGACCGCGCCCTTTCCAATCGTGATGCGTCCGAGGATGGTTGCGTTGGAATAGATGATCACGTCGTCGTGGATGATGGGGTGTCGTGGGTTGTTTTTGATGGGGTTGCCGTCTTCGTCGAGCGGAAAACTCTTCGCGCCGAGCGTTACGCCCTGATAGAGTTTCACGTTTTTCCCGATGATGCACGTCGCCCCCACCACGATGCCCGTTCCGTGGTCGATGGTGAAATGCGATCCGATTTCAGCTCCCGGATGGATGTCAATGCCCGTTTCGCTGTGTGCGATTTCGGTGATGATGCGTGGGATGAGCGGAACGCCGAGGCGGAAAAGCTCGTGGGCCACGCGGTAGCACGTCAGTGCCTTGATGGCGGGATAGCAACTGATCACTTCTCCGTAGCTCTGTGCGGCGGGGTCGCCGAGATAGGCCGCTTCTACGTCAGTGGCGAGCGTTTTCCTGATTTCTGGCAGGCGGCTCACGAAGAGCGCCGCTAGGGTCGAGGCATGTTCGCGGTGGTCGCCGTAGCATCCCGAACCGTCTTGTCGTGAAAAACACAATCCTGCCTCAATCTGTCCTGTGAGCAGCGCAAAAAGTCGCTCCACCTCCATACCGATGTGATACTTCACCGTCACGTTGTTGAGCGCCGAGCGTCCGTAATATCCAGGAAAGAGCACAGCGCGGCAGAGGCTGATGATTTCCTCGAGAATCGGTGTCGAGGGCAGCGGGTCGCCGTGTCGGTGCTGATGGAAGAGGCCCTTCATGTCGCGCATGTCAGAGAGCGCTTCCACGGCGCCAACCAGCAGTTTGTTGTTATTGTCGTTGGTGTGGTCCATGATGCATGCTTTCTTTTTCTCCTCCTCTTTGCCTATGGCGGTTCCAGTTGGGGCTGTCGGCTGGGGGATGATAGTCGGGGGCATCAAAACAAGCAGAGATCTGCCCCCTGGAAGCGCCCCTTCTCATTAATACAAGCAAAGATAATTATTTATTTTCAGTGCGTGGGAATGTTTAAAAACAATTTTGTGAAGAACTTCCCTGCGGCCGGCCTATCTCTCCGCCTGTTCCTCCGCTTTTTTTAGATAAACGCCACATTCTGCAATGTTGAATTTTCTTAAATGCGTGCAAAACATCACATATAAATTGCATTTTTAATAAGTGGGATTGGAAAATTATTCATACTTTTGCGCATTACAAGCTAAATGTGACTGGATACATTATAACAAAATGGAATTAGAAAAATTTGACCGGCAACTCCGTCTGATGGTTATGCTTGCATCGAGCAGACGCTACACGGTGGAGGAAGTCAGCCGCGAGCTCTCAATGAGCCGTCGCTCAATTTATCGTTATATCGATGCCTTCCGCAGCATGGGCTTCATTGTGCATAAGAAAGGAACTCGGTATAATCTTGACCATGAATCGCCCTTCTTTTTGGAAATCACCGACCGCATCCACTTCAGCGACGACGAAGCCATCGCCATCAATCAAGTGCTCAATGCCGTGGTCGACAACTCGCCGCAGGTGAGACATCTGCGCGAGAAACTCTCCTCGCTCTATGATTTCAACGTCATGGCAAAGCACGGTGTTGACGACCAGGTGGCGAAAAACCTCAGCCGCCTCTACAACGCCATCCAAAGCGAGCGTGTCGTTGTGTTGAAAAACTATCGTTCGGCCAACACCGGACAGGTGAGCAACCGCATTGTTGAACCTTATCTCTTCACGGCAGAGAACAGTGAAGTGCGTTGCTATGAAATCACAACAGGCATGTGCAAGACGTTTAAGCTCAACCGCATAGAAAAGGTGGAAATCCTCGACGTCCTCTGGTCGCACAAGCAGAAGCATGCGCCTTATTATGTCGACCTCTTCCACTTCGGCGGCGAAGACCGCCACGTTGTCAAACTCCTCATGGGCACGTTGGCCACCAGCATTCTTCTCGAAGAATATCCCGGTGCCGAGACGCAAATCAAACTGAACGACGACGGACGCCACTTGCTCACAACGGAAGTGTGCAGCTACAAAGGCATCGGACGCTTCGTGATGGGACTTGCCGACGACATCGAAATCGTGGGTTCTCCAGAATTTGTTGAATATATCAAGAGGCGGACTAAAGATTTAACAGAGAAATTTTTGAAGTGACGCAGTCTGTCAAATAATGGTTGTTACTTTGCAGCATCAATCAAACATCAAGGCGTGAAACCGAAAAGCCGTGCTTCCTCAGCGAAGCCCGCGTTGCGGTGGAGCGCCCAACCGGCACTCGCCTCTCCACAGAGGCCGCCATAAAAATCTGCAAAGTTATGACCACAAAAGACAACCTGCTCCAACCGACGGTTCTCGCAACCGCTCCTTCCCGCAAGACGCTCTGCGGCGTTTCCGCCTCTTCTTCACGCCCTGCCAAACCGCTCGTCCCATCGTGGTTGAAGAAGCTGATGTGCCTTTACGGCATTATATTGGGCGAGACCCCTTCTCCCCGCTATGCGCTCCGCATCCTCCATGCGCAGGCCGCTCTGCTGATGTTCCTGTTTCCCTTTACGCTCGGATTTGCAGTGCGCATCCTTCTGCTCCTCTGGTTTGTCGTGGCGCTACTGCAATGCCGTGGCGACAAGTGAAAGCAACCTGAATTTCTGAAATAATTGATGAGTAGGTGGTCAGAATTATTTTTACATTTGAAATGTTCTATCGGGATGCAGATACGCCACCTTGGTTGAAGGAGCAATGCGGGCATTGCGACTGAAAACAAGGTAAGTAGATGCGCCCGAGAGGACGTTTCAAATGTAAAAATAATGCTCTTGGCACATATATAAAAATAATTTTGACCACCTACTTAAGGCTGCGCCGTAATTCCAATTGGAAATTACGGCGCAGCCTCTGTTGTTGGGTCGACTTATTCTTTCACCATTACTAAATACGAGCAGTATTTGTTGAGCAGATTAGATAGCGGCAAATCCCCCTTTTGAAACCGTTCAGCATCGAGTGGCAATATCCTTTCACGTATTTTCCTATGGTTTTTAAACAAAGCATGTATATAAGGTATGCCATTCTCTTGAGCAACATGCACATCGGAAAAGAATTGCGTGAGGTCCTCCGCATCAAAAACAATGGAATAGCTTGGACGCTTGGCTCCTGGAATGTCTTCCGTCAAAATGTTTTTGCTGATGAGGTCTTGTATATCACGAATGGCTGTATCCTTGGAGCACTTTGCCAACGAAGCCCAAGACTTTGACGTTATCTTTGCTTCATAGCCATCAAGGAAGAGGTTAAGCATCTTTGTCTGTCGCTCTGTCATAGGAACGGAGGATGCTTTCTGCCAAAAGAAACTTTTGTTCAAAATGGTGGTGACCATAGTTTCCGCTTCATCCAGTGCATCAAGCAGTTTTTTCATATACCACACCAACCATTCTGTTATGTCACCATCGCCGCGTTGCGTGCGTTCCAGAATGTCGTAATAGTGGTTTTTGTCTTTATTGATTTGGGCTGAGATATTGTAGAAACGCAATTCACTTCTTTCCCCACGTGCCAGAAGCATGTCTGAAAGAATGCGGGCCAGACGTCCATTGCCATCTTCAAAAGGATGAATGCTCACAAACCAGAAATGAGCAATGGCAGAACGCACAACACTGCCAATAGCGTCGTGGCCATCAAACCAAGCTATAAACTTTTGCATCTCGCCCTCTATCAAATGAGGAGAAGGAGCAACATAATGAATCTTCTCTCTGCCAAACATACCGCTGACAATATGTTCCTCATTGGTGCGGTATTGTCCAATCTCTATAGGGCATCCTTCACTGAATCCCGTAGGAAAGAATGCTGATTGCCAAGCACATAGTTTTTCCTTACTGATAGGTTGGTCATACTTCTGTATCGCTTCAAGCATTACGCCCACCACGGAGTCAATATAGTGAGAGGGCGCTGTGTATTTCACGTTTTCAATTCCCAGTTTTCGGGCGATGGAAGAACGTACCTGTTCATCATTCAGACGTATGCCTTCAATCTCTGAAGAATACACCACGTCGTGCGTCAGGTTCTCAGCCATTGCTTTGAGTTTACTGTCAAATCCGAGCGAACTCAGCCTGCCGTAAAGCAGCCCTTGTTTACGACATACTGTCTCCTGAAGGATTGATACTTCAGAAGCATCCCAACGGAAGTCCGTCCAATTCTCTCTTTCGTGTATATACATAAAGGCTTATATTTCGAAGTAATGGTAGGCATTACTAAGTGCGACAATGCGCGACGCAAAACGTCGCATATTTTGCGACAAAAATAATGAAATAATGTCGCACTACCAATTTCTGGCGTGCGTAATTCAAAAAAATCCCGTTGGCAACATTCACAGCCAACGGGATTTTTTCTTTTCTGCGTAAGTAATATACAAGGCGGTATTCCTGGATGATTACTCCCCTTTGCAAGCAAACATACGGAAGCGTTTTTACAAATCCAGGAATAAAATGCTCACAAATTCGGGAATAAAATTGTCACAAATTACGGAATTTTGCTGTTTGTCTTTGATATTCAAGGATAAACATATATCTTTGCAAAGAGAAAAACAAGGAATAATATGTCAAGATACAAACTTCGCATAGCAGACAAATTGCTAAGCCGCAAACTTCTCGGTAAGGGCGCTGTACTTATCGAAGGCCCCAAGTGGTGTGGAAAAACGACCACCGCAAAGCAATTGGCAAAGAGCTTTCTGGATTTGGGTGATTCTTCAGTTTTATTGCAAAGCACCCAGATGATAGAACTGAGTCCGAAGACCTTGCTTGAAGGCAAGACGCCGCGTCTGATAGACGAATGGCAAGCACTTCCGCGTATTTGGGATTGCATCCGGAGCGAAGTTGACCGAAGAGGCGAACCCTCACAGTTTATACTGACAGGTTCTTCTGTATTGCCGGAGGCGGATGAGACCATTCATAGCGGCACGGGACGGTTTGCCCATCTCAAGATGCGTCCTATGAGTTTATACGAATCGGAAGAATCCACAGGTGTGATAAGTCTGAAAGACTTGTTTGAAGGAAAAGACTTTGAGGTTCAAACGAATACTTTGGATGTAGAGGCACTTGCATTCCTCATTTGCCGCGGAGGATGGCCGTGGGCCACACTAATTTCTCATGAGGTGGCTCTTGATCAAGCCATTGACTATTACGATTCCGTTGTGAATTATGACATTCAACGGGTTGACAAGGTCAAGCGTAGCGCCGAGCGAGCCAAACTGCTGCTTCGCTCCTATGCCCGCAACATATCGCAACAAGTGTCGTTGGCCACCATCCGGAAAGATATGCTTGCGAATGATGCCAGCACTTTGGACGAGGGCACCGTTGTCGACTATATCAAAGCCCTGAAAATGCTCTATGTCATCGAAGACCTTGCGGCATGGAATCCCAACATCAGGAGCAAAGCCGCCATACGTACGAGCGACACTCGTCATTTCGTTGACCCGAGTATTGGCACCGCCGCTCTTGGGCTTGGGCCGAAGGATTTGATTAATGACCTGCAATCATTCGGTTTGTTTTTTGAAAATCTTGTGGTGCGCGACCTACGTGTCTACGCAGAAGCGCTGGATGGCTCGCTCTACCATTATCGCGACAGTAGCGGATTGGAATGCGACACAGTGCTTCATCGCCGCAACGGAAGTTATGCGCTGCTTGAAGTGAAACTCGGCGGCACAGAGCGTATTGAGGAAGGTGCAGCGAATCTCATTTCTTTGGCTGATAAAATTGATACCGGCAAAATGCCTGCGCCATCGTTTATGGCGGTTATAATCGGTGTCGGACAATACGCCTATAAGAGGAAGGATGGGGTATATGTCATTCCAATTGGATGCTTGAAAGACTGACCTCCCTATCGCGAAGTCTCCGATTGACTAAAGAATCACAGAAGTCTATTTGTTTTTGAGCATTGCTTATATTTTTTATCGAACGCGGGAGTGTGTGCGAATGTCTCTGCTCCCAGATGCGCTCGTCTCTGCTCCCAGGTGCGCTGATAAATATTGAGATTGGGGCGCGGCTGTGGGGTGGGTTTTAAAAATCCTGCGAAAAATTATGCAGATATTATAGGGGATTTTGAACATTCTGCCTTTCAGGTAGGGTGTTCAAAATCCATGAGAATCAAGGTTTGTAAAGAGGCAGCAGCGCCCTCGCAGCGGAGATTTGCGCTGGCCCGCAT